>Ga0209162_1002772_pt1 | contig 14903 bp, 4 predicted proteins | sample YNPNPMetaG_FD_187121 | JGI IMG/M metagenome (GOLD analysis project Ga0209162, IMG submission 187121) | Anoxygenic and chlorotrophic microbial mat microbial communities from Yellowstone National Park, USA - YNP NP MetaG (SPAdes) (version 2) ... | reverse complement strand
ACAAAGGTTGATCGTGAAATTGCTATTACGCAGTATGAACGAGTAATTCAACGGGCATTTAAAGAAGTGGCTGATGAGCTGGCTGTAAAAGCCACCGTGGATGACCAGATCGCAGCTCAGGAAGCTCTTGTAAAGGCCTTACAGGAAACCTATCGTCTGGCTCTTATGAGGTATGAAAAAGGCATTGACAACTATCTAAGCGTTCTTGACGCTCAACGCTCACTTTACGCCGCCGAACAGCAGCTTATTCTGCTTCGTCTTGCACGACACGCCAACCGAGTAAGACTTTATGCCGTGCTTGGGGGAGGAGCCTAATAAGGCAAGAAAAAATTGTGCGGTCCTACGCAGTAGTTTGGTTCGTATCTTAATCCCAGAACCCAAAACTGGAGGAGCCCCATGGCAAGCACTGTATCGGTTTCGGTGAACGACCGAGTTATTCTTCGTGATAGGCCATGGGTCGTTCGCCATGTCGAAGAAGTAGAAACAAACCGATATTTACTGAAATTAGACGCTCTTGACGGTGATAAACCGGACTCCCTGGATGTGGTTGTTCCACCGGAAGAACCGCAATTACTTCCAACAGAGAATCCATCCTTCGACCTTGCGCAGTTAGACTCGCTGACAGCATGGGTTAATGCCCATCGAGTTCTTGCCGCTAGCCTTATTCGCAATTCAGGATTGGTGTCAGGTGCCAGATTCGGGAGAGTAACTCTGGAAGCTTACCAGTTAGTCCCGACGCTCAGGCTTCTCAGCAAGCCAAGGCCGAGTCTTCTAATCGCTGATGATGTTGGTTTGGGTAAAACTATTGAAGCTGGGCTGGCGATGCTTGAGTTTATGGCTCGCGGTCGAGTACGCAGAATTCTCGTTGTGGTGCCTCCCGGCTTGATGGAACAATGGCAGCAGGAGCTTCTCGATAAGTTCGGCTTAGAATTTCGCATCATTGGAAACGCCTCTGATCTGGCAGATGCACAGGAATCGTTGCCAGCTGGAATAAGCCCCTGGGAAGCTCTCCCTCGCGTAATCACTTCAATCGATTATCTGAAGAAAGACACCGTGCGAACTCGTGCTCTTCGTAAAACCTGGGATATGATAATTGTAGATGAAGCACATGCTCTTGCTGAGTCCGGTACACCGCAGAATCCTAGTGAGACTCAGCGAAACCGACTGGGTACTTTTCTTCGAGATGCATCACGTAGCCTGCTCCTTCTCACCGCCACTCCTCATAACGGCTATGTCCATGCTTTTCGCTCGCTTCTGGAACTCGTTGAACCAACTCTTGCCACCTTCAAAGGTTCTCAGGAGGATTTACGTCGGCGTGTTGAAACAGCTATGGTCAGACGAATGAAATCCCAGATTTACCGAGAAGAAAACGGCAGGAAAAAACCGGTCTTCCCTCTGCGAAGTGTCGAAGGCATTCCTGTGCGTCTGGAAGGAGCAGATCGGGAACTCCTCAAAAAAGTCTCGTCATACTGTTCCCGAACAGTTAAACAGTCACAGGGAACGAAGGAAGCCGAACTGATCGGCTTTGCCATGCAGATTATCAAAAAACGAGCGCTGTCATCTCGAGCGGCTCTTAAGAAAACCATCGAGCACCGCCTGGAAGCTCTCGAACGGGAAGATGCTCGAGAAGAACCGCCCACGCCAGGAGAACTCCGAGAATTTCAAGACGATCTACCTTTTACCGAATCTCAATCTGAACGCATAGCCTCCCGCATCCTTCGATCAGCTATTCCTCATAAGGATGAGCAGCGCATACGTTTCGAAATTAAAGCACTTAAGCAAATCCTAACACTAACACTTAAGCTAACCGACCGCGACCCCAAAATAGAAACGCTGATCTCCGAACTCAAGCGTGTTTTTATCGAGGATCCTTCCGAAAAGGTCATTGTATTTACCGAATACCGTGATACTCTTGATGCAATTTGTGCCCGGCTGGATGCCGATCCAGACTTCAAAGATCACTATGTAGTTCTTCACGGAGGACTTACCCGCCAGGATCGCCTTCGCCGTCAGGACCGCTTTGCAAAGCCAGAAACGAAACTCCTCATTGCCACCGACGCTGCCAGCGAAGGTCTTAACCTGCAACAGCACTGCAGGCGTATCATACATATAGAACTGCCCTGGAACCCTAATCGGCTTGAACAGCGTAACGGTCGAGTGGATCGCTACGGACAAACACGAGAACCCATCATTCGGTATCTCTACTATCCCGATAGCCCGGAAGACGATGTGCTTTCAAAACTTGTAAGCAAAATCGAGCAAATGACCCGTGATTATGTTTCCACTCCCGACATTCTCGGCATTATTCAGGGAGTGGAAGACATCCAGAGGGGCCTAACTTCCATAGACGCTGACGACCCTGACGTTGGCACCAAAAAGGAAAAACTTGTTCAGCTCTTTGAAGACCACACAAAGGAGTTTTTGCAAACACTTAAACCACTTATTATGGCAAACCAGGAGTTAGGAGCAACCGGAGCGTTGAATCTTGACATTCTCAATACTGCTGAGCCACTCCTGCCCGACGATACTGCGCTGGAAGAAATCGTCATAGCAGTTCTCGGACCCGACGCCGTTAAGCCGATAAACGGTCTGGAAGGAATCTACCGCATCGAAGTGCCCTGGGCTTATCGTGGGGAAGGTGTGAGGGATGTCTATAAAGCTGCTACTTTCCGTCGTTCTGTGGCTTCTCGCTGTCGTGCCGATGAGGTGGAGTTTATCACTCCACTACACCCGCTGGTAAAAGCCCTTGCAGCCGATGCCAGAAGACGCCTTCTACAGGTTTATCAGAATGCTCGAGGCTTACCACCCCGGAGACTTGCCGCCCGCACTGTTCCGCCTGACGAACCAACGTCCGTGGTCTTCACCTGGCTTGGTCGAATAGAAGGGGGCAGTGGGCTTCTGGAAGAACACCTCATCCCTATTCGCATTAGCCTGGAAGGGCAGATCATCGGCGACCCTGAAAAGAACCTGCGCTGGCTTGTTCCGGATGATGCAGCCGGAAATGTTCCGAAAAAGACTCTGGAAGAGCTCTTCCGAGACCGCTTTGAACAACTCCTGGAAAAAGCCAGGGAAGAGGCTAATAACTGGCTACGACGGCGAACAGAAGAACTGCGCACCCATCGGCAGAAGCAGGCTGAAATTCTTCTGGATGACCTTAGGAGAGACATTGCCGACCGCTTAAGGGAAATTGAAGATGAAGAACGGCGTGCCAGAGGATTAATCATTGGTCAGCAACTAAGAATTCAACTTCCCGACGAACGGGAGACAACAAAGAAATTCCAGACTCGCCGCGAAGCCGTGGATCGCTACCACAATCAGCGACGTGAAGAAATTGACAATTTCAAACAGGTTCACGATCCCTTTCCACCTCAACCACTGGGGGCGCTTTTCCTTGTCAGGGAAGGAGGGGCATCATGAGTTTTCGACATCTTAGAAACGTCCGGGGTTTCTTTTCAGACTATTACCTGGGTAGTGTCTTTGGACAAAGAACCGGTCGGGGTTCTCGTAAGAGTATCTCTGATCGTGATACCGACCAGGCGTATACTCGTTTTCGCCGTATCTATGAAAAAGCCAGGAATCAGGATATTCCCAATGCTCCAACCTGCCGTGAGCGATTTATCCGTCCTCTTTTGAGAAATGTGCTTCACTTTCATCTGGGTGCTGGAGAAAACAACATCCACCGCCTATTTCCCTCTGCTGAAGCGGAAGAAAGGGGCGAACGTCCATTACTCCTGGTCTATTGCGGAGGCTGGGATGATGACCTGGATGCCGGCAAAGGTAAGGCTAATCCTATGCGCCTTTTGGGTGAGGCACTGGCTAGAGAAGAGATTTCCTACGGATTTTTGGTAACCGGCGAACGAATACGGCTTATTCGGTCTCCCGGCTACGGTCCCCAGGGCGCTTACATCGAGGTAGATCTTGCCGGCCTTAGCGATGAGGAGGACATTACTTCCTTTACCGCCTTTATCAAGCTGTTCTCGGTCACAACCTTCCTTCCGGGCAATGACGGCCGCCGTCCGATTGAGGAGGTGGAACGGGAGAGTCGTGAACATGCCGAGCGGGTTTCCGAAGATCTCAAGGGCGCCGTTTTCAGAGCTGCCGAATCAATGGTTGCAGGACTCATTGCCGACGCTGTTGCAAGAGGTGAAATAGCATCGCCGTTAAAGCTTGACGAAACAACACTTCGCACCTACCGCGATGCCGCTCTCCTGGCGCTCTACCGCATCCTTTTCATACTTTACGCCGAGGCTCGAGATCCACGCCTGGACCAGCATGAACTTTACCGAAAGAGCTACTCCGCTACCGGTCTTCTGGATGAAATCTTGATGAACCCTGACCGAGTCTGGCCTGAGAACCGCTGTTACTTCTGGGATCGGTTGAGAGCGCTGTTTCGTATTTACGATGAAGGCCTTCCGGCGATTTCACGATGGGACAACATCCCCCCACGTGGAGGAGACTTTTTTAGCCGCAACACTCCAGAAGGCCGAATTATAGAGAATGCCCGTCTTTCAGACCGGCAGGTGGCACAGCTTATTATGAATCTTGCTACGACCACGCCAAAACGAGGTGTGGGGCGGGAGCGGGTTTCCTTCAGAGAGTTGGACATTGAAAGCTTGGGCGCCGTTTATGAAGGACTCCTGGAATACGAACCCCGAATCGCCCCTGATGTTTTGTTCGAGGTTCGAGTGCAGGGGCGGGAGTATATCCTTCCTCCGGCCGATCTGGTGCGGTTGTGCAAACAGAAAAATCTCGTGCTTAAAGGGAACATTGACCTGGTTCGGGACACCGAAGCCAAACTGCTACATCCAGCAGATACGCAGGATGATGAATCCGCAGACGCAGGCGAGGAAGCAGTTGAAGCTTATGACGAAGTGGTGGCCGGAGAAGATGTAGAAGCAGAAGATGCCTCAGAGAGCGAAGGTGTTACCAAAGGTGCAAATGCTAAACTTATTCGCCGATTGGAACCCGGGACATTCCATTTCGTGCCGGGACCTGGCCGTAAAGGCTCCGGTTCCTTTTACACTCCACGGGCATTGGTGCAGGACCTGGTGCGTCATACTCTTGGACCTATCGTTGAAGGCAAGACAGCTGAGGAGATTGAAAAACTTCGTGTGCTTGACCCTGCCTGCGGAAGTGCTCACTTTCTGGTCGAAGCCATGCGATTTCTTGGGCAGGCTCTCCACAGGGCATATTCGGAACAATATGGTAGCAAAGGACCGCCGGAATTTCGTTCTTCCACCGGTCAGGGCTGGGATACGAACTGGCGTGCGTCAGATGAAGAAGCCCGCGCTGCCAATTCGGAAGCTCGCGCCTGGTGCAAACGCCGCATTGCCGAGCGGTGTCTTTTCGGCGTGGACCTCAACCCTACCGCTGTTCAACTGGCACAGATTGCTCTATGGGTTGAGTCTCTTGCCGGGGATCGGCCACTGACCTACTTCCAGCACCACATCCGCTGTGGAAACTCCCTTCTTGGCACCTGGATGGATAGGCTGGGCTATCCACCTATGCCGGTAAAAGGATTTGACCAACGCCAGATTCGCATGCCTTTTCTGAAGCTAGTTCGTATGGCCATAAGTGAAGCTGCACGACTTCGCAGACTTATAGATGAATCACACCCGGATGATTTGCGTAAAGAGGGCATACAGCCCGAAAGTGTTGAAGAGTACAGGTATAAAGAAGACCTGCGAATCAAAGCAAGCTCCATCATGAATGCCGCCAAACTGATTTTCGACCTTCGCTCAGCAAGCGCCTTTGTGCCAGATATCTGGAAGGAATGGGATGGCATCGTAAGTTTCATCGAAAAGCCGGATAAACTTGATTTTGACCTCAGGTCTCGTTCATGGTGGAAGGCGTTTGAACAGGTGCGAGAACGCGAACGTTTCTTCCATTGGGAGCTGGAGTTTCCCGAAATCTTCGTGGACGTCGAACGACCGGGATTCGACGCTGTGCTTGGTAACCCGCCATGGGACAAGATCAAGCCCGATCGCAAGGAGTTTTACGGCCGCTACGACATCCTCATTCGCGCCTATGTGGGCGGGGAGCTCGACAGTCGCATTCGCGAGCTTCACGCCGAACATCCAGAACTTGAGGCGGAGTTTCAGAGCTACAAGGCACGTTTGAAGGCGCTGGTCGACTGCCTGAAGAAAGGCGGCGACTACCGCTTCCACGACTGGAATGTGGACGGTAGGACAACCGGCGGTGACCCCGACGCCTTTAAGTTTTTCGTCGAACGAGCCTGGCAGCTTGTTCGGGAAGGCGGCAGAGTAGGATTCGTGGTTCCATCGGCCATCTGCAACAACGAAGGTTGCACAGGCCTGCGTCATCTCATCCTTGAACATGCTCAAGTCGAGCGGTTCTACGCCTTCGAGAATCGGAAGAAAATCTTTCCCATTCATTCCAGCTACAAATTCGTAAACCTTGTCTTCCGCAAGGGAAAACCTGAATCTGACGGTTTCGAAGCCGCCTTCATGCGTCATGATCTTGCCGAACTTGAAGCCACCGCTCGCTATCGTGAACCTGGCAAGGAAAAGGTGAAATCCTTTGTGGCTCCATGGATTGTGCCAATTCGGCGTCGAGAACTCGAGATACTTTCGCCAGGCACTATTACTTTTCTGGAATACCGTTCGCCTCGAGACCGTGAGATTCTCCTCAAGATGTATGGCTACGACGCCGAGGGAAACCCGGTGAACCCAAGGCCACTCCTCGGCGACCATGGATCTGGGACATGGAATGCGAGGTTCTACAATGAATTCAACATGACCAATGACCTGGACCTGTGGACTGACCCAAAAACCGGCAAGCTATACAACCCTCGGCAGATCTTGGGGACTGTGCCCGGCACCACCGACCGCCCGCCCTACTACGATCCGGTTGCATGGCCTGAAATCCGCGCCCGCATGGCAGAAAAAGGCTTCTGGCCGCTTTACGAAGGCAAGCACATCGAGCAGTTCCTGGTTGACATCAGGCCCATTGAACGCTGGGTAAGCCTCGAGGCGTGCCAGAAGAAGTACAACAAACCTCCCGACCCTAGACCCAAGCTGGTCTTCCGTGACATCGCTAGGAACACCGACGAACGCACCTGTATTGCCGCCGTGCTGCCGGGCCGGTCGTGTGCTGGAGATACTCTGTCTATAATCGTTAGTGATGTGCCGCCAGACTCCATGGTTTCAGTGTTTAATGCGTTTCCTTTCGACTTTAGTGTACGTCTTCGCATTGTTGGTACACACCTAAACTTTACGTATGTTAAGCGATTCGCAGTGCCAAAAGTAACCATGGCTAGTTTGCTACCAACGCTTACTACGAAAAGCGTTGCTACCATACAAGCCAACCATGTTACTGATTTACTCGAGTTTTGGGATGATCTCTGGCGCATCAATCGCGCCGTTGCCGAAGCCTACGGTCTGACGCCGGACGGCTTCGAATACATTCTATCCACCTTTCCCGTTTTTGCTCGCAAACGACCGAAATTTTACAAGTATCTCCTTGATCGAGTGCAGGAATGGAAGCAGGAAGTAGAGGCACACGAACATGCATCCTTGCATCTCGTTGATTTTGCTCTCGCCGCAGAACCAGGACCAGTCTATGCAAAGGGAATTGTTCGCCAGCCTACTGGAGATGTAGCTTTAAAGCAGGCAGTTGTTTTTGCCTGGGTTGTTCAAAAGCTTTACTCTTTCGGACATCCCGTGAGTCGCTCCCGCGTCCAAAAGATGCTGTATTTCATCGAATCTGCCACAGGAGCAGGGCTTTTTGCCGAGTTATGCAAACAGGTTGATAATTTCTGCAATCCCGACATGTGCTGCAAAGATTTGGAAGACATTGCTGTTAATCAGAAGGGCTGGCTTACCGTGCATGGTGACAGCCGTTTTGAGCCTGGTTCCAATATCGAAGAGGTTCTGCAATACGCCCCGCAATATATCGACACCGAAATTGCTGAAATAGTTTTGGAAGATTTTTATGCTTTCGATGACGCCACTTTAGAACAGTGGAGCATCGTGCACTTTTCGGCAGTGGAGTTGCATCGTCAGGGCAATCCTGTAACACCCGAAAACGTTCTGGCTTACATTCGGTCAGTCCCTGAGTGGCAGCCAAGATTTTCAGAAAAGGGGATTACTCAGAAACTTATAGCCGATGCAATTAAAGGACTTGCGAGATTTGGCCTTTTGGCTGAGGGAGGTAAACAATGACGCCTAATATTCCGCTCGCCGTAAGGAATCTTATTGACGAATACCGCAGTTTTCTGCGGACGAGTTTCAGGCTTCTGGACGGCCACCTCAGGAATCAGTTTGAGGAGCATCTGGCTCAGGCTGATGTAGTCGTCAAAGGTCCCTACGTGACGCTTGCTCGTGACTTTGCGCTGGGGCAGACACTGCGGGAACTTGTGCAACAAGGGGTAGCTCATCCAGACATACTGAAAGCTAATTGGCCTTTCGGTGAAAACCGCTTGTATCAGCATCAGGAGCAGGCGTTTCGGATTGGGCAGGCAGGACGTTCCTTCGTTATCACGACAGGGACGGGATCGGGCAAGACCGAGGCCTTTTTCCTGCCCGTTCTGGACGGGATTCTTCGCCGCAAAGCCGAAGGTGTTAACGGTTTGCAGGCAGTCTTCGTCTATCCGATGAACGCTCTGGCGAACGACCAGTTGGAACGACTGCGACGTCTTTTTCGTGAAAACGGGTTGGTCTCTTTTGGGCTCTACACTGGAGACAGCGACGCGACATCACTGGCTTTGCGTGAAGAGCCGGCAGAAACAGAGCGATTGACGCGAGCGGACATTCGTCGGAACCCACCCGACATTCTGCTTACCAACTACAAACAATTGGACTTCCTCCTGGTGCGAAAGATAGACCGAGCCTTGTTCACTCGATCGCTTCGGTATCTAGTGCTCGATGAGATTCACAGCTACCGTGGAGCGCTGGCGACCGAAATCGCCTGGCTTATTCGACGACTTAAGGCACAGGCAGGGCTTAAGCCAGGGGAACTGGTTGCTATAGGCACTTCTGCCACGGTAGCAAGCGGAAAAGAAGGCATCGAAGCACTGGCTCGCTTTGCCGGGATACTTTTTGGAGAAGAAGTGCGACCGGAAGACATCGTTACTGAATCCTATGCTCCACGGCAGGATGACGCCGAGCCTTATATTCCTCCACTTCCCGATCTGGACGCTTCACAGCTTGCAAATCTGGATCCATCCGACGATGGACAGATTATAACGCTGGCGGAAAAGCTTACAGGTAAGCGATGTCCTTCCGAAGGAGCCATTGCCGACCGGGTTTCGGCGGTTCTCGCAGGCAACCGCATTGTTCGAGCTCTGGAGGAATTTCTCGCCGAACCGCATACGATTCGTGAATCAGCCGAATATATCTGCAGAGTGCTTCCAGAAAGGGAAGAGGCGCCGATAGATAAGGTGCAGTTAGAAGTCGAGGCTTATTTGCTTGTTGGAAGTGTGGGAGACGAAGAACATCCACCTCGACTTCGTCCTAAGTTACACACCTTCTTCCACGGTGTTTACGATGTTAACCTCTGTCTGAATCCAAAATGTCGGACTCTTGTCCCACACGGTGGTAGTGAATGTCCAAAGTGCAGGTCGGTAGCACGACCTCTTGCTCTCTGCCGCACCTGCGGGCAGGATTTCGTTAAAGTTAGGTTCGAGCGAGATGACGATGATCTGCCCGTTGGAAACGGAGACTTTTTCAGCGATGATCGCACCGCTTTCCTTACTCATGGCATTATGGAACTGCCGGAATCACCTGGAGCAGAGGATTCCGAAGAAGGGGAGGAATCAGCGGCTGAAAAGGAACGTCGTAATCAGCGTAAAAAGCGGGCAGAAAGTAAGCTTGAGGAAGTAAACGTTTGTCCTGGCTGTGGTCGCGTTCTTAAAACGGCTGGCAAACAGTGTCCCTCCTGCAACCGAAACACGGTTCGGATGCTCATGCGCATGGGTAAATTAAGCACCTGCCCGGCATGTGGTGATATTTATACTCGAGGCGACATTGTAACGCCACTTCGGACAGGCACCGCTTCAACGGTTTCTGCAATAGCCACGCATCATCTGGATTATCTTGAAGGAGAGGATAGGAAACTGCTCATTTTTGCTGACAATCGGCAGGATGTTGCTCATCAAGCTGGTTACACTTCTGATAAGCACCGCACCTTTGCCCTGCGTCATGCTATGGCTCACGAAATCAGAGATGCTGGTGAACGAGGGGTTTACCTGACGGAACTTCCGCAACGGCTCTTTGATCGATTCAAGAAACTGGGAATCATTCCCCAAAGACCATCCAAGCCGGAGCGTGAACTCTGGCTTGATGCTTTGGCATACCAGGCAGCCAATGAGGTCACACGATACAGCCGTCAGCGTGCTTCTTTGGAGAACCTTGGATTGATGGCGGTGGAGTACGAAGGGCTTGAAGAACTTGAGGATGACAGTAAGTTTATAGAAATCTCGGCACGGTTCGGTCTTACCACTGATAAGGCGATACCACTGATACGAGCCGTTCTAGATATAATGCGTAAAAACCGAGCCGTGGCTTATGACGGCCGCCTTGAAACCGGCACGACTTTACCGTTTTTTACTGAATATATCGATCCGAGCAAAAAACGACGTTATCGAGAACTTGAAGCTGATCCTTACGCTGTGCGGTTTCCAGACCGTGATCGTAATCCCAAAGCTTTCGCTATGAATCGCTCGGATGCTTTGAAGAAAACGGTCAGGTCTCTTATGGGCTTTGTCCAGGAAAACCCTAAAGCTGGGCAGCTTACGGCACCGCAAAAAGTGGTAGCTCGAGTGCTGGGAGATCGTGAACTGTCTGCGGAATTTTTACGCTCGGTGGTGCCTATTCTTCTTGAACATGAGATACTAGTTGATGTGACGAGCAAATTTTCCATTCCTTCGAGTCAGCGCACTCCTCGCTTGAAAATTATTCAGCTCGAACCTCGCCGTATTCGGCTACGTTTTGTTGAACAGGGCTACCGTTGCGACTCCTGCCAGAGCTGGCGAGCGTATTTTCTGCCGACATGTCCGACGCCAAAATGCAAGACGGATAGGTTAAGACAGGTGTCTCTGGATCGAGATAACTATTATGTTCGTCTTTACATGGAACGTCCACCGCGTCGTTTTGCCGTGGCAGAACACAGCGCACAGATTTCTGGTGAAGAGCGAGCACGTCGCGAAACTGATTTCAAAAACGGAAGACTAGATGCTCTGGTTTGTACTCCGACTCTGGAACTGGGTGTTGACATCGGCCCTCTTCTGACCGTTGTGCTTCGCAACGCTCCACCTATGCCGGCGAATTACGCTCAACGAGTGGGACGTGCAGGACGTAGGCTTCAGATTGGCTTTGTTTCGACTTTTTGCGCCGGCGGCGCTCATGACCGTTATGCTTTTGAGCGGCCGGATTGGTTTGTTGCCGGGCGATTTGAACCTCCCAAGTTGCGGCTTGATAACCCCAAGATCGTCCTTCGCCATCTACGGTCCTATCTGCTTGCTCAGCTCGATAATGAACTTCCCTACCTGTTGAAGGATCTTCTGGACGATGTTCAGCGACCTACCAGATGGAAAAAGGAAGAGCTGGAGGGTCTTTTTCAGGAGATACGAGGACGGCGGGACGAGCTTGTGCACAAGATTCTGAGAGTTACGGAATACGATCGTAAAAACGAACTAGTGATTCGCTATGGTGAAGAGGATGTTAAAGCGCTGGTGGATGACTTTGAGGACGAACTCACAGGAGTATTGGAACGATGGTGGAGACGGGTGGAACAATTAGATCGAGAATATAATCAATTTTCGGCGCTGGGTTCTGATCGTGATGCAATGAAAAAAGCGGCTGCTCGCCAGCGAGCTTACCGTGAAATTACTCAGGACCCTGAGCGAGCTTATATACTGAATTACCTGGCGACTCAGCAACTTCTTCCCGCCTATCAATTTCCGCTTGATACTTTCAGTCTCGATCCTGGTGTGCCCGATACTCCTACCATCTACCGTGGAGCGGCTATTGCCATAGAGGAATTTGCTCCGGGTAATTTCGTTTATGCTAACGGACATAAACTGCGTTCCATTCGGGTGCTTTACCCTGGAGGGCCGGGTAAGCTGGGAGAAGCCAGAAGCGACGCCGAAGCTGCTGGACGGCTCGAGTCCTTCCACTTCTGTTCTAAGTGTGATGAAGCTGTGGAAAGCGGTAGGAATAGCTGCCCATGTTGTTCTTCGGCTCTGGGAAAAGCCGTAGATGTTGTTTTCGTGGATGCCTTTGAAGCTGAAGAGAATCTACGTATTACGTCCGAAGAAGAATCTCGCCAGCGTCTGACCTTCGATCGGAGGGAGTATCTGAGGGCGGGATCGGCACTTAAGTGTCGTCTGTATCCTTATCTTCTGCATCCGGTAGAATTGCTTAACCTTGCCGAGATTCTCATCACCAACTGGGGAGCTCTGGATAGCAGGCTGGGAGAAGGTCGGCGGTTTTGGTTATGTCCTGAGTGTGGTCGCCACCTACCTTATGAACCTACCGATCCGACTCATGATAGACAAGTTCGGGAGTGGAGAAAGAATCATGCTCGCTTTTGCAATGGAGAACCGGTTCCTTTGATACTTGCTCATCGTTTTCAGGCCGATTGTTTGGTGCTGCACGTTCCCGGATGGGATGATGCTAAAACTGTTGGTCGCCATACGTTGTCCCCGACTGTTGTAACGCTTGCCGAAGCCTTACGAGCTGGGACGGGACGGCTACTGCAGCTTGAACCAGAAGAACTGGGAGTTTTTGTCCAAAGACCTATATCGATATCGGGATTTCCTTTCGAGCGGATTGTTTTTTACGAGACTGTTCCTGGTGGAGCGGGCTATTTGGAAGAGATGGCCGAAAGACTACCTGATGTGGCTCGAGCCACTCAGGAAGCGCTTTACGGGCACGATTGCGTCAAAGCCTGTTACCTTTGCCTGAAGCATTACCGCAATCAGGCCTGGCATACTCTATTTGATAAAAATCTCGTGCGAGATATTCTGCTTGAGCTGGCGAGTCTGGATCCGGTTGAACCTAAAACGACTTCCTACGGTGCAAGCCGCCAAATGCTGGCTGAGATGATAGAAGCGCAGACTAAGGGATCCGATGAAACCTTTCGCCGTTATCCGAAAGGGGAAATAGAGGAATTGCTTCGAGTAGCTCTTGAACGATTGGGTATTACTGATTTTCATCGAGACTTTGAGATATACGACGGAAATCAGGTGTTGACCGTTCCTGATTTCACCTGGCCAGAGCTTAAGGTGGCGGTTTTCTGTGATGGATATGCTTATCATGGTAAGCAGGATACCCTTGAACTGGATGCTAGGAAGCGAAATAGACTTCAACTGCTGGGCTGGTTGGTGTTAACATTCTGGGGTAGAACTATTTGGAAGGATGCAGAAGGGTGTGCTAGGGTGGTTTATGATGCTCTGCGATCGCGTCGAAAATTCCATTTAGATTAGAAGAGGAAAAGAATGGCGGAGCACCTTTACGGCAGTAAAGATCTTCTGTGGATTGGGTAATTTTCAGACATCTCCATGTCATTAGGGAGATGTTCAAAAAAATCGTAACAGGTTCCCGATAGGTGCTGAAAATGGCGGATGTGAGTGATTCTTCGAACATTAGACTATGGATTGCTATCGGGCGTGAGGGGGCGGGTGAGGTTTCAGAGGAAGAAGGGGAGAAGTGGTTTCTCGGGACCGTCCTTCATAAAGCCATAGAGCTTTTGCTTAAGTATGGTTCTTTCCGGGATGAGAGAAATTTGACTGAGATTGTCGATCGGAGCATTAAGGCTGCGTGGGCAATTCTTCAAGAAAGGGTTCCTGAAGATTGGAATGACTCCGAAGAAAAAATTAAAGAGATTCAGCAGGAAGCCAGGAGAATCCTTACAGAAGCCATGTCGAATAGGAATTTTTACGGGCTTTTTTCATGCGCTGACGATGATAATGTTATAATCCGGCCAGAAGCAGAAATTGTTGATACAAAGGGACGAACATTCAGGATAGACCTTATTAAAATCAGACCTTTTTTGAAGCAGGTGGAGGTTTTCGATTTTAAGACGCATAAAATGGATCCGGAGAAGATCAAGCGCCAGCTTGGTCAATATTTAAGAGTAGTAAAACAAGCTTTTGATTCTTCCTGGGAAGTGAAGGGCATTGTTGTTTACCTGGATCCGCCAGAGATTGAGGTCGTTTCATGAAATTAGCTCGATTTATTCCCCCGGAACAGTCTTTTCTTAAAAGCCTTGCCAGGATGTACTTTCTGGAAATGAGCGAGGCGAATTCGCAGGGTCGAGAAGCCATTTTTATTTTCCCGTCCCGTCGTGCTGGTTTGTATTTCCGATATTATCTGAGCCTTGAAAGGAAAAACTTTGTTTCTCCTCGTATCTATGCCTTTGAGGATTTTGTGGACGAATTCGCTTCATGGCACAATCCAGGCTCAAAAATCAGTTTTTTCGACCAGATATGGGAAGTTTATCAGGTTGTAAGAGAAAAAGCTAAAGGAGTGCCGCAGGTACAAAGTTTTGAGAAATTCATTCCCTGGGGTGTGCAGCTCATAACCGCTTTTGAAGAGGTCGAGCGGGAAGGTGTGAATTTGCCGGAGTATCTATTGACGCCTGAAGGACATCCGGTTTTGAGTGAAGTGCCCCTGGGTATAGTCTGGACTGCCTGGAGAGAAAGAATCTCCAGGATGGGTAAAACCTCTCTTGGGATGCGTTACCGAACCTGCATAGAAAAATGGAATGAGGGCCTTCTGCCGAATTTTATCCAGGACGCAGACGTTCATTTTGCCGGTTTTATAAGATTTGGATCTGCTGAGAAAGCTTTTCTTAAGGCTATTAAAGGCAATATTACCGTCTGGATTGAGGCAACTCCGGAAGATACCCCTGATGATGTAAAAAAGACACTAAAAGAACTA
>Ga0209162_1002767_pt1 | contig 14911 bp, 13 predicted proteins | sample YNPNPMetaG_FD_187121 | JGI IMG/M metagenome (GOLD analysis project Ga0209162, IMG submission 187121) | Anoxygenic and chlorotrophic microbial mat microbial communities from Yellowstone National Park, USA - YNP NP MetaG (SPAdes) (version 2) ... | reverse complement strand
GGGGGAGGGAGTTGGGAGAGGGGAAGGGGGCCAGGGGGTAGGGGTGAGGTCGAATCTAACATTGTCGAGGTAGACCGGCCACCGGGCCGGGAGGGGGAACCGTCCCATCCGCATCAAGCGAAGCGACCAGGTCGCCCCTCAGAGCCGGTCTGAAAAGCTTACCACCCAGGACACAAAGGACACAAAGGGCCTGCAAGGGCAGGTTCCAAGATCATCCTTCGTGTCCTTGGTGGTTTATGCGGCCGGGCATCCCCCGGCTGCGATTTCCAATCGCCCCCGCCTTACCTGGATGCCAACGTGGTAATCGCCGGAGGAGCCGTCGGCGATGGCACCCAGGGCCAGACAGCCCTCGAGAGGAAGTAATGGACCCGCGGTCTCGGCGCTCCAGGCCATACTGCTGACTGAACTTGCGATTGCGGGAGGAAAGTTCAATGTACAGCAATGGATATCCGTGCCCTCCAACCCGTGACGGTCCCCCGATCAGGATTGGCACAAGGTCAGAAGGTCTGGTATAATGGACAGGCGGAGATGTCTGCTCGTGGGTATCTATCTCGACAATGTTAAATGAACACAAACGGCGATCAGGGTGGACCTCACCCCATCCCCCAACCCCCTCCCGGGGCCAGGGGGTAGGGGGGAGGTTGAATCGAACATGATCGAGCTATTTAGGCTGATTCCGCTCAAGGGACAGGGGTGGCCATGCGAGCCATGTTGATCGTCAATCCCGCCTCTGGGCCGTGGGATGTAAGGCGCGAAGTGCCCACCGTGCTCAACCATCTGGAGGACCACGGCTGGCGGACGGTCCTGCGCCAGACCGAACGGCCGGGGGAGGCGACCGACCTGGCTCGCCAGGCTGTGGACCAGGAGTTCGACGCTGTGTTTGTGGTGGGCGGCGACGGCACCATCAACGAGGTGATCAATGGACTGGCCCAAAGCCCGGTGGCCCTGGGCGTGTTGCCGGGGGGGACGGGGAACGTGTGGGCCAAGGCCTTGGGCCTGCCCACCCGCTCGCCGCTCCACTGGTTGCCGGTGGTGGATGCGGTCAAGGCGCTGGTGCCCGGCACGACCCGGCGCATTGACCTGGGCAAAGCCAACGGCCGCTATTTTTTGCAGTGGGTGGGCCTGGGCCTGGATGCTGAGGTGACCTATGCGATGGAGCCGCGCAGCCGCCGCCAACGGCGGTTGGGCGCGCTGGCCTACATCGTGGCCGGGGTGGTGACCGCAACGAACATGGCCGGCATCCGAAGCCGGATTCTGATTGACGGCCAGCGCTTCTACCGCCGTTCCATCCTCATCGTCATCAGCAACTCCCAACTGTACGGCGGCAAGGTGCGGATTGCGACCGACGCCCGCCTGGACGACGGTCTGCTGGATGTAGACATCTTTGTCGGCAGCGGCTTTATCTCTGTACTGCGCACAACGGCGGGTGTCATCACCGGCCTGCACGTCCACGACCCACGCCATAGCTTTTGCCGGGGGAGCACCATCCAGATCGAGACCGAAAAGCCGATGGCCATCCATGTGGACGGCGAGCCGTTCGGCTTCACTCCTCTCTACTGCCAGGTGGTGCCCCAGGCCCTGACGGTGCTGATCCCACGGCACACCCGGCCGGAGATGTTTGCCGGGTAAACGGAGGGCGAGGATGATTCAAACCGAGAATCTGACGAAACGTTTTCCCTGTTCCACCCCCAGGGCCGGCAGAGAAGGGGCCGAAGCCCTGACCTGGCTCACGGCCGTGGACGGCGTGACCTTTGATGTGGCCGCAGGCGAGATCCTGGCCCTGCTGGGCCCTAACGGCGCAGGCAAGACGACCACGGTGCGCATGCTGGCCTCCATCCTCACGCCCAGCGCCGGCCGGGCACAGGTGGCCGGCTTTGATACGGTGCGCGATGCCCGCCAGGTACGCCACGCGGTCGGCCTGCTGACCGAGTTCCCCGGCCTCTACCTGCGGATGCAGGCCGACGAGTACCTGGCCTTCTTTGGCGAATTGCAGGGCCTGTCGGCGGAGCAGATCCGCCGCCGGACCGCCACCCTCACCGAGCGGTTCGGCCTGGCCCAGGCCCGCCGTCAGCGCCTGGCCGAGTATTCCAAGGGGATGCGACAGAAGCTGGCCCTGATCCGCGCCATGCTGCACGACCCGCCGGTGTTGCTCCTGGATGAGCCGACCTCGGCCATGGACCCCCACAGCGCCAGGCAGGTGCGCGATGCCATCCTGGACCTGCGACGCGAACGGCGCACGGTGTTGCTGTGCACCCACAACCTGACCGAAGCGGAACTGCTGGCCGACCGGATTGCCATCCTCTGTCGGGGTCGGATCGTCGCCCTCGATACCCCGGCCCGCCTCAAAGCGCAACTGCTTGGACCGTCATTGCTGGAGGTGCGGCTGGCCGACTCCCTGAACGGTTACCTGCCCGGCCTGACCGACCTGGTGCAGGTCGAAGAGTGGGGCGACACCTGGTTCCGCTACCGGACCTCCTCCCCCGAAACGACCAATCCGGCGCTCCTGGCCCGCCTGGCTGCGATGGAGGCCCGGGTCTTGACGCTGAGCGAGGTGCCCCGCAGCCTGGAGGATGTTTACCTGCGGATCGTGTCTGACGGAGGTGACGATGAGCAGGACCGCTGAACCGCCACGCCCCATGGCCCCCGGCCGCCAGCGTTCCAATTTCAAGGTGGTGGGGATCATCGCCCGCCGCGAACTGCGCGACACGGTGCGCGACTGGCGCATCGTGAGCCCCATCCTCATCCTGACCCTCCTCTTCCCCTGGTTGATGAACTGGACGGCTCAGACAGCCATTGAATTTGTCCAAAGGCGGGAGGCGACCATCATCGGCGAGCGGCTGATCCCCTTCTTGCTGATGATCGTCGGCTTTTTCCCCATCTCCTTCTCGCTGGTCATCGCCTTGGAGACCTTTGTCGGTGAAAAGGAGCGGCACAGCATCGAACCGTTGCTGGCGATGCCCATCACCGACCTGGAACTCTATCTGGGCAAAATGATCGCGGCGACCGCCCTGCCCTTATTGGGCAGCCTTCTGGGCATCGGCGTCTATCTGGGCGGGCTGTATCTGTCCATCGGTTGGGCGCCCTCCTGGTCATTGTTCATCCAGATCCTCACCCTCAACATCCTGTCGGCCCTGGTGATGGTTTCCGGAGCGGTGGTTGTCTCCAGCCAGACCACCAGTGTGCGGGCCGCCAACCTGCTGGCCAGCTTTATCATCGTGCCCATGGCCATTCTGATCCAGGTCGAGAGCGTGGTCATGTTCTGGGGCAACTATCACGCCTTGTGGAGCATCTCGGTCGGGTTGGTCGTGGTCATGCTCATCCTGGTCCGCATGGGGGTCAAAACCTTCAACCGCGAGGAGATCCTGGGCCGGGAGATTGATGAGCTGAACCTGGCGCGCACCGGGCAACTGTTCCGTCAGTTTTTCGTGCAGCCGCCAGGGGGCCGGCCCGGCAGCCGGGCCGGCCCACAGGCCAGCCCCCCTCTGCGCCTGCTTCACTGGCTGGGCCGGGTCTACCGCCATGACCTGCCCTTCCTGCTGCGCCGCAACTGGATGCCGATGGCCATTGTCCTCCTGTTCGCGATCGTCGCTGCCGGCATCGGCTGGGCCTATGTGGCCCGATATCCTCTGCCGCAGGGGATGCTCCGGCTGGAAGAGCTGTCGGACCAGGAATTCGAGGCCCTGTCCAACGTCAGCTTTTTGCCCGCGCTCAGGACAGAGAGCATCTTTGCCCACAATGTCGAGGTGCTCCTGCTGGCCGGTCTGGCCGCTGTCGTCAGCCTGGGGGTGTTCGCCATCCTCCTGTTGATGGTGCCCATCGTCCTGGTGGGCTTTTTTGCCGGACAGGTGGCCTGGCTGGGCTACAGTCCGTGGACCTTCTTGGCGACCTTTATCCTGCCCCACGGCCTGTTTGAGATCCCGGCAGCCGTCGTGGCCACCGCCTTTGCGCTTCGGATCGGCGCTTCGGTCACCGCGCCACGGGAGGGGTTGACGGTAGGTGAGGGGCTGGTGGCAGCCATAGCCGATTTCGTCAAGGTTTTCCTCTTTCTGGTTGCGCCCCTGCTGCTGGTTGCCGCTTTTATAGAGGCCAACCTGACGCCCCAGATCGTCCTGTGGGCCTACGGCGGCTGATCCATGCCTGAGCTGATTGTCCTGGGCACAGCCGCCTCGGTGCCCGATGCCGGGCATGACACGGTGGGCCTGCTGCTCCGTGGGCCGGGTTGGGCCGTGCTCGTGGACTGCGGGGGCAGCCCTCTCTACAAGCTGGCCCGTTGGGGCGTCGAGCCGGACCAGATCCGGGCCATTGTCCTGACCCATCGCCACGCCGATCACCTCTACGGCCTGCCGATGCTGGTGCAGGGCCTGTGGCTTGCCGGGCGCCAGGCCCGCCTGCCGGTCTATGGACCGCCGGAGACCCTTGACGTGGCCCGGCGGTTGCTGGAGCTGTTCCAACTGGCCGAACGGCCGGACATGTTTGCCCTGGAATGGCATCCGGTGCCCAACCGCGAAGGGGTGACGGTGCTGGAGGTGGAAGGGGTGCGGATCAGCGCCACGCCGACCTCCCACGCCGACGTGGACAGCCTGGCCCTGCGCTTCGAACAGGACAGCGCCGGCCCGGCCATTGTCTACTCATCCGATACCCGGCCCTGCCCGGCGCTGGTCCGGCTGGCAGCGGGAGCGGGCCTCCTGCTCCATGAGGCGACCGGCAACTATCCCGGCCATTCCTCCCCGGCCCAGGCAGCGGAGGCCGCCCGGCTGGCGGGGGTGGCGCGCCTGGCCCTCATCCATTACCCGGTGCGGGGCGTGGACCTGGAACAGTGGCGGCTGGCAGCCACCCGCTTTCCCGGCGAGGTGTTCCTGGCTCAGGACGGGGACCTCTACCCCTTGTGACTCCGGCTGTTTGCCAGAGACTCATGGGGCAGGAGTTACGCGGTTGACCCGGCAGGCTTACAAGTTTTTTCGTTTCCTCCGTGTTCCTTTGTGTCCTGGGGGTAAGCTTTTCAGACCGGCTCTGAGTGTCACGAGGCGGCAAACAGAGACACCGACATTTTCAGGGGAGACGGCTTTGACAGTTCTGAGCAGTTGTGGTATGCTGCCGGCGTTGAGTTCTGCCCCTGGTGGACAGCCAGAACAGGAGAATGCGCTTTGAACGAGGCGACCGTCAAACCCAAGGCCGGCGGGCGGGCTTTGCCCCGTAACGTATGGGCGGTGAGCCTGACCAGCTTTTTTATGGACATCTCCAGCGAGATGGTCCTCAACATCCTGCCGCTGTTCCTGAGCAATGTGCTGGGGGTCAGCACCGGCATCATCGGCCTGATCGAGGGCGTGGCCGAGGCGACGGCCAGCCTGCTCAAAGCCTTTTCAGGCTGGTTGTCGGACCGGTTACGGGCACGCAAGTGGCTGGCCGTGGCCGGCTATGGCCTGTCGGCGCTGGCCAAGCCTTTCTTCTATTTCGCCCATGCCTGGACGACGGTGTTGGCCGTGCGCTGGGCCGACCGGGTGGGCAAGGGGGTGCGCACCGCCCCCCGCGACGCGTTGGTGGCCGACAGCATCGGGGAGGGGCAGCGAGGGCTGGCCTTTGGCTTTCACCGGGCCGCCGATACCGGCGGGGCGATGGTGGGACTGCTCATCGCCCTGGGGGTCGTCTGGGCCTCACAGGCCGCCTCGGTAGAGCTGGGGCGCCACACCTTTCAGGTGATCGTCCTGGTCAGCCTGATCCCGGCGGTGCTGGCCGTGCTGTCGCTGGCCCTTGGGGCCCGCGATGTGCCGGTCCTCCCCCGCCATGAGCAGCCGGCCATCACCCTGAAGGGGCTGGGCAGACCGTTCCTGATCTTTATGGTCATCGTCGGCCTGTTCGACCTGGGCAACTCGTCCGATGCCTTCCTGGTGCTCCGCGCCCAGGAGCGGGGGTTGAACGTGGTGGGCGTCCTGGGGATGCTGATCACCTTCAACCTGGTCTACGCCCTGGTCTCGACGCCCGCCGGTTCGCTCTCAGACCGGATCGGACGGCGGCGGGTCATCCTGGGCGGCTGGCTGGCCTATGCGGCCATCTATTTCGGCTTTGCGGTCGCCGGGACCGGCTGGCACATCTGGGTGCTGTACGCCCTGTATGGGGTGTACTACGGCCTGGCCTACGGCGCTGCCAGGGCGATGGTGGCCGACCTGGTGCCCGCCGGCCTGCGCGGCACAGCCTACGGCACCTACAACGCCGTGTTGGGGCTGCTCGACTTTCCGGCTTCGTTCATCGCCGGGGTGTTGTGGCAGGGGGTGGGGGCCTGGCCTGGCTTCGGTCCGTCGGCCCCCTTTTTCTTCGGCGCGGCTCTGGCCCTGACCGCCGCCGTTCTGTTCTTCCTGTGGAAACCCTCCCCTGCCCAGCAGGGCCACCATGTTTGACAAAAAAATCCAGCTATGCTATCATCGTTGCGGTTATAATCGAACTGGACGCTCATCCAGAGGGGTGGAGGGACCGGCCCGGCGAAACCCCGGCAACCAGTTGGAAGGTGGACCTCCAACATGGTGCCAATTCCGGCAGGTGCAGCGGCGCCAATGAGCGCCGGGGCAGCCTGAAAGATGAGAGTGATAGATAGTGGACAAGCTCTCATCTGGAGAGCTTTTTTGTTTACCGGAGTGCAGGATGCGGACAATCGAGTGGGATGCCAGAGGGGGGGTCCGGATGATTGACCAGCGCCGGTTGCCGCTGGAGCTGGTGATCGTCGAGTTCGACGACTATCGCGGTGTGGCGCAGGCCATCCGGGAGATGGTGATCCGGGGCGCGCCGGCCATCGGCGCCGCGGCGGCATTCGGGCTGGCTCTGGCGGCGCAGCAGAGCCGGGCAACCGACAGCCAGACCCTGCTGGCCGATCTGGAACAGGCCGCCGCTGAGCTGCGCGCCACCCGGCCCACGGCGGTCAATCTATCCTGGGCGCTGGACCGGATGCTGGCCAGGGCCCGCTCCGGCCAGGCGATGACGGTCCACTCCCTCGTCCAGGAGCTGATCGCCGAAGCCCAACGCATGGCCGACGAGGATGTGGCGATCAACCGGCGGATGGGCGCTCACGGCGCGACGTTGATCCAGGATGGGTGCCACATCCTGACCCACTGCAACGCCGGCTCGCTGGCCACGGTGGGCTATGGCACCGCCCTGGCCGTGGTCCGCGCCGCCCATGAACAGGGCAAACGGCTCCATGTCTGGGTGGACGAGACCCGCCCGCGCCTGCAAGGGGCGCGGCTGACCGCCTGGGAACTGATGAATGAAGGCATCCCCATGACCCTCATCGCCGACAACGCCGCCGGCCACCTGCTGCGCAGCGGCCGGGTGGACATCGTCCTGGTCGGCTCCGACCGGACGGCGGCCAACGGCGACGTGGTGAACAAAATCGGCACCTACAACCTGGCGGTGCTGGCCCAAGAAAACGGTGTGCCGTTCTACGCCGTGGTGCCGACCTCCACGATTGACCTGACGGTAGCCACCGGCGATGACATCCCCCTCGAGGAGCGGGACGGCCGGGAGGTGACTCATATAGACGGCTGCCCGATCGCCCCGCCGGGGGTGGCCGTCTTCAACCCGGCCTTTGACGTGACGCCGCACCGCTACGTGACCGGCATCATCACCGAGAATGGCATCGCCTATCCACCCTTCGGCCAGAGCCTGCGGCAGATGGTGACCGGGGAAAGGGGGGATGGGAGATGAAAGCCCTTCTATCTCTGGCTGCCGGCAGCCTGCCCTACACCGACCCGGAGCCTGCCTGCCAGTTGGCCTGGCAGGCCCTGGACATCCCAACCTGGCCGCAACTGCCCCGCCGGTCGTTCCTGGAGAACATGTATGTCCAGTTCAGCGAGCGCTTTCCCGGCGTGGTGGTGGCCAACGAACGGATCTACGTGGACCGCGACCAGGACCTGGACCCCGATCTGGAGCGGCTGTATGTTGCCTATCTGCAGAACGATCTGGACTATGCGGCCATCAGCCCGGAGTATGCGGCGGGTCTGTACCGTTTTCTGGCCTCGAACCCCGGCCACTCCTCCTGGATCAAAGGGCAGGTGACCGGACCGGTGAGCTGGGGGCTGGTGGTCTCGGACCAGAACCGGCGGCCGGTGCTCTACGACGACCTCCTGGCCGAGGCGCTGGCCAAGCACCTGCGGCTCAAAGCCTCCTGGCAGGAACGGGAGTTGCGCCGCCTGGCTCCCCAGACCATCCTCTTTGTGGACGAGCCGTACATGAGCAGCTTTGGCTCGGCCTTTGTCGCCCTGGACCGTGAGCCGGTCCTGGCGCTCATGGAGGAGGTCCTGGCCGGGATCGAGGGGCTGAAGGGGGTCCATTGCTGCGGCAACACCGACTGGTCGCTGCTGCTCTCGACGACGATAGACATCCTCAGCCTGGACGCCTACAACTATGCCGAGACATTGGCGCTCTACCCCGACGAGGTGGGAGCCTTTCTGCACCGGGGAGGGATGATCGCCTGGGGCATCGTCCCGGCGGGCGAACAGGCGATGGGGGAAACGGTGGAGGGGCTGGTCGAACGGTTCCACGCGGCGCTGGGCCTGCTTGAAGCCAAAGGGTTCCACCGCGACGACCTGTTGGCGGCGGCGCTGATGATGCCCTCCTGCGGCTGCGGCTCATTGAAGGTGGAGACGGCAGAACGGGTGATGGCCCTGACGGCCGGGGTGGCCAAGGCGTTGCAGGAAAGGTATGGATAGGGGAGCAGAGCCATGAGCCTCATCATCACCGGTTCGGTGGCTTACGATTACCTGATGTCCTTTCCCGGTCGCTTCCGGGAGCATATCCTGCCGGAACAGCTCCATCAGATCAGCCTGAGCTTCCTGGTGGATTCGATGCGCAAACAGCGCGGCGGCTGCGCGCCCAACATCGCCTACAGCCTGGCCCTGCTGGGGGAGCATCCCACCGTCATGGCCACCGTCGGTCAGGATTTCGGCGAGTACCGCGCCTGGCTGGAAGAGAACGGCGTGGACACCTCGGCCATCGTCGAAGTGCCGGACGAGTTCACCTCCTCTTTCTTTGTCAACACCGACCTGGAGAATAATCAGATCGCCAGCTTTTATATCGGGGCGATGGGCCGGGCCGACCGGCTTTCCTTCCGCGATCTGGACTATCAGGCGATTGAGCTGACCATCCTCTCCCCCAACGCCCCGGCGGCGATGGTCAAGTATGCCCGCGAGTGTCAGGAACTGGGCATCCCGTATATCTATGACCCCAGCCAGCAGATCATCCGCCTCAGCGGCGAAGAGCTGCTGGAGGGGACGCGGGGAGCCAGGATGCTCATTGTCAACGAATATGAATTCGGCCTGATCCGCCGCAAGACCGGGTTATCGGACGAGGAACTGCTGGCCCTGCCGCAGGTGACCATCATCACTCAAGGCGAGAGAGGCTCGACCATCCATGCGCAGGGCCGGACATGGCCCATCCCGGCGGTTCCACCCGAACCGCTGGTCGAACCGACCGGCGTGGGGGACGCCTATCGCGCCGGGGTGATCAAAGGGATGTTGCGCGGCTATCGGTGGGAAACGACAGGCCGCATCGCCGCTCTGGCTGCCACCTATGTCCTGGAGCAGGAGGGCACCCAGAACCACCGCTACACGCGGGAAGAATTTGTCGCCCGCTACCGGCGCCTCTTTGGCGACGCACCGGAGCTGAGCGACTTGCTGGGAGACCAATGACGAGTGACCGATAAGGAGTGAGAACGTGACAGAAAACTATGACGTCAAAGACCTGAGCCTGGCCGACGCCGGCCAACGCCGTATTGAGTGGGCCGAGCAGGAGATGCCGGTCCTGCGCCTGATCCGCCAGCGATTCGAGCAGGAAAAGCCGTTGCGGGGCATCCGCATCTCGGCCTGCCTGCACGTGACCACCGAGACGGCCAACCTGATGCGCACCCTGGTGGCCGGCGGGGCCACGGTTCGGCTGTGCGCCAGCAACCCGCTGAGCACCCAGGACGACGCGGCTGCCGCTCTGGTCGCCCGATATGGGGTGCCGGTATTTGCCCTCAAGGGAGAGGACCACGAGACCTATTATCGTCACATCCACCAGGCCGTGGACCACAAACCCCACCTGACCATGGATGATGGCGCCGACACCGTTGGGGTCCTGCACAAGGAGCGCACCGACCTGTTGGACGGCATCCTCGGCGGCACCGAGGAGACGACCACCGGCGTCATCCGCCTGCGGGCCATGGCTGCCGATGGCGTGTTGCGGTATCCCATCGTGGCCGTCAACGACGCCACCACCAAGCACTTTTTCGACAACCGCTATGGCACCGGCCAGAGCACCATTGACGGCCTCCTGCGCGCCACCAACGTGCTGCTGGCGGGCAAAACCTTTGTCGTCGGCGGCTATGGCTGGTGCAGCCGGGGGATTGCCATGCGCGCCCGGGGGATGGGGGCCAACGTCGTCGTCACCGAAGTGGACCCCCTGCGGGCGTTGGAAGCGGTGATGGATGGCTATCGGGTGATGCCCATGCTGGAGGCGGCCCGGATCGGCGACATCTTTGTCACCTCTACCGGGGACAAAAATGTGATTGACCGCCAACATTTTGAAGTGATGAAAGACGGCGCCATCCTGGCCAATTCCGGGCATTTCAATGTCGAGATCAACATCCCGGCGCTGCAAGAGCTGTCGGTTTCGGTGCACGAGCCGCGTCCCTTTGTCCAGCAGTTCACCCTGGCCGACGGCCGCCGCATCTCGCTCCTGGGCGAGGGCCGGCTCATCAATCTGGCCGCCGCCGAAGGGCACCCCTCGGCGGTCATGGATATGAGCTTTGCCAACCAGGCCCTGTGCGCCGAGTATATGGTCCGCCACGCCGGGGAGTTGGAGAAAAAGGTCTATCCGGTGCCGGAGGCGATTGACCAAGAGATCGCCCGCCTCAAGCTCAAAGCGATGGGCGTCGAGATTGATGTGCTGACCCCCGAACAGGCCCGCTACCTGACTTCGTGGCAGGAGGGGACATAGGCCAGGAATCTGGGGCTCAGGGATCAGGGAATCAGGAAGCCGGGAAGCCTGACACCTCATACCCGACACCCGATTGCCTGGTTTTTAGGGATGGTTCATCATTGGTTGACACTTTGCGTTACGCACCGGATGCCGCCCGATTGAAATCGGCCTCTTTGGGCGCTTCGCGCCGGGCGTCGGCCTACGCCGACGCACTGGTCGGCGCAGGCCGACCAGTGGCCGCAGGCCCTACAGGCTGACTTTCAGTCAGCGTTGCAGGCAGCCGATTTTCGAAGCAGCCCAAAGTGTAAACCAATTTCGAGGAGAAAATGAACCATCCCGGTTTTTAAATCCTAAATCAGAATGGAGGGAGCAGAGAAAATGTCAATGACTACTACATTCATGACCTCACCCAAGTTCTATTTCACGTCCGAGTCGGTGACCGAGGGGCACCCGGACAAAATCTGCGATCAGATCTCGGATGCGGTGCTGGACGCCATCATCGCCGATGACCCCGACGCCCGCGTGGCCTGTGAATGTGCCGTCACCACCGGCCTGGTGCTGGTGATGGGCGAGATCACCACCACCACCTACGTGGACCTGAATAGCCTGGTGCGCGACATTGTGCTGGACATCGGTTACACCCGGGCCAAGTTCGGGTTCGACGGCGAGACCTGCGGGGTGCTTGTGTCCATCAAAGAGCAGAGCGCCGACATCGCCCTGGGCGTGGACAAGGCCCTGGAGGCAAAGCGGGGGGAGATGAGCGAGGCCGAGATCGAAGCCATCGGCGCCGGCGACCAGGGCATGATGGTCGGCTTTGCCTGCACCGAGACGCCGGAGTTGATGCCGATGCCGATCATGCTGGCCCATAAGCTGTGCCGCCGCCTGGCCCATGTGCGGCGGGATGGCACGCTGCCCTACCTGCGGCCCGATGGCAAAAGCCAGGTGACGGTCGAGTACGAATATGGCAAACCCAGGCGGGTGGATACGGTCGTTGTCTCGGCCCAACATTCGCCCGATGTGCCTCAGGACAAGATCCGCGAGGACATTATCCGGCGGGTGATCAAATATGTCATCCCCAACGGCATGTTGGACGAAAACACCAAGATCTATGTCAATCCCACCGGCCGCTTTGTGACCGGTGGGCCGGCGGGCGATGCCGGGTTGACGGGGCGCAAGATCATGGTGGACACCTACGGCGGCATGGCCAGTCACGGCGGCGGCTGCTTTTCGGGCAAGGACCCGACCAAGGTGGACCGCTCGGGCGCTTATTATGCCCGCTATGTGGCCAAAAATATGGTCGCTGCCGGCCTGGCGGACCGGATTGAGCTTCAGGTGAGCTACGCCATCGGCGTGGCCCGACCCCTGTCGCTGGCCATCGAGACCTTTGGCACGGGCAGAGTGCCCGACGACAAGATCCTGGGGCTGATCCAGAAACATTTCGACTTTCGTCCGGCGGCCATCATCCGCGAACTGGACCTGCGCCGTCCGATCTACCGCGCCACGGCCGCCTATGGCCACTTTGGCCGCGATGACATTGACGCCCCCTGGGAACGCACCGACAAGGCAGCCATCCTCCGCCAGGAAGCGGGCCTGTAGCTCTGGGTGGGCAAAGACAGCGCCTGGGGTGGGCGAAGGCAGGGCCTTTGCCCACCCCAGGATTGGACAGATCGGGCCGATCGGTGGTATAATGCTTGCTGTTAGCTTCGACGAGGAGGCGGTGTTGGCCGGGGATCGGCAACCTGTGGAATTTCATCATGCACCACTTCAAAGCATCTCACGTCGCCTGGACGACAGACCTGTACGTGGAGGTGCTTTTTTGGTTTGTGTTGACCCCGGGGCTCCCGCCGGGTCTGCGACGCGGCGGCTCTGGCGGAAGAACAGCGGATGGGCAGAATGGACGGATAAGGGTCAGGCGTTTTCAAGCGCCTGGTATCTGGAACAGTGTGGAAAAGGATGAGAATGTGAAAGAGATTCAGGCGGACCGGATCACAGAGACGGTTGCCCGGTTGTGCATCGAGAGCAACTACTACCTGGGCGAGGATGTGGTGGCCGCCCTGCGCCGCTCCCGTGAGCAGGAGGTCTCACCGGTGGGCCGTGAGGTGCTGGATCAGATCCTCGAAAACGCCGAGATCGCCCGCCAGCAGCAGATGCCTCTCTGCCAGGACTGTGGGGTGGCGGTCGTTTTTCTGGAGTTGGGGCAGGAGGTCCACATTGTCGGCGGCGATCTGAACGAGGCGGTGACCGAGGGGGTGCGCCGGGGCTATCGGGATGGCTATTTGCGCAAATCTATGGTCCGACAGCCCTTTTCGGCCCGGATCAACACCCAGGACAACACCCCACCGGTCATCCACACCACGATTGTGCCCGGCGATGAACTCAAGATCGTGGTTGCCCCCAAGGGGGGCGGCAGTGAGAATATGAGCCAGCTGGCGATGCTCAAACCGGCCGATGGCCGGGAAGGGGTGATCCGATTCGTGGTCGAGGCGGTGCGCAAGGCGGGGGCCAACCCCTGCCCGCCGGTCATCGTCGGCGTGGGGGTGGGGGGATCGGCGGAGAAGGCGATGTGGCTGGCCAAACATGCCCTGTTGCGCCCGGTGGGCCAGCCCAGCCCCGACCCGGAGGTGGCGGCGTTAGAGGCCGACATCCTGGAGCGGGTCAACCGCCTGGGCATCGGCCCTCAAGGGTTTGGCGGCCTGACCACCGCCCTGGCCGTCCACGCCGAGACCTTTCCCTGCCACATCGCCAGCATGCCGGTGGCGGTCAACCTCCAATGTCACTCCGCGCGGCATAAGGAGGCGGTGTTGTGAGGGCAGCGAACCGCTGGCGGGCCGAGGCAGAGCGGTGGTTCCGCCAGGCGGAGCGAGACTGGCAGGCCGCCTCGAATCTGTGCAGAAGTGGGGACTACAACTGGTCCTGTTTTGTGGCCCAACAGGCGGCAGAAAAAGCGGTTAAGGCGATCCATGCCGCCCATGGGGAGGATGTCGAGCGCATCCATAGCATTATGATTTTGATCCAGGGCGATCGGCAGATTGGGGTCCAGCCGGTGACCGAACTGGAACATCTGGTGGATCGGGCCCGGGACCTGGATCGCATGTATATCCCAACTCGCTATCCCAACGGGGTGCCTTTTGGGATTCCGGCCGAGTTCTTTGGCCGGCAAAACGCAGAAGATTGTCTGCAATGGGCACAAAGCATCCTGGAAGCTGTCCGCCAGATATTGCCAGCTATGTAGCCTCCCTGGAGCGCCGGCTCGCGCCCAAAGCGGTGATCCTCTTTGGCTCTCAGGCCCGGAGGGATACGCACCAGGCCAGCGACTATGACTTGCTGGTCGTGGCCGACAATTTGCCGGGGGATTATTGGCGACGAATCGATCTGCTGTGGCAGGACAAGCCGCCCCTGGTGGATGTCCTGGGGTTTACGGAAGAGGAGATGTGGGCCTGCCTGCACCGGGGATTGATCCTGGATGCGCTCCTGGAAGGGCGTTCTCTGGTAGGAGAGATCGGGGCCTGGCGACGACGTGCCCGGCGCTATCTGCGCCGTCATGGTTTGATCAAGAAATGGTTTGGCTATGTGCGCCACTCACCGCCAGCAGGAGGAGAAGCCGATCATGCACCTGACAACCCCCTTGACCGATGAGGTCATCGAACAACTCCGCGCCGGCGACAAGGTGACGATCAGCGGCGTCATCTATGTCGGACGCGACGCGGCCCACAAGCGGCTGGTGGCGGCGTTGGATGCCGGCCAGCCGTTGCCTTTCGACCCGCAAGGCCAGATCATCTACTACATGGGGCCTTCGCCGGCCAAACCGGGCCAACCGATCGGGTCCGCCGGACCGACGACCAGCGGCCGGATGGACCCGTATGCGCCACGCCTGATGGAGGTGGGGCTGAAGGGGATGATCGGCAAGGGCAACCGCTCGCAGCCGGTGCGCCAGGCGATGCAGAAATACAAAGCGGTCTATCTGGCGGCC
>Ga0209162_1002765_pt1 | contig 14916 bp, 14 predicted proteins | sample YNPNPMetaG_FD_187121 | JGI IMG/M metagenome (GOLD analysis project Ga0209162, IMG submission 187121) | Anoxygenic and chlorotrophic microbial mat microbial communities from Yellowstone National Park, USA - YNP NP MetaG (SPAdes) (version 2) ... | reverse complement strand
CTTTGCGGGACATGGAGAATATGGTGTAATGGGCAGCGCAATTGTCCGTGAATCATGGAAGGTACGATGCCCGCGCAAGGAGTGCGCCCTATGCCCAAAGCCCCGAGCATTTGTCTCTCCTCCGAGCAGGCCCTCAAGCTCAAGCGGATCTGCAACGCACGATCCTCCACACAGGCGGCCGCGTTTCGTGCTCGGATCATCCTCCGGTGTGCTCAGCCGGATGATCCCACGAACTGGCAAGTGGCGGTCGAATTGGGTTGTGATCCCGACACCGTGTGTAAATGGCGGCGGCGTTTTTCGGCACGCCGTCTCGAAGGTCTGGAGGACCTGCCCCGTCCTGGTGCCCCCAGGACTTTTTCCCCCTGAGGACCGTCACCGGGTGTTGATTTTGGCCACGGAGAAGCCCGTGGACAAGGGAATACCCACGGCGCAGTGGTCGCTGTCGGACTTGGCGGCCCAGATTCTCCAGGAGGCGCACGCCGCGGCGATGAGCCGCAGCACGATCTTCCGCATTCTGGACGACGCGGCCTTCAAGCCGCACAAGAGCCGCTACTGGCTCAACAGCCATGACCCGGACTTTGAGGCCAAGGCCCTGGACGTGGTGAAGTTGTACCTGGACGCGCCGCGTTTGTATCAGCATGGTGAGCTGGTCCTGTGCAGCGACGAGAAGACCGGGATTCAGGCCCTGGAACCGAAGTACCCGACGAAACCCGCTCGACCCGGAGAGCCGGCGCGGCGAGAATTCGAGTACATCCGTCACGGCACCCGCTGTCTGATCGCCACGCTGATCGTGCCTACGGGAAAAGTGATCGGCGATGTCCTGGCGCGTCGGACCTCGGCCGATTTCTGCCGGCACGTCCGGCATGTGGCGAAGCAGTTCCCGGAGATCCAGCGTTTCCATTGGGTGATGGACAACCTCAATACGCACTGGAGCCTGGACCTCTGCCGCACCATCGCCCGGTTGTCGCGAGTGCCCTTCGACCCGCGCACCTTGAAGACGGGCCACCAGCGTCGGGCGTTCCTGACCAACCCCGAGCACAAGCACGTGATCCATTACACACCCAAGCATGGCAGTTGGCTCAACCAGATCGAAATCTGGTTTGGCGTTCTTCAGCGGCGTTTGTTACGTCGTGGCGAATTCAAGTCCAAGAAGGACTTGACGGAACAACTGCTGAGATACCTCGACTACTACAATGCCCATTGGGCTCACCCGTACCAATGGACCTACACTGGCAAGCCCTTGGTGGCATAACCGACGAATTTGTGAAACGCTGTACTAGCGTGACTGCACTCCGTGTTTTCCCGCGGAGCCATCCCGTCATCACTCCCCCAGGCGGTGGGGTGGTACAAGGGAGTCATTGGACACGTAGCCAAAGCGGCCGCGCGCGGCACACGCTGCGACGGCTGCTACCAGCGAGTTGACTCGGCGAAAGGAGTCGATACACTATGCGGTATTACACATTAGGGTGTCGTAACACCACTCCTGCCCAGTGGAGGTGCTGCCATGGCCGTTGGCAACCGCGACCGAGGATTCACGATTGTCGAGCTGTTGGTGGTGATTACCATCATCGGCATGTTGATCGCCCTGTTGTTGCCGGCCGTGCAAGCGGCCAGGGAAGCGGCACGGCGGATGCGTTGCACAAACAACCTGAAGCAGATCACGCTGGCGCTGCACAACTTCCACGACAGTCGCAAGGAGTTCCCCATTGGATGCCCCAGCAAGACCTGCCCAGGCTACGAACACATTCCTGCCTGGCAGTATCGTTGGGGGCCACTGGCAATGCTGACTCCCTACATGGAGCAATTCAACCTGTATCAATCGCTGAACTTGGATGTCCCGCTCTATGGACACACCGGTTCCAACTTCGGAGGAGGCTACGGGGTTCATCCCGACAACCAGGTTCCCGTCAGTCAGGAAATCGCTTTCTTCTATTGCCCCAGCGACCGCGCCAAGAAGATCGAGGTGGAGTTCGGTGCAACCAACTACCTGGGCTGCTACGGGCGAGGTGCGCCGACATCGACGGGCACCGCGTTTTCGAAAACCGACGGTTTGTTTCAGTCCGACACTGCCAGGCGCTTTTCGCACGTGACCGACGGCACCAGCAATACCGCCGCGTTTTCTGAAAGCCTTTTGCCGCTGGAGGGCTTTTACAGCGAGACTCCCCTCTTGAGTTTGCCGACTTTCACGCTCACGCAGCAGAACAAGGATGTGGTTATGCTCAATGCGTCGAGCAAGAGCGACCCCTTCCTCACGGAGGCCTTTTGCGCGCAGTTCGGGCAACCGGTGGCTCGCCATACCCTGCGTGGGCGGCGTTGGGTGGACGGCTTCTACTGGTATACGGCGTATTATCATTGGTGGGGGCCGAATTCTCCCATTCCAGATTGCGCTAAGTCGCAGCCCATGAGAAGCCTGTGGCAAACGGCCCGCAGCCACCATCCCGGCGGTGTCAACGTCGCCTTCGCGGACGGCTCGGTCCATTTCGTCCGTGAAACGATCGACCTCGGCACCTGGCGTGCCCTTGGCTCGATGAAGGGCAACGAGGTGCTGCAACAGCAGTTTTAGGAACGCGATTCCATCCGTCAACAGGAGATAATGATGAGCGTATCAAGATACGGCCTGCCAGCGTTCGGTGTTTCTCTCTTCTTGCTGTGTTCTCTGGTGTGCGCGCAAGCGGAAGACGCGGGCAAACTGTACGTGGTGGGAATGGGACCCGCAGGTCCTGACCTCACAGCTCCGAGGGTCCTCTCCATTGTGAAAAAGGCGGATTTCCTCCTTTGCTCTCCCAGGATGCCCGAGAGGTTTTCCAGATTCGGCGCTCATATTGATCCCACAAAAGTCGCTTTCGATCCCTGGAAAGGGATCTTTGATGACGCATCTCACAACAAAGATCCTCAGTCCCGCGCCGCGGCCGAAGAAAAACAGCGGAAGAAAGTGCAAGACTTCGTTTTGGAGAAGATCAAGGCTGGCAAGACCGTGGTCATGATGGACGCAGGCGATCCTTGCATTTACGGGCCGCTGCTGAGCCACCTGCTTGTTGGGCTGGATGACCGGCATTACGAAGTCATTCCCGGGATGAGCGCATTCAATGCCGCCGGCGCAGCCTTGAAACGGTCGTTGACGTGCGGTGACACAAGATTTGTCATGCTGACGTCCCCCCAATCGCTCTTCGGCGACGGAGGCGAGCCCAAAGACGACATCCTCAAGGATATTTCCAAGTACAAGACGACCATGGTGTTTTACATGTCTGTGCGCAACATGAAGGAGTTGGCCGCCAGATTCCGACCGTACTATCCACCGGACCTACCGATAGCCGTGGTCTACTATGCGGGCTATGCGGACAAACAGCGCGTGCTGAGAAGCACGCTGGCAACGATCGAAAAGGATATCAGCGCGATGGATGAGAAATGGCTGGCGCTGGTAGTCATTGGGGAGTGTGTTCGATAGAGGGTGCAACGATGAAAGGCAAGATGCGTTTGGCACTGTTGCTGTTGTTGCTGTGCAGCGATCCGTCGCAGGCGCGCGATCTCTGGGTGGCAGCCGCGGACGGCGGATACTACGCCGTCATGCGAGGGCATTTGCCCGCCAGACCGGAGCCGTACAATCCTCCGTGTATCCAGAACTGTCCGCTTTCGACGAAAAAGGGTTGCCGTTGGCGTTGAATGGGGTGGATCGAGAGCGGCGGGTCCTCTTCCAAACACCGTCCGATCCGGCCTTGGTAGCCGTCGCTGCAAAATGGGGGTTCCGCGTGATCGACGAAAGCGGTAAGAAGCAGTTCATGTCCAGGGCCCAAGCCGTTGAAGCGGGAATCGTGGTCAGGGAGGCGTTTTTCTCAACCCAATACTCCAAGACCTTGTTCAGATTCCATGAGAGATTCACCAAGCCACTCGGCATGAAACTGGAAGTCGTCCCGCAAGAGAATCCTTTGGTCTTGCGAAAAGGCGATACGCTGACCACTCAGGTGTTGTTTGACGGAGTTCCCCTATCCAAGGCCAAGGTTCAAGCAGGCAGGAATACGGCCCCCGTCGAAACCAACGGGAATGGGATGGCACACGTTCGCATTGCCGGGACCGGGTGGCAGAAGGTGGCGGTGATTCGCGATGCGCCCCCTCCCGAGAACTCGGGACTTGATTATCTGCAGTTCTTCGCTTTTCTAGTCTTCCCGTTGAAATGACGGCCGAGGCTCCCGAAGGAAAGGGAAATGTCGCCGTGCGAGAATGGCATCGGGCACGGGGCTGCCGCCGATCATCCGCCAGCACCAGTCGCTCGTGCCGTAATGGAGCGATGCACGACAGCGACTCCTGCCGGCCAGCCCCCGGCAATTGCGGCGCCGGCTTGGCCGTCTCCGCGAAAGACATCCCTTGTCACGCAGCGCGATGCCGGTATCGTGTCGCGCGCCACCGCTGCCCTGACGCTGGCCTCCCTCATCTCTACTGCAGAGTTCCACCCCTAGGAGTGGATGTTGCTCGGCGATCCTCCCATTGTGCTTACACTTCTTGCATTCCGGGCCAATAATACAGACTTTGCGGTCGTTACTTGCTGCCACCGTTGCCATGTGCGAAGGCGTGTTTGGATGACTAGCCAAAGAGACCCCGCGCGGTACGAGTCGCGTGCCGCCATCGTCAAAGCGCTGGCTTGCCCGGCGCGTCTGATGATCGTTGACGAGTTGGCCGAGTGTGGCGAACGCTCGGTGCAAGAGTTGACCGCCATGATCGGCACAGACGGATCGACGGTCTCGCGGCACCTCTCGACGCTCAAGAACGCAGGCGTCGTGGCCAGCCGGAAGTCTGGAACCACGGTCTACTACCGCCTGCGAATGAAGTGCATCCCTGCGTTTCTCAAGTGTGTGGAATCAATGCTCCGGGAAGACGCTGAAATGAAGGCGCACGTTTGAAAAACCCAAGACTCTCTGGGAACGAGGTTGATGGCGGCCAGCAGCCGCAGTTCACGATCCGAGGAGGAGGATAATGATTAGAGCAAGGAACCCAGGTGTGGCGGTCGCCGTGGCGGCGATTCTGGCGGTGGTTCTTGTCGGAGCTTCGACGGTGCAGAGCGCCAGCGAACCGGCGGCAGAGGGACCGGGCAAAGCGCAGGCCAAGTCTCCGCCGGCCGGAGTTTGCCCGCCGTTTCACCTGCGAGATGAAGACGGCAAGATTATCAACCCGGTTGGAGGCGAGAATGCCGGCAAGCCCTATTCGCCCAAGATGACCTGCGGGGCGTGCCACGACTACGAGAAGATTATCAAGGGCTTTCATTTCACTCAGGGCATGGGCGAGAAGCCTACTGCGGAGCAGGCGGCTCGCTGTCTGTGGGCCTCGACGCCGGGCAATTTCGGCGGAAACTGGTGTTCGCCCGCCCCGCTGTACCGCTACTTGTCGCCGAAGAAAAACGAGTCCGCCGCCACGATGGACATGACCGCCTTCACGTTCTTCACGTCGCCCTGTGGGGCGTGCCACCCCGGCGGTGGCTCGGCGGAATACGACCGGGAGGGAAAGCGCTACGACCGCTGGATGAGCGATCCGAAAAGTGGCTTCACCTCCCAAGGGGACAACAACCTCGATGGCGACTACTATCAGGCCCGCCGGTCGGAGACCGGCGTTCTGGAAGCCGATTGCCTCTTGTGCCACATGCCCGAATACGACTTCGACCAGCGTAAGAAGCAACTTGGGGCCTGGAATTTCCGCTGGGCGGCGACTGCCGGTTCCAAGCTCGCCTCGGTCAAAGGCTCGATTCAGAAAGGGGAGCCGGTCGAGGTCGCCTACAACAAGGAACTATTCAATCCTGACGGGACGATCGAGCCGCACATTGTGCGAGAGCCCCGCAATGAGGCGTGTCTGGGTTGCCATGCCCAGCCGAGTTGGAAGAAACGCGGGGCCAATTTCTCGCCGCGCACGGACGTGCATTTGCGGGCCGGGCTGAAGTGCGTGGATTGCCATCCGGCGGGCAGTTCGGCGACCGACCCGCGCATCGCCGGCCACGAGGAGCATCAGTTCGGCAAGGGGGATGACCCCGGCGGGCTAGTGCGCAACGATCTGGACAACACCTGTGTATCATGCACCGATTGCCACAACACCGGTCGAATGGGCGCCCCGGTGGCCAGACACCGCTGGCTGCCCCCCTTGCACCTGGAACACATTGCCTGCCAGACGTGCCACATCCCGGAGCGTGTGGTCATGCCCATCGAAGTGCAGGCCAGCGACGTGTTCAATCCGGCCCCGAAAATCGACCAGCCGGGCAAGCGATTATGGACCTTCTACGGCCCGAACTGGCAGTTCCGCAATCATTACGGCTATCTGAACATGATGCGGTATGACGACAAGCCCACCGAGCGGTTCCGGCCAAAACTGGTTCGCTACAAGGGCAAGATTTATCCGGCCAATCAGATTCACAGCGCGTGGCCGGGAATCGAGATCGAAGGCGAGACGGCCTTGATGCAGCCAAAGATGAGCGACATCGTGAAGATGTGGATGACGCACCGTTCGGCCCCTGGGAAAAAGTAGCCCGAACTGGCGAAGATCGTGGATGACAACGGCGACGGCGTGCCCGAGGTCAATCGGCCCGAGGAGATCGACGCCCTGATCCACTCGGTGACGCAGATGCTCGCTGACATCAAGTATCCGATGGAGAACAAGCGGGTCGTCTGGGTCATGGATGATCGCGTCTATCGCTCGGGGAGCGAGTATCGGGTTCTTGGGAAGCACGAGTGGGAGACCGCGGTCTACGCCAACGTCCACAAGTACAGCCACGACATCTTTCCGGCCAAGGCGGCACTCGGCTCAGGCGGGTGTACCGACTGCCACAGCCAAGGGTCGGAGTTCTTCTTCGCGCCGGCGCTGGTGCATCTGTTCGATGAGCAGGGCAAGCCGGTCGTCGAGCCCCAGTACCGGCGGCTCGGACTGAGCGGGAGCACCGTGGCGCTTACCGTCTGGACCCAAGCCTACGTCAAGCCCGGCCTCTACATCCTGATGCTCTTTTTCCTCTGCGCACTGGTCGCGTTGGTGGGCGGTTTCGCCGCACAGTGGGTCTTCGCGAAGCGTCGCATTCCTCTGGCTGTTCGTCTGATCCCGCTGGTCGCCGCGGCCGCGGCCGTCGTTGGAGTCGTCTACCTCCTTTATCAGCCGGATTTGATGGAGTACATGCTCCCCACGCCCATGTGGCTGGACGCCAACTACTTCCTCGTGGCGGTCGGTGTGATACTGGTCGGCCTGGTCGCTTTGCTGTGGGAGGTCCGGCAGTGGATTTCGGACCACGGCGAGCGGCGATCGGCCTTCGGAATTCTCATCGCCTTGATCGAGGCCCTCAGCCTGCTGCTGGCCGTTGTGGCGGGCATCCTGGTTTTCCTGAAGATCCCCGCGCTCGATGCGGCCACGCGCGCTTCGTACACGGTCTTCGACGTAGCCGTCACGGTCTTGCTCATCGCCGCGGTCCTCAGCGTGCTGCGCGGTGTGGCGCACCAGTTCCGCGGCGGCGCCGGACATGTGCAATCCGACTCGCAGGCCGCCGAGTGAATCTGAAATGAAAACCAACGCACGTTCCTGGAACAGACACCGCCAGAGGAGAAGAGAATGTCCGATGCACTAACCCGACGGACCTTTGTCGGCACCCTTGGCGCGGCCCTTGCCGCGGGAGTCACCGGACACGCAGACGGTGCCGAGCCTGCGCCGGCCGGTCCATCGAAGGCCGTCCGTTTCGAGGCCGGGAAGAACACGCACGAAAACCTGGTTTTCTCCTGTTCGGGCGGACTGTCGAACGTGGGGCTGGCCACAACCCTTGCCGGCATCGAGGTTGTCAAGGAACTGGGGCTCCGCAAGGTCGCGGTCGGGTGTCTTGCCGGCTTGCCGAAGGGCAATGTCCCCGGCATCTTCGCCAAGGGCAAAGCGGCCCGGAAGATCGTCACGGTGGACGGCTGCCCTTTTGCCTGCGCGCGAAAGATCGTCGAAGCAGCCGGACTCCCGATTGCCAGGGCCATCGTCCTGACCGAGGACGTGCCCATGCGGAAGATAACGTTCCACGAGGAGCTTACCGGCACTCCCAAGGCTCTGATGGACTACGTATCGGCCGACGAGGTAAAACGGGCGAAGGAGCTTATTATCCAAGCGATTGACTCAACCTCCTGACGTGCTCTATGTGGATCGTTCGTCTCGCACTTCGCCGGCCGTACACCTTTGTGGTGGCGGCGATGGTTCTGCTGTTGCTTACGCCGCTGGTGCTGCGGCGTATGCCGACGGACATCTTTCCGGCCATCGACATTCCGGTGGTGAGCAGCGTGTGGCTGTACAGCGGTCTGAGCGCCCAGGAGATGGAGCAGCGAATCCTTTATTTGCACGAGCGCCAGATCGCCGCGACCGTCAACGACATCGAACACATCGAGTCCACGGCCTTCAACGGTGCGGGCGTCATCAAGACATACTTTCAGCCAGGCACCTCGGTGGATGCGGCCGTGGCACAAACGTCGTCGGCAGCCCAGGCCATTCTGCGGTTTCTGCCGCGTAACATTACCCCGCCGATTATCATCCGCTACAACGCCTCGACGGTTCCCATTCTCCAATACAGTTTTGCCAGCAAGAAGTTCTCTGAGTCAGAGCTTCAGGACATGACGTTCAACCAGGTGCGCATGGGCCTGGCGAACGTCCCGGGGGCTTCCGTGCCGAATCCCTACGGAGGCAAGGTGCGCGTGGTGGCCGTGGACCTCGACCTGACGGCGCTGAAGGCCAAGAACCTCGCGCCGATGGATGTGGTTAACGCGCTGAACGCGCAAAACCTCATTCTGCCCAGCGGCACTGCGAAAATCGGCCCCACCGAGTACGATGTCGCCTTGAACAGCAGCCCGACCATCCTGGAGGAACTCAATGACATTCCCATCAAGAGCCTCGACGGCGCGGTCATTCGCGTGCGCGACGTGGCGCTGGTCCACGACGGTTATCAGCCGCAAATGAACGTCGTCCGCCTGGACGGCGTGCGCGGCGTACTGCTGACGATTCTCAAGAGTGGGAACGCCTCGACGCTGGACATAGTGCGGGGGGTCAAGGCCACCATGCCGCGGATTCTGAGTGGCTTGCCGCCGGAGTTGGAGGCCAAGGAGTTCTCCGATCAATCGCTCTTCGTGCGCGCGGCGGTCAACGGCGTGACCCACGAAGGCTTGATCGCCGCGGCCCTGACGGCGCTGATGATCCTGCTGTTTCTCGGGGCCTGGCGGAGCACGCTCATCATTGCGATCTCGATACCGCTTTCGGTGCTGGTGTCGATCATCTCCCTCTGGGCTCTGGGCGAGACGATCAATCTGATGACGCTCGGCGGGATGGCGCTGGCCGTCGGCATCCTCGTGGACGATGCGACGGTCGCCATCGAGAATATCCACGGCCACATGGCCAGAGGCAAGCCGACGATCCAGGCGATTCTCGACGGAGCGGAGGAGATCGCTTTGCCGACGTTCGTGGGCACTCTTTGCATTTGCATCGTGTTCGTGCCGATGTTTTTCCTCGCCGGTACGGCGCGGTATCTGTTCGTGCCCCTGGCCGAGGCCGTGGTGTTCGCCATGCTTGCGAGCTACGCCCTGTCGCGGACCCTCGTGCCCACGCTGGTGATGTGGTTCTACCGCCACGTCGAGTATCGCGGTCATGGGACGGACCCGCGTCGCGCGGCGTTGTGGCTGCGGCCATTCGCGGCCGTGCATACCGGCTTCGAGCGGGCCTTCGCCCGCTTCCGCGAAGGCTACCGACGATGGTTGGGCGCTGTGCTGCATCACCGCTGGGCATTCGCCTTGCTTTTCGTCGCGTTCTGTGCCGGGACGGCGATGTTGCTGCCGCAACTCGGCCAGGACTTCTTCCCGGCCGTGGATGCGGGCCAGTGCCGCCTGCACTTGCGGGCGCGGAGTGGAACGCGGGTCGAGGAAACCGTCAAGCTGACCGCTCAGGTTGAGGCCGCGATTCGCGACGAGATTCCGCCGGCCGAAATCGCAGGCGTGCTCAACAACATCGGGATTCCTTCCGGCGGTATTCCCCTGACGTACATCGACAACGGCCTGATCGGCACCGGCGACGCCGACATCCTGGTTTCCTTGCAGCCCGGACACCGGCCCACCGACGAGTACGTGCGGCGCTTGCGCCTGCGTCTGAACCGCGAGTTTCCGGGCGTCATGTTCTATTTTCTGCCCGCCGACATCGTGAGCCAGACCATCAACTTCGGTCTGCCCGCCCCGTTCGACATCCAGATCATGGGGCGCGACCAGCAGCGGAACCGCGAGGTCGCCGCGCGATTGGCGGAGAAGCTTCGTCGAGTTCCCGGCGTCGTGGACGTGCGGGTGCAACAGCCGGCGGACTTGCCGCGGCTGCACTTCGCCGTGGACCGGACGAAAGCCTCGGAACTCGGCCTGACGGAGCAGAACGTGGCCACGTCGATGCTTCTGGGCCTCAGCGGCAGCAGCCAGGTCCAGCCCATGTATTGGCTCGATCCGCGCCGGGGCATTCAGTATCTCGTGAACGTTCGTGTGCCCGAGCACGCGATGGACTCATTGGCTGCCCTCCAGGCGATTCCGACGGAAGCCAGCCGGCCTGGCGAAGGCGATGCGCAACTGCTGGACAACCTGGCCACCCTCCAGCGCACGAGCATCCCGCCGGTCGTCAACCACTACAACATCATGCCGGTCATTGACGTATTGGCCGGGGTCAGCGGTCGTGATCTTGGCGGTGCCCTGAGCGACATCAGGCCGCTGATTGCGGAAGCGGAAAAGGAACTGCCTCGGGGCAGCTTCATCTCGCTACGCGGTCAGGCGGAAACGATGAATTCGAGTTTCGTCGGGCTCGGCATCGGTCTGGCGATGGCCGTGGCGCTAGTCTATCTCCTGTTGGTCGTGAATTTCCAGAGCTGGCTGGACCCCTTCATCATCATCATCATCATGGCGCTGCCCGGCGCGCTGGCGGGGGTCGTGTGGGGCCTTTATCTCACGTTCACCACGCTGAACGTGCCCGCGTTGATCGGCGCGATTATGAGCCTTGGGGTTGCCACGGCGAACTCGGTGCTTGTCGTGACTTTCGCCCGCAACAATCTGCGACAAGGGATGGACCCGCTCATCGCCGTCTGGGAGGCCGGAACGAGCCGCCTGCGTCCGGTGTCGATGACGGCGCTGGCCATGATTATCGGAATGCTGCCGATGGCTATAGGCTTGGGCGAAGGCAGCGAGCAGAATGCCCCGCTGGGCCGCGCGGTAATCGGCGGCCTGCTCGTCGCCACCTTCGCTACCTTGTTTTTCGTACCCGTGGTATTCCGTCTGTTGCACCGCCGAATCCCCACAACCGATCTTGAGAGTCTTGATGCTGCCGTTTCCGCAGCGGCGACGCGCCAAGAGTAGTCCATGATGCAGCCCGCAGAATCCGATCAAACGATTTCGCCCGCTAGTAAGCCTGCCGCTCTGCCGCCGCGTGGCAAGCTCTGGTTTCTTCTCGCCGTGGGGGCGGTAGCGGCAGTGGTCCTCATCGGGGCCTTCATTGCGGGCCGGTTGCCTCGCTTACGCCAGCGGGAGGTGACAACCCGTGAATCCAGCGAACTGGCCATTCCCGTTGTCACGGTCGTATCGCCCACGCCCGGTCGAGCGGCAAGCGAGCCGTTGCTGCCAGCGGAAGTCAAGCCGTGGATTGAGACACCGATTTACGCCCGCGCCAGTGGTTACCTGAAACGCTGGTTGGTGGACCTGGGGGCTCGCGTGGAAACGGGCCAGTTGCTCTGCGAGATCGAAACGCCCGAACTTGACCAAGAACTGGAACGGGCTCGGCACGAACTTGCGCAGGCGGAAGCCGCCCTCGCCCTGGCAAGAACAAAGGCCGCACGCTCGGCCAAGCTGGTCGAGCCGGGCGGCGTCAGCCGAGAGGAATACGACCAGGACCAGGCCGAAGTCAAGGTGAAGACAGCAACGGTTAATGCCGCCCGCGCGAACGTCCGCCGCTTGGAGGAACTGCGCTCGTTTGCCCGAGTTATCGCGCCATTCTCCGGCATTATTACGGCTCGCAAGACCGACGTGGGTGACCTGATCGCCGCAGGAAGCGCCAAGGAATTGTTCCGGTTGGCTCAGGTCGATCGCCTCCGGGTGCGCGTTCGAGTTCCCCAGTCGCGATCGCTGGCCATCACGCTCGGCCAGACGGCCGAGTTGCTGGTGCCCGAACTCCCGGGGAAGGTCTTCGCCGCCAAAGTGGCCCGTACCGCGGGCGCAATTTCCCCGGATTCGCGCACGTTGCTGACGGAACTTGAAGTGGACAATACTCGCGGCGAACTGCTGGCGGGCGGCTTTGCCCAGGTGCGGTTTGCCGACACCAAGGGCGGTACGCGATTGACGCTGCCGAGCAACGCCTTGCTGTTCCGCGCCGAAGGCCCGCAGGTCGCCGTGGTGCAAGCGGATGGCACCGTCCAGTTGCGATCGGTGCAATTGGGGCGTGACTTCGGACGAATTGTGGAGATTCTCGGCGGGGTCGATCCGACCGACCGCGTAATCCTCAATCCATCCGACTCGCTGGTCGCCGGCGCCCTGGTCCACCCAGAAATAGCACGATAAAATGTCTCCAGATCGAGACGCTGCGGACGCGGACTCGAACAGACAACCAATCTCTTGACAATCCGAAAAGGGAGAAAGCGATGATCGACCCGAAGGAGTACTACGAACACGGCCTTACTTTGCATGGCCACAAGTGTCCCGCAATGCCGATGGGGTTGCGGGTGGGAGCGGCAGCGATGAACGCGCTGGGCGTCGAACGGGCCAAGGATGGCCAACTCCTCGCCCTCGTCGAACTGGGAGATGACCACTGCGCCACGTGCTTTGCTGATGGGGTACAGATAATCACCGGTTGCACATTTGGCAAGGGCAACATCAAGAAACTCCATTACGGCAAGTGGGGTGTCACCCTGGTCGAGGTGGCGACCGGGCGCGCCGTCCGCGTTACGCCCAAGGCCGAAGCCATGCTGGCCAACAAACAGACGGCGTTCTTCAAGGAATACCGCGAGAAAGGCGTGCCGGCTTCCCGGGTTCCCCTTGATGTCGTCGAACCGCTCGTCCAGCGCGTGATGGGTGCCCCGGACGACGCTCTCCTCTCAGTGAGCAAGCTCTTCCAGTACGAGGTCGCGCACCGCCCCCATTCCTTCTCCAGCCTCGTATGTGACGAGTGCGGCGAGATGGTCGTGGAGGGCTACGCCAGAATCGTGGGCGACAAGAAGGTCTGCATCCCTTGCCAGTTGAAGCTGACGGGAGCCAGGGACTGAACCACCGCGAGGATCAGGTATGATGATTGCGGTGCTCGCCGGCTTGATTACGTTCGCGTTCACGACGCTGCTCACCATTGCGGGGGTCGGAGCAGCATTCATCTTGATCCCGGTTTTCCTGGCTTTGGGTATCGAAATCCACACCGCGATGGCCACCGCGCTGCTGCTTAATGGAGTGGGCATGTCGGTGGCTTCCGTCAACTTCATTCGTAAGAAGCTGGTCGTTTGGAAGATCGCGATTCCGATGGTCGTGGTTTCGTCGGCACTTTCGCCCCTGGGGGCGTGGGTCAGCCAGGGGCTCGACCGCACCTTGCTGCTGTGGTTGTTCGTCGGCTTCCTGGTGTTCGCGGCATCCATGATGCTCTTCTATACGCCGCGGGCACGGGAAATCGCCAGCGGGATGGGAGCCACACTCGGCGTCGGATTGGGGGTGGGCGGCCTGGCTGGATTCCTGGGCGGGCTGCTCGGCGTTGGGGGTGGCAACATCATCGTCCCGGCGCTCGTCGCCCTCGGTCTTGATCCGAAGAAAGCTTCGGCCAGCACTTCATTCGTCGTCATCTTTGCGTCGCTGGCGGGGTTCCTTGGCCACATGTCGCTGGCTGGCATGAGCTACAGTCTGCTCGGCTTGACGGCCATCGGCTCAGCCGCCGGCGCAACGCTCGGCTCCTGGCTTATGACAGACAAGCTTCAGAGTAGGCAGGTGAAACTGCTCATCGGCATGATCCTGATTGCGATCGCGGTAAAAATGGCCCTGAGTCTGATATGAGGGTGCAGTGGGATTGTGCCAGCAGCAACTGCCTGATCAACCTTCAGATTTCAAGGACCACTGAAAATGAGCCGACGCAAAACCAGCCACTTTGACCAGGCCGCCCCTACCTGGGACGACAATCCTTCCCGCATCGCCTTGATGAAAGCGGGCGGCGAAGCCATTCTCCGGCAGGTCCAGCCTACAGCCGAGATGGATGTGCTCGACTACGGTTGCGGCACCGGCTTGGTCGGGCTTTTCCTCTTGCCGCACGTTGGGTCAGTCACCGGCGCCGACAACTCGGCCGGAATGCTTGACATGCTGCGGAAGAAGATCGGAGGTCGCGGTCGCAGCACAGAAATCTTCGGCAAGTCCCACGATCCAGCCCACCCGCTCGATCAGCGTGCGGAATTCCGTTTTCACTTTCCGCTGGCGAGACTTCGACGTGCTGCTGAGGTAACGCGTGACGTACAGGTGCAGCCGCTTGATCTTCCGGCTGTGGAAGCGGTGCGGAACGCTTTGCGGGGCGATGTCCCGCGCCCGCCCGAGCAGCCGCGATGCCACCCGCCAAGTGTCCCACAACAGCGAGGAGTCGGTGGGCCAGTGGATGTTCGTTTCCACGGCCGTGGTGTCCGTGCGGATCACGCTGGGGTCGACCATTTCCTCGTGGACCGCGTACTGGCCCAACAACTCATTGACCCGCTTCCAGGTGGCTGGCCGGATCGCCAGAAAGCACTTGTCCAAGAAGGTGAAGTCCATCACGGCCTTCTTCCGCGTCCGCAGGAAGTCTTGCAGGAACGGCTCGCTGCCGATGCGGATCACCACTTCCCGAAACGGCAGCCCCTCCATGTGTTGCACCACCAAGGCCCGCAGAATGTTCTCCGAGGTGAAGTCCCCTTTCCGCCCGCGACCCCCCCACGAGAAAGCTTCT
>Ga0209162_1002763_pt1 | contig 14925 bp, 13 predicted proteins | sample YNPNPMetaG_FD_187121 | JGI IMG/M metagenome (GOLD analysis project Ga0209162, IMG submission 187121) | Anoxygenic and chlorotrophic microbial mat microbial communities from Yellowstone National Park, USA - YNP NP MetaG (SPAdes) (version 2) ... | reverse complement strand
ATGTTATGCGCCGCGACTTTACTATCAACACTCTTCTTGAGAACCTCCATTCGCACGAGATGCTCGATCTCACGGGGCACGGCATTTCCGACCTAAGGGAAGGAGTGATACGAACTCCAAAAGAGCCGGAAGTTACCTTCCACGATGACCCGTTGCGTATGCTGCGTGCGGTGCGCTTTGCGGTCAGGTTTAATTTCCGGATAAGCCCGGAGACTCTGCAAGCGATTGGTCCGAATGCCAGCAGGCTAGTCGTCGTGAGTGCGGAGCGAATTAGAGATGAGTTTATCAAGATCATCATGAGCCCGCGGCCCGCCCTCGGAATGGAATTGCTCAGGGGGACCGGTCTGCTGGAGCAATTCGCGCCGGAGCTTGTCGCGATGCACGGGGTGCAACAAAACATCTATCACATCTACGACGTGTGGACTCACACCATGCGAACTCTTGAGTCAATCTCTGCTGAGGAGGGTATTATTCTAAGGATAGCGGCATTGTACCACGACGTGGGCAAAGCGGAAACCAGATCGATTGGCGAGGATGGACAAGTCCACTTCTATCGTCATCAGATAGTGGGTGCCGAGATTGCCAGGCGTGCCCTAAAGCGGCTCAGGTTTTCGAGGCCGGATGTGGACCACGTAGCATTTCTAATATCAATGCATCTGAGAGTTGGGGAATATGATACTGGGTGGTCCGACGCTGCCATACGCAGGCTCATAAGAGATGCCGGGTCGTACCTTGATGAACTAGTCAAGCTTACCAAGGCGGACAAAGCAGCAGCCAATCCCAATATGCCTAAGGCCGATATGGATGCCTTTGAAGCGCGTGTCAAAGCCGTGCATTATCAGTTGGCGGGGAAACGTTTAGAGAGCCCATTGTCGGGACGTGAGATAATGGACATACTTGGATTGCAGAGTGGCCCAGCAGTAGGCGAAGCTAAGGCGTATCTTGAACACGAGTTGACAGAGGGTACACTGTTGCCCGGTGATAAGAGTGCTGCAATAAAGTTATTACTGCACAAATATGGAATGGGTAATGGTGCACAACAGAATGATACTGTGAACTAATGTGGAATCACATTGACGGGCGACATGTCACGTGCTATACTTCGGATAGATAACTGCCTCGGGATTGAGACCGGATGGGTTGGCAGGGATTCCGGTCCGGAGTACCACCTCGCACAGCCGGATTCCACGTGTTCACTCATTGGACTTCCCCTAAGCCGTGCGGATGTGGTTGATAGATCCGGACGGGTAGGGAGGTGAGCTGAAGATTGCGGATAGAACAAAGCCTTAAGCAGACATTTGCCCAGAAGATCGACCCGAAGCTGATTATGGCCAACACTATACTCCAGATGTCGGCACTGGAGTTACAGCAGACTATCGAGCAAGAACTGGCCGAGAACCCAGCGCTTGAGTTGCCCGAAGAAGATCCTTGCGAAAACTGCGATCAGCCAAAGACCATGTGTGTCGACTGTCCGTTCTGCAAGCAGTCGATCGCCGCTGATGATTTTGATCTGAGTATCTACGAGTTAGAGCAGCCTATTGACTTCGCCTCCGATGCAGAAGAGGAGAATGATTTCATCTCCAACGTTCGGGCTGAGGTGACGCTGCAGGACTATCTTATTTCGCAACTCAGGGCGGTGCTAGCCTCATCCGAATGGGAAATCGGCGAGTACATAATATCCAACATCAACGATTCTGGTTATCTGGAGGGCACGATCGAGGAGTTCGCACATGAAATGGGCCGCGACCCTGATCAGGTCGAGGCGGTACTGGCTGTCATTCAGACGTTCGATCCGCCTGGGATAGGAGCAAGGGATATACGTGAGTGCCTAAGAATACAACTGGAAAGACTTGAGGAGGACGATCAAGGGAACTCCATAGCCTTGGCCATAGTGCGGGATCTCTGGCAGGAAATGCTGGCGGGTAAGATAGGTAGGATGGCCCGAAAACTTAGAGTAAGCACTCGCGAGATTCTCGATGCCATTGAGTTTGTAAAGAAACGCCTAAACCCTTACCCGGGTAACGGTTTTCGTCCGCCTTTTCAGAACGAAGGCGATTCCGGCAGCTCAGCGGTGAGACCGGATGTCATTGTTCGGAGGTCTACCGCCGGATACGAGATAGAGATAGTCGGTCACGATCATTACTTCCTGAACGTCAACAGCCGCTACAAAGCATTGTATGAGGAAATGAAGAACGGCGGTGGTAACAAGTTCAGCAAAGAGGACAAGAAGCATATTGTCGAGTTTGTTGAGCGGGCCGAATTGTTCATCAAGAACATAAACGAGCGCAGGCGCACCTTGCGCCAGATTACCAAGGCAATTGTGGAATATCAGCAGGGCTATTTGGAAACTGGTGCCAGGTCGTTCCTCAGGCCTTTGACTCGCACCAAGCTCGCACGTTCCCTCAAAATGCACGAGTCCACCGTCAGCCGTGCTACGGCGAACAAATATGTCCAATTGCCCAGCGAAGAGGTCGTGCCGTTTGACTTTTTCTTCGATGGTTCAGTATCGGTAAAAGATCTAATAGGCGAGCTGATTAATAACGAGGATAAGCGCAATCCGTTGAGTGATCAACAGATTGCCGATATCCTCCGTGAACGTGGCTACGACGTTGCCCGGCGGACTGTTGTCAAATACCGCGAAGCACAGAAAATCCTTTCCTCCAGGCAGCGACGCCGCTAGTTCCGTTTAATTTCCTATTACCACGCTTGGCTTTAGTGCCAAGACTTGGACACCCCTGCGGTAGGACTATATAATAACATCCTCGGATAACATTACTCCGAAAGATACTCCCGAAGGCGGTACTGTATTAATGGATGGAGGAAGCGGATGAATCTTTCGGCAAGAATAGGTTCGATTGTTGAGGCTCGATGCGACATACTTATTGTTAACTTGTTTAAGGGAGTATCGAGTCACGGTGGAGCGACGGGTGCCGTCGATCGGGCCCTGGACGGAGCAATTACGGAACTCATACGCGAGGAAGGTTTCGACGGTAACCTCGGGAGGACCGCGGTCATTCGCTGCCGTGGGGGTGTTGCCGCTAAGAAGGTGCTTGTTGTCGGTCTTGGAAGCCCTGCCGAGTTCGGTGTTCGTCGCATTATGCAAGCTGCCGGGGCAGCGGGGAAGGTATGCAGAGAGTTGCGCGCTAAGAGTGTCGTCAGCATTCTCCACGGCGCGGGAGTCGGGGGACTCGCTCCTTATGATTGTGCGAAGGCTACCGCGCTGGGCATGACTCTCGGCGTATATGAGCACAATCGCCTCAAGACCGAGAATGCGAAGCCGAACCCCATCGAGAGTTTTGAGATAGTCGAGCTTCGTGAGGAAGTGCTACCCGACGTGAGGCGTGGAATTGAGCTTGCCGAGATAGTAGGCGAAGCTGTCACATTTGCGCGCGATCTGGCTAACGAACCATCAAACGTTGTCACTCCACAGTATCTTGCGGAGATTGCCATGCTGACTGCGAAGCAAGATGGGTTGAGGTGCATGGTGCTGGATCGCAAGAGCATCGAATCCGAAGGAATGGGACTGTTAGCGGCAGTGGCGCGGGGAAGCAGTGTAGAGCCGCGCTTCATTGAGCTTCGATACGACTCGCCTGGAGCGGCTAAGACCATCGCCTTGGTAGGTAAGGGTATCACGTTTGACACGGGCGGTTACTCTCTTAAGACATCCGATTCGATGTATGGTATGAAAGACGACATGTCCGGCGCAGGTGCGGTGCTTGCCGTGATGCGAGTCGTAACGCGCCTCAAGCCATTAGTAAACGTCGTCGCGCTTCTGCCGTGTACGGAGAACTGTATAGGTTCGTCGGCAATTCATCCAGGTGATGTATTTACCTCTCTTGACGGCAAGACCGTCGAGGTGACTAACACGGACGCCGAGGGGCGACTCATACTTGCCGATGCGATTGCTTATGCGAAGAAGATTGGCGTGGACGAGATCATCGACCTTGCGACTCTCACCGGAGCTTGCGTAGTTGCTTTGGGTCACGATGTGGCGGGGGTATTTGGAACTGACCCCGCTCTCGTGCGACGGATATTGAACGCCGGGGCAGCTTGCGGCGATCCGATGTGGGAAATGCCCTTGTGGACGGATTATCGCGAACAGATTAAAAGCGACGTTGCTGACCTTAAGAACGCAAGCCGCAGGGAAGGCGATGCCATCAAGGCGGCGCTGTTCCTCTCGTCGTTTGCCGGTGACGTGCCATGGGCACACATAGACCTTTCGTCCTGCACTGCTGAGGAGGATACACTACTTGCCAGGAAAGGAGCCACCGGGGCTGGGGCCGGCACTTTGGTGGAGTACCTCGCCGGTTTTCGCACCTGAGGGCGCTAGACACACGTGCACGAACACCGGTCACGCCTAAACGATATTGTAGACCCTGAGCACGTTCGCCAGGCCGGTGAGCGCACAGATGCTGCGTCGGTCGTGGGCGGAACTCGATCGGTTGCCGGCGATTGTTGGTTCCTCTGACCAGATCTTGCCTACTTACGGGATGAGTGAGAGGTTCGGTGATCCCAGCAAGCTGGACTAAAAGGCACTCTATGAGCAGGTCTGAACGCACAGAGTGGCTGCGATCGGTTGGCCGATCTCGTGCGACGTGCCCGCCTCGGCAGCTACCGGAATGATCCTCCTTGGTTGGGGTTCTGACGTTGCGTCCGCACGGGAGTTATGCGCCTAGTTGATTGCTTCCAGTTTCGGTAATACCGGGAAAGTGCTTAGCGAGTTGTCCTCTGGGTGTAGTAGCTTCTCCACTCCAGCCATACGTATGGTACGGCGGGTGCTCGGACTGTGTCGGGCGATTCGCGGTATGCCCCCGTTCACGCGCACTGCTTCAAAGAGCGTGATTAGTGATTTGATCCCCTCGCTGTCGATGAACTCGACTCGGCTGAGATCAAGACACACGTCGGTCATCGTTGGGCCGCAGAGATCGGCCAACTTCGGCATAAGCTCGATGGAAGCAGCGAAATCCAGCTCGCGCCACAGGTAGATCGTCCGCTTATCGCTGGTCTGCGACACAGCGTAACCAAATGGCAGAGCGTCCAAGCGAACCTCCACGTTTCCACCCCATTGCGCGGGTGGCGCTGTAGTGGGTGCCCTAACCACGCTCAACGTTTTTACCCACCCTCCGTCACTCCACCAAACCTTAAGCCTTGGATTATCACTGCAAGATTCACTCACAATTATACCTCTCATCTCATTACTCAGTGCCACGGTGGAGGCCGCCGACTTGGCCCGAAGTCGGCGATGCTTGAGGCGCAACTGCTCACATAGGGGACTTCTGTATTAGGAGTTGAATGATGCTATGGACACTCGTTAGGCCTAACCATAAGGGAATGATCACGGGCAGAAGCATAGGCTAAGATAAGAACGTGTTGATAGCGCAACTGATATGGGTATGGCACGGATTTTGCACACACAACGTATGGCTGGCAACCTGGGCAAATCAATTCCGGTTGTCTGTTCCTAGTGAGTTCTTAGACGATGAATGATGAGGGGGAAACGAATATGCGAAAACAGAATCTATCGTTGATGTTGGCATTGGTTGGCCTATTCATCTTGATGGCAGCTCAGACAAACGCGGGCACACTGGACGTGACAACGGGCCTATACTCAGAGACCGAGGATTTGACGGCCCGCGTTCAATCCGAGTTCGGCAGTAATTGGAGCATCGCGGATTGGACCTACCACATTAGGGATTTGTATGACACTAACCCGACCGGCTTCTCGAACTTGTTGGACAAGATCGGATCCACGCATATCGCGTGGGTAACCAATGACGGAGAGAGGATTTGGCCCGGTAATCCAGTAGGTCGTCACTATTTTGTTCAACTGTTTCCTAATGGTCAGATCCCGGGGTACTTTCTCGCTCACGACTCTTTGACTTTCGGCGGCAAAGTGCTTGCTCTTGGCTCTTGGTTCGGCATGCAAGGACACGTAGTGGCATACTGCGAGCAGGTCGTGCCCGAACCTTGCTCAATAATCGCGTTACTGGGTGGCTTGGGATCGCTCCTTGCTTTTCGGCGCCGCACAGCTAGATTGTAAGCCAATCAGCCACCAAAAAGAACGCATCGAAATCCGTCTATCGGCCCGCCGCAGGACACTTGCTCGGCAGGCTTGATGCTTATTCCAGTCTCGGTTCTTTGTCTTGCATAAGTGAAGTGTAGAGGCCTGTTGTAACGCATAGAGGAAGCTCAAACATCAGCATTTCTCCACGTCGGTAGGAAGTACTGTGGAGGGTGACTAACCAAGTTTCGACTCCTCCGGCTGGTTGTTGCGCGCTTTCGGTTTCGGTATAATGAAGCTGATCGGCGGGGATATACGACGGGCCACGCCGGTTATTTCCACACGACGCAGTCCGTGCAGAGCTCGCGGACACGGGAGCGGCCTGATTAGTGATAATAGATGTTGACGTCCTCGTTCTTGGCACTGGGATTGCGGGGTTAAGCTTCGCGCTGCGCGCGGCTGAGTTTGGGCGCGTGGCCGTTGTTACGAAAAAGAGCGACACTGAGTCCAACACAAACTACGCCCAAGGCGGGATTGCGGCTGTGATGGATCCGGCCGACAGTTTTGAATCCCACATCAACGACACTATCACTACGGGCGGGTCAATTTGCCATAGGGATGCCGTCGAGATCCTCGTGAGAGAAGGTCCCGATCGCGTGAAAGAGCTCTTGGAGCTTGGTGTTCGCTTTACACAAAGGGATGACTCCGACACGCTCTATCACCTTGACCTAGGTCGCGAAGGCGGTCATTCGGCGAGGCGGATCGTGCACGCAGCGGACTTAACCGGCCGCGAGATCGAGCGGGCGTTGGTTGCCAAAGCAAAGGCAAACCAGAATATTCGGCTTTTCGAACACGACCATGCCATTGATCTTATCGTTCGCGATGGCAATGGTCGGAGTGTGTGCGCGGGTGCGCACGTGCTTGACTCCGAAACTGGCGATGTGATGAGCTTCCGCGCCAAGGTCACGATGTTGGCCACTGGCGGGCTCAGCCGAGTCTACCTGCACACCACCAATCCGGAGATCGCAACGGGCGATGGCGTGGCGATGGCCTTCAGAGCTGGTGCCTTGATTGGGAATATGGAGTTCATCCAATTTCATCCTACCACGCTCTACCACCCCGGAGCACGATCTTTCTTGATCTCCGAGGCGGTCAGAGGGGAAGGCGGACTCCTGCGACTTCGAAACGGGGAGACCTTTATGTCGCGCTACCATCCGATGAAGTGTCTTGCCCCGCGAGATATTGTGGCTCGAGCAATAGATACGGAGCTCAAGGCGAGTGGCGACGAGTGTGTCTACCTGGACTGTACTCATCTCGACCCATCTCTGATCAAATCGCATTTTCCGCATATATTCGAGACGTGCCTGTCCGTCGGGATAGACATGACGCGCGAGTGGATTCCTATTGTGCCTGCGGCGCATTACTCGTGCGGCGGCGTGGTAACGGATACCGAGGGTCGCACGACAATCGGCAACCTATATGCGTGCGGCGAGGTGGCTTGTACCGGAGTGCACGGCTCGAATCGACTGGCGAGCAACTCGCTGCTCGAGGCGGTAGTTTTTGCAAGGAGAGCAGCGCTGGACGCGCAGGAACTGGTTCGTGGTGCCCAGCTCGTGGACATAGATGAATACGATAAGTCTTCACACGTTAAGCCCACGGACCGACTGCTCGTCGACGAGCTTACTCTCCGGCTTAGAAAGGCGATGTGGAAATACGTCGGCATTGTCCGGAGTGACGAACGTTTAGCCAAAGCCTATGCAGAGATTGAAGAAGTGAGGCGCCAGGCCTACGAGATATACCACTCGTCGGTTCTTGATCCCAAGCTGCTTGAGCTCCGTAATATGTCGCTCACCTCAGAGCTGATAGTGGTTTGCGCTCAGTCTCGCAAAGAAAGTCGTGGACTGCACTACAATCTAGACTACCCACAAACCAACGATTCCTGTTTCAAGAGGGATACCTTGGTGCGTAAGGGCGTTGCTGGCGTTCCCAACGTTGTGCATCCTAGTCGGTCATCTGGAGCCTAGCCGTGTGGACTAGCCGCCTATGGTTGCATCCAGCAATCGCCTCGCATTGCCTCCAAGTATTCCTCGCAGTTCATCCTCGGTGAAGCCGAATCCGCGAAGCCTCGGAATGTCTTGCAAAGGATCGCCAAAAGGTATATCCGTTCCAAACAGTATCCGCTCCGGTCCGTGCTCGCGTATTAGGCGTATGAACCGGTCGTCCGGCAGATCGTTTGGGAAGCAAGCGGATGTGTCGAAGTAAACGCTGCTTCCGAGCAAAAACTTTTCCACTTCATCCCACATACGGTATCCACCCATGTGAGCTACCACGATAGTGAGTTCTGGAAAGTGCCGACGAACACGCGCAATTCGCTCTGGCGTTGCCTTGAGTTCATTGAATTCGGCCAATTCCTTTCCGCAGTGGAATACCACGATCAGCTTGCCCTGAGCGGCTTCATAGATGGGATATGCCTCTCGGTCGTCGGCGTAAAATCCCTGCCAATTTGGCTGAATCTTGATTCCGGGTAGGCCGAGTTCGACGATACGGTCGATCTCACCTTTAATATCGGGGAAGCCGGGATGAATGGCGCCAAATGCCATAATTCGGTCGCAAGAGACTCCGGCTGACCAGTTGTTGATGCTTTGCACTTGTGCTGGCTTAGTTGCTACTGGCAGTAGCACGGCCCGGTTAATGCGAGCCTTGTCCATATGCCTGATTAAGGCTCCGACGCTTCCATCGGTAACTGGAGTAACCCGATAGGCGCCCAGCAGCGTTTCAATAGCTCGCGGAGCAAGATCGTCAGGAAATGCGTGTGTGTGGAAGTCGATTAACTCTGTCTTTAGGCTCTGGCATTCACCCATTCGTGCAATATTATAACACGTTTTGGAAGGATACTCGCACCGCGGTGTACAAATGCATTATAAACTGAATGATTGGTCGCCCATTTCCAGTGTAGAGTTGGAGGATGCGTCGTGGACCTGAGCGACATCGCCGAGCGGTTGGATGCCGAAGAAAAGCTGGAGCTGATCTACCGATTTCCTGTGAAAGGCCCGGATGGGCAGACAAAGTGGGAGACTCGACATGGGCGGTTGCTGGACGTGGCAGAGGAGGCCAAGCTTTTCTACGTATCACATGATGGGGGGGTGATATGGGTCAAGGAGGAGGAGGCGATTGATGTCCGGCCTGCGCAGACGTGAAATTGTGGCGGCAGGCTATCGGTTATAATCAGCCGATCCTGAGGAAAGCCCGCCGCCCAGGAGGTTACATCAGCATGTTTATCACATGCGGCGGCGACGAGATACTGCTAAAAATACCAGTTTTTCTCAAGACGCAATGACGTTGCCCTCTTTTGTTTATTGACCGCGAATATCTGTGCGAAATAGTGTTACAAATTGATTTCAGTCGCGCTGCGCATGGGTTAATATATGACATGTGATTGGTTTGCTCATTGATCGTGCGTCGCGTTGTTCAAACTACTCTGATAAAGCTCTCTGTATAGAATCCCCGTCGTCGCTGCTGCCGGAGTCGCAAGAAATACTCCCACCAGTCCGAAAAGGCCACCCATCACCATCACCGCAAAGATGACCGTCACAGGATGCAGCGATAGCTGTCTCGACATAATCATTGGCACCAAGATGTGATTTTCCAGTTGTTGAATTCCTAGAAAAAGAACTCCTATCCACAGTGCAGTTATAGGGTTTTGCAGTAGCGCGACGATGATAGGCGGTACTGCGGACAGTACTGGCCCCACTATCGGGACTGCCTCGAGCAAACCTGCTATGACCGCAAACAGAAATGCTTCCTTAATTCCTATCAAAGCGAGGCCGATCCAAGTAAGGACAAATATTGCGAACATTGCAAATAGCACGCCGGCGGCCCATGCGCGAATCTGGCCTCCCAGCTCGGAACAAACCTTCGAGACTCGTGCGCGATGAGTGGGGTGGAATGCGTTGAGAAACCCGTCCACAATTGGTTTTGGAGATGCCAGCGCGTAGATCGTGGTGATGAATACGAGAATAGAGCTGGCTATTGCACCTGCTGCGCTGGCGGTGGCGCGGGAAGCACCGCCAAGCCCCACCGCAATTAGCCTCTCGATTGTGCCTTTGGAGATGGATACTTCGTGCGGTAAATAAGGCCCTATGCTAGGATAGTTGGCTCTGAGGCGTTGGAGCCACTGGTCGGCCAGCCCCGGGGCTTGCTTTACCAGTTCTCTGATTTGCTCACCTGCGGGCGGAATAATGAGATAGAGCGTGACGGACATAACTGAGATTACCAGTATGGCCAGAATTCCAGCAGAGGCCGGCCGTGGAAAACGGCGCATCGCTAACCAAGTGACTGCTGGGTTTAGGGTTACCACCAGTATCGCGGTTATTGCGAACACTAGCAAGACACTCGCTATCTGCGCGATAAACTGTATTGCCAAGTAGATCAGGGCCGCGAACAACACTGCTCCTCGGAGATCGCGACCGGTCAATCCGCTATTTGACATATCAGCACCCCGCATATTCCTAACCTGATACGCATCTTCCCCACGAGAGAACACAACACCTCTTGTGTTCGTCTAATAAGTAGAAGAAGCTCATCAATACCACGCCGGCCTTATGGCCGCCCGCACTCGGGAAGACCGGACGACTCTGAAGAGGCCGGCCGAGGAGGTGCGGCAAAATGTTTGCTCTACTGAGACGTGTTCTAATCCTCTTTGCCCTGGTCAGCGTGGTTGCTTTGTGGGTAACTGAATGTCCGGAAGCCGCGACACAAAGCGTTACTCTCTGCAAGCGCAGCGTGTTTGGAGCTGTCGCTTACGTGATCACCGTCGACCTCAACGACCCGAGTCTTCACGTATCCATCGGCCTTCCGGCCAGAGGAATCCCGGCTAGCGAGTCTTTCTGGAAGATGGTGAACAGGCATGCTCCATTGGCTGCAGTTACGGGTACTTACTTCGACACACGCACCCTATACCCGGTAGGTTCCATTGTTACGGGTGGCAATCGCCTGTTTGAGGGTGCAATTGGAACAGTGGTTTGTTTCTTCCGACCGGGTGGTATGTCGTGTGTGGAGGTGTCTTCGGTTCGCTCCACTGATGTAGTTCAGCCATACGTGGTAAGGTTCATCCCGACTAGGAAGGGGGACAGATTCGACTGGACCGGCATCGACTGTGGTTTGCGAACTGGTCCAAAGTTGCTCTCCCAGGGCATGTATGTTTTAGATCCTAGGCGTGAAGGTTTCAAGTCTCCGGGCTTATTCGGAGATCGAACAAGAATGGCTTTAGGGCTCACCGCACACAACAAGCTGTTGTTGGTGTCGGTGAGAACGCCGGTGACCTTCGGTAAATGTGCGGCTATTATGAAGGCTCTCGGAGCTCGCGAAGCCGCGTGTTTGGATGGCGGTAGCTCCTCCGCAATGTACTATCGTGGAAAGCTTGTTCTGCGACCTGGTAGAGCACTTACGAACATTTTGATGGTGAAAAAGGTAGATCGGCCGACGCCGCCATTGGTTGCGCGAGTAGTCGATGCGGTTGGCGAGATGATCAGCGCTGTACGCAATGAATGGCCGGCGTGCCCATCCCTTATTGTCCGCCGGCCTTGGAGTGTCCCTCTCTTTCCGAGTCCGCATCCAAATGAGTATGCGGTAATGTCCTCCTCGCCTCTAGTTTTTAGGCCTTGCCCAAGGTCTCCATACCGTCTTCCCAGTTAACTGGGCAAAGCTCTCCGGTCTGAAGGGCTTTTAGGACTCTTAGCACCTCATCAACGTTGCGTCCGATGTTCAGGTCGTGAACGACCTGGTATCTCAACTTTCCCTCTGGGTCTATTACAAACAGACCTCGCAGTGCAATGCCTTGTTCCTCAATCAATACACCATACTGCCTGCTAATTTCCTTTGTGATGTCTGCAACCATGGGGTATCTAATCTTTCCTATCTTTTCCGTCCAGGCTAGATGCGTGAACTTGCTGTCAGTGCTGACTCCCACAACCTCCGCACCGAGAGCCTGGAATTCGTCCAGCCTTGCGCTAAAAGCTGTCACCTCAGTCGGGCAGACAAACGTAAAATCTAGAGGCCAGAAGAACAGAACTAGCCACTTTCCTTTATAGTCAGGCAGCTTGACCTCTACGAACTTGTCACCAAGAACTGCTTCTGCCACGAAACCGGGTGCCTCTTGTCCTACTTGAACCATTTTGAGATTCCTCCACTGACTGACTTTATCTGTCGAGGAGAGCTTACCCGAATTCAAGCTCATCCAAACAGAAAAAACCGCCGCAAATTATCACGGCGGTTGTATTTGCAAATGGCAACAGAAATCTAATGCTCGCTGGCGGAGAAGTCTTCCGGTTGATGGCGGACGATTTCACCTTCGACCATGTAAATTACATCTTCGGCAATGTTGGTTGCCTGGTCGGCGATTCGCTCAAGGTGCCGGGATACAGATATCAAGTGAACAAGCTCCGGAATACGATCTGGGTGATCGCTCATATACTGCTGAATATCCAGATACATCTTGCGGTTCATGGCGTCCACTTCGTCGTCGGAAGCACGAACGTGACGCGCGAGGTTGGTATCGGTATTGACAAGCTGTTCTTGAGCATAAGCTGAGTCTTACGGCCCATACCGCGGAAGTCGAGCTGTATTCCCAAAGGTGATTTCCCAGCCAAATACGATACGCGCTCCGCTATGTTGACGGCCAGATCTCCGATACGTTCAAGGTCATTATTAATCTTAAGGATGGCGACTACGTAGCGCAGATCGATTGCTACGGGCTGATGCAGAGCCAGTATTTTCAGACACTCTTCCTCAATTTCGACTTCGAGATGATCTAGCGTCTCGTCATTGGAGATGACCTCGGCGGCAAGCTCCGAGTTGCGTGTGACGAGTGCCTCGACCGCCTTGTGCACGCTCTCCTCGACCTCTGCGCCCATATACAAAATCATCTTCTTGAGGTTATCGATTTCCCTCGACAGATGCGTTGTCATTTTTGTCCCCCACGCTGCTTTGATTCGCCTTCGCTTTAGTCCTTAGGTAGATGCTAAAAGTGCTTCCCAGACCCGGACTGCTTTCTACCTCAGTGCGTCCCTGATGGGCTTGTATTATGTGTTTGACAATTGCCAGCCCAAGTCCTGTCCCACCAAGCTTACGACTTCGTGCTTTGTCGACTCTGTAGAATCTCTCGAAGAGGCGAGGCAGGTGCTCAGGTTCGATACCGCAGCCATTGTCCTTGACACTGATCACGATTTCGTCGTCGGAAAAATGCCGTGCGGTCACCTCCACCAATCCTCCAGGCGCGTACTTGATGGCGTTGTCCACAAGGTTTGTGACTGCTTGTTCAAGAAGCGGTGGGTTGATCAGCGCTCTTAAGTCTTCTGCGCAATCTATAGTGACCGTGACACCCGCAGTTGACGCGCGATTCTCGCAATTGGATACCGCTGCCGTCAGAACGTCCCGAACGGGAGCTATGTGAAGATCCACCTCGTCGGTTTCAGTCTGCTGCTCGATGCGCGAGAGCGTGAGCAGGTCCTCAATGATGGAGTTTAGCCTGTCCGCTTGCCTTGCCAGTATGTCCAGGAACTCCTTCGCTTTCGCTTGGTCACTCAAGGCGCCTTCTCTGAGTGTCTCCACAAAGCCCTTTATAGAAGTGATTGGCGTTCGCAGCTCGTGTGAAACGTTCGCAACGAAGTCCTTTCTCATATTTTCGAGACGCCGTGTTTGGGTGATGTCGTTTAGTACTACCAGAACGCCGATGTCTGTGCCGTCAGTGTCCTTGAGAGTTGCGCTCACCAACTCCACGAGGCGTTCCTCCGGTCCGTAGAAACTAAACTCGTCCCTTGTGGGTGTGGGACTTGCGTGAGCCCGTTCAATGAACTTTTGCAACGCCGGATAGCGAATTGCTTCCTGAATTGTCTTGCCCTTAGAGTTTTCGAGGGTGATTCCCAGGAGCTGCTCAGCCGTCGGGTTCAAGATTAGTATCCTATCGTCGTTATCAGTTGCCAAGACGCCCTCTTTCATGCTCGAAAGAATGGCACGCTGTTCTTCTGCCTGTTGTGTGATGGTACGCAGTTGTCTGTCCAACTGGGCAGCCATAGAATTCAGTGTGTCCGCAAGGCTCGCCAGTTCTTCGATGTCAGATGTCGGGAGGCGGAACCTGAAGTCACCGGATGCAAATCGGCTTGTAGCGTGCTCCATCCGGCTCAGGGGGCCGGTGATTTTGCTGGAAGCCATGATCGTTGCGATGCCTGCGATCAAAGCTATGAGAAGAGTCGCTAGGAGTACGCGTCGATATACAATGCCCGGCTCCGCATCAAGCGCGCTGGCAGCAAGCGCCAGCCGCAGTACCCCGATGATCTTGCCCTGGCACTTTATCGGCGTCGCGACGTAAACCATGTTGTCGCCCAGTGTAGGGCTTACTCGCCTCGCCATGCCCACATTACGACCTTCGTTGAGGATCTGCCTCACTTCCGGCCTACCCGCATGGTTGAGCATTGTTGCCGGGTCATGGTGGGAATCGGCGAGAACCCGGCCATCAGTGGCGATAATGGTAACCCTGGTGGCGGATTCTTTTGCTAGCCTTGCCACGAGAGTCCGCAGACTGTTCGGGTTGTTGTTGATGCATTCCTGGCGCACATCCCGTGATATCAGTCTTGCCCTGATCAACAGGTCGGCCTCCGATTCCTCCAAGTAGAACTCCCGGAAAGCTTCGGAAGCGTAAATAGCGATCGTAAAGAAAGAAACGCTAAGGATGCCGAAGTATATCGGGAATAGCTTCCAGAAGAGCGGCTTACGGCGCATCGCGGCTACTCCCTGAACCTGTAGCCCACGCCTCTGACGGTTTCCACATATTTACCGGCGCGGCCAAGTTTGCGACGTAGTGAAACGATATGCACATCTACTGAGCGGTCTGTGACCTCGGTGTCTTCGCCTCTAGCGGCTTCCACTAG
>Ga0209162_1002762_pt1 | contig 14928 bp, 13 predicted proteins | sample YNPNPMetaG_FD_187121 | JGI IMG/M metagenome (GOLD analysis project Ga0209162, IMG submission 187121) | Anoxygenic and chlorotrophic microbial mat microbial communities from Yellowstone National Park, USA - YNP NP MetaG (SPAdes) (version 2) ... | reverse complement strand
GATCGGGGACAACGACCGGATGACCTTTTTCGATGACGCCGCCACATGCACTATCGTCCAGATGCAACTCACGCATTGCATACGCGGTTTGTTCTGATGTACCCCATTGCGCCTCCAGAACCAGAGTACGCGTCTGCTCGTCAAGTAAGAAAATCGCTCCAGCCTGCGCATCGGTCACACGCAAGACCTGCGTTAACGCCTGATGTAACAACTCACGCAAATGTAACGGCTGCGCGACCGCCATCGCAACAGCGTTCAACGCCGCCAGTTCGCGCGTGCGCTCTTGCACTCGCTGATCGAGGTCACGATTCAACGCCTGGATTTCGGCAATGCTCGATTGCAAACGCGCGCGCATTTCATCAAAAGACTGGGCAAGCAGACCGATTTCGTCACCCTGTCGGATGTGCACGGGGGACTCGAGATCGCCACTCGCAATTCGTTGTGCCGCGCGCGTGAGATTCTGCACCGGGGCGATCACACTGCGCGTGGTCAACCACACCAGCACCACCGCACCCATCACCGAAAGTGAGCCGATGAGCACAATCTGTCCCTGCAACTGCCGTGAGGGCGCAAACGCTTCCGCCTCCGTCTGCCGAATCACGACGCCCCAGGGTGCGCGTTTCATCGGCGCAAAGGCAATCACTTCGAGTTCACGATCCACCCCTGAGATCGTGGTATGACAATTGTGACAATGCGTCACAACGCTTTGGCGCTCTTGAATCATCGCGATCAAACTCTGACTGTGATCGGCGATGGTAAACACACGTTGCGGACGCGTGCTGAAAACGATTCGTCCATTGGAATCTACAATTTCGAGATAGCCCGTCTGTCCCAACGTGGTAGCCTGAATGGGCTCACTGATGGCTAAACCGGATAAATCGAGCAATGCAATCAGCGCGCTATCACTTTGATTCGCTTCGGCAGGCACAGACATTGCAGCAACGATGGCGGGACCAATCCCCGGCAACTCCGACCCGGTAACGACAAAGGGAGCAGACGAAATTTCGGAGAGGAGGGAGCGCCATGCAGCGTTCACGCTCAACGGTGGGTCCGCTGCAAGCACATTGCCTTCCCCATCCAACCACACCATTTGACGAAACAACGTCCCGGCTTGCATACGTGTCTCGCGCAGAATTTCCAATCGCTCCGCTGAGGTAGCCAGAGGCAAAAGCGGATGCTTGACCGCTGCTTGCAGCAAAGTTTCGGCATTACCAAGTGCATAGTCCGTATGCGCGGCAACCAATTGCGCGAGGATAATCCGTTCTTGCAACGCGCGCGCGGTTGTCTGCTGTGTGGTGTTGACACCTAACCAGCCAAAGAAAACCACCAGCGCGGTCAGACCCACAACCACCATCAAAGTCATCTTCATGGTCAGACCAAGATTCAGCCAGAACGTTACCGTGAGTAATCGGCGCAGTAACGCGTGTCCTTTCAGGCGCGATAACATTTGCCTCCTCACCCCAAGTGTATAGACTTTTTCTTGATTCGTCAAACGCACTAGAGACGTTAAAACGAAAACTCCAAGCCTGCCTCCGCAGGCTGCAGGCAAGCTGCCGCAGGGCGGCTTCGGGTAGGTGTTGCAGCGGTTTCAACCGCCCGTGCCCGACTTGGCACCAGCCTTGTTTTTCAATCCAGAACGATTGTGTAGTATAATGCTGCTGCATCTCACGCCTCACATTTCACGTTCTATGGTTCACTATCCCATCACTCTTGTTGATCCCGATACGCGCGCAATCGTCATTGGCGGTGGTGCGGTTGCGGCGCGCAAAGTACGCGGCTTGCTCGACGCCGGCGCGCGCGTCACTGTCATCGCGCCACAACTCGTGCGCGAACTACAAGACCTTGCGCGCGAGGCGCGCATCACACTCGTTCCGCGCGCGTACCAAAACGGCGATTTGCGCGACGCACATCTGGTCATCGCCGCAACCGATGATGCGCACGTCAATCACGCGGTTTATGCCGAAGCGCGCGCGCGCGGCATCCTTGTCAACGTCGTGGACGATCCCGCGCATTGCACGTTTCACGTTCCCGCGCTCGTCCGTCGCGGCGATATTGCGATTGCGATTAGCACCGGCGGCGCGAGTCCTGCGCTAGCTAAACATTTGCGCGCGCACATCGAAAAACTGATTGGCGAAGAGTACGCGCAACTCGCCGCGCTTCTCGCCGAACTGCGTCCGCGCGTTCAGGCGCGCGTCGCGCGCGAACACCGCGAAGCGTTGTGGCAAGAATTGATTGACGCCGCGCTGCCGCTCTTGCGCGAAGGACGCGCCGAGGAAGCACGCGCGCGCGCGGAAATCATCGTAACGGAATACGCAGCAGGACAGTGAGACAGTGAACGGTAGAGTTGTCATCGGCACGCGCGCCAGCCGCCTTGCGCTCTGGCAAACGAACTGGGTGGCACAGCAATTGCGCGCGCTCCATCCGCACATCGAAATCGTCATCCGCACCATCACCACGCGCGGCGATACGCACACTGACGCGCCGCTACCCCAAATCGGCGACAAGGGCTTGTTCACGCGCGAAATCGAAGCGGCACTCGTCGCCGGCGAAATTCACTGCGCGGTGCACTCGCTCAAAGACCTGCCCACCGATTCAATTGTCATTGCGAGCCGCGAAGCGGCGAAGCAATCCCCCAATCGCGAGTCGGAGATTGCTTCGTCGCGCCAACCGCTCCTCGCAATGACACATCCCCTAATCGTTGCCGCAATCACAGAACGCGAAGACGCGCGCGATGTGCTCATCTCGCGCCTGAACCTGAGTTTGGATCACCTGCCGCGCGGCGCGCGCATCGGCACCAGTTCACTCCGCCGCGCGGCGCAACTGCGCGCGCGTCGTCCCGATTTGCACATCGTGAACTTGCGCGGCAACGTGGACACGCGCCTGCGCAAAGCAGAGACCGAAGAGTACGATGCGATTGTGCTTGCCGCCGCAGGTGTTTTGCGCCTGGGTTTCGCGAATCGCATCACCGAATTTTTGCCGTTCGACGTGATGCTTCCCGCGCCCGGACAGGGCGCGCTCGCAGTGCAGGTGCGCGCGGACGACGCGGCGACGCTCGCGCTTGTCGCGCCACTCGATCACGCGCCGACGCGCGCGGCAACGACGGCAGAACGCGCGTTTTTGCGCGCGCTCGGCGGCGGATGCCAGGTGCCTGTCGCTGCGTACGGCGAGGTGAATGGCAACACACTGCATCTGCGCGGACTCGTCGCCAGCGAAGATGGCACGCGCGTTGTGCGCGGCGAGGTGCGCGGTGCGGTGGAGCAAGCAGAAGCGCTGGGAGAAAAGTTGGCGGGGATGCTGAAACGTGAAACGTGAGGCGTGATGTGTATTGCGTACTGCGTATTGCGTGTTGCGTATGAACGGAATACGCAATACGCAATACGGAATGCATGAACTATGACACCCGAAACTTACCTGAAACCGAACGTCTTCCTCGTTGGCGCGGGACCTGGCGATGCTGGGCTAATCACCATCAAAGGTGTAGAATGTCTGCGACGCGCGGACGTTGTTGTGTACGACCGACTCGTCGCGCCCGCGCTACTCGATTACGCGCCGCCACACGCAGAAAAAATTTACGTCGGCAAAGCGAGTAGCGATCACACGATGCCACAATCCGAAATCAACGCGCTCCTCATCGAACGCGCGCGCGCGGGCAAAATCGTCGTGCGACTCAAGGGTGGCGATCCGTTCGTCTTTGGTCGCGGCGGCGAAGAAGCACTCGCACTCGCTCACGCCGGCATCCCATTCGAAATTGTGCCGGGTGTTTCCAGCGCGATTGCCGCGCCTGCGTATGCCGGCATTCCCGTCACGCATCGTGGCATCGCCGCGTCGTTCATCGTCGCCACAGGACATCGCGAGGACACATCTCACGTTTCACGTTTCACGTTTCACGATGCGGACACTCTGATTTTTTTAATGGGTGTTGAAAACCTCGAGCGCATCGTCGCGTCACTTGTCGAAGCAGGGCGCGACGCGACGACGCCTGCCGCGCTGGTGCGCTGGGCAACGACGCCGCAACAACAAACGATTGTCGGCACACTCGAAAACATTGTCGAGCGCGCGCGCGATGTGAAACCGCCAGCGGTGCTGATCGTCGGCGATGTGGTGAATCTGCGTGAGCAATTGCAGTGGTTTGAAAAGCGTCCACTGTTTGGCAAACGGATTCTGGTGACGCGCGCGCGCGATCAAGCGAGCGAACTATCGCGCCGACTCGTCGAACTTGGCGCAGAGCCCATCGAATTTCCCACGATTCGCATCGCGCCGCTCGACGATTACGCACAACTCGACGCCGCGCTCGCGCGCAAGTACGATTGGGTGATCTTCACCAGCGTCAACGGCGTCAGATTTGTCTGGGAACGTCTCACCGCGCTCGGACGCGATGCGCGCGCATTCGCCCACACGCGGCTCGCGGCGATTGGTTCTGCAACCGCCGATGAACTGATGCGGCGCGGTCTGCGCGCTGATTTTGTCCCGCGCGAGTACGTCGCCGAAGCGATTGTCGAACAGATTGGCGATGTGGCGGGGCAACGCATCCTGTTGCCGCGCGCCGACATTGCGCGCGAGACACTCGCGGAGGGTTTGCGCGCGCGCGGCGCGCACGTGGACGACGTTGCCGCGTATCGCACAATTCCAACCGACGCGAACGATCCGCACGCGCGCGACATTCGCGCGCAACTCGAACGCGGTGAGATTGACATCATCACCTTCACCAGTTCCTCCACCGTGCGCGGCTTGTGCACGGCTCTAAATCTTGAATCTGAAATCTTAAATCTGAAATCCACCATCGCCTGCATCGGTCCTGTCACCGCGCACACCGCGCGCGAACTGGGCTTGCGCGTGGACATTGTCGCGGCAGAACATACCATCGCGGGACTGGTCGCTGCGCTGGTTGAGGGGACGAAGGACAAATAACGATTGCCGATTTTCGATTGCCGATGACCTAATCGAAAATCGAAAATCGAAAATCTCTTCATCTCCTGTGGAGAAGAACAATGCAGAAAACATTTTTGCTCACCGCGCTCGCCATCATCCTGTGCGGTTGCGCGAGCGCGCCACAATCGAACGTCGTTCGCATTGGCTATTTTCCAAACATCACGCACGCGCAAGCAGTCATCGGCATCGCCGATGGAACGTTCGCGCGCGCGCTCGGCGATGGCGTGAAGATTGATGCCAAAGTGTTCAACGCGGGTCCGTCTGCCATCGAAGCGCTGTTCGCGGGACAACTCGATCTCGCGTACATTGGACCGAATCCTGCCATCAACGGGTACGTCAAATCGAAGGGTGAAGCGCTACGCATCATCGCGGGCGCGACGAGCGGCGGCGCAGTGCTGGTCGTGCGCGCGGACGCGGGCATCACTTCGCCCGCCGATTTTCGCGGCAAGAAAATCGCGACGCCGCAACTGGGCAACACGCAAGATGTTGCCGCGCGCGCGTGGCTGATGCAGCAAGGGTTCAAACTCAAAGAACAAGGCGGCGATACGCAGGTCATTCCGATGGCCAATCCCGACATTCTCACACTGTTCCAGAAAAAAGAAATTGATGCGGCATGGGTGCCCGAACCCTGGGGCGCGCGACTGGTGCAACAAGCAAACGGCAAAATTTTTCTCGACGAGCGCGAACTGTGGCAGGGTGGAAAATTCGTCACCGCGCACGTCATTGTCAGCACGAAATTCTTGAAGGCGAATCCCGAACTCGTCAAAAAATGTCTCGCCGCGCACGTCGAATTGACGCAGCGCATCAACGCCGACCCTACCTCGGCAAAGCAAAAACTGAACGCGGAAATCGAACGCCTGACGGGCGCGGCACTGCCCACTGCGATTCTCGACGACGCGTGGACACGCCAGACGATTACGTACGACCCGATTCGCGCGTCGCTCTTTGGTTCGGCGGAGGCGGCGTTCAGACTCGGCTTTCTTGGCGACACGATGCCAAATCTCGATGGCATTTACGATTTGACATTGTTGAACGAGGTACTGCGCGAGAAAAATCTTCCGCCCGCGCAATGACGAGAGACGAAAGACGAATGACGAACGTTCGTCCTTCGTCCTTCGTCATTCGTCGTTGGTCGTTGGTCAACTATGAAACTAGAAATTCGCGACGTCAGCAAAATCTTTCGCAGCAAAACAGGCACACTCACCGCGCTCGATTCGATCAATCTCGACGTGCGCGAAGGCGAGTTTGTGTGCTTGCTGGGTCCTTCGGGCTGCGGCAAGTCCACGCTCCTCAACATCATCGCGGGGCTGGACAAACCGACGCGCGGCGAAGTACGCGTGGATGGCAAAATCGTCACGCGCACGGGACCCGACCGCGTGATGATTTTTCAGAGTGCCGCGCTCTTCCCCTGGCTCAACGTTTTCGACAATGTGAAATTCGGGTTGAATATGATTGGCGTCCCCAAGCCCGAACGCCAGATCATCGCGCGCAAATATTTGCGGATGGTACACCTCGCCGAGTTTGAGCAAGCATCGGTACACGAACTTTCGGGCGGGATGCAGCAGCGCGTCGCGCTCGCGCGCGCGCTGGCAACCGACCCGGCGGTGTTGCTGATGGACGAACCGTTCGGCGCGCTCGACGCGCAGACGCGCGATCTGTTGCACGATGAACTGCAAACGATTTGGAGCGCAACGCGCAAAACGATTCTCTTTGTCACGCACAACGTGCGCGAAGCGGTCGTGCTGGGTGATCGCGTGGTCGTTTTTTCCGCACGTCCGGGGCGCATCAAGCAAATCTTTACGATTGACTTGCCGCGTCCGCGCCAGATCGAAAGTTACGCGGTGGTGGATTGCGCGCGCGAGATTATGGCAGTGCTGAAAGACGATGTGCTGGCGAGCGCGCGCGATGCGGACGCGCGGTTGTTGCAAACGCTGGAAGCGCAGATGGTGGGGGATGATGTGTTGTAGGCAGTGGGTAGTTAGCAGGAGGCAGTAGGCAGGAGGCAGTTATCATTTCCATCTCACTACCACTAACCACTGACCACTAACCACTAACCACTGAAATGATCACTCACATTTCACAAAACACACTCACACACAAACTCATCTTTTTCGCCACGCTCATCGCTATCTGGCAAATTGCCGCGTCGTCGGGGTTGTGGGCGGAGTACATTTTTCCATCGCCGCTGAGCGTCGCGCAAACGCTCGCGCGTGGATTTCAAAACGGCACGTTCGTCGTCGGCATCGCGACTTCGCTGCGACGACTGCTCATCGGCTTTGGCATTTCGGTGGTGATTGGCATCGTGAGCGGACTCGCGCTCGGTCGCGTCAAACTGCTCGACGAAACGTTTGGCGCGCTCGTGCTGGGATTGCAAACGCTCCCTTCGATTTGCTGGCTGCCGCTCGCGCTCTTGTGGTTCGGTTTGGGCGAGATGGCGATTTTGTTCGTTGTGGTGATGGGCGCGCTGCTCGCGATTACAACGGCAACGGAAGCGGGCGTGAAGAACACACCGCCGCTGTACCTGCGCGCCGCGCGCAATCTGGGCGCGCGCGGGTGGAAGTTGTACGCGCTGGTGATTTTTCCCGCCGCGCTGCCCGAAATCATCACGGGGATGAAACTCGGCTGGTCGTTCGCGTGGCGTTCGCTGATGGCAGCCGAGTTGCTGTACGTTTCGCTGGGGCTGGGTCACTTGCTGATGATGGGGCGCGAGTTGAACGATATGAGCCAGGTCGTCGCGGTGATGCTCGTCATCATCGCGATTGGGCTGCTGGTGGATCGGCTGATCTTTGCGCCGATAGAAACGCGCGTGCGCGCGCGGTGGGGACTAACGGGATGAAGTGAAATCGTCGAGGTTCAACACGCGCACCAGGCGCGCGTGAACATCGCGCGGCACCGCGTCGCGTGGCGCGGCGCGGTACAGCGTAATCGTCTTTTTCAGCGTGTCAACAACGATGCGACAATCTTCGCACTCGGCAAGGTGCGCTTCGATGGCGCGACACACCTCCGCGCGCGCCTCGCCGTCGAGATAATCGGGCAATTGCGCTTGCAGTTGCGCACACAAATCGTTATGTTCGTGTTTCACTGTGAAACCTCTGACCGATGACGGATGACCGATGACCGATTTTCGTCTTTCGTCCTTTGTCCTTCGTCACTCGTCCTTCGTCCCTTGAAATACACTGACAAACTTTCGCGCAACATCAACCGCGCGCGATGCAGACGCGTCTTGACATTCGGAACACTGATGCCCAGCACATCGGCGGTTTCCTGCACCGAGAGTCCTTCGATGTCGCGCAAGACAAAGACCGCGCGCAACGATTCAGGCAGCGCGGCAACCGCTGCGTCCATCTGCGCGCGCACTTCGTCGTTGAGCAACGCCTCTTCGGGCGTGATGCCCCAGTCCACGATTTCGCGCGGCATCATCTCATCGCCATCGGACTCGAATGGTTCATCGAGCGAAAGTGGGGGTGGTTTGCGCGCGCGTAACTTCATCAACGCGGCGTTGGTGGCGATGCGATACAGCCACGTTGAGAAACTGGAATCGCCTTGAAAATCGTTGAGATGCCGAAAAACGCTGAGGAAGGTTTCCTGCAACACATCTTCGGCATCTTGTGGATCGCGCATCATTTTGCGCGCCAGATTGTAGACGCGCGCCTCGTACTTTTCGACGAGTTGCGCAAAAGCGCGCTGGTCACCGTGCTGCGCCGCGCGCACAAGGTCGCTGTCGTCGTTTCTCGGTATCCTGGCATCGCGCCCGGTCGTAACGGATGACACCTCCAACACTCCCCGTAAAGCCAGCAGTATCTACTCAGCCATCCTGTCATTGCGAGCGTTTTTCTGCGAAGCAATCCCCGAATTTGCAGTGTGGAGATTGCCTCGTCGCTGCGCGGCTACTCAGAAACTTCCCTCTGTCATTGCGAGGCGTAGTATGCCGAAGCAATCCCCAATGCCGCATTGGGGATTGCTTCGTCGCAAAACCCGCTCCTCGCAATGACAATGACAGCGCGCGTTTCTGTCCTTTGACATGCCCGCCGACGGGCATGAGGTTCTCGCAATGACACGGGGTGAGCAGTTACAGCCAGCGGTGATAATTCTACCATAGCCTCACGGTTTTGGCGAATCGCTCATCGTTGTGGTATAATGATGGAAAGACGATGGCGAGGAGGTGAAGCGGTGAAAACAATTCCTTTTCATCCCTTGATTGGACTCGCGCTGGTGGCATTCTTCTGGTTCGCGTCGTGGACGCACCTGGGCGTGCTGGGAGAATACGCTTTCTTTCCGCTATGGCTGGGCTACATCCTCACTGTAGATGCACTCGTCGCGTGGCGAAAAGGCACATCGTTACTGCTGCGCGCGCCGCGCGAATTTCTCGCGCTCTTTGCCCTCAGCGCGCCAGTGTGGTGGATTTTCGAGTTTCACAACTATTTTTTGCTGAACTGGCACTATCTTGGCTCACACGATCCCTCCTTCTGGGAAATGCTACTGGTCGGCACAATCGATTTTTCGACCGTGATGCCGGCGGTGTTTGAGACGCACGAATTGATTTGCACATTCACCTGGTTTGAACGATGGAAAAATCGCGCGCGTGTGCGCGTGAGTGCGCGCGACTTGTGGATGACGATGTATGTAGCGGTGTTTCTCTTTGCGGGCGTGTTGTTTCTGCCGCGCTATTTTTTTCCGTTCACGTGGGTCTGGCTCTTTTTGTTCGTGGACGCGCTCAATTTTCTACGCGGACGCGCCTCACTGCTCGAACAGGTCTCGCGCGGCGATTGGCGTAACGTCATCACCCTCGCGCTGGCAGGGATCGTCTGCGGATTCTTCTGGGAGATGTGGAACATTTTTGCCCTGCCCAAGTGGTACTACACCGTGCCGTTTGTGAATTTTGCCCACGTCTTTGAAATGCCACTGCTGGGCTATGGTGGATACATCCCGTTTGCCTGGGAACTGTACGCGGTGTATCATTTTGTCACAGGGATATGGCAACGTTCGATAAGCCACAAGCAGTTTGCGTAAAAATCGAATTCGCGTATAATGGCAGTGGTTGGATATCGTCGTGATTTTCGTGCGAACGGTGTCCGACTGATTTTTTATTTTCGGAAGGAAAGTACCGCATGGCTGAGAAACCCATCTTCTTGACGCCGGAAGGACGCGCCAAGCTAGAAGCCGAGTTGGAACAACTGAAAACGGTGCGCCGCGCGCAGGTCGCCGAGCGAATTCACGCCGCCAAAGAGGAAGGCGACATTATGGAGAATTCCGCCTACGACGAGGCAAAGAACGAGCAGGCGTTCGTCGAAGGGCGCATACTGACCATCGAGCAGATGCTGAAGAACGCGGTGCTGATTGACGAGACTCGCGCAAGCGACTCGGTCGGCATCGGTTCGTACGTCACTGTTGCAGAGCAGGGCAATAGTACCGAAGTGTACCAAATCGTCGGTTCAGCCGAAGCAGACCCCACGCGTGGACGCATCTCCAACGAATCGCCAATCGGGCGCGCGCTACTGGGCAAACGCGTCGGCGATGAAATTCAGGTCAAGATTCCGGATGGCGTGCGCCATCTCAAAATCATAGACATTCGATAATCAGTGACAAAAGACGAAGGACACGTTCGTCTTTCGTCGTGAGGTCTGCAATGGACGATTTTCTCGCGCGGCTGAATGACCAGGAACGCCAGCGGTACCAAAAACTATTGCGCCTGCGTGAGCGCGGCATCAACCCCTACCCCTTGCGCGTCTCCCGCACCCACACCGCGCGTGAGGCGCTGGATGCCTTCACGCGGGGCGAAACACTCCAGGGGATTCAACTCGTCGGACGGCTCGTGGCGTTGCGCGAGATGGGCAAACTCGCGTTCGCACATGTTCAAGACGGCACGGCGAAAATCCAGTGGATGTTTCGCAAAGACCTCGTGGGCGAAGCCCAGTACGCGCTGCTGCTTAAAGAGTTCGATCTAGGCGACTTTATCGGCGCGACAGGCGATATGATGCGCACCCGAACCGGCGAGATTACCCTGCAGGTCACGCGCTTTGAACTCCTCGCCAAAACCCTCTCGCCGCTTCCTGAAAAATGGCACGGTTTGAAAGACATCGAGACGCGCTATCGTCAGCGTTATCTCGACTTGCTTGCCAACGAGTCGGTGCGCGAGGTGTTCATCAAGCGTTCTAAGATCGTGACCGCGATGCGGCAGTATCTCGATGCGCACGGTTTCCTCGAAGTCGAGACGCCGATTTTGCAACCGCTGTACGGAGGTGCCGCCGCCGAACCGTTCATCACCCATCACAACAAACTCGACCAGGACATGTATCTGCGCATCGCTGACGAATTGTATCTCAAGCGTTTGCTGGTCGGGGGGCTGGAGCGCGTGTACGAAATCGGCAAAGATTTTCGCAACGAGGGGATTGACTTTCGGCACAATCCAGAGTTTACGATGATGGAGTGTTATCAGGCGTACGGAGATTATACGACGATGATGACCCTCGTCGAAGAGTTGTACGCCGCCTGCGCGCTGGCAGCAAACGGCACGTTACAGATTACGTACCAGGGTCACACGATTGACTTGACGCCTCCCTGGCCCCGTGTGACGATGCGCGACTTGATTCTGCAACATTGCGGCGTGGATATCGAAGTGGACACTGATTTGCCTTCGCTGCGTCAACGCATCGCGGCGCTGAATTTGCAGGTGGAGGCGCAACCGACGTGGGGCAAGCAGGTGGACAAATTGTTCAGCACCTTTGTTGAACCGCACCTCATTCAACCAACGCTGGTGATAGATTATCCCGAAGAAATTTCCCCGTTCGCCAAGAAAAAACCGGACAAGCCGCATCTGGTGGAACGCTTTGAGGCGTACGCCGCGTGTATGGAACTGGGGAACGCGTTTACCGAATTGAACGATCCGCTGGATCAGTATGCGCGTTTTATGGCGCAAGCCGAGCAACGGCGCGCGGGCGACAAAGAGGCGCATCAAGTTGATTTAGATTTCATTCAGGCATTGATGCACGGCATGCCACCAACCGGTGGCTTGGGGGTCGGTGTGGATCGGATGGTGATGTTGTTGACCGATCAGCCGTCCATTCGCGAAGTGATTTTGTTTCCCCAGTTAAAAACCGAAACCAGGTTTCTTTGAGAAACCTGGTTTCAGTTTTTATTTGCCGATGTGCATCGGCATAATCACGTGGATAAAATCGTCACGCCCTGCGGCACGAAAAACCCCGGGGCTAGTGCTGGCAGTGGTTTCCAGCACCACCTGCGGCGCGTGCACCACACTCAACACGTCCGCCAGATAGCGCGCGTTGAACGCGATTTCAATTGGCTCGCCTTCGACCGTTGCATCAATGTCCCCCACGTTATCGCCCGACTCGGCACTCGTCGCGGCAATCGTCAAGCGACCGCCGCCCATTTCGCCGGCGGGTGCGATGTTCAGTCGAACCGTGTTCATTGATTCGCGCGCAAAGACCGAAGACGCTTTGACCGCGTTTTGCAATTCGGCGGTGGCGACGACGGTGCGCGTGACGTACGACGTGGGAATGATGCGCGTAAAATCGGGGAATTGCCCTTCAATCAACTGCGAGACGATTTCGATATTCGTCAACTGGAATAGCACCTGCGATTGATTCTCGGTGACTGCGATGATGATGGGGTCCTCTTGATCACCACTCACGCGCGCCAGTTCTTGCAATGCTCTGGCAGGAATGATGACGCTCAGCGGCGCTTCGAGCGGTTCGCTCAGCGTGGCATAGCGCACCGACAGACGATAACCATCGGCGGCGGCAAAGGTCACCCTGTCCTTTTCAAATTTCGCCAGCACGCCGGTTAACACGGGACGCGATTCATCCGTCGCCGCCGCGAACGTCGTTTGTTCGATCATCTCGCGCAAGGTACTTGCCTCCAGCGCGACGCGTTTGCCATCGCCTACGGTTGGAATGATAGGAAACTCTTGCGCGTCAATCCCCTTGATGTTGGCGTTATAGCGCGCACATTTCAGGTGCAGGGTCTGGGTCTTGACATTCAAATTCATCTCGATACGTTCGGGAGGCATCGAATTGACAAAGTCGTTGAGAACGCGCGCGGGGAGCGTCGTTGCCCCTTCCTCATCTACCTTTGCCCCGATCCAGCACGTAATCGCCAGTTCCAGATTCGTCGCCGCCAGTTTCAAACGCCCTTGCTCCGCCGAAAGCAAAATATTGTTCAATACCGGCAGGGTCGAGCGCGTGGCAACGGCACGGCTGACAATCGCCAGCCCTCGGGCAAGATTTTCCTGCAAACAGGATACCTTCATAGCAAACCTCCGCGTTGAGTGTGGCAGATTGAATGCGGCGATAGTATACTACATTTGCGCTTTGAAATCAATTATCCCGTCCACGATGGGATAGGCACAGCCACACGTCGAACAGACGAGCGCGTCGCGCGATTCGTCGAGCGCGGTCGCGTGACAGGTGGGACAGCGCCACAGCGCGACGTTGAGGCGCGGTGCGCCACTTTTGCACGAGATCGCGCGAAAGAACACGCTGGGCGTCAGGTACAGTGACGCCAGCGGCGCCTGAAGCCGCGCATCGAGCGCGGCAAGGAGCGGCGCAGGCACGAGACGCTTGAGCAGCGCAAGGCGGAAGAACGAGACGGCGCGACGTTCGTGTACGCTGAAATTCGCCGCGCGCAGTTGCGCTTCGATGTAGCGTGGATGAAAATCGAAATTGAGCGGGACGAATTCGTACGGTTCATCGGTGAACGGGTTGGGCGCGCGCCGCGTCAAGAGGTAACGCCCCATCGCCTTGAGATGACGTTTGTTTGCAAACTCGGTGAGGTAGGTACCGCCGGGACGCACCACGCGCGCAATCTCCGCAAACGCGCGCGGAATATCGGCAACGTGATGCAGCACGCGCACGGTCACTGCCGTATCGAGCGTGTCATCCGCCAGCGGCAGATTATACAGATCGGCGGCGACGAACGTGATGCGCGCGAGGTGCGGCGCAAAGCGCGGTTGCTGCGCCAACTGGTCGCGCGCCTCGCGCAGCATCGAACGCGCGTAATCGAGCAGGATGATATGGTCGTAACCGAGATAAAACTCGGCGAGTCGTCCAAACCCCGCGCCGATTTCGCACACACGCGCGCCGCGCGCGGGAAGCAGTCGCGCGAGTGCATGGCGTTCGGCACGATCCTCGTACTCGCGCCCGCGCCAGAATTCGGTGCGCCAGGGCGAATCTTCGTACGAGCAAATGGGAGGTTGCGTGGCTGGGGCATTCGGCATAGCGAGAGAAATTGTAACACGGGTTAGCCAATGAGGCAAACAATCATCGGACAAGAGTGCATTTGAGTTCTGGGCAAAGTTACACCTTGACTGGGAAATAGCCCCACCCCCTGCCCCCTCCCCACGCCGCTTGGGCGGCGTGGGGAGGGGGGAAACGAGGGAATGGTGTGTGGGCGGGCGGCTTCGCCGCCCGCCCACACACATCTTCCCTGCTCTCTCTACCGCGCGGGGAGAGCAAGAGAGCAGGGGAATGAGAAGGGTTTCTCCAAAGCACGGGTGCGAGATGTAAGCTCAAGCGAACGAATTTGCTGCATCAAATTTGCCCTCAAAGCGAAATGCACCTTCAGGTGACAAGTCGCGGCAACAAGTACGGGCGAATAATGCTTCGCCCTGACACGTCTGCCTCCGCAGGCTGCATTCTAGCCGCCGAAGGGCAGCTTCGGGTATTTGTTGCTGCGCTTTCAACCGCTCGTGTCGGGTGTATTTCACTTTGGGGGCAAACTGGGCGTCTAGCGAATAAATTTGCGGCTACAACTTTGCCAAGTTGCCCTACGGCGACTGGATTTGAACCGACGCAGGTTCGGTTTCACGCCTTTGAAGCGAATCTCGGCAAAACTTGCCCCCAAACTGAAATGCACCCCTCGTGTCGTTTAATTTGATTTTTGCCCTCACTTGGAGTATGATGCGAGACGATGACAACACGCCTCTCGCTCTACTGCGACAAATTGCTCGAAGCCGGCTGGCTGGCGGCGCTGGTCGTCGCGCCA
>Ga0209162_1002758_pt1 | contig 14938 bp, 11 predicted proteins | sample YNPNPMetaG_FD_187121 | JGI IMG/M metagenome (GOLD analysis project Ga0209162, IMG submission 187121) | Anoxygenic and chlorotrophic microbial mat microbial communities from Yellowstone National Park, USA - YNP NP MetaG (SPAdes) (version 2) ... | reverse complement strand
GGGAAAGGCGGCGCCCCTCGATCTCCGTCGACGGGATCACGTCGAGGGACTGGGGCGACTCGAAGTCGCCCAGGGGCTTGAGGGGGGAGATCCCGTAGACCCGGACCTCCTTGATCTCCTCCCGCGTCCCGGGCTCCTGGCCTGCCGCGGGGGGCGCCTCCTGGGCCCGGGCCAGACCGCCGGCCAGGACGGCCACGACCCAACCGCAAGGATGCATGTCTCCTCCTCCCCGGGGCCGCCGAATCCCCTCCGCCCGGACCCCTCAGGCCCTCAGGCGGAACAGGAACCGGACCCGGGCCACGGACTCCACGGTCCTTCCGCCGCGGAGGGCGGGCCGGTACCGCCAGCACCGCACCGCGGAAAGGGCCGCTTCCCCGAAGAGGGGCGATCCGGTGCACTCCACGAGGCGGGCCTCCCCGCAGGTGCCGTCCGGGAGGACCGTGATCTCCACGAGGGCTTCCCCTTCCAGCCCGCGCCGCCGGGCCGCGGGGGGATACTCCGGCGGCGGGTTGTGGATCTCCGCGGGAGGCGCTTCGACGATCGCGGCCGCGAGGGCGGCGGCGGGGGGGAGACGATGGGAAGAACGCGCCGGGGAAAGGGGCCGATCGAAGGAGGGGGCGTACCGCCGCGGGGGGCGGGGAGGCCCCTCCGGCTCCGGGGGCTCCCACCGCTCCCGGACGGGCTCGAATTCCAACTCCGGCTCGTCGGGAAGGAAGAAAAGGACGGGATGGCCGCTCTCCCGGAACAGGACGGGACCGGTCCCTTCCGCGACCTCCAGGGCCACGGGGCGGGGATCGGGGAGGCAGGGAGGGATCCCGGCCCCCTCCCGAGGGTCTCCACCGGCGCCCAAGAGGAGGGCGGCCCCGGCGGCCCCCGCATGGAGGAGGACGGAGAAGGCCAAAGGGGCCGTGCGGGCCATGGCGGGAAGGGCGCAAATCCCGGGCCAAGGCCCATCCGGGGGAGGCGGGAGGAGGGATTGCTCAGAGGCTGTCCAGCCCCTGTCTAAGGGTTAAGCCGGGGGGGATTGGGGCCGCGAGGTCTCCGTTCCGGTGGTCCCCTCCAGGAGGCGGAGATAGCGTTCCTTTTCCTGGTCGAAGACGAAGATGATCTCGTTCAGGCGGTGCCGGCGCCAGCCGTCGGAGTACTGCCGCGCCCAGTCCTCCGCGACCGCCTGCGGGTCGGGGGGGCATCCGGAGTGGACGCCCCGGATCCATTTTTCCTTCTGGATCTCGTCGAGCTGATCGGAGATCTCGCGGCGGGGGTTGATGGAGCGGTGGCGGAGGATGTAGTACTTGACCAGGGCATCCATCGGGAGGGGAGAGCCCTTCCCTTCCTGCTCGGCCCGGCAGGCGGCGATCTTTTCCCGGTGGGCGACGAGGAAGCGCTCGAGATCCTCCTTGATGGGATCGAGCTCGCCCCTCCGGTACTTCTGTTCGATCTCCTCAAGCTCGGACATGGGTCGCGGTCTCCGAGGGGTTCCCGCCCCTATTGTAACCCCAGCAGTTCCGCCAGGTTGGCCCTCCGCGTGATGATGGGCTCGAGGGTCCCCTTGGGGCTGGTCATGAGGACGTTGAGTCCCGGGCCATGTCCGCTGCGGAGGCTGGAGCCGTGCACGACCACGCCGATGGTGACCGCCCCCGGCTGCCATCGGAGCCCGTGGGTGGCGTCCTGGTCGGAGACGGCCACCAGGTCGCCCAGGCGGATCTGGTCGAGGGAGCACTCCCGGACGGCCTCCGGGGAGGAGGACTGGATGTCGTAATCGACCGACCGGAGGTCGGCGGAGCCGATCCCGCGGCCCATGAGCCTCCCGGGGACGACCTTGGCCACGGGGATCCTCACGCGGCCGTTCTTCTCCGAAGGGTTGAGGGCCCTCAGCAGGCGGGGGCTTGCATTCGCCAGGCGGACGTCGGGGTAATCCAGGAACGCCGCCCCCGTGCCGCAGGCCCGGATCTGGACCCGGTCGCCCGGGCAGAGGCGGTCGAGAATCCTCCTGGGGAAATGGACCAGGACGCGCCCTCCGGACTTCCCGGTGACCACGCCGGGGACGCCCTTGAGCCGGAGATCCTTGCCCTCCATGCGGGCCTCCACGATGACGGCCTCGCAACCGATGCAGGAGAGCCGCAGGAGGCCCCGGTGGGCCGCCGGATCGGGGTGGCGGAGGCCCACGCCGGGTTCCACGTGGTCCCCGCCGGCCCAGTCGAAGGCCGGGTCGCCGACCTTGACGTTGAGGACGATCCCGGAAAACTCCCCGGGCACAACGGGGGAACCGTCCCCGATCTCCCCTTCGTCCGGTCCCGGGTGGCCGATTTCGCCCAAGACCGCCGTCTCGACCAGCTTCTCCAGGTTCGTCTTGATCATCCCATCCTCCTTGCCGGGGATGCCCGATCCGGTTCGGGCCCGCCGCCCCCCGGGGCGCCGGGCCTCAGGGCGGGGAACGTGAGGGTGAACGTGGACCCGCGCCCCCGCTGGCTGCGGATCTCGATCTTTCCCCCGTGGTTGGAAACGATGTTGTGGGCCACGGCCAGGCCGAGCCCGATCCCCGCGCCCGCCTCCTTGGTGGTGTAGAAGGGATCCAGGCAGTGGGCCGCCTCCTCCTCGTCCATCCCGCACCCGTTGTCGGCCACGGAGACGCTCACGGTGCCGGCATCCGCCCGGCCGTAGACGGTGACGACGCCTTCGCCCACGACGCAGGCGTCCACGGCGTTCATCAGGATGTTCAGGAAGGCCTGCTGGAGCTCCACCGGGTCCCCGAGGACGGGGGGAAGTTCCGGATCGAGCTCGTTGTGGATGGCCACCTCCTTGGCGCGGGCCCGGTGCGCCAGGAAGGCGACGGCGCGGTCCACGGCGTCGCGGAGCCGGACCGGCTGGGGCTCGAAGGGCCGGGGCCCGAGCTGGAGGACCTTCTGGACGATGGAACGGACGCGCTCGAGGCCCTCCAGGACGAGGTCGAGGTACTCGCGGCGCCGGGTCTCGTCGAGCCGTCCCTCGCGGAGGGCCAGCACGGCGTTGATCATGCCGCCGAGGGGGTTGTTGATCTCGTGGGCGATGCCGGCGGCGAGGGTCCCGGCGGTGGAAAGCCGCTGGGCGGCGAAGAGCCGCCGCTCGGTCTCGGTGATGCGGAGGCGGGCCCGCCGGACGTCCTCCTCGAGTCCGCGCTGGTGGCCGGCGATCTTCTCCATCATGAGGTTGAAGGCCCCGATCAGGCGGCCCATCTCGTCGAAGGTGCCGCCGCCGGGGATCTTCTGGCCGAAATCGCCGGCGGCCACGCGGGCGGAGGCCTCCACGAGGGCCTTCAGGGGGCGGAGGACCAGCCCGTTGGTGAAGACGTAGGCGTTCAGGAGGACCAGGGCCATCCCGACCGCCATGATGGCCAGGGTGTTCTTCATGGCGCCGGCCAGGTCGTAGGGGGGGATCGCGGAGCCCGCCAGGTCGAGCCGGGCGGCGACCGATTCCCCCGGGGGGGAGGGCAGGGGGAGGAAGACGCGGTCGCCCTCGGCGTGGACCTTCTGCTTTTCGAAGACTTCGGCGAACCGTTCGGCCCCTTCCCGGAGGACCCCCTCCGGGTCCGGGGCGTTGGAGAGCAGGATGCGGAGCCGACCCTCCCTGAGGCTCACGAGGGTCCATCCCCGCACGAGGGAGGACCCTTCCAGCCGCCGGGAGAGGGCGGCGAGGCTCTCCCCCGTCCAGTCCGCGGGGGGAGGGACCGCCTCGCGGACCCAGTCCTGGGCCACCCGGGCCAGGAGGTCCGCGTTGCGGGCCGCCTCGACCCTCATCCGCGAGGCGGCCTCCAGCCACAGGTTGAGCGCCAGCAACCCCAGCACGAGCGCCATGAACGCGAAAATGGACAGCATCAGCTTGGTGCGCAGCGACATCCCGCACCCTCGGGCGGAACCCCGGACCGGCGTCCGAAAAAGAAGAAGGCACCCCTCCGGCCCCGGGGTGCCGTCCTCATCCGATCCCGCCTCGCTTCTCCCCCGGCCCCTATCTCCTCCCGCGGGCCCCGCCGATCCCCTCCAGCAGCGAGATCAGGGGCAGGAAGAGGGACACCACGATGAACCCGACCGTGAGGCCGAGCCCCACGATCAGGAGAGGTTCGAGCACGCTCATCAGCGCGCTCACCGCGGCGTCGACCTCCGCATCGTAGTTGTCGGCGATCTTGAGGAGCATCTTGTCGAGCTCGCCGGTCTCCTCGCCCACGTCGATCATGTTGATCACGATGTCGTCGAAGACGCCGCTGGCCGCCAGGGGGCCGGCGATCGACTCTCCCTCGCGGATCGAGTCGTGGACCTTCCCGATCGCCGAGGCCACCACCTCGTTGCCCGTGGCGTTCTTGACGATGGAGAGGGCCTCGAGGATGGGAACGCCCGACTGCAGGAGGGTCCCCAGGGTACGGCAGAAGCGGGAGATGACCGACTTCTTGACGATGGGACCCACCAGGGGGGCGTTCAGCTTCATCCGATCGATGGCGAGGCGACCGGTCTTGGTGCGCCCCCACGCCTGGAAGGCGAACCAGAGGAGGACGGGGGCCAGGAGGATCGCCCACCAGAAGGTCTTGATGAAATTGGAGATGCTCATGAGGAGCAAGGTCATGGCGGGCATCTGCACGTTGACCTGGCGGAACACGTCCTGGAACTTCGGGACGATGAAGGTCATGATGGCCAGCACCACGGCCACGGCGATCATGATGACCACGACGGGGTAGATGGAGGCGCCGATGATCTTGCGGCGCAGGGCCTCCATCCGCTCCAGGAAGGCCGCCAGCCTCTGGAGGATCACGTCGAGCACGCCGCCGGCCTCGCCGGCCTTGACCATGTTGACGTAGAGCTTGTTGAAGGTCTTGGGGTGCTTGGCGAGGGCCTCGGAGAAGGAGGACCCCGTCTCGACGTCGTCGGCCACCTCCACCAGGATGTTCTTGAGGAGCCCGGGCTTCTGCTGGTTCCCCAGGATCTTGAGGCTCCGGACGATGGGGAGGCCGGCATCCATCAGGACGGAGAGCTGCTGCGTGAACTGGGTGAGCTGCTTGTGCTTGACGCGGCCGGCGGCGAAGAGGCTCTTCTTGGGGGTCCGGCCCCCGGTGGGGACGGCGCTGACGGCGGGGGCCCCCCCGGGGGCGGCCGCCGGGGGAGGAGCCCCCGGGGCCGGCGGGGCGGCGGCCCGGCCGTCCGCCTTCTCCTTGACGTTCATGGGCTTGTAGCCCTTCTGCTTAATCTTGGCGATGGCGTCGTTGGCGCTGGCCGCATCGACCTCGAGCCGGACGCGCTTGCCCTTGTTGTCCATCGCCTCGACGCTGAACGTGGGCATACAGGCCTCCTAGCTCGATCCGGCGCGGGGCCCCGCCCGGCATGCCGTCCCGGCCACGCCACACCGGGCCGGGAAAATTCTAACACACCCGCCGAAGGGGATTCAAGGAATTTGCTCCCGCCCCCTCTTCCGCGGGTTCTTCAGGCGGTAAACAGCGTCTCGCGGACGACCTCCTCGATCGTCGTGTGCCCGTCGAAGATCGCCAGCAGGCCCGACTCCCGCAGGGTCCGCATCCCCTGCTCCCGCGCCACGTGCCGGATCTCCTCCGTGGAACGCTGCCGCATGATCAGTTCCTTGATCCGCTCGGTCATCAGCATGATCTCGAAGATGGCCATCCGGCCCCGGTACCCGGTGTTGTTGCAGCTGGGGCAGCCCCGGCCGTAGCAGAACCGCTTGCCCCGGACATCCTGGGGCGTCAGGCCGATCTCCATGAGCATCTCTTCGGTGGGGGTGAACTCCTCCTTGCACTTCAGGCAGATCCGCCGCACCAGCCGCTGCGCCACGACCGCCTCCAGGGAGGCGCAGATGAGGAAGGGCTCCGTCCCCAGGTCCAGCATCCGGGTGATCGCGCTGGGAGCGTCGTTGGTGTGCAGGGTGGAGAAGACCACGTGGCCGGTGAGCGCGGCCTCGATGGCGATCTGGGCGGTCTCCAGGTCCCGGATCTCGCCCACGAGGATGGTGTCCGGGTCCTGCCGCAGGATGCTCCGGAGGAGATTCGCGTAGGTGACCCCGATCTCCTCGTTGATCTGGCACTGGACGATCCCGTCCAGGTCGTACTCGACCGGGTCCTCGGTCGTGATGATCTTCCAGCGGACGTCGTTGGCGTAGTTCAGGCAGCTGTAGAGGGTGGTGGTCTTGCCGGACCCCGTGGGCCCCGTCACGATGATGATGCCGTGCGGAAGGCTGATCAGGTTCTTCAGCATCTTCAGCTCGTCCTCGCGCAGGCCGATGTTCTCGAGGTCGAGCTTGACCACGCTCCGGTCCAGGACGCGCATGACCACCGACTCGCCGAAGATGGTCGGCAGGGTGGAGACGCGCAGGTCCACCGGCTTCCCCCCCACCGACAGCAGGATGCGCCCGTCCTGGGGCAGGCGCGTCTCGCTGATGTCCAGGTTCGCCAGCACCTTGATCCGCGAGATGATCGGCAGCGCCAGGTGCAGCGGGGGGGATTCCATCTCGTAGAGCACCCCGTCCACCCGGTACCGGACCTTGAATTCGCTCTCGAAGGGCTCGAAGTGGATGTCCGAGGACTGGGCCTTGATCGCCGTCGCCAGGATGAGGTTCAGCAGCTTCACCACGGGGGCCGAGTTGACCAGCTCGTCAAGATTGTAGGCCCCCTTCTTCTTCGGGTCCCGGATCTCCTGGAACTGCACATCGTCCTCGCCGAGCTTCTCCAGGACCGAGCCGAGGCTCTCCACCTTGTGCGCGTAGTACTTCTCCAGGGCCGCCAAAACCCCCTCCTCGCTGGCCACGGCCCCCTGGACCTCGCAGTGCCCCATGTGGCGGAGATCGTCCAGGACGTTGATGTCGTGCGGGTTGGACATGGCCACGGTCAGAACGTTGTTCTCGAACTTGATCGGGACCACGTTGTAGGCCTTGGCCATCGCGGCGGGGACCTTGTCGATCACGTCGGGAGGGATCTCGATCTCCTCGAGGTTCACCACCTCCATCCCCATCTGGGCCCCGAGCGCCAGCAGGAGCTCCTCCCGGGTGATGTATCCGAGACGGACCAGGATGTCCCCGAGCGCCCCGCCCTTGGCCCGCTGCTCGGCCAGGGCCTCCTGGATCTGCCCCTCCGTGACGAGTTCCATCTCCTTGAGGAGCTGCCCGAGCGGTTTCTGCGTCCGCATGGCCATGGCGCCCTTCCGGCCCCGGTGCCTCTTTCCCTCCCCCTTTATAGGCCGCCGTCCCCGCGGCGTCAACTGCTTTGATCCCCTGCTCCGGGGAAACCGGGGTATACTGGCGGGGATCCATGCGGCGGGCCCTCCTTCTCCTGGCGTCGCTGGCGGCCCTTCCCGGGCCGGCGTGGGGCACCCCCCAGGACTCCTCCCTCGCCGGCGCCCTCGAGGAACTGGCCCGGGGCCTCCGGGACGCCGAGGCCGGCATCCTTGTCCGCTCCGCCCGCGACGGGCGGACCCTCTTCGCCTTCCGCGCGCAGGATCCCTTCCGTCTGGCCTCCAATACCAAGCTCTTCACCACGGCGGCCGCCCTGGCCCTCCTGGGACCCGAGTTCCGCTTCCGCACCCCCGTCGGGCTGGCCGGGGAAGACCTCCACGTCGTCGGCGGCGGCGACCCCAATATCAGCGGCCGGTTCCACGGCGGCAACCCCACCGCCGTCTTCTCCGCCTGGGCGGCCCGCCTCAGGGACGCCGGGGTCTCCCGCCTGCGCCACCTCGTCCTCCACACGGGGATCTTCGACGCCGAGCGCGTCAACCCCGGATGGAAGTCCTACGACCCCGCGGCCTGGTGGGCCGCCCCCTTCGGCCCCCTCTCCCTCAACGACAACTGCGTGGACCTGAGGATCACGCCCGGCCCCGAGGGCCGGCCCGCCCGCATCTCCTGCTCTCCCGACACCGCCTTCCTCCGCCTCGCCAACCGCACCCGGACCACGCCGCGCCCCACCCGCCCCTTCGGCATCGCCCGCGAGCCCGGATCCGACACCGTCCTGCTGACGGGCGACGTGCCCGCCCGGGGCCCCCCCCTGACCTGCTCCGTCGCCGTCCCCGACCCCACGGCGTACTTCGGGACCGTCCTGAGGGAAACCCTCCTCCGGGAGGGGATCGCCGTCACGGGGCGCCTCGAGGAGACCGACGCCCCCCTCGAGAAGGTCGAGGGGTTCCGGGAGCTGGCCGCCTTCGAGAGCGACCTTCCCCGGACCCTGGCCGCCTGCAACCAGCCCAGCCAGAACTTCTACGCCGAGATGATCCTCCGGACGCTGGGCTGGAAGACGCGCGGCCGCGGAACCCTCCAGAACGGCCTGGCCGCGGTGCGGGAGTTCCTCTCCCGCGAGGTCGGCCTCGAGGGGGTCTCCCTGGCCGACGGCTCGGGCCTCACCCGGGACAATCTCGCCTCGCCCGAGGACGTGGTGACGCTCCTCCTCCACATGCTCCACCACCCCCACGCGCGGATCTTCCTGGACTCCCTCCCCACCGGCGGCCTCCCCCGCAGCACCCTCCGGAACCGCCTGAAGGCCCCCGACCTCCGGGACCGCGTGCGGGCCAAGACCGGCCACCTGGCGGGGATCTCCGCCCTCTCCGGGGTCGCCGAATCGATCTCCGGGGAGACCTACGTCTTCTCGATCCTTGTCAACGGCCGGGAAGACGCCCTCCCGGCCGGGATCGACCGCCTCCAGGACCGCTTCTGCGAGCTCCTCGTCCGGCACCCGGACGACTGATCCTGGGGTGCACGCCGGGCTCCCCTCTCCGCCCCGGACGATCTACAATGGCCCCGTGATCCGCGCCGCCGTCGTGACCGGATCCGCCCGCGGCCTCGGCTTGGCCGTCGTCCGGGCCCTGCGGGCCGCCGGCTACGGGACCGTCTCCAACGGGCGCTCCTCACGGACCGGCCCCGGCCACGTCCACGTCCGCGCCGACGCCGCCACGGCCGCGGGGGCCCGCCGGCTGGTCGAGGCCGCGCGGAGGCACTTCGGGGGACTGGACCTCCTCGTCTGCAACGTCGGGGACTTCGCCTACACGCCGGTGTCCGAGATGGACCTCGCCCGCTGGGAAAAGATCTTCCGGAGCAACCTCTACAGCGCCTGGCACTGCTGCCGGGCGGCCCTTCCCCTCCTCCGGGAAAGGCGGGGGGCGATCGTCACCCTCGGGGGGGCCGGACCCCAGGTCGTCCGCGCCAATCCGGGGGCCGTGGCCTACCAGATGGCCAAGACCGCGCTGGCCGTCTTCACGAAATCGCTCGCCCGCAGCGAGGCCCCCCGCGGGGTCCGGGTCAACATGGTCAGCCCCGGGTACATCCGCGGCGGCCGCGCCGCCCTCCCGGACGCCCGCATCCCCCTCGGCCGTCCCGCCGCCCCCGAGGAGGTCGCCCGGGCGATCCTCTGGCTGGCCTCCGGGGAGGCGTCCTATGTGACCGGCGCCGTGCTGGACGTCGGCGGGGGGACCTGGCTGTGAGCGACCTTTTCGACCCCAAGGATCGCCCCCACGCCCCCTTGGCGGACCGCCTCCGCCCGAAGACCCTCGAGGAGATCGTTGGGCAGGAGGAGGTCCTCGCGGTCCTGGCCCCGCTGGCCGACCGCCCCCCCTCGATGATCCTCTGGGGCCCCCCCGGCTGCGGCAAGACGACCCTGGCGCGGATCCTGGCGGCGCGGAGCGGGCTTTTTTTCCTCCAGTTCTCCGCCGTCACCAGCGGGATCAAGGAGGTCCGCGAGGCCATCGAGCAGGCCCGCTGGCGCCGCTCCACGGAGGGGCGGGGCACGATCCTCTTCGTGGACGAGATCCACCGCTTCAACCGGGCCCAGCAGGACGCCTTCCTCCCCCACATCGAGGACGGGACGATCGTCCTGATCGGGGCCACCCCCGAGAACCCGAGCTTCGAGGTCAACGCGCCGCTCCTCTCCCGCTGCCGCGTCTTCGTCCTCAAGCCCCTTTCCCCCTCCCACATCCGCACCATCCTCGAGCGGGGGGTCAAGGCCCTGAACGTCGAGGCGGAACCCGAGGCCCTCGGGGCCATCGCGGACCTGGCGGGGGGGGATGCCCGCGCGGCCCTGAACGTCCTGGAGATGTGCGGCAGGAAGGTCACCACCGCCGCCGTCCGGGAAGCGGCCCAGAGGCGCGTCCTCCTCTACGACCGCGACCGCGAGCAGCACTACGACACGATTTCCGCCTTCATCAAGTCCATCCGGGGGAGCGACCCGGACGCCGCCCTCTACTGGCTGGCCCGGATGCTCGAGGCGGGCGAGGACCCGCTCTTCATCGCCCGGCGCCTGGTGATCTTGGCCAGCGAGGACGTCGGCAACGCCGACCCCCGGGGGATCATGGTCGCCGTGGCGGCCAAGGAGGCGGTGGACTTCGTCGGGATGCCCGAGGGGTACCTCCCCCTGGCCCAGGCCACGACCTACCTGGCCACCGCCCCCAAGTCCAACGCCAGCTACGAGGCCTACCTGGCGGCCCTCGAGGACGTCCGCAAGCTCCCCCCCGAGCCCGTTCCCCTGCACCTCCGCAACGCCGTCACGGGGCTCATGAGGGCCCTCGGGTACGGGCAGGGATACCAGTACGCCCACGACCGTCCCGGGGCCGTGGTGGAGCACGGGCACCGGCCACCGAGCGTCGAGGGGCGCGTCTATTACCGGCCCACGGACCGGGGTTACGAGGCCACGATCCGGAAATTGATGGAAGAGCGCCGCCGGCGCCGATAGAATCCGCGCCATGAGAAGGATCCTCGCGGCGCTGCTCCCGGCCCTCGCCGCCGGATGCTCCGCCCCGCCGCACGCCCCCGACGAGGCGTTCCTCGAGAAGGCCCTGGCCACCCAGCTGACCTTCGACCCCGGCCCGGTGAAGGCGGGCGAATGGGCCCTGTACGCCGTCCGGGTCCGCGGCGAGGCCGGGACGGAACAGGTCCGGTGGGCCGCCGTGGAGGAGACCGACGGCGCGGTGTGGATCGAGAACCGGCGGCCGGGCCCCCTCATCGTCAAGGCGAAGCTCGACCGGGAGGGGAATCTCCTGGAGCAGTGGGTGGGCGAACCAGGGAAGACCCCGACCCGGGTCCACCCCGACCCCCGCCGCCCCTCGGCGCCCCCCCCGCCGCGCCGCGACCCCGCCTCGGCCTCCGCGGCCACCGAGGAGCGGCCCGAAACTTTGGAGATCGCAGGCCGCACCTACGCCTGCACCCGGGTGACGACGGTCCTGACCTACCCCGACGGCCGCCGCAGCGCCATGGTCAACTGGCTCTCCCCCGAGGTCCCCTTCCCCGTCCTAGTGGGGGGGAAGCCCCGGGGGGGCCTGGTCCGGCGGCAGATCGGCCGCCTCACGGTGGAGCTGATCGCGCACGGCCGCGACGCCAGGCCGGAGCTGCCGCTCCCCCCGCGGTGAGCGGGGCCGGGCGGGGCGTCAGACCACGATGTTGACGACCCGGCCGGGGACCACGATCACCCTCTTGGGGGTCCTCCCCTGCACCGCCGGGCAGGCCAGGGCCCGCTGGCGGAGCTGCTCCTCCGTGGCCTCCGCAGAGATCCGGAAGCGGTCGCGGACGCGGCCGTTCACCTGGACGACGATCTCGACCTCCTCCTCCCGGAGCGCCTCGGGGTCGACCTCGGGCCAGGGGGAGCAGAAGACGCTCTCCCGCCCCCCCAGGCGCTCCCAGAGCTCCTCCCCCAGGAAGGGGGCCAGGGGGGCGAGGACCTTGACCAGGACCTCGGCGAACTCCCGGAGGGCTCGGCGCTCCCCGTCCGTCCGGGGCTCGGGACGCAGCGCGTCGTAGAGGTTGAGGAGCTCCATGACCTGGGCGATCGCGGTGTTGAAGTCGAGCGCGTTCTCCGCCGCGTCGGTCATGCGGGCGAGGAGCCGGTGGAGCTTCCGGCGGAGCGGCCGGTAGGCCTCCGAGGGCCCCGCCTCGATCCCCGCCACGCGGGGGACCAGGTCCTCGAACAGGGCCCAGAGGCGGTTCACGAACCGGTGGGCCCCGACGAGGCCCTCTTCCTTCCACTTGATCTCGTCGGCGGAGGGGGCGAAGAAAAGCATCGCCAGGCGGCAGACGTCCACGCCCCAGCGGTCCAGGATCTCGGCCGGGGAGACGACGTTCCCCCGGGACTTGGACATCGTCTCGCCCCTCTCGTCCGCCACCATCCCCTGATTGAAGAGCCGCACGACCGGCTCGTCGGTGGGGACCAACCCGGCATCGTGGAGGACCTTGGCGATGAAGCGGAAGTAGAGCAGGTGCATGCAGGCGTGCTCGGCCCCGCCGATGTAGAGGTCCACGGGGAGCCACCGGCGGATCTTCTCGGGGGCCCAAGGTTCCCGGTCGTTCCTCGGGTCGACGTAGCGGTAGAGGTAGAAGCTGGAGCACATGAAGGTGTCCATCGTGTCGGGGTCGCGTCGGGCGGGCCCCCCGCACTCCGGGCAGGAGACGTTCATGTAGTCCGGGCGGTCCGCCAAGGGCGACCGCCCCCGCGGGACCAGGTCCACGGGCCCCTCGGGCAGGAGGACGGGAAGGTCCTTCTCCGGCACCGGACGGGCCCCGCAGGAGGGACAGTGGATGATGGGGATGGGGCATCCCCAGTAGCGCTGCCGGGAGACGAGCCAGTCCTTGAGCTTGTAATTGACCTTCGGGCGGCCCAGGCCCCGCGCGGCGATGTGGGCGATGACGCGCGGGATGCCGTCCGGTGAGGGGGTTCCGGTGAGCTCCCCGGAATCGATCATCACGCCGGGACCCACGTAGGCGTCCTCGTACCGCTCCGGACCGCCGCTGATGACGACCTTGACGGGGAGGCCGTACTTCCGGGCGAAGGCGAAGTCCCGCGTGTCGTGGGCGGGGACCCCCATGACCACGCCCGTCCCGTAATGGGCCAGGACGTAGTCCGCCACCCAGAGGGGAATGCGGGCCCCGGTGAGCGGGTGGATCGCCCAGAGGCCGGTGAAGACGCCGTCCTTCTCGCCCTCGGCGGTCCGCTCGATCTCGCTCTTGCGGGCCGCCCGGGCGACATAGGCCCGGACCTCGGGGGAGGGGCTCCCGGCGGCCAGGGGATGCTCGGGGGCCACCACCAGGAAGGTGACGCCGTAGACCGTATCGGGGCGGGTGGTGAAGACGCTGAGCTTGCCCCCGCCCTCCAGCCCGAAGTCGATCTCGCAGCCCTCGCTGCGGCCGATCCAGTTCCGCTGCATGGTCCGGATCCGCTCGGGCCAGCCCTCCAGCCGGTCCAGGTCGCGCAGGAGCCGCTCGGCGTAGTCGGAGTATCGGAAGAACCAGCAGTTCTCGATGGGCTTCTTGACCACCTCGGCACGGCAGCGCCAGCAGCGGCCGTCCTGGCACTGCTCGTTGGCCAGGATCCCGTCGGAGGGGCACCAGTTGACGACGCTCGGCGCCTGGTAGGCCAGGCCGCGGCGGAAGAGGAGCAGGAAGAGCCACTGGGTCCACTTGTAGTAGTCCGGCTCGCAGGTGCGGACCTCCCGCTCCCAGTCGTAGGAGATGGCCATCCTTTGGAGGGTCTTCTTGCCGGTCTCGATGTTGGCGATCGTCCAGGCGCGGGGGTGGATCCCCCGCTTGAGGGCGGCCCCTTCGGCCGGCAGCCCGAAGGCGTCCCAACCGAAGGGGTGCAGGACGTCGAACCCCCGCATCCGGCGGTAGCGGGCCACGACGTCGCCGATCGTGTAGTTGCGGAAGTGCCCCATGTGGATGTCGCCCGAGGGGTAGGCGAACATCTCCAGAACGTAGTACTTCCGGCGCGGGGGGTCGGGGGTGCGCCAGAGGCCCGCCTCGGCCCACCGCCGCTGCCACTTCTCCTCCAACGATCGGAAGTCGTATTTCATCAACGCTCCCTCCCCGGCCCGGGGTCCGCGGGATTGTATCGGTTCCCTCCCCGCCCCGCAACCCCCGGCGATAAAACCTTGCATCCGCCCCGGGAGGATCTAGAATAGCCTCCGGGGGCGCAGCCTGGAAATGCCCGAAGAGAAAGAGAACCTCCACTTCGGCGCCATCGCCATCAAGCTCGGCTTCACCACCCTGGAGAAGGTCGACGAGTGCCTCCGCCTCCAGGCAAAGATGAAGGAACTCGGGGTGGCCTCCAAGAAGCTCGGCGAGATCATGCTCGCCAAGGGATACCTCACCGAGGCGCAGTCCCGGGAGATCTTCAAATACCAGGGCCTCCGCGGCGGGCACACCTCCATCTCCGGCTACAAGATCCTCACCAAGATCGGCCAGGGCTCCATGGGCTCGATCTACAAGGCCCTGCAGATCTCCATGGACCGGATCGTCGCGATCAAGTGCCTCTCCCCCAAGTACGCCTCCAACGAGCGCTTCCGGGAACGCTTCCTCCGGGAGGCCCGGGCGGTGGCGCGCCTCAACCACCCCAACATCATCCAGGGCATCGACGTGGGGGAGTCCAACGGGATCCACTACTTCGCCATGGAGTACGTCGACGGGCCCACCGTGGGGGAGCTCCTCAAGCGCGGCGGGGCCCTCGACGAGCGGAGGGCCCTCAACATCGTCACCCAGATCGCCCGGGCCCTCAACCACGCCTTCAACCACGGGATCATCCACCGCGACATCAAGCCGGACAACATCATGCTCACCCGGGAGGGCGTGGCCAAGCTCTGCGACCTGGGGCTGGCCAAGCTCCCCGCCGACGGCGGCGACGCCTCCGGCACCAAGCCCGGGGCCTCCATGGGGACCCCCTACTACATCGCCCCCGAGCAGGCCCGCGGGGAGCACGACGTGGACACCCGCGCGGACATCTACTCCCTGGGGGCCACCTTCTACCACATGGTCACCGGCGACGTCCCCTACCCCGGCCAGAGCGCCGCCGACGTCATCTCCCGGCACCTCACCGAGCCGCTCACGCCGCCGCGGCACCGGAACCCCATGGTGAGCCCGGCGGTGGAATACATCATCCTCAAGATGATGCAGAAGGCCCGCGAGGACCGCTACCAGACCCCCGCCCAGCTCCTCCGGGACCTCGAGGCCGTCGGCC
>Ga0209162_1002755_pt1 | contig 14946 bp, 16 predicted proteins | sample YNPNPMetaG_FD_187121 | JGI IMG/M metagenome (GOLD analysis project Ga0209162, IMG submission 187121) | Anoxygenic and chlorotrophic microbial mat microbial communities from Yellowstone National Park, USA - YNP NP MetaG (SPAdes) (version 2) ... | reverse complement strand
TCACAGCGCCCGCTGTTGTCACAGCATACGCCGCTGTCACAACACACTATAGAAATAAAAGAGATGTCGGTGTTGTGACAGCGCCCGCGCCGCCCCCGCCGTCGCCGGCGGCTGGCTGTCACAACACACTATAGAAATAGAAGAAGAACTGGTGTTGTGACGGCGCGCTCCGCAGCGAACTGGCGTACAGAAACGCGGCGCGCGGCGGGTATAATTGATATGGATGGGGATAGCGCCCCGTCTGGAGAGAAAGAGTAAGAGGTGCACCAGATGAACCTTCCCTTTGACCGCCCGCTGGATAAGGTCACAAACGGCGCGCTTGCGGCGGCGTTGGTGGTGGTGGTTGCGTGGGCTCTGCGTGAGTTCGTTGGGGTTGATCTGCCGGCGGAAGTTCAGTCGGCGCTGGCGCTGATCGTCGGCTTCGGCATTTCATATCTCGTTCCGCTGAGCGCGGCTGAGGCTGAAGCGATAGCCCAAGCGTATTACCGCAAGTAGACGTACTGCTGGCAGCGCCCGCGTCGCTGCGGGCTGCTGTCACAACACCGTATAGAAATAAAAGAGCAACTAATGCTGTGACGCACTGTGGAAACAGACGCGCTGACAGAAGAGAATCGCAACGCGGTGTTATGGGCGCTGCTGCATTTAGCGCTCGACCCCGACGCGCCGGCGGGCGCGCGCGTTGCGGCGGCGCGGCTGTTTCTGTCGCAGTTCGGCGAGACGAACGCGGAGCGCGATGTGCTGGTGGTCGTAGATGACGCGGCGTTCGTCGAGACGGTATGAGGTGCGACTGCCGCGCCTGCACGCCGATCAGCGCGCCGTCGCCGGACAGACGAAAAATGCGCGGTTCGTGCATCTCCGCGCAGGTCGGCGGTGGGGGAAGTCGCATCTGTTGGCGCGAATGCTGGTTGAAGCGGCGCTGGTGAAGAAGCAGACGGTCGGCTACTTCGCGCCGACGTACAAACTGATGCTGCCGGTGTGGGAGCAGGCGCGGCGCGTGCTGCGCGCGCCGGTCGCGGAAGAGTATAAGGCGGAACGGCGGATTGATACGACCGTCGGCGGTCGGATTGAGTTCTGGTCGCTCGACAACGAAGATGCGGGGCGGTCGCGCGGCTACGATCTGATTGTGGTGGACGAGGCGGGGCTGGTGCGCAATCTGGAGACAATCTGGCGCGAAAACCTCATTCCCGCGCTGCTTGACCGGCGCGGCAGAGCGGTGCTCGCCGGCACGCCGAAGGGAAAGGGGGATTTCTGGCGCATCTACCAGAGCGCGCTGGAAGACCCGCGCTGGGCGACGATCCGGCGTTCCACCAGCGACAACCCGCGCCTCGATCCGGCTGACGTCGCGCTGCTGCGCGCGGCGATGACGGAGCGCGCAGCGCGTCAAGAACTGGACGCGGAGTTCTTAGATGATGGCGGCGCGGTGTTCCGCAACGTTCGCGCGTGCGTCGGCGAGATTGTACGCAGCAACGAAGCCGCAGTTATCGGCGTCGACTGGGGGCGCTACGAAGACGCGACGGTGTTCGCCGCGCTTGACCCGCAGACGCAGTGCGTCGTGGACGTTGAGCGCATCGTTGACGCTGATTTCACAACGCAGCGTCGCGCGCTGGTCGAGTTCTGGCAGCGGAACGGACGCGGCGCGGTGATCGCCGAAGCGAACAGCATCGGCGCGCCGAACATCGAAGAGTTGCAGCGCGCCGGGCTGCCGGTGCAGGCATTTACGACGACTGCCGCCAGCAAGCCGCTGCTGATTGACACGCTTGCGCTGGCGCTGGAGCAGCGAACGATTGTTCTGCCGTCGGAAGAATGGCTGCTCAACGAGTTAGAGATGTACAGCGTGGACGTTGCGGCGTCGGGGCGAATGCGCTACAGCGCGCCCGAAGGCTGTCACGACGACGGAGTTATTGCGCTGGCGCTCGCGGCGTGGGGCGCGGCGCGCGGCGCTGAGGTGCTGTTTGATGTCTAGAACAAGCGCGCAGATCGTATTGTCGCCCGGCGAGCGCTACGACATCAAAGCGCTTAATCTCGACGAGTTTCTGCCGACCGCGTGGACGGGCGCGTTCGGCGGCGACGGCGACGCGGTGGATGTCGAAACGGCGTATGAGCGCGTCGCAGTGGTGCGCACTGCGGTGACGCTGAGGGCGAACGCGCTGGCGTCGCTGCCGTGGGAAATCACAACCCGACGCGGAACGTTGATCGCGTTCGACGCAGAGCGTTTGGCGGCGCTCATTCGCGGCGTCGAGATCGATCTGTGCCTGTACGGCGCGGCGTATCTGCTGCGCGACCCGGCAGCGCCGCTGGGGCTGCGCCGACTGCACCCGCGGACGATCACTCCCGTCACCGATCCGAAGCGCGGGCTGACCGGCTTCACCCGGCGCGCGAACAACGTCGAAATCCGGCTGGAGCCGGAGACGGAACTGCTCTATATCTGGGAACCTTCAGTGCGCGGCGAGGTTGAACCCGGCGTCGGGCTGGTGACGACGGCGCTCACGCAGGCGCGGTCGCTGCTCGCGGCGGAGCGCTACCAGAGCGCGTACTTCGAGCGCGGCGCGGTGCGCCCGACGGTGTGGATGTTCGCGCAGCGACCGACCGACGCGGAGCGTTCGCGGTTCGAGCAGTGGTTGCGGCAGTTAGTGAGCGGCATTCGCAACGCATTCCGGCACCTTGCGCTGTCGAGCGAGATCAAGACGGTGACGCTTGGCGACACGATCTCCGATGCAGTGCAACCGGAATTGTTGCAACGCGCGGCGGAACTGATGCTGACTGCGTTCCAGGTGCCGATGTCGTTAGTGTTCTCCAGTGCGAGCAACTACGCAACCGCGCTGCGCGACTACCAGACGTTTATCCTTCTGACAATCCTCTCCCGCGCGCGCGAGATCACCGCAATGCTGCAACCGCATTTCACTGCATACAACCAGGTGTTGCGCTGCAACGAAGCGCGCATTGACGCGGTGCAGAACGCGGAACTGGAAAAGGCGGAAGCGATCCAGCGGCTGGCGGGGCAGCCCGTTCTGACGCTCAACGAAGCGCGGGCGCGCCTCGACCTGCCGCAATTCGTTGAGGACGCCGCTGACCAGCAACTGCTGCGACTGCGCAACCGGCTGGCGGCGGCGCGGGAAGCGATTGCGGCGGGGCTCGACCCCGCGACGGCGCTGCGTCTGGCGGGCGTTGACGAAGCGGCGAACGTCGAAGCGACAGACGTCGAAGCGAAGGCGTTGAAGAAGGACGCAGAGCCGGAACTGCTGCCGCACGAACGCCTGCTCTACCGCGATCTCAGGCGCGCGTTTCAGCAGTTGCGTCAGGCGGTGCTTGACAGCGCGGACGAGATCACGGCGCAGATGTTCAGCGAGACGCTCTATCCCGCAATGCGGCGCAACGTCGAGACGATTGCGCGTCTGTTCGCGGACGAGATGCGCATTGAGGTCGGCGTTGCGGTCAACGTTGACGCGCTGCTGGCGGATTGGGCGGAAGAAGCGACGCGCCGCCAGGTCGAAGAGTTGCTCTATCCGTATACGCGCGACTACATCGCCCGCGCCGTCGCCGCCTGGCAGCGAATGCCGGGAGCCGACCGCGCAGAACTCGTTGCAATGCTTGAGCCGGTTGTCGGCGCGGGTCGCGCCGAAACCGTCGCCATCACCGCTGCGACGGAAGCGGCTGCGGCGGGGGTGCGCGCGTACCGCGACGGGCTGAAGGCGGAACACAATCTGGAGTATGTGATGATCTGGGAGACCGCGAACGATGAGCGGGTGTGCCCGATCTGCGGCGCACTGCATCGCAAGCGTGAGGGGGAGTGGGGCGGGCTGAGCGGGCCGCCCGCGCACCCGCGCTGCAGGTGCGGCGTGCGACTGGAGCGTGCTGATGCAGGTTAGCGTCTCAGTTGATGTGAACAACGCGCTGCGCAAACTGCTGCCGCGCACAGCGCAGATCGAAGCCGCGCTCGACGCGGGCGCGGCGGCGGCGCACAGCGTGATGCAGGTCTACCCGTCGCCGCCTGCCGGATCACGCTATCGGCGCACCGGCAATCTGCGGCAGAAACTGCGGCTGAGGAAATTGTCAAGAACGTCGCGCGTCGTTGAGAACACCGCGTCCTACGCGCGATACGTTTACGGAATGCCGCAGGCGCGCGTGCATCGCGGGCGCTGGGCGTCGGCGGTTGACGCGGCGGAAGCGGCGCGGAAGGAAGCGGTCGCGGTGTTGCGGGGGAGGTGAGGAGATGGAGTGGAGAACCGCGCCTGGCGCGGCGTTGAAGGCTGCGTACACCGGCGACGTTGAGGGGCTGCTGGTGGTGTTCGGCAACCCCGATGCGACCGATCTTGAAAACGAGTTCTTCACGCGAGGGACGGATTTCGGACGGCTGCGCGAAACCCCGATCTGGCTTAATCACGCGCAACCCGTCAAAACCGCGTCGGGGGTTATCCTCATCGAAGAGCCGATCGGTTACGGCGCGCTGGAGATCGCCGACGAGGGCGTTATTATTCGGGGATTGCTCGACGCGAAATACCGCTACCTCGCGCAGATCGCGCCGGAACTCGGCTGGTCGAGCGGGACGGCGGCGCATCTGGTGCTGCGCGAGCAGGTCGGGAAGGCGATGCACATCAAACGCTGGCTGCTGGGGCTGGACGCCAGTATTACGCCGACGCCCGCAGAGCCGCGCACGATGTTGAGGAATGCGTATCGGTTAGTCATCAAATGAAGGAGGAGACGGAACAGATGACGGAGATTGTGATGAATCAATCGGAACTCGCTGCCGAGATCGCGGCGCGATTGCGCGACGAGGTTGCGGCGGCGGTGAAGGCGCAGGCGGTCGGCGTGGCGACAGGCGCGCCGACGGCTGCTGAAGGCGAAGGATCGTTCGGCGACTTCTTGAAGTGCGTTGCGCTCAACGATGTCCAGCGACTGCGCGCGGTCTACAAGAGCAGCAAAGCGCTTGACGAAACAACCGGCGCGGGCGGCGGGTTCCTGGTGCCGACGCAGTTCGAGCAGCGCATCCGCGCCGTCGGCGCGCCGATGCTGTTTGACCAACTCGTAGCCGCCGGACGCGGCCCGTTGATGCTGCGCACCAACGCCGCCGAGTTGGCGCTGCCGGCGCTGGAGCAAGACCAGGCTCCGAACGTCGAATCGAGCGCGCTTGTCGGCGGGGTGCGGCTCATCTGGCGCGAACAGAGCGCCGACGTCCAGGAGAGCGAGCCGCGCTTCGAGCAGCGCATCTTCCGACCGCACGCGGCTGACGCCTACGTTGCAGCGGCGACTGAGTTGATCACCGACGCGCCGCAGGCGCTCGAGGATACGCTGGTGTCGCTATTCGGTCGCGCGTATGCGACGCTCAAGGCGCGGGTTATTCTTCGCGGAACCGGCGTCGGTCAACCGCGCGGAATTGTCGGGCATCCCGCGTCGATCAGCGTTGCGCGCGCCACCGGCGGAACGCAGGTCGAGAACGACACAAACACCGTACTGGCGATGATCCAGCGTCTGCTGCCTGGCAGCGCAACCGCAGTCTGGATCGCACACCCGTTCTGGCGCTCGCGGCTGATGGCGACGCGGCTGGCGGATACGCTGCTGTACGTCGCAAACGGTCAGTCGCTGGTGTACGGCGATACGCTGGCAGGCATCCCGATTGCGTACAGCGAACACCTGCCCGCAGTGGCGAACGCCGGGTCGCTCATTCTCGCCGATCTCTCATACTACGCGCTGGTGGAACGCGCGTCGTTCAGCGTCGCGTACAGCGAGCACGCGCGGTTCCTCAAGCGCCAGGCAGTGTGGCTGTTCGGAGTGCGGATTGACGGCGCGCCGCTGGTCAACGCGCCGCTGACGCTCGCCGACGGCGCAGGAACCAACACCGTCAGCCCGTTCGTCGAGATCGCGGCTGGCTCGTAGTAGTAGTGCGATCGGGCTGTCACAACACATCATAGAAATAAAAGAAGATGATGTGTTGTGACGCTGCTGGCAGAACGGCGGGCGCGGACGTCACAGCAGAGCAAGCGCTGTCACAACACGCTCTATAAATAAAAGAGATACGGGTGTTGTGACAGCGGTCGGTTACGGATCAGCGGCTGAACGAACAACGCGCGCTGTCACAACACCCGTATAGAAATAAAAGAGCAACTGGTGTTGTGACAGCGCTGAATAAGGAGGAGGAGATGATCACGCAGGAGATTATCCAACCGCTGGCGCGGTACTTCAACGCCAGTATGAGCACTGGAACAAGCACCCCCGTCATCAGCATCTCGAATGCGCAGATGGTGCGGATCGTCGCTCATTCCGGCACGCTGACAGGAGCGGGTTCGGCGGTGCTGCGCGTCTATGTGAACACGACGAACACAACGTCGGGCGCTGTGCAGTTGACGAGCAAAGCGGTTACGTTGCTGTCGGACAGGACGTATGAAATATTCATCGCCAGCGCAGAAGTGTATGATGCGATGGAGCGCGCGTCATACCTCTTCGTGAGCCTCGACGCAGCGACGGGAATGACTGCGCAGATTGCGATCGAAATCTCGGCGCTGCCGGGGCGCGATATTCCCGCGTCGCTTCCGTCGAACTGGACGCGGGTGTTGTGAGGCAGGCGATGTACGCAACGCCGGCGCAACTCAAAACGTATCTCGCAATCACGACAGCGACAGACGACGCGCTGCTGACCGATCTGCTCACGCGCGCAACTGCGATCATCGAGCAGATGACGCGCAAGACGTTCACTGCGCCGGCGGCGACGGCTCGTCAATTCGGGCGCGAACTGATGCTGTGGGACGCGCAGTTGCAGCGCGATTACCTGCTGCTGCAGTCGGGCGTCTACGTTGCGCAACTCGTCAGCGCCGCCGACGGCGACGGCGCGGCGATCCCGCTGACGGAGATCGACACGCACCCGCCCGACCCGCCGTACACCGTGCTGGCGCGCAAAGACGCGCGCTGGTGCAGCGCGTCGCAGCAGGCGACCGTCACCGCGCGCTGGGGGTACAGCATCAACCCGCCTGATGACGTCGTTCACGCAACGATCCGGCTTGCAGCGTGGCTGTACCGGCAACGGGGAACGGCGAACGACCCCGATCGCCCGACGGTTGCGGAGAACGGGCTTGTGCTGCTGCCGTCGGCGCTGCCGGACGACGTTCGAGCAATACTGGAGCGCTACCGCGATGTCGTATAGCGCAGTAACCGACATTATCGAGATGCTCGCCGGGCTGACGGTGCAGTACAACAGCGTCGTCGTTCCCGTCCAGCGCCTTGCGGCGCAGGCGAACTGGTCGGACGCGGCGCAGTTGCCGGTGCGGATTATCCCGACGATCGGCGGGTTGCGGCTGATTGAAGGCGGCGTCTACACGCCGACGCGCGCAACGCGCGCGGTGTGGGAGATCGACGATCTGCTGCTTGTGCGTGATGTCGGAATGGGGCGCGGCGTTGCGGATACGGCGTCGGCGCTGGTCAACTATATCGAAGATTACGTTGCGCGACTGCGCTCCGCGTGGCTTGCGCGCGGCGACGTGCAGTTGCTCAACGTCAGCGGAATAATCGACGTTGTTCGATACGGCGAGCGGGCGTATGAGGGCGCGACGGTGACGACGCGCTTCGCGCATCTTATACGCGCGCCGTCGACATAGGAGGAAGTATGCCTCACTCTGGAGTTATCGCCGGCTTGTACGCCGGCAACTTCGCGGTCGAAATCTCGACCGACGGTACAACCTGGACGGCGGTGTCTGACGCAACCGTCAAAATCGATGACGTCGAGATGAATCGCCCAAGCGGCGAGGCGTACGTCGGCGGCTCAAGCGATTACGCGACGATCACAATCGGCAAGCGCGAACCGGTCGAGATTACGTTGACGTTTTTGTACAGCGAGGCGACCAACGCTGCGGCGACTACAATCTACGACCAGTTCGAGAGCGCGACGCCGACGCTTGGCGTGCGCTGGTCGCCGCGCGGGCTCGTTGCGAACGCGCGTGCGTATGCGACGAGCAACGACGGATCGGCGACGGGGTTGGGCGTGATCACAAACGTTACGCTGAGCGCGCTTGACCCGGGCGAGGCTGAGCCGTATGTCGCGCTCGTAACGGTGCGAACGCCGACGCTGCGGCAGTACACGCTCGGCGCGGCCCCGACCGACCTCTCGTAAAGGAGGCGCTATGTCTGAACCTGCAACGATCTACGACGTTGACGCTATCCGCGTCGACCGTACTGCGCTGACGATCCGCGAAGCCGCAACGCTGCTCAACCGCGAACTGACGCCTGAGGTGATTGCACGGCTGGTGCGTAAGGCAATCGGGAACCAGGCGGATCAGTTCCCGATACGGGCGTTGAAGGCGGTGTACGAGCGGGCGCTGCCAAAGATTTTCGAGCCTGATGAAGCGATCAGGTCGCGGGTTGCGGGGCTGATGCCGAACGTTACGACGATTACGCTCGGCGAGTACCACCAGTTTCTGGAAGCGAGCGAGCGGAAGATCGCGTTCCCCGACGTTGCTGCGACGCTGCTCGCCAAAGCGTACGGCGACGACATTCTCAACGAGCCGTATGCAGCAGCGGCGTTGTTGCTGAAACGGATATTCGACGCGGTAGGCGACGAGGGAAACGGGTAGCGCGGGCGACGGCGCTGGGGCTGCACGACCTCGCGCCGCTGCCCGCTGCGTACGCAGAACTGGTATTGTGTCGGGACATCTATCACTGCACGCCTGACGCGCTCGACCGCCTGCCGCTGCTGCGCGTCGCGCAGCACCTCGCAGCGCTGCGCGCGGAGCGGCGACATCAAGCGTTGGTGACAGCGCATCGACGGAAACGCAGATGAGCGACGTCGTTATCAAACTGAGCGCAGTTGACGCCGCCAGCGGCGTGCTTGAGCGCGTCGCGCAGAACGTTCGCGGCGTCGGTCAGGCGGCTGAGGCGCAGCGCAGTGCGTTCGGCGCGCTTGAGCAGGTCGCCGTCGGCGCGCTGCGGCAGATCGGCGCAGCAGCGGTCAATCTGGCGGGCGCGGGGATCGCTGCGCTCGTCGATCAACTGCGCGCAAGCGTCGATGTCGCTGCGACGTTTGAGAGCGCGCTCTACAAATTTCAGGCGGTTGCGGGCGACGCGCTGACGAAAGCGGGGCTGTCGTTCGACGACGTTCGGGAGAAAGCGCTGGAACTCGGCGCGTCAACGCAGTTCAGCGCGCAGCAGGCGCTGGACGCAATGACGGAACTCGTCAAAGGCGGCGTTGACGTCAAGGATGTGATGACCGGCGCAACCGACGCGACGCTCGCACTCGCTGCGGCTGCGCAACTCGAACTCGCCGACGCGGCGACGATTGTTGCAAAGCAGTTGGGCGTCTGGGGCGAGACCGGCGTCACTGCGGCGAACGTCGCCGATCTGCTCGCGTCGGCGGCGAACGCAAGCACTGTCGACGTTGAGGAACTTGCGCTCGGTCTGGCGAACGTCGGCGGCAGTGCGCGCACCGCCGGGCTGTCGTTTGAGGAGACCGTACAAACGATGGCGATAATCGCGCCGCTATTCAGCAGTTCCGCCGACGCTGGGACGTCGCTGAAAACGTTTTTGCAACGTCTCATTCCAACGACCAGCGATGCTGCGGGAATGATGAAACAGTTGGGTCTCTATTCGGAGAAGACGGGAAGTGTGTTCTACGACGCGCAAGGTCGTTTTGTCGGGATGGAGGAAGCGGCGCGGCTGCTGCACAACGCGACGAAAAATTTGAGCGAAGAACAGAGGTTCTTAGCGCTCAACACCATCTTCGGAAGCGACGCGATCCGCGCAGCGGCGGCGATTGCGGAGGCGGGCGCGGAAGGCTACAACGCAATGGGACAGTCGATGCGCGACGCCGGCGGCGCGGCGGCGGCTGCTGCGACGATGCAGCAAGGCTACGCATTCACGCTCGACCAGTTCAACGCGGCGGTTGAGACGCTGCAAATCACCGTCGGCAGCGCGCTGCTGCCGTATTTGACGCAACTGGTCGCTGCGGCTGCTGAGGGCGTCAACGCATTCACTGCGTGGGCGTCGAGCATTCTTTCGTCGAACGACCCGCTCGCGGCGCTCGCGGCGCAGATCGGGCTGGTCGGGGTGACGACCGGCAGCGTGCAGCAGACGATTGCGAGCGCGGCGGCGGCGATCTCCGCAACGTGGAGCGCGCTGAGCGCTGCGCTTGCTCCGTCGACGCAGGCGGCGTGGAGCGCGGTGCAGTCGACAGTGCAGACCGCGCTTGCAGCAGTGCAGCAGGCGGTGCAGTTTGCGACCGCGCTGGTAATGCAAATCTGGAACGCGCACGGCGCTGATATTCTCGCATTCACGCAGTCAACCTGGGCGGGGATTATGAGCGTCATCGCCGCTGCTGCGCAGTTTATTCAAGCGGCGATCCAGGCGCTGACCGCCGCCGCGCAGTGGATTTGGGCGAATTTCGGAAACGAGATTTCCGCAATCGCACAATTCGCGTGGAATCAGATCAAGATCGCAACCGAGACTGCGCTTTCAGTATTGCGCAGTCTGTTTGAAGCGGGGACGGCCGCGCTGCGCGGCGACTGGAGCGCGGCGTGGGAGGCGATCAAAGGCGTTGCAGAGGCGCTGTGGAACGGAATACGCGCATCGGCGGAAAATCTGATGAATACGCTCTCGTCGCTGTTCCAGACGTTGTATCCGCGACTGGAGGGCGCGTTTCAGTCGGCGATCTCCGGCGCGGCGTCGCTCGGCGCGGCGCTGATTGACGGAATACGGAGCGGCGTTGAGAACGCCGCGCGCGGACTGGCGCAGGCGGCGGCGAACGCGGCGAAGGCGGCTCTCGATGCAGCGAAAGCGACGCTCGGCATTCGCTCGCCGTCGCGCGTCGCGGCTGAAGAGGTCGGCGTTCCGCTTGCGGAAGGCATCCTGCGCGGGCTGACGGCGGGACTTGCGCCGCTGCCGCTGCTCACCCGCGATGCGGTGACGCAACCGCCGCCGGCGTCGTCGACGGTCAACGTCGGCGGAATCACCGTCAACGCCGCGCCTGGTATGGACGAACGCCGCGTTGCAGTGATGGTACGCAACGAAATCGACAATCTCACGCGCTACGCGCGGTTTGGGAGGGTCTGAGATGAGAGTGCGGAAGATCGGCACGCTTGTTTTCGATTCAAATACGAACATTATCGTAGACGCCGACGCGCAAGACGCGCCCGGCGTCGGGTTTCACATCAACCGCCTCGACGACCCGCAACCGTTCGCGGTCGAAATCGCGTTCAAACGCGCAACCCGGCAGCAAGCGCTCGAAGCGGTGAACGCGCTCGCGCGGGAACTGTTCAGTTACGCGCAGCGGCGACAAAACAACCATCTGGCAATTGCCGGCGGCGCGCCGGTGTTCATCGAGGACGCTGCTGGCGGCGTGACGCTGCTGTCGTATCTGCGCGACAGCAGCGTGACTCTACCCGGCGTCGAGACGACTGCGACGGGGGTTATCGCGCGGGCGCGGGTGACGGGGGTATTGGTCAGTTCGTTCATCGACTACTCGTATGCAACAACTTCTATTTCACTGCTAAAACCATATGAGCGTCGCTTAGTCACGCTGAACAGCACGAGCGATGCGCATCTCTATAAGAACAGTTTGAAACACGTATTTTCATCAATGTCCGGACTCTACAACGCGCTGCTGGCGATTGAGACGCTGGAGAGCGCAACAGCGACAAGCCGCATCAACGTCGTCAATCCGACGTCGGTCACATACGGGATCACGCTGGAGAGTTGGAACGCAAATTGGGCGACGTTGACGCGCGCGAATTTCTCGTCAGCGACGAACGGGACGATCACCTACGACGTGCCTGCGGGGCTTCCGAAAGATGCGTACCGGCTTTTCATCGAGATTTTCTGCCCGACCACGCCCGCGATCGGCGCGGTTTATAACGTTGCGTGGGACGGGCAACCGACGGTATACGAAACGATCTCTGGAGATCGCTCGTGGTATACGCCCGCGCTGATTTCGACTGAGGGAGTTTCGTTTTCGGTGACGCTCAACGTTGAGGGTGTTCCAAACGGAACGCTTGTGATGCCGCTTGTTCTTATCCCGCTTGACGGCGTATACGTCTGGAACGCCGTAACGCCGCCGACGCTGAGTTTCTTTCGCGTTATTGCGCGGCAGAGGGCAGGGGCAGCCCCGCTGTTGGCGTTCCCAAACGGAATTGTGTACGGCTCGCCTGAATTTATATCTGGACGATACATCGCGGTGTTCAACGGAGCGATGGCGACGAATATAACCAGCGCGGCTGCCGATCTTAGCATTTATTCAAATCGAATCGAACCAGCAGCATTCGCGTGAGGAGGCGCTTATGCTCGTTGCAATCACCAGACCGCATCAGCGCTTCCCCGTCCCGCTCAGCGCCGCAGACTACGAGTTTACAACATCAGACGACGGCGACGAGCGCGGGCGCGTCACGCTGCCGCCGGCGCTCGCGCGCTCCGGCGTGATGACGCAGATCGGCGATGAGTTGGCCGTCTACTGCACGCAACTCTCAAAAACGATCTGGCGCGGTCAAATCGAGCGGATTGAGGAAGCGCGCGACGGGAGCATCACCTGGCACGCGCTGGGGTTCGGCGCACTGCAGCGCGACGCGCGCATCTCAGTTGTGCAGAATATGAGCGATATGTCGCGCTGGAGGCCGGTTGGGTCGGGGTTTATTCCGCCGAGCGCCGGGTACGATTCACGACCTGACCTCTGGGAGTATGAGATTGTTTCGGTCGGCGGGCTGGCGCAGATGCGGATACGGACGAAGAAGGCGGGTACGATAACGACGTATGATCTCTTATTCCTCGCGTATCTCTACGACCAGCCAGAGCGTTACTTCCGAATCAGAGCGTATGAGAATATAAGAGTGACATCCATCGCCTATACTAATCTGGCGGTGGGCGTCCTGATTGCGCCGATAACAGCAGTGCCGCAACCCGACGCATACACATTTACACTTGGGGCGTTTACTCTTCAGCCCGCGCCGGGAACCGTCATAGAAACGAACTGCTACGGCTGGATCGTCGGGGTGCTGGCGCCGGGCAACGAGACGACGGCGGGCGCCACGTCGGTGACGTTTCACGTAACGGTCAACAACACCAGCGCATACAGCGGGCACGCAATCGATGAAGGGCTGCTCACTTCCGCGCTGATCGGACGCGGCGGGTGCTGCGACATATACATCCCGGCTGGAACAAACGCGAACATCACAAAGCCAGATGCGAATCTGCGCGAGATTATCGAGCAGAGCACAGACGAGTACGCGCAGGTCAGATACCCCCGCAAGCGCTTTCTCCGCGACCGCGCGCTGCCGACGATCGATTTCCGCGCCGACAGCCCGCTGGTGTGGCGCTTCCCTGAAACGACGCGGGTTGTGGACATTTCAAAAGCGCCAAATCGCGTGTACGGTCAATATCGCGGCTACTGGACGGATCATCTGACCGCGACGACGATGATTCTACCGCTCGAATCTCGCCGTCAGTCGCTTGCCTGGCGCGTGGCAAGCGTCGGCGAGTACGGCAGCAAAGCGATTGCGGAGACGCGGCGCGACGAGGCGGCGGTCGCGTTCGACCGCCAGATCGCGCCAATCACAGTCGAACTCGACAACGCGCGCTACGAACTGATGACGCGAGACGGGATAACAGTCCCGAATTGGGCTGCGGACGTCAGCGACTATGCGATTGTGCCGGGATATTTCAGAAACGCGAAAATCACATCGCGGACGATCAGCAGAGAACGAACGACGTACACTGTGTCGTTCGACCCCGACGATTTTGTAAACGCGCTACGGTGAGAGAGGGTTGCAATGCGACAACTGTTCTGGTATGTCGGCGGTAAATATCGCATCGCGCCGGAGGTCAACCGGCGGTTCGGCGCGGTCGACGCGCGTATTGACGCATTTACCGGCTCATCGAGTTGGATACTCGCATCACCGCCGGTCAAATACGAGATCGTCAACGATCTTGACGGATACGTCGTCAACTATCTGCGCGCGGTCAAGTACGCGCCTGACGAAGTTGCGAAACATCTTGACTTTCCAGGCGCAGAACTTGAACTGATTGCGTATCATCACTACGCCAGAGACAAACTGCCTGAACTCGTCGCCAGACTCGGCGGCGATCCGGAGTACTACGATCCAGTGATTGCCGCTCGCTGGGCGTATGTGATGGCGCATAAACTCCCTCCGTCGCTCACAAAGCCGGGCAGGTGGCGGGTGCGCGACGGGAGGTTGGAATACGGAAGCGACGAAGGGACGGCGCGCGTCTGTATGACGGTGCGATCTCGAATACTCGCCAGGCTCTTCAAAGAGCGCCGCGTCGCCGAATACGTCGCTGCGATCTCAGAACGTTTGCGTTCGGTTCATATACTGTGGAACGACTTTGAGGTCGTCGTCGAGAAGGCGCGCCATCCAGAACTCGGCATCGTCGGCATCTTGCTCGACCCGCCGTACCCGCGTCACCTGCGGGATTTCGACTACGACACCGACGACGCAGCGGTCTGGCAGCGCGCGGCGCAATGGGCAATCGCCAACGGCGACAACCCCAAACTGCGCATCGCAGTGTGCGGCTACGGCGACGCGGAGAGCGACGCGCTGTTCCCGCAGAACTGGACGCGGTTCTTCTGGCGGCGAAGCGGCATCGGACGGAATAAGGAAATCGAGTGCGTCTGGTTCAGCCCGCATTGCGGGGGAGGCTGAGATGATTGAAGATAACCCGCTCGTCTTCGCACCGCACAGCATCAGCGCTGAGACGTTCCGGCGCGTGCTGCGCAGCGCGCGCAGTCCGGCGTTCGTCGAGACCGAGGCGCTATTGGCGGCGCTGGATTACTGGGGCGCGGATCGCGGGATCGCGCTCGCATTTTTTGCGAAGGAAAGCAGTTACGGGCTGCGCGGCGTGGCGACGCGCACGCGCAACTGGGGCAATCTCCGGCGCGGCAAGCGGATGATTGGACAGACGTCGCATCCGTTCGCGGTCTACGCGAACTGGGCGGACGGTCTCAACGACTGGTGCGAGTTGCTCAAA
>Ga0209162_1002752_pt1 | contig 14964 bp, 15 predicted proteins | sample YNPNPMetaG_FD_187121 | JGI IMG/M metagenome (GOLD analysis project Ga0209162, IMG submission 187121) | Anoxygenic and chlorotrophic microbial mat microbial communities from Yellowstone National Park, USA - YNP NP MetaG (SPAdes) (version 2) ... | reverse complement strand
TTTCTTTGGGCTGGCCGGTTAACTATTTGACCATTTTTTAGTTTATAAATTAATCCAAGTCGACTCAATTTTTGCCAGTCTTCTTTAACCCAATTTTCATTATGACCATCAAATAATCTATCAGTTGGCTTAACGCCAGCCCTAAAAAGTTCATAAAGTTTTTCTGGCGAAATATAATAATAAAGGCCCATCATTGTCTGCCAACTCTCTTCAAAGGTTTGGCGATTAAATTGTTGCGGATGAGTTTTGTTATCCATTTGTGTAACAAATTCTGCCATTTTTTTCAATGCCTCAATGTCCTTGCCTTCAAAAAGATCAAGCGCTTCAAGCATCTTATAAATTTGTTCGGCGGCGCTGGTGGTTAAAACATATTGATATTCATCAACAGAAAAAGATGGAGATTCACCCATTCGCGGATGATGTTCGATAATAACGGTTCGCTCGGATGACTTCCATCCATGGGGGATAGATATTCCTAGACCACCGCCAACGTCAATATTAATTCTATCGCGAGCCGGTCTCCTACCAGCTTCAAGATATAAACAATCATCGATTTTAATGCCGGCTAGTTGTAAAAACCATTTCGTTGTCCTAGCATCAAAATCAATATCCCGAGGACCAGAGCCATGAAAAGCAAAACTGAAGTTTCCCCCTTGTCTGACAAATTTTTTAAATTCTTCAAAGTTATCCTCAACTATCCTAAGGCGTTCTTCAATATCCATTTCTGGTGTTATTCCTAAAAACGGTTTTTGGGCGTTTCTTAAAAAAACAAGAATACCAAGTCTTCTAAACCTTTCTTTTTCGGCTTTTGCTTCTTTTTCTATAGTTGTCATTTCCCGTCGATCGCGTCTTTCAATCATATTTTTTGATTAAAAATTTTCTTTTTTGCGAAGATAAGTCAAAAAAACTATCAGCTACTTCAATTAATTTTGCTGAGGTTGTTTCTTTAAAGGCCATCAGTTCAACCCGACAACCCTTATTTTCTTTTAAATAATTAACCAAGGGTAAAAAATCACCATCACCAGAAACTAAAACAACCGTATCCAAACGGTCAGCCATTTTTACCGCATCAATGGCAATACCAACGTCCCAATCTGCTTTTTTCATGCCACCGTAAAAAATTTGAAGATCTTTTTGTTTGACTTCAAAACCTTGTTGGGCCAATGCTTCAAAAAAAGTTTCTTCGTCTTGACTTTTCGCCCGAATAACATAAGCAATTGCCCGAATTAATTGTCGACCAGCCACGGCTGTTTCTAAAAGTTTCCTAAAATTAAGCCGAGCACCGTATAAATTTTTAGCTGAGTGATAGATATTTTGCGTATCAACAAAAATTCCAACCCGCTGTGATGGATAATTAATAGGCATAGTTAATTTTACAAATCTTTACAAATATTCGTAATAATTTGTATTCAAGATTTGGAGAAATTTGCGTTATTTTTTTCTAATTTTCTTGATAATTTTTTCGTAACTTTTTGGATTTACTTTTTCTAAATAGCGAAGCAATCTTTTTCTTTTAGAGACCTTTCTTAGAAGACCCCTTTTCGAAGAAAAATCATGACGATGTGTTGCTAAATGTTTTACTAATTCATCAATTTCTTTAGTCAAAAGACCAATCTGCACCTCTGTTGAACCCGAATCCTTTTCATGAAGAGCAAATTCCTCTTTTATAGTTTTCTTTTTTTCTTTTCTTAGAGCCATAATATTCTTGGATTAAAAAATATTAATTTTAATTTAATTATAGAATAACACAACACCTAACTTTCGTCAAATGGCAAAATATGATAAAATAATATAAATTTATGCGAATCGGTTTTTTTTCTGACACCTATCTGCCGATTACCTTCGGCACTGAGGTTTCGATGGAAACCTTTCGACTTTGGCTAGAAAAATTTGGCCATCAAGTTTTTGTTTTTGCCCCTCAATATCCAACTGCTCAAAAAACAGAAGGAAGAATTTTTCGTTTTCCCGCCCTGCGATTAGTTAAAAGTCCAGATAATCGTTTGATGTTTTTTGATTGGCAAAATATCAAAAAGATTGTCGATTTAAAATTAGATATCGCTCATGCTCATACTCCTTTTTCGGCTGGTTGGCTGGCAAAAATTATTGCCAAGAAAACGAAAATTCCACTTGTTTATACTTCCCATACCCTTTATCCAGAATATGCTAAATATTGGTTGATAAAAAATAATAAATTTTTACCGCAACTCATGAAAATCTATTTAAAAATTTATGGTAATTCATGCTCAACTTTAATTGCTCCTTCTGTCAAAATGAAAAAATTGCTAGAAGATTATGGTATTAGAAAAAAAATTTTTGTCTTACCAACTGGAATTGATTTTGAAAGGTTAGAAAAAATTCAAGAAAAAGATTCTGAGGTAAGAAGAAAATTCAATATCCCTTTAGAGGCTAAAATTTTGCTCTATGTTGGCCGACTAACTTCAGAAAAAAATGTCCATTTTCTTTTAGATGCTTTTTATAAAATCGCAAAAAAGAATAAAAAAGTAGTTTTTGTTTTAATTGGTGAAGGGTATTTAATGAATCAATTAAAAGAAAGGGCAAAAAAATTAAAAATCGAATCAAGAGTAATTTTTACTGGTAGGATTGCCTGGGAAGAGGTGGTAAAACTTTATCGTCAATCCTATCTTTTTCTTTTTGCCTCTTTAACTGACACGCAGGGTTTAATTATTATTGAGGCAAGTTATTTTGGTTTGCCAATTGTTGCTTTAAAAGACGAATGCTATGAAGGAATGCTAATTGACGGAAAAAATGGTTATACGGTCTATCCTTATGAAACTTCGGTTTTCGCAGAAAAAGTTTTAGATCTTCTTGGAAATCAAAAACGCCGGGAAGAATTTTCAAGAAATGGCCAAGAAATTGCTCGAAATTTTTCTGCTGAAAATCAAGCAAAAAAACTGCTTGAAATCTATCAAGAAGTTATAAGCACCTTTGGTATGAAATACAATAAAAATACAGTAGAAATACAGTAGAAATACAATTGTGTCTTAAGGTGTTTCGTTTGCTGAAGGCAAGTATATTTTGCGAAGCATATTTCACTCGCTATGTGAGTATATTTCCAAAAAATCTCTTATTAAACCGACTTTTTGTTATTGACAAAAAAAGAATTCTTGATAAAATTAAAAAAATCAAGAAATTTTTTAATTTTTCATTTTTAATTTTTAATTTATTTAGCCCCCATAGTTCAATGGACAGAACAGCAGCCTTCTAAGCTGCGGATGCGTGTTCGATTCACGCTGGGGGTATATCATAAAATCAAAAATAAAAAATAAAAAATAAAAATTAGACCAATTATTGGTCTTTTTTGATTGTGGATAACTTTATTTGACAAAGTATGGTTTTGGGTATATATTCATAATAGATGATGGTAAATTAAAGGTCGTTTCATTATATTATATAAATATATATAAACAACTCTAAAACTATGCCTAAGTTTGATGGTACTGGTCCTTGGGGAATGGGGCCGGGCACTGGCTGGGGGTTAGGTCCTTGCGGTGCTGGAATGGCTTGGCGAAGAGGTTTGAGACGTGGATTTGGTTGCGGAAAGTTTTGGGGATACCCGTATCAATCTCAAATAAACAAAAAAGAAGAGAAGGAAATGTTAGAAAACGAGATAATGAGTTTAGAAGAAGAACTTAAAGCCATCAAAGCCCGTTTAGCCGAACTCAAGGAACAAGAATAAAATTAGACAGGAAGACAATATAAAAACAGCAATCAGCTCAATGGGTGAAAACATTAAAAGTAATGTTTCTGATATTTTTATATTCTTGCTAATCATTTTAGGATTAAAATGGACTTGTTATTAATAAATTTAATCTGGCAAAAATTTTTATAAAGAAATAGAGAAATTTGCTAAAATAAATAAAATTCCAATTCTCGGCAGAATTCCTTATAGAAAAGATTTGTTGATTCAATGATAAAAATGAAGCCGGTGGTTGAAATAAATCATAAATATAAAAAGTGATTCCCAAAAATCATTTATAATATTAATTTAAAATGAAAGAAAAAATTGCAAAAATTTCAATATTGGCAAATACGATTTTGGCGGGAAGTAAAATTATTGTTGGGGTATTTTCGGGTTCGGCCGCTATTTTGGCAGAAGGTATCCATTCTTTAATGGATGTTTTTTCCTCTTCGATTTCATTTTTTGGGATTAAAATCTCCAAAAAGCCAGCTGACAAAGAACATCCCTATGGCCATTTCAAATTTGAAGTTTTGGCCGGAATATTCATTACTTTAATTCTTTTGGTAACAGGAATTGGAATTATTTATGAGGCCTATCAGAAATTTTTAAATCCTTCTTTAATAAAAATTCCGATTTTGGCTCTCTCTGTAATGATTTTTTCAGCTTTGATTAACGAAATAATGTCTCGTTTGAAAATTTATTTTGGGAAAAAAGAAAATTCAGTTGCCTTAATTTCAGACGGAGTTCATTCAAGAGTTGATGTTTTTGCATCTTTAGCAGTTTTTGTCGGTTTGATTTTGAATAAATACTGGATTTTCACCGATTCAGTTTTAGCCCTTTTAATTGGTCTTTACATTGTTAAGGCATCATTTTCGATTGGAAAAGAGGCAATCGATTCTTTGCTCGATGTTTCAGCTCCTTCTGAAGTTGAAGAAAAAATAAAAGAAATTGCCAATTCTCGGGGAATTGAAATTTCGGATTTAAAAACTCAAAAGAAGAGTTCTGTTTTCACTGCCAATTTGGAAATAAATTTGCCAAAAAATTTAAATGTTGATGAAGCGACAAAAATTTCAGAGGGTTTGAGAGAAAGATTGATGAAGGAAATTAAAAATTTAGTTTATGTTGCAATTCAAATTAAAAGCCACGATGTTGAAACTGGATTTTATAAACCCGCTATTGGAAATTTTGGTTTGGGGAGAGGATTTGGTTGGCAAAGAAAGGGAAAATTTATAGGAAAAATAGAAGGAGCTCGGGGAAGGAGAGCCGGGGGTTATTGTGTCTGTAAAAAATGCGGCTACAGAGTAGAGCATCAACCCGGAGTTCCTTGTTCTAGTTTAATTTGTCCAAATTGTAAAAATCATTTAACAAGGGAATAGTATGGTAAGACCAATTAAACCAAGAAGAGTACAATTTAATCCAAAAGCAGTTTATTTTAAGCCGAGAGCCATTCCTCTTTCAATGTTAGATGAGGTTGAGTTATCTTTGGATGAAATTGAGGCCTTGCGTCTTTGTGATTTAGAAGGGTTAGATCAAATTGAGGCAGCAAAGAGAATGAAAATTTCCCAAAGCACCCTTCAAAGAATCCTGACTTCGGCTCGCCGAAAAATTGCTACTGCCATCGTTAGGGGAATGGCTATTAAAATTAATAAGTAGATTTTTACAATGAATCTGTTAAAATAATATCTTATGAAAAAAACAAGTGTTATAATTTTGGGGGTAATTCTGGTGATTTTTTTTGTTTTTTCTTTGAGCCATCAAGTCCAAGCCCAAGATAATTATTTTTGCGCCATTTATTTTACTGGAATTGGCTGCCCACACTGCGCTAAAACTGATCCAGTAATTTTTGAAAATTTACTCAAAAAGTATCCAAATTTAATCATTATTGAATACGAAATTTATCAACAAAGAGATAACGCGCCTTTACTTTATGAATATGATTCAGAATACAAATCAGGACTTGGTGTTCCTTTAATTATTTTGGGTAAAAACGAAAAACTACTTGGTGATCGCGAAATTATTAATTCATTTGATAAAACTATTGCTCAGAAAAAAAATAACCCCTGCTTACTTCTTGATAATCAGGTTGCTGATTTTGAAAGTTTAGATTTAGTTTCCTTGCCTGGCCGACCTAAAATTTGGCAAGGAGAAAAAATTTTAGTCAAACAAGGCATAAAGGGTAATAATGAGTTATTAAAAAATTTATTGACTAATAAAAATCTAGTTGAGGTTTTAAAAAATATTCAATTTCAAAAAACTGATCCTTTAAAAATTCAACTCTCTAGCAAATCAATTGGCTTTTCTCAAGCAATTAAAATTGATGATTGGCTCTTCCAATGGAACGGTCAAGAAATAAATGGCTCAACTCCTTCAACTGACGAAAAAAATCAAAATAATAATAAGCCGGTTAAAGTAAATCTGACTTTGGCAAAAATAATTTCTCTGGCTTTGGCTGATTCGCTCAACCCTTGTGCATTTGCTGTTTTAGTTTTGATGTTGGTGGCTATTTTAACTTATAATCCAACGAAAAGAAAAAATTTATTTTTGGCTGGTTTTTATTTTGTCTTAGCTGTTTTTTCGATGTATTTTCTTTATGGTTTAGTGATTATTAAGTTTTTCCAGTTAATTCAAGCCCTAACTTCAATCCGACTCATTCTTTATAAAATTTTGGGTGGCTTAGCAATTTTATTAGGAATTTTGAATATCAAAGATTTTGTTTATTATCGACCAGGTGGTTTTTTAACAGAGATGCCGATGTTTATCAGACCAACAGTAAAAAAACTAATTTTAGGTATTACTTCGCCGACTGGCGCATTTTTAGTTGGTATTTTTGTAACAATTTTTTTGCTTCCTTGTACAATTGGGCCTTATATTATTTGTGGTGGCATCCTTTGTTCTTTTGATTTAATTAAAACCGTTCCTTATCTACTTTTGTATAATTTCATTTTTGTTCTGCCGATGATAATAATTGTCCTTATTGTTTATTTTAGTTTAACTAAAGTTGAAGATATCTCTGGTTGGAAAGACAAAAATATCAAATATCTACATCTTATTGCTGGATTAATAATTTTAGGATTGGGTTTAGCCATGATTTTAGGCTGGGTCTAATAAAAATTAAAAATAAAAAAAACGAAAGGAATTCGTTTTTATTTTATTCTGTCGAATTCTATTTTTGGGTTGGGTCTGATTTTTTGGTTGACTCAATTTTATTTTTTAAATCTAAAATTTCTTCCCAAAAACCAGAATTATAAAAATCTTCAATCGTTTCTTTTTTTATTTCTTGACGTGGTTTTTTAAGTTCTTTTTTATAGGCCTCAATTTTTTCAAAAAGCAAATCGATTTTGGCTAAACTTTCTTGATCTTCAGCCAACTCTCTTAATCCATCTAATTCTTTTTCTGCCTCTTTAATTTGAACTAAAACTGTATTAATTTCTCCGATTTCAACTAAATTTTCATTTTTATTCTCTGGAGAAAAATTTTTTGTTGAAAAATTAAAAATAACAATAATAAAGAAAAGGAAGATTGCTAATATTAGTAAAATAATAATCAAAAGATTTTTTTTCATAAATTTAATCAAAGAGGAAGATTATTTTTCTTTTTTTTCTTCTTCTTTAATTTTATTGAGAATCGCCGTTCTAACCTCTTCAATAATTTTCGGATTGGTTTTTAAAAAATCTCTGGCTTGTTCTCGACCAACTCCAAGTTTCATCTCGCCAAAAGAAAAAGTATTACCACTCTTTTTAATCACATTATAAGTCAGTCCTAAATCAATTAAATCACTTCCAATAGAAATACCTTCATTATACATAACATCAAATTCAGTCACCTTAAACGGCGGAGCAACTTTGTTTTTAACAATTTTTGCTTTAACTCTATTACCAATAATTTGTTCACCCTTTTTAATTTGACCAACTTTTTTTAATTCAATCCTTACTGATGAATAAAATTTTAAAGCCGTACCACCAGTAGTAGTAGTCGGCGAACCCCAAATAATCCCAATTTTTTGTCGAGTTTGATTAAGAAAAACAATAATTGTCTTACTTTTAGCGACAATCCCAGCTAATTTCCGAAGAGCTTGACTCATCAATCTTGCTTGAAGACCAATAAATTGGTCGCCCATTTCACCTTCAATTTCAGCTTTGGGGGTAAGGGCCGCCACTGAGTCAATAACAATCGCATCAACGGCATTAGAACGGGTAAGAGTTTCAACAATTTCCAAAGCCTGCTCCCCAGTATCGGGTTGAGAAATCAAAAGGTCTTCGACTTTGACTCCAATTTTTTTGGCATACTCTGGGTCAAGGGCGTGTTCAGCATCAACAAAGGCTGCCACCCCTTTTCTTTTTTGTACTTCGGCTAGAAGATGAAGAGCTAAAGTTGTTTTCCCAGAGGCTTCTTCACCAAAAATTTCAATAATTCTTCCGCGGGGGAAACCACCACCCAAAGCCAAATCTAAAGAAAGACAGCCACTGGTAATTGTTTCTACCTCCATTTTTTCGGCTTCACCCAGTCGCATAATCGAACCTTCACCAAATTTTTCTTTAATCTGACGAATTGCTTCTTCAGCTGCTCTAACTTTTTCATCACTTTGTTGTTTTTCTTTACTCATAAAATAAAATTAAATTAAAATATTCAAAGTATCTAAATCTCTGTTTCTAAATCAACTCTTTTTATTTTTATAGTTTTTTTTGTTTCTGGATTAATTTCTAAGTAAACACTATTGACAATTACTTCACCCTTCTCTGGTGGCTCAAAAACTTGGGGAAGTTGAGTCAAAAATCCCGCTAAGACTTCTTCCTTTTTCATGCCAATCACTGAGTCCTTAGCCCCAACCATTCCGACATCAGTAATATAACCAGTTCCTTTTGGTAGAATTTTAGCATCAGCTGTGCCAATGTGAGTATGAGTACCTAAAACAGCACTTACCCGACCATCGGCATACCAACCAAGAGCTATTTTCTCTGAGGTTGCTTCACCATGAATATCAACCAAAATAGCGTTAATCTTCCTTTTTTTATATTGCGTTAAAATTTCGTCTAATTTTTTAAAGGGACAATCTAAACTCTTATCAATAAAAACTCTTCCTAATAAGTTTACCACTAAAAACGAAAAATTACCAACTTGAAAAAACTTCGCCCCTTTGCCTGGCGCACCCTCTGGCCAATTCGCTGGCCTAATAATAGAATTTTTCCATTTATCATCTTTAAAGATTTCTATAATTTCTTTCTTCCGCCAAACATGATTACCAGTAGTAAAAAAATCTATTCCTGCTTCTCTAATTTCTTGGATTGTTTTTTTAGTAATCCCTAAACCATGGGCAAGATTTTCCACGTTGGCTATGGTCAATTCGGGTTTTAATTTTTTCTTAAGGCCTGGTAAAATCTTTTTTAAAGCCTGGCGACCAATTTGCCCAATGACATCGCCGAAAAATAAAATCTTAATCATACTAAAATTATATCAATAAATACAACGAGTTTCAATTTATTTCTATAAATTTCACAAACTTACAAAAAGTTTAACGCGCATATTCAATAATTCTTTTTTCTCGAATAACATTAACTCTAATTTCACCAGGGTACTGAAGCTCTTTCTCAATTTTTTGAGCAATCTCTTTGGCTAATTTCATGGCAGCAAGATCATCAATTTCATCAGTATTAACAAAAACCCTAATTTCTCGACCCGCCTCAATAGCATAAACTCTCTCAACTCCAGAAAAGTTTTGAGCAATTTTTTCTAATTCCTCAAGTCTTTTAACATAGGCCTCATAACTATCTGTTCTAGCCCCGGGTCTGGCGCCTGAAATGGCGTCGGCTATCTTAACAATAATTGCTTCAAGGGTAGGTGGTCGATCGTCATGATGAGTAGCAATTGGAATAACAATTTCCTGGGGAAGATTATATTTCTCTGCTATTTCTCTACCAATTTCTGGATGAGTACCAGTTATTTCTTGATCAAGAGCCTTGCCAATATCATGAAGTAAACCGGCTTTCTTGGCAATCACTGTATCAGCCTTCAACTCCGAAGCAATAAAACTAGCCAAGTTAGCCACTTCAAGAGAATGGGTTAGGACATTCTGACCATAACTTGTTCGATAAGAAAGTTGACCTAAAAGTTGAATAATTTCGCTGGGCAAACCAACGATTCCTAGTTTATGAACCGCTTCTTCACCGGCTGTTTTTATTTCTGCGGCTAATTCTTTTTTCGTCTCTTCAAAAAATCTTTCAATTCTCGCTGGCTGAATCCGACCATCAGCAATTAATTTTTCAAGCAATCTTTTTGCTAACTCTCTTCTTAAAGGAGAAAAGCTAGAAAGAACAATTACCCCGGGTGTATCATCAATAATCATCTCTACCCCAGTTAGAGACTCCAAGGTTCTAATATTTCTTCCTTCACGACCAATGATTCTTCCTTTCATTTCTTCCGAAGGCAAGCTAACGGTTGAAGTTGTTCTTTCGCTTACAACCTTACCAGTATATCTTTCCATAGCCGAAACGATCAATTCTTTTGTTTTTTTCTCAATCTCTTCTGCCCCTTCTTTTTCTAGTTTTCTTATTCGGGCCAAAATTTCTTCCTTCATCTCTCCCTCAACATTTTCTAAAATAATTTTTTTTGCCTGTTCATGAGTTAATCCAGAAATTTCATAAAGTTTTCTTTTCACTTCCTCTTCCATTCGAATAGTTTCTTCTCTAATTGCTTCTATTTTTCTTGCCTTTTCGGCTAATTTTGCTTTCGCCTCTTCAAATTCCAGAAGTTTTTTATCAAAAAGAGTTCTTCTTTCTTCAAGCTTACTTTCAAGAATTTTTAATTCTCTTCTTCTTAAAAGTTCTTCCTTTTTCGCCCTCTCAATTATCTTTAGCGCTTCCTCTTTGGCATGAAGAATGGTTTCTTGAGATTGTTGACGGGCTTTATTTTCTATTTCCCGAACCTTAGTTTCAATACTCTCAAGAATGCGACTGGCTAAAAATTTTCTAAAATAATAGCCAACCAGCATTCCCACGGCAATACTAATAAAAACAATAATTGAAACAAAATCTTTTATCATATACTAAAATTATTTAATAAAAAACCGAGAAACCATCTCGGCTTTTAAAATTTCTTTTTAATTCTGGATTTACTTAATAATTTTATCAATCAAACCATAGTTTTTCGCTTCCTCAGCAGTCATAAAGAACTCGCGATCTGTATCCTGTTCAATTTTTTTTAATGGCTGGTTTGAATGATAAGAAAGAATTTTGTTAATCCTGTCTCTTACTTTTAAAATATGTTCAGCTCTAATTTTGACATCAATCGCTTGCCCTTCAGCCCCACCCATTACTTGATGAAGCATCACCTCCGAATTGGGGAGAGCAAATCTCTTTCCTTTTGCTCCGGCGGCTAAAAGAACGGCCGCCATACTCGCTGCCATTCCTACACAAATAGTCACCACATCTGGTTTGATATATTGCATAGTATCATAAATGGCTAATCCCGCGGTAATTGAACCACCTGGTGAATTGATATAGAGTTTAATATCCTTTTCCTTGTTCTCAGATTCTAAGAAAAGGAGTTGGGCAATGATAGTATTAGCCAGAGTATCATTAATAACATCACCTAAGAAAATAATTCTTTCTTTTAAAAGCCGAGAATAAATATCATAAACCCTTTCCCCATAAGTAGATTTTTCAATGACTGTTGGGATAAGGTACATATTTCTATATTTAATATTTTTATATTTAATATTTTTATTTTAGCAAAAAGAATTAGTTTTTCAAGGTTGGCGAAAGAATAAATATTATCTGGGGAACCGAGTAAATTTTCAGTCGGCGATTAAGTTCTTTCTGAAAAAAATAGATTTTTTTAACAAGAAGAGGGAAAAGATTTTTCTTTGCTTTCTCTGGGAAAATACTTAAATAGACGGATGCTTTTTTAAATTTCTCATCTACTTCTACTTTATCAACAGTGATTAAACTATCTCTTGGAAATTCGAATTCTCTTAAAAAAATTTCGCTTAACTCCTTTCTGATTAGTTTATTAATTTTTTCTTCTCTAAATTTTTCCATTAAAAATTTTAAGTTTTGATTGGCATGAGAAGATAGATGAATTTTTCTTCTGAAGTCGGTTTGATAATAACCGGGGATGAATCATCAATAATTTCTAGATTTATTTCATCGGTTGGAACACTCATTAACCCCTCTAAAAAGTACCGATAATTAAAGGAAAGGGAATTTTTTTCACCAAAAACTTCGGCCTCAACTTCTAACTTTACCCCTCCAAGCTGTGGATTTAAAGAAGAAATGATAATTTTTTGTTTTTCTGGTAAAAAGTCAAAAGAAATATCATTAACCCCAAATTTAGAGAAAAGGGATGCGCCCTTAATTGTTTTAGCTAAATTTTCTTTATTAACTGAAACCTTAGTTCTAAAATTTTTAGGAATAATTTCTTGATAATTTGGGAATTCGGCTTGAATAATCCGAGAAATTAAACTCGTAGAACCTTGAGAAAAAAGTGATTGACTTTCAGAAAAGAAAATCTCAACCTCATCATCTTCAAGGATTCGAAGAAGTTCTTGGCAGGTTTTGATAGGAATGATTGTTTTTTTTGATCCTTCTCCTTCTTCAGCCGAATTTTTAATTTCAATTACTTTTTCAGCTAATCGATAACTATCGGTTCCGACTAAGACTAAATTTTTTTCTTTTTGATTAAAAAGAACACCGCTTATTTCTGGTCTTGATTCAGAAGTTGGGGTTGCTATAATAACTTGCTGAAGTGATTTTTTAAGTTCTTTTCCTAAAATTTTAATTCCATCTTTTTTTTCTAAACGAGGAATAATTGGAAAATCTTCAGCTGGTAATCCTTTTATTTTAGTTTCTCCGTTTTTATACTTAAGACAAAGTTCATTCTCTATTACTTCTAGTTTTATAGAATCATTTGGTAAAATTGGCAAGAAATTAAGATGTGAAGAAAAAAGATTGGCCGGAATAGTAAAAGAACCAGTTTTTTCAATTTTACCCCTAATATAAGTTTCAATAGCAATTTCAAGATTTGTTGAAACAATGTAAAGTAAACCTTTTTCTGCCCGAATTAAGATATTATTTAAAATTGGTAAAGATTCTTTTCCAATACTAGCTAAATGAGAAACCTTTTTTAATCCTTCTGTTAAATTTTTTTGAAGAAAAACACCCTTCATAAATTGATTAATTATATTAAGAAGAAATAATAATAAGGTGGTTAATTTTGTTGAAAACTCCTTCTTTTTTTATTTTATCCCTTTTTTTGATTAAATAAAAGTGGAAAAAGTTGGGGAAAAAATCTTTAAAACTCAAACTTTAATTTTTATTTTGAGTTTTTAACATTTCTTCCCTACCTTTTGAAAATAAAAGAAGCCAACAAACTATTTGATAAGTGTTAATAAAACCAGTGATAACAACTTGAAGAATAACAACAAAAATGGAGGTAAAAATAGCCACCGTCCAAAAACCGTATTTACCGAAAAGGTTGCTTAAAAGAAAATTAGAGAGACGAAGGGGGTAGGTAAAAATACCACTTTGTAAAAAAATAGAAGCTAATAATCCATAAAGAGAAATGATTAGAAAAAGAAAGAGAGATATTTTAAAAGTTCTTAGCCAATTTTCTTTTAAAAAGATTAAACCTCTTTTTAAAGATTGCTTAAGGTTATGATTCTCTATAACTAAATAGAGGATTGTGTAACGAATGAGAAAAAGGGCTAATAAATTAATTAAAAGAAAAAGAATTATTAAGAAAAATGATATTGATGATGAAATTCTTCTGAATAGAAAAATAAAAACAAACCCACAAAAACAAAAAATTAAGAACAAGCTTAATCTTAAAAACAAAACCCTGCCAAGATAGTGCCAAGATTTTTTAACTAAACCATTTTTATTTTTTTCTTCATTAAAATTTTTTGCTGATAGAATTATAAAAATTTCTGAAAAAATTGCTAAAAGAATAAGGAAAACAAGAATTAATAAAAAAATTATTAGGAAATTAAAATTAATTCCTTTTTTATATTCTGTTAATAAATAGATTTGCTGGTTTGGTAGACTAAAAAAAAGAAAAGGAAAAAGAGAAATTAAAAAAAACTCATTAGAGGAAAAAAGAAAAAACGTCGAGAGAAAACCAAAAAACCAAAGAGATGGATTATTCCAAGTAATTTTTAAAGCCCTTTTTAAAACCTCATAAATCATAGTGATTTAATTAATAAATTATTGACTAAAAATTTTCAGAAAATCTTTTCTTTCTATTGTTTCTTCTTCTAATAATTTTTGGGCAATTTTGTCGAGATAATTTTTCTTACTTTTTATTATCTCCTCGGCCTTTCGGTAGCAGAGATTGATAAATTTTGAAACTTCCTCATCAATAATTTGAGCAATTTTCTCTGAATAATCTTTTTGTTCTGCTATTTCTCGACCGAGAAAAATAAGTTCATGTTTTTCACCAAAAGTTCTTGGCCCAAGAACTTCGCTCATTCCAAATTGGGTAGTTAATTTTTTTGCCATCTCGGTTGCTTCTTTTAAATCATTAGCCGCACCAGTAGTTACTTCACCAAAAATTTCTTTTTCCGCGATATAACCACCAAGGAGAGCTGAAAGATTGTCTAGAAACTCTGATTTGAATTTTAAATATCTTTCTTTTTCTGGCATTTTAATGGTATAGCCAGCGGCTTGGCCGCGAGCAATAATTGAAATTTTTTGGACAGGATCACAGTTTGGGAGAAAGTGGGCTACGAGAGCATGTCCGGCTTCATGATAAGCCACAATTTTCCTTTCTTTTTCTGAGAGAACATGAGATTTTCTTTCTGGTCCAAGAAGAACTCGATCGATTGATTCCAAAATTTCATTTTCGTAAATTTTATCTTTATTGCGGCGGGCGGCTAAAATCGCTGCTTCATTCATTAAATTAGCTAAATCAGCCCCAGAAAAACCAGGTGTTCTTTCGGCAATCTTTTTTAAAGAGACATTTTTAGCCAATGGTTTTCCTTGACTATGAATTTTTAAAATCTCTTCACGATCATGGATATCAGGCATATCTAAAATAATTCTTCGATCAAAACGACCAGGCCTTAAAAGAGCCGGATCTAAAACATCTGGACGATTGGTCGCTGCTATAACAATTAAACCAATATTTGGCTCAAAACCATCCATTTCAACCAAAATTTGATTTAAAGTTTGTTCTCTTTCATCATGAGAGCCGCCCAACCCAGCGCCACGCATTCGACCAACCGCATCAAGCTCATCAATGAAAACAATACACGGTAAACTTCTTTTTGCTTT
>Ga0209162_1002743_pt1 | contig 14988 bp, 9 predicted proteins | sample YNPNPMetaG_FD_187121 | JGI IMG/M metagenome (GOLD analysis project Ga0209162, IMG submission 187121) | Anoxygenic and chlorotrophic microbial mat microbial communities from Yellowstone National Park, USA - YNP NP MetaG (SPAdes) (version 2) ... | reverse complement strand
TCGCCTACAACTACTGCACCCCGGTGGACGTGGAGGCCCTCCGGCGGGAGTTTGAGCGCATCCGCGCGGCCGTTCAGGAGGAGTTCGGCTGGCTATACGGCACCACCTGCGACCGCTGCGGCGGCCCTGCCACCATCCAGTACACCATCTGGAGCGACGTCCTGGAGTGCGCCCGCTGCCGGGCGGAACTGGTCCTGTGGGACGTGGCAGTGGACCGCGAAAGTGGTGAGATGCGCTCCCGCTTCACCTGCCCGATATGCGGGAAGGAGCAGACCAAACGGGAGGCCCGCTGGCTGCGCAGCGTGCCCGTGGTGACCAACTACGAGTGCCACGGCGGATGCCGCCCGAAGCGCTCCGAGCACCCCACGACCGAAGCGGAAAAACGCCGCATCGCCGAGATTGAGGCCGCCGAGATTCCATACTGGTACCCGACCACGCCATTTGATGAATCTTACGAGATGTGGCGTGGTGTCCATCGCGAACAAAGCATTACGGATGTCAGTAAGTTTTACACTGCCAGAAACTTGCGAGGTATGGCCAGGCTATTTGACGAGATAAGGCAAGTGCCTGATAGACGCATCCAGCATGCATTGATGTTCTCGTTTACTGCAATTGCACAACGGTGCTCTAAACTGAATCGGCTTCGCCCAAGCCTTGCGGGTGATCCTCTGACTGGAACCCTCTATATAGGTTCGCTTACCCGCGAAGAAAATGTACTTCAACTCTGGATAAGCAAGAGTCAGGCAGCCATTATGGCTTTCTGCCGCACCCAGAACCTCCCTGCCATTGTGCACACTGGATCGGCCACCGAACTTCCCGTTCCAGAATCAACGATTGACTACATCTTCACAGACCCGCCCTTCGGGAGCAACATCTTCTACGCCGATTGCAACCTGATCTGGGAAGCATGGCTGGGCGAGTTCACCGACCAGTCGCAGGAAGCCGTTGTCCACGTCAAGCAAAAAGACAAGAACACGCTCGCCGATTACGCCCGGCTGATGACCGACGCCTTCCGGGAGATGTACCGCGTCCTCAAACCGGGCCGGTGGGCCTCCGTTGTCTTCCACAACTCCGACGACCGCATCTGGCAGGTCATCCTGGATGCCGCCGAGGCCGCCGGGTTTGAACTGGCGGAGATCAATTCCTTTGACAAGGGACAACTGTCCTTCAAAGGTGTCCGGGGCGCCAAGGGGATAGAACGCGTCACCAACAAAGACATCGTCCTCAACCTGCGCAAGCCCCGCCCGGGCGAGGTCCCTACCCCCAATGGCCGGTCCTACGCCGACCAGCAGGAGGTCCGCATCGTGGAAGCCATCGCCGCCTTCCTGGAGAAGAACCCGCCGCCCCAGGAGCGCACTCTCCAGGGCCTCTGGAACCACGCCCTCTACGGGATGCTGCGGGACGGCACCGTCACGCTCTCTATGGCGGAAGTGGAGGCACTGCTCCCCCACTATTTCAAGCAGGTGGACGGACGGTGGTACCTGCGGGGCGAAGCGGTGATAGAGGGTGGACTGGGGCTGATTGTCCGGGATGAGGCCTCCGCCATCGCCTGGCTCTCCGGTGTCCTGCGCAATGAGCCCCAGACCACTGGCGACCTGATCCCTCAGTGGCGGGTGGTCACCCGGGAGGTGTCCCTCTCCAAAACCCTGGACCAGATTCTGGAAGAGAACTTCTGGCGGGACGAGCGGACGGGGCGCTGGCGGGTGCCCACCGATGAAGAACGGCGCCGCAAATCCGCCCGGGAGGAAGTCGCCGCTCAGGCCCGATTGCGCGTCATCCGCCGCTTCCTGGAGGGCAGCCTGGACCGCCGCCCCGGCGACCTGGAACTGTGTGAATGGATTCGCTTCTGCTACCAGCGGGAGCAGTACGCCGAAGCCGTCGCCCTGTTCCCCCACCTGGACGAATCCCGCGTGCCCCCGGAGGAGTACCGCCAGGTGCGGAAAATCGTGGAGGTCTGCCGATTAAAATTGACATAGGAGGGACTATGTCTCCGGTGATCTTTCAGACGGCGGAAGATTACTATGTGCCCCTGCTTCGCCTGTTGACCACTCTGGAAGGAGGACAGGGACGCTCAAGCGACATTATCCGTCTCTTCGGTGAGATGTACAAAGAGAATATACCGGACTGGCACCACGAACGCCTGACGACCGGCGATATTAGGTGGAAAAACTACGTATATTGGGCACGACATCACTTGATAGAGCGAGGGTTTATGGATTCACCGGCTCGTGGGATCTGGCGCATCACCGAGGCGGGGCGTCGGTGGCTGGAGGAGCACCCGGATGCCACCCGGCTGGAGCCCACAACGCGCAGCGCGCCGGCCCGCCGGGAGCGCCCCCGTCCTTCGGTTCCGCCGGGCGTCACCCTGGAACAACTCCGGGCCACCAAAGCCGTGATGCCCCCCGACCAGTTCCGCGCCATCTGGGGAGAACTCTACGACCGCCTGCTGGCTGAAGAGCGGGCCCGAGCGCAGACCGACATCTCCGACACCGAACTGGCCCGGCGCGCCCGGCGGGTCCTGCGGGAAATCCACGCCTTCCTGAAAGGAGAATCGGGCGGCATCTCCTCCGAAAAAGCGTACAACTGGATGATCTTCTGCTACACCCTGAGCCTGCATCGCGAGACCGCGGCCCTGTTCGCCTTCGTCGCCCAGGACGATTTGCCCGAATGGGCCTACGAGCGCGCCCGTAGAATGGCCGAGGCCTGCCGGGCACAATTGGAATAAGTTATGGAGTTAGACCGTTTCTCCACCCTTCGGGAATACTTTGAACGGCAACTGGCCCGCCAGCCTGCCCAGGCCCAACGGGTGCTGGTGCTGGACCCGCCCGGACTGTTAGGGCTGGGAGAGACCGTGGAGGTAGAGGGACGGCGGTGGCTTGTCTTCCGCTACGACGGCAACGACCTGGCCTTCCGCAAAGTCTACGGCCGCTATGGGCCGGACACCCCTCACCTGATATGGGTTACCCGGCCGCCCTCCTGGGTATCCCCCCAGGCCATTGATCTCAGTTACCTGAACGATGTGGTGCGCCGCGCCGACGCGGTGCTGGACCTCAGTCTATCCGGCGTACTGAAGGCCCTTCGCCCCCGGGAGACCTGGCCCCAGGAAGCGATTGCCCGCTTTGAGCCTCTCCTGGCCGACCATCTGGGCGCCGTACTGGCGGCCCACGCCGACCTCCGGCGGGCCCTGGGTCCCAACACCCCTCTGGATACCCACGCCCTGAGCGCGCTGGTTCTCCACGCCCGCCACCCGAAGATCCCGGTGGGTGACCTGGTCTTCCGGAGCATTGAGCCCCACCAGGCCCTGACGCGCTATCTGCGAATGCTGATTCAGGAGGAGTGGGACGAAGAAGAACTGGCGATGTTGCAGGAGCAGGTCCGCCAGGCGCTCTGGCCCTCCGTTGAAACCCTCTCACCCTGGCTGGAGGCCCCACCCTCAGGGCTGGTGCGGTACCTCTATCTCCGCCGGTTGCTCTCCCGGCACCGCGTTGCCCATATCGCCGCCGTCACCCGCGGACTGCTCCCCTTTGACCCGCGCCCTCTGGAGCCCTGGGTGGACGCCGCTCTGCGGATGTGGGATGATGACCCCCACTGGCGCCAGGCGCTGATCACCCGCGCGGAAGAGACCCTGGACGAAGCAGAACTGGAAGAAGCGCTGGAACTGCTGGGGGCAACCACCCCTTCCGCCCTCCTGTCCGCCCTGAGCCGCGCGGAGACCCCTGCCGTTGCCTACGGACTGGCCCGGCGGCTGCTGATCCGTGTCTCCAATGCGGAGGAACTGGGACGGCTGGCTCTGCGCCACCGCCCGATGACGGCCCACTGGCCAGAGACCCGCTACGCCAACCGGGCGGCCCACATCGCCCACTTCCTGGACGAACTCTCTTTCATCTTTGAGCGCCTGACGGGGGAAGATCACCCCCCATCGGACCTGACCGGACTGGTGGACTGGTACGTCCAGCAGCGCCTGTACGACCTGGAGTACGCCGTCGCCCGGGCCGGGGAGTCGCTCCGGCATCTACCCGCGCTGGAGAACACCCTGTTCCCTCTCCTGGACCGGGTGCGGGCAACGGTGCGGGTGTACCTGGACCGTCTGGACCGGGAACTGGCCCGTCACATTCGGGCAGACTGGCCGGGGTACCTGCGCCATTCGCGCCTGGCAATCCATATCCTGCGCGATACCGTGATCCGTCCGCGCCGCCCATCCCCGGGCACTTCCGTCTGGATCGTCGTCTTTGACGGTATGCGCTATGATACCTGGGAGCGGGTGGTGAAGCCGCGCCTCATGGAGCGATACGCCATAGAGTGGGAGCGGCCATACCTGAGCCTTCTCCCCTCGTGGACTGGCATTGCCCGCACCGGCCTGCTGGCCGGGAAGACGCCCGACGGCTGGCAGAATTACCAGGGGACCCCCACCCAGGACCAGCATGTCCTGGCCGCCCGGCTCCTCGGCCTGAGTGGGAACGACTACCGGGACCGAATCCGCTTCTACTCTCAAATGGAGTCAGACCGGACCTGGCGTCGCCTGGACCGGGAGCGGCAATTCCCCTACAACGTCCTTGTCTTCAACATCAGTGACGACAATCTCCACGCGATCCGGGACAACCTGGTGGCGCTGAACAGAGTGGTGGAATCGCTGCTGGGAGACATTTTGACCACTCTGGACGGACTGGTCCAGCCGGAGGACACCCTCATCATCACCAGCGATCACGGCTTTGTAGAACTGGAGCCAGACCAGGGAGTCACCGTTTCGGACGCCGAATCCCGGCGCGAGGGGCGCGGCCCCACCGTATACTACCGCTTCATCCGCCAGGCAACCCGGCCTGACGACCTGGCGGATGACGACATTCTGACAGTTGAGTATCCCCGCCTGAGCGACGGACGGTTCACCATCGCCGTGGGGCGGCGCTGGTTCTCCCGCCCGGGCACCCCCCGTCCCGACCGATACGCTCACGGTGGGCTGAGCCTGGCCGAAATGGTGATCCCTGCCGCGGTCCTGCGGCCCGCTGTCACCCCCGTGGTCAAACTGACGGTGGAAGGTTTCCCCTCCACCCTGGCAGTGCAGGAAGGCGAGGAGACGGTTGTGGAGTTCACCATAGTGAACGCCGGCAACCGCCCTGCCCCCTTCACATTAGAAATCGGGGTGAACACGGCCCGGGAGAAGTCGCGCCAGGAAGGGAATCTACCCCCTGGCGAGCGCCTTCGGGTTTCGTACCGCTTCACCCCCGTCTGCTCGGATGTACCGGATGAGCCGGGAACTGAGCACCTCAGCCTTCAGTTGGAGTACCAGGATGCTCAGGGGAAACGCCAGCACCTGTCCCGTACCGCCTCGGTCCGCGTACAACCGCGCCGGGACGTGGTGAAGTTCAGCCTGGGTGACCTGGACCGGCTGGATGACCTTCTGTAGCGTACGATTCATCTTGCGCCCCGCGGAGTTCAGCCCGAGACAACCCCAACGGGCTGGATGACTGATGACTTTTGTAGCGCAAGATTTATCTTGCGCCGCGTGGAGTTCAGCCCGAGACAACCCAAATGGACCGAATGACCTTCTGTAGCGTACGATTCATCTTGCGCCCCGTGGGGTTTAGCCCCAGACAACCCAAACAGGCTGGATGACCTGCAGCAGGAGGAAACGTGGAGAACTCTCTGACGGCGAAATCGGACGCACTGGCCCAGGAGTATTTGAGTGACCGGGTGGTCCTGAAACCCCTCACCCGCTGGAATGAGGCCTATAAGGAGTTCCCGCGTTACGTTATGGAGTACCTGTGTGCCCGATATGTGGACCCGGGCAACCCGGTTCCCGGTCAGCAACGAATTGACCGGTTGCTCACCGAGCACTATGCCGGGAGCGAGGCCCGGGAGTTAATCAAAAGCCGCATCAAAGAAAAGGGAGAATACATCCTCCTGGGACAGTTGCAGGTGCGGCTGGATCAGGCCCGGGACCACTACTGGGCAGAGGTCCCGGCGCTGGGGGACAACTTCGTCCGTATCAGCCCTCGGGTGCTGGCCGAGTACGGTGATGTTCTTCTGGCGGGTGGGGCCTGGGGCACAATGACAATAGAATACCAGCCCCGTTACGAACTCAAAGGCCGCATCTACCCCTTCTTCATCCGGGAGTTTCGCCCGTTTCAGATCACCCGCCTGGACCTGGACGATTACATTGAAAAACGCCGCCTGTTTGATACAGATGTCTGGATTGCGCTCCTGATTCAGTCCATCGGCTTCAACCCCGACCGGTTGAGCGAGCGGGAGCGGTGGCTGATGCTCCTGCGGCTGGTACCATTTGTGGAAGCCAACTACAACTTGATTGAATTGGGCCCCCGGGAGACCGGAAAGACCTACACGTTTCGCAACACATCCAGTCGCTCCTTCGTCGTATCCGGCGGCAAGGCCACCCCCGCCACGCTGTTCTACAACATCGCCACCCGGAAAATCGGCATTCTGGGCCACAAAGACGTCGTCTTCTTTGACGAGATTGCCAGCACCAGTTTCACCGACCCGGAGGCCACCATCAGCATCCTGAAGGACTATATGCAGACCGGTCACTTCAGCCGGGGGCCATTGGAGTTCACCGCCCAGGCCAGCATTGTCCTGGGTGGCAACATTGACACCGACATAGACCGACGGGAACCGTCGCCGCGGTACCGCCACCTCTTTGAGATTCTGCCGCCGGAGTTACAGGACCCGGCCTTCCTGGACCGGATTCACGCCTTTCTGCCGGGCTGGGAGATGCCCAAAGTGCGGCCAGAGAACTACGCCACCGGCTACGGCTTCATCACCGATTACCTGGCCGAGATTTTCACCCGATTGCGCCGTCGCAACTACCAGACCCTGGTTACGGCCCACGTAGATTTCGGGGCGATGACTGGGCGGAACCAGGATGCAGTCAAGAAGACCACGGCAGGTCTTCTGAAACTCGTCTTTCCCCACCGGACGGCGGAGGACCTGGGGCAGGAAGAACTGGAACTATGCCTGGCCCTGGCCGTAGAGTGCCGCCAGCGCGTCCTGGACCAACTGGCGGTCATGCTCCCGGAGGAGTTCGGGGGAGTGAAGATAGAGGTAAAGGTACGCTGAGCAACCCCGGCGCGGCCCGGATTCGCCGCCGGAGGGTATCATAAAGACAACCTATACTCTCCCATCCAAAAACGGCGCCCCTGGTGGAGGGCCATTCTCCACACCGGCGCAGGCAGCGCGGAGTTCACCCCTGATGTGCCCTTTGCGGTGAAAAGTGTTACTGCGGAGCCTCCTGGCGGTGTAAGATGATAACCGAAACCATCCGCTTCCCGAATGGCCGGACCGCCCGGCTGGTGCGGGTCTCTCCGGAGACTCCGCCGGATGCATGGCTGGCAGCATTGGACCTGGGCTCACCGCGCGCCCTGGTGGTCGTCTGTGGCGGAGCGGGCGGGATGAATGCCCGGGAGATAGAAGCGGTACGCCCGCTAATAGTGGACGGTCTGGCGCGCCTGGCGGCCCGGGAACAAATCGCTGTCCTGGACGGCGGCACAAACAGCGGCGTAATGGCGCTGATCGGAGAGGGCGCCGCGCACCACGGCCTGACCGCGCCGCTGATCGGTGTCTGTCCGGCCGCGAAGGTCTCCTGGCCCGAAAACCCCAACCCCCAGGCGGAGGCGGAACTGGAACCCCGCCACTCCCATTTTGTGTTGACCCCGGGAGAAGAGTTCGGCGCCGAGACGGAGTTCCTCTACGCGCTGGCTGGGGCCCTGGGAGCGCGCCTGCCATCCCTGGCCCTGCTGATCAATGGCGGGTCCATTGCCCTTCGGGAAACGTTGCTCAACGTGCGGCAGCGCCGTCCGCTGGTCGTCTTCCGGGGCAGCGGCCGCGCCGCTGACGTCATTGCCGCCGCCCAGGAGAAAGGCAAAAGCGACGACCCGCTCGTGGCGGAAATCATCCGATGCGGGGACGTCACCATTTTTGATGTTCGCGAAGGCCCGGAGAGTTTGATCCAACTCATCCGGAGCAAACTTTTGGAGGAAAAGCATGGGCAAAGTGGATACCTTTGATGAGTACAAACTCTTCGTGGAGGACACCGCACGGCTCTCCGACCGCCGCCAGACGGTGACCAACACCTATATTGCGGTGAACTCGTTGCTCCTGGGGGCTATTTCGTTCCTGATCCGGGATGCGGCGGGTGGAAAGTGGTGGGGACTGCTGCTGGCATTCCCGCTCCTGGCAGGCGGCATCATTGTCTGCTGTTTCTGGCGACAGTTCATCCACAAGTACAAGACCCTCATCGGCCTGCGCATTGACACCCTTCGCAGCATGGAAGACCTGCCTGGGATGGAGGGAAGCGTGCGGATGTACCACGTGGAGGACCGGATTTACCCCCGGGATGCAGAGGGAAAGATGATTCCGGGGCAGGGCCTGAACTTCTCCGACCTGGAGAAACGGCTCCCGATGGTCTTCCTGGCTCTCTATATCCTCTACACCCTCGCCGCGCTCCTGGCCCTGGGAGTGATAGCAGCCACCACTCTGGCAAAATGTTTCTGCCTGATGTGAGAACGCACTCGCGAGTCCCCGGCAGAGGTGTGTGAAAAGTGTGGGGAAAGTGTGAGGTTTCCCTATTGACTTCCTATGCCCAGAAGTGGATAATAAATGCAGAGAAATCTTAGCCACCGTACTGATAGCATTATAACTGGCTTCTTTTCTATAGCCCATCTCTTGTGCATTGAGGGTGCGTTATGGACATCCAGATTGTCTTATCTGATTTTGGTGATACGCTTGTGGAGGTTGATCCCCGCCTTCGTGAGGAATCCGTTCGGCTCATTCAGACATATAGTGATCACATTATCAGCATTACGGATTTGAAACAAGCAGAACAAGAGGAATGGAATAAGCGAATGCCAAGGGATTTCTTGTGGGTCAAGACAAAGGAAGATGAGGTGAATTACTGGCAGTGGTTTTACCGCGCAGTGCTGGATCGGCTGGGAATTACCTCGCATCCTCCCCATCTTCTTAGATGGCTCGCTTCAGTGCCAATAGATCCGAGGTCATTTGTACCGTTTCCAGAGGTAAAGCCGGTCTTGGACAAATTGCAGGAAATGGGGATAGCATTGGGAATCATTTCTAACTCTTTTCCATCCGCTGAAGAAATTCTCCGCCACCTGGAACTCCATCCCTATTTTAGTTATATTGTCTGGTCTCACCGATGCGGATGCGCTAAGCCGGAACGGAAGATTTTTCGTCAAGCCTTGAGCCTTGTCAACAACACTCAAGCACACATCCTGTTTGTGGACGATCGCCCCGATTTCGTTAAGGCTGCCACAAAGGCGGGTATCCACGCTGCCTTCTGGGTGAATCGGAACGGTTGCTCTGGTGGCGAAGTCCAACAAATTCGCAGTCTATGGGAAATCGTCTCTATGGTGGACCCGAACCAATGAGCGGCCTGTTCAAGAGGTGATCAACGATGAGCCAAACCGCTGCGGATCAGGACATCTTCTTGAAGTGGTTGAAGACGGTAAATCTTAAGGAGAATCCTTTCCAGGATTATTCGGCCCAGAAGGACAGCGATCTCTCCACGTACTTTGTTCAGCTGGGCCCATTGCGTCTCACTGAGCTAATAGAAGACCCGCAACCCTGGGCTATTTTCGGTGAGAGGGGCAGTGGGAAGACCTCGCTGCGGATGATGGTAGCGGCCCGATGTCGTCCAGTTAACCCTGCATCCGATATTCTCGCTTTAGAATGTAACTGGCAAACACTGGATAGAACGCTACAGAAAGCGGGTTCTCTGGGTACACTGACGGTGGACCACTGGGCCGAAACCCTGGTGGAACTGGCGATTCCCTCGTTGCCTGAAGAGCAGCGCCCACGATGGATATCCAGAATTCTCTCCGCCCGTGCCGGCGCGGTTTTTCTGGCCTACGCGCACGAAGATCGTTCGTATGTGGATGAACTGGCCGAGCGCCTGGAAAAAGCGGGCATTGCCATCTGGTATGATCGGAAACTCCATAAAGGCCGCCGCTGGTGTAAGGAACTGGAAGAAAGAATTCAAAACGCACGGGCCATGATCCCCGTGCTTTCCCAACGAAGCAGGGACTCCGCATGGATGGAGCGAGAAGTCTTATTTGCTATGGAGCATAATGTACCGGTGCTCCCTTTGCTCTTGGAAAAGGTTGACCTGCCCCTTTGGGCAGTAGGCTCCCAATACGCACGGAATGTTGATGAACTGATTAGAACCCTCCGAGTAACCGGAAGATTGCTATGCCCACCGGGATATGAGTCTCTGGACGAACTGGCATCAGCAGCCTGTGTCCGTCTGGTTATCTGCCTGGTGGATGAAGTGGACGAAGTACCAGAGTTGCAAGACCAATCCAACATGATCCAGTTGCTCTCTTCCCTGATGGATTCCCGGTTGCACTCGGTGAAAGGGGTCGCCTTCCGCTATTTCCTCCCCGCATGGCTGAAGGAGGCTTTGATACAGAAGGGTCTACGTCTGGACCGATACCGGGTAGGGGATTTGCAGTGGGCACCGGAAGACCTGAAACGGCTGATCCGCCAAAGAATGACTGCTTTCTCAGAAAGTAAGGCGGCACCCCACCAGTCTTTAGGAGAACTATGTGATCCATCGGGTGGATTTGCAGCCCGAATAGACGATGAACTGGCATCCCTGGCGGAAGGGAATCCCCGCGCCGCCGTCTGTCTGGCTGACCAGTTGCTGCGCTTTCACTGTCGCGAAGACCCTCCACCCCGGTTAATCCGGCCGACAACCTGGGAGGATGTAAAGGATTGGTGGAGGCGGGAAGGCCGAGAGCGGATTCTGAGGCAACCCATTTTTGGCTTACCCTTCCGCTTGCAGGGAGATAGGATTTTCTTCCAGAACCGGGAGGTGATCCTTACCGGTCGTTATCACGCGCTGCTCCGCTGTCTGGTGCGCGCTGGGGGCGGTATCTGCTCCCCTGAGGACCTCGTTCGCGCTGGTTGGCCGGAAGACGACCCTGCCGGCGTGACCTCACGTGCAGTAGACGAAGCCGTACGGCGAATGAAACAGAAACTTTTGGAACAGGGTGTAGATCCTGGTTGGGTAGAGACAGTTAGAAGTCGCGGGTACCGGATCCGCCCATCTTTGTAGTTGGGCCACCGGTTGGGGAGGCAAACATGTTAAACATTTCTGCCCGCAAATCGCTATTGGTTTTCCTGCTGCTGTCTTGGGCAATAGCTGGAATCGCTATTCCGGGTGCAATAACGACACGTCTGTCTGCAGACTCCAATGAGCCACCGATCATCGTGGCCGTTTACCCAACGGCGTTGCCCAATGCGACAAATACGTACATCACCATCACAGGCCAGAATTTTGCCCCTACGCCTACCCTTACCCTGGGCTCCGTCCTCCTGTCGGATGTGACTTTTGTGAACTCGCAAACGTTGACGGCCTTGGTGCGATGGGGGTTAGAACCGGGGAACTACCCCCTGACCGTGACAAATCCAGATGGGCAGTCGGATACCAAAGATAATGCTTGCACGGTATACCAGGAAGATGAAAACTGGTCGTCTGCCGGGCCCTACGGTGGGAACATCACGGGTATCTTCATTGATCCTGCCAACCCCAACAGAGTTTATGCCGACGCCAACTCCAGCGGTCTGTTCGTCAGCGATGACGCCGCTGCTCACTGGAGCCTTCTCTACCTTGACCCGATGCCCACAGAACTGGCGTTTCAGACCTGTGAGGGCAATCGGTATCTGTACCTTGGCGCGCACGATAGCTTGATGCGGTCTTCAGATGACGGTGCAACCTGGGAGCGGTTTATCCCCCCGGGGACGGAGGAATGGTACGGCTCTATCGAATACCACCCCGCCGTGAATCCGGCCGAACCGACTGCTCTCTATGTGGGGATAACCCATCTCAACACCAGCGGTGGGCTGTTCAAGTATAACTGCACGACGGGAACCTGGACAAGACCCTACCCCTTCAATCTCCCGGTAACGGCGATTGCCTTTGAGGGCTCCGATCACATCTACTTCGGCACACGCGATGGGAAGTTCTATGCCAGCGCCGATGGAGGCAACACGTGGGCCGAGCCGGTGACCGTGGCTTCTTATGTCGGCCCCATAGCAATTGACTCATTCCCGAACGGGAACGGTGTGCACAATATCTGGGTGGCCGCAAATGGAATGGGCGTTGGTTTCCAGAGTGTCTTTCTCAGCCAGGACGGGGGAGAGAGCTTCCAACCCGTCTCTAACTTACCCTCTGGCACCATGGCAAATTTTACCGCCATCCATCCGTTTGCTCAGGGGGTAATGTGGCTGGCAACCGGTTTCGGCGTTTTCTTCACCACCGACAATGGTGCTCACTGGTCTTCCCTGGGCGTGCCCTGGACATGGCACTTAGCCCTGTTTCCGGACCCCCAGGTGCCGGAAGACTGGACGCAGACCACAGTATACGCCGCGACGTGGAAGGGAGTGTACAAGAACACAGACGGCGGTCAGACCTGGGAGGTCGCCAATCAGGGCCTGACGGGGATCATCCCCGAGGCAATGGCCGTCAACCCTCAGAACCCTGACGTGGCTTATGCTTCCACGCCCAGCCTGGGGATCATCAAGACATATGACGGTGGCAGGCACTGGCAGGTCCTGAGCATCCCCTTTGCCGGCTACGGCAATCAAATCGTGGTTGATCCCTTTGCTCCGCAAACGATATACATCCCCAGGGAATTCTGCGATACAGGTGCCTGTCTGTATATCAGCCAAGATGGCGGGGAAACCTATCAGGAGGTCGTGTTACCACGTCCAGCGGGCCTGTTCGGTGAGTGGTGGGGTTCTATCAAGGTGCTCACTCCGGATCCCGAACGGCCGGGCAGGCTTCTGGTCGGAGCGACTTTTGGGGAACATCCGACCCATGTTGGCTATGGCGTTATCTACGTTCGCGAGAGCGCAGATACAGAATGGCAGGTTGTCAAAGTGCTGCCGGGAAGTGAGATTAGAGACCTCTATTTTGACCCGCATAACCCCCAGCGTGTGTACGCAGGAACCGATTTGGGCCTGTATCGTAGCCAGGACCGGGGTGTCACCTGGGAACAAATGAGTCTTCCGGCTGACCTCAAGCATATCGGTCCGGTGGTGGTTCATCCTGACCAAGCCAATGTTATCTACATTTACAACTGGTGCGCAGCTGGTGAGGACACCAGACCACAGGGCATCTATATTTCTCAGGATGGCGGGGCGACCTGGAGGCCACTTACCGACCAGAACGGGAACCAGGTTTATGGAGGCCCTGTTTGGGAAATGGCTTTTGCTCCGGTAGGTCCACGGGTATTCCACATTGCCACCTTTAGCGGACTATACCGCAGTTTGGACGACGGGCATACCCTTACGCCTGTAGAGGGGCTGCCGGGGCAGGCCAATGTGAGGACCTTGGTCTTTGGCCACGACGTTGGGCTGAACGGCGATGAGCGGTTAGTCACCTATGTCGGCACGACCGGTGGCTACAGAATTACTCATAGTGCCAATCTCGCGACAGTTTATGCTACTCGCACAGACCTGATGGGGGCGGGAATTTATCGGAGCATTACTATGTTTCGCTATGATCAGCATATCTATTTGCCGCTGATTGTAAGGAGATAATGAGGCAGATCACCCGAATACAATCAACAGGTATAGCGGTGCTTTATTTTAGTGTATGTGGTCCAACCCGCGCTCTGAGCCGACAGACCTCCCCTCGGTCGGCCTGCGGCTCAAGTACAGATCAATAGTGAGCCCTGGGAGGCGGATGATGACTGCACTGATGAAAGGTTACCAGCACATTTTGGCAATGGTTGGGGAAAGCATTACTCGTCTCTCTACCCCCGATGAGCCATCCATACTCACTTTCTGGGCTGGCCCCGGGGGTGGCAAGACGACTTTCCTGAATATAGTACGGGACAAGTACGCAGGAGACACTCTGCTGCTATCAGGCCCCTGGGATTTCCGTTCATCCCCTCCCGAGGTCCTGGCATCGCAGGTCCTGACGGCTGTCCGGGATGCTCCCGATGAGAGCAAGAAACTCGTTCTCCTGGACAACCTGGATGAACTTCTCCACACCGGCGACGGAGAGCCGTTCTTCGCCTTTGAGCGCCAGGTCCTGTGCGAACTGGTCCGGCGCGGGGATACGCTGATCATCGTGACCAGCCGCGCCCCTCTCGTCCAGTGGCGAGATTACGAGGTGCGCATCTCGGCCAGGAATCTGCACATTCCTCCCCTCCGTCGGGAAGATGTGGCGGAATGGGCCAGGGAGCGGCAACTGGACCCGGATCAGGCCTTTGAGATAAGTTTGGGCCATCCCCAGGTGCTGGCATGGCTTCAGGAGCAACCGAACCTTCCTCCGGAAGAGATAGACTGGAAAGTTGCGGATTTGTTCCTGAACGGCCTCTCCGAGAAAACCCGCCAACTGGCGGAGGTCGCCAGCCTGTTCCCTGTGTTTGACCTCGCGGTCCTGCGGCCGGTCCTCTCTGCAGAAGATACAGAGAGTTTCTACAGCGAGTACGTGGAGCGTTTGGAAGAACTGATCCGCAAAGGCCTGGTATTCTGGGATGGAGAGGTGGGCGCCTATCGGTTTCGGGAGAGTACGGTCCGCCGCCTCCTGGCGCGCGGCGTTCTCCATCGCGACCCGGAGCAGTTCCGGCGCATTCATCAGGTCGCTGCCGGGTATTATCAACATGAGGCCCAACGGGCCGCCTATCTCCACCGCTCACTGGTCAGCGCTCTGTATCACACGGCCCAGGCCCATTTGGGGAAGGGAGAAGAGGCCGGGAAGGTATGCATTCATTGGATAGAGAACACCCTGGGAATGTGGTTGGGGGCCCCCTGGGAGAAAGTCCTGTGGGCCTGGGAGACGGGTGCGGGGGATGAAGCCACAAGGGAAGAATTACAGGCCCTGTTGGGCCCCGCCGCTTTTGAGCGCATCACCCGGCTCCTGGAATCGGCCGCTCAGGCAGCGGCTCCAATCATCCAGCAAGTTCAGGAGGTGAACCGATGACGCGCCTCTGGATTTCCCGCCGTATCGCG
>Ga0209162_1002741_pt1 | contig 14994 bp, 12 predicted proteins | sample YNPNPMetaG_FD_187121 | JGI IMG/M metagenome (GOLD analysis project Ga0209162, IMG submission 187121) | Anoxygenic and chlorotrophic microbial mat microbial communities from Yellowstone National Park, USA - YNP NP MetaG (SPAdes) (version 2) ... | reverse complement strand
GCCGTCCACCGCCTCCCGGATCCGAACCCAAACCCCCCGGGTCGGGCAGGCCGCCCGGCGGGGGCAGGTCTCGGGACGGTCCACGCACTCCGCGACGACCGGCGGCCCCCCCAGCGCCCGCGCCACCTCGTCCAGCCGGACCGCGGCGGGGGGGCGCGCCAGGACGAATCCCCCCCGGACCCCGCGCACGGCGCGGAGGAGGCCCGCCGACCGCAGCGCCCCGACGATGCGCTCCAGGTACTTGGCCGAGAGGCGCTGGGCGCGGGCGATCTCCCGGACCGGCACGGGACGGCCGGGAGGGGCGGCGGCGATGTGGACCAGGGCCCGCGTCCCGTAGCGGACCAGGGTGGGGATCCTCAACACGGCGATCCCCTCAGCGGCTGATCACGAAGATCGCCATGTCCGCCTGCCGGTTGGGATCCTCCGTCACCTCGCGCCCGCCCTCCAGATCCAGGGCGATCCGCTGGTGCACCCGGATCCCCCGCTCCCGGCAGAACTCCTCGAAGTCGGCGATGGAGAAGAACCGGATGTTCGGGGTGTTGTACCACTTGAAGCGCAGGAGGGCGGAGGCCTCCGGCGCCCGGCCCTCCTCGGCCAGCATCCTTCGGAGCCGGTGGTAGGCGAAGTTCGGGAAGCTCACGATGCAGCGGCGCCCCACCCGGAGGATTTCCCCCACCACCCGCTCGACGTCGCGGATCGCCTGGAGGGTCTGGGAGAGGACGACGAAGTCGAACTGGCCGTCGGAGAAGGGCGGCAGGCCCTCGTTCACGTCGCCCTGAACCACGTCCAGCCCCCGGCGGGCGGCGGCCAGGAGGGCCTTTTCGTCGATCTCGATCCCCACGAGGCGCCCGTTTCCCCGCCGCCGGAGCCGGGCCAAAAGGCCGCCCGTCCCGCAGCCGACGTCCAGGACGCTCGCCCCCGCCGGGATCAGGTCCACGATGCGGTCGTAGTCCAGCCGCTTGAAGATGCTCGTGGCGCTGCAGGGGTACACGTCGTCGTCCTCCCCGGGGGCCTCCGGGGACCCTCCTCCCTCCAGGTGGGCCCGGATGAATCCCCCGTACACGGCGACGTCGTCCTCCAGGAGGAACGCGTCGTGCCCGCAGTCGCTCCGCACGTTGCAGTAGGTGACGGGCCTCCCGAGCCGCAGCAGCGTTTCGACGATCTCCCTGGACTGGGAGGGCGGGAAGAGCCAGTCGCTGGTGAAGCTCAGCACCAGCCACCGGCACCGGCTGCGGCCCAGGCGCACCGCCAGCTCCTCCGGCGTCCGCCCCAGGTCGAACAGGTCGATCGCCAGGGAGAGCGTGATGTAGCTGTTGGCGTCGAAGCGCTCCACGAACCGGTCGCCCTGGTAGGCCAGGTAGGATCCCACGGAGAAGCGCTTCTCGAACTCCGTGGGGACGTCCCGGGGCCGGAGGCGGTCCGCCTCAAACTTCTGGGCCATGGCCTGCGGGGACAGGTAGGTGATGTGGCCGAGCATCCGCGCCAGGGCCAGTCCCACGGCGGGCCCGCTCTTGCGGTCGTAGTAGCGCCCCCCCCGGAAGTTCGGGTCGCGCCGGATGGCGTTGCGGCCCACGACGTCGAAGGCGAGCGCCTGGACGGAGAGGCGGGCGCTCGTTCCGATCGCCACGGCGTTCCGCACCCGCTCCGGGTGGCGCACGGCCCACTCGAGCACGATGTGGCCCCCCATGGAGCCCCCCACGACGGCATGGAGGGTCGGGATCCCCAGGTGGTCCAGCAGGCGACGCTGGACCTCCACCATGTCGCCGATGGTGATGGTGGGGAAATCGGCCCCGTAGGGCTGCCCCGTCTCCGGATTGAGACTGCTGGGCCCCGTGGTCCCCCGGCATCCCCCCAGGACGTTGGGGCAGATCACGAACCACCGATCCGTGTCGATGGGCTTCCCCGGCCCCACGACCACGTCCCACCAGCCGGGGTCGTCGTCGGGCCCGTGGCGGGCCACGTGGGAATCCCCGCTGATGGCGTGGCCGATCAGGACGGCGTTGCCCCGCGCCTCGTCGAGGCGCCCGTAGGTCTCGTAGACGACCGTCACCGAGGGGAGACGGCCCCCGAGCTCCAGATCCAGGGGGCCCGGCAGGGTCACGGACCGGGCATGCCGGAGCGGGCGGGCGCTCCGCACGCTGTCGCTGGAATGGAACGCGTCCCGGGTCATCGGTCCCTCCGCTCAGGCCTGCGAGGCCCGCAGGGCCTGGTCCAGGTCGGCCCGGATGTCTTCCACGTCCTCGAGGCCCACGGACAGGCGGATATATTCCGGCGTGACGCCGGTGGCCAGCTGTTCCTGCTCCGTCAGCTGCGAATGGGTCGTCGAGGCGGGATGGATCACCAGGGTCCGGGCGTCTCCGATGTTGGCCAAGTGGCGCGCCAGGCGGACGGAGTCGATGAACCGGGCCCCCGCCGCCCGGCCCCCGCGGATCCCGAACCCGACGATGGCCCCGGCCCCCGCGGGGAGATACCTCCGGGCGTTCGCGTGGTGGGAATGCCCCGGCAGCCCGGGATAGTTGACCCAGGAGACCGCCGGGTGGCCCTCCAGCCAGCGGGCGATGGCCAGGGCGCTTTCGCAGTGGCGCGGCATCCGCAGGTGCAGCGTCTCCAGGCCGAGAAGAAACAGGAAGGCCGCGAAGGGGCTCATGCAGGCCCCCGTGTCCCGCAGCCAGTGGGTCCGGATGTGGACCGCGTAGGCGATGTTGCCGACCGCCCGCAGGGCCTCCTCCAGAATCAGGCCGTGGTACGCCTCGTCGGGGGCGCAGAACTCCGGCCAGCGTTTCGGGTCCCGCGCCCAGGGGAATCTCCCGGAGTCCACGATGGCCCCCCCGACGTGGACGCCGTGTCCGCCGAGGAACTTGGTCGTGGAGTAGACCACCACGTCCGCCCCGTGCTCGATCGGGCGCAGCAGGGCGGGGGTGAGGACCGTGTTGTCGACCAGGAGGGGAAGCCCCTGCGCGTGGGCCGCCTCGGCAACGGCGCGGAAATCCGGCACGTCGTTCTTGGGGTTCCCGACCGCCTCGAGATAGACGCAGCGCGTCTTGGAATCCACCAGCCGCGCGATCTCCCCCGGCCGGTCGGGATCGAAGAACCGGACCTCGACCCCGAGCTTCCGGAAGGTCTGCGTGAAGAGCGTCCACGTCCCTCCGTACAGGCTGGTCGAGGAGAGGAAGTTCTGGCCCGCATGCGCGATCGTGAGGACCGCCGCGGTGATGGCGGCCTGGCCGCTGGCGAAGCCGATCCCCGCCGCCCCCCCGTCCAGCGCCGCCAGGCGGCGCTCCAGGACGTCCACCGTGGGATTCGTCAGCCGCGAGTAGATGTTGCCGAAGGACCGCAGGGCGAAGAGGTCCGCGGCCTCGGCGGTGCTCCGGAAGACGTAGCTCGTCGTCGCGTAGATGGGAACCGCGCAGGCGGTCGTGGCCGGGTCCGGCTCCTGCCCCGCGTGCAGGGCCAGCGTTCCCAGGCCGGGAGTGCGCCGGGGGAGATCCGGAACCATGAGTTCTCCTTTCAGGAGCCGCTCGGGAGCAACCCCTCGTAAAGGGCCGTGGAAAGATATCTCTCGCCAGAGTCCGGCAGGATCGCGACGATCAGCTTCCCCGCCGCGGCCGGCTCACGCGCCAGCCGGTCGGCCACGGCCATCGCCGCGCCCCCGGAGATCCCCGCGAGAATGCCCTCCTCGCGGGCCAGGCGCCGGGCGTACTCCATCGCCTCCTCGTCGGAAACCGTCTCCACCCGGTCCACGAGGGAGAGATCGAGAACCTCGGGGATGAACCCCGCTCCGATCCCCTGGATCCGGTGGGATCCCGGCTGGAGCGGGCGCCCCGCCAGCCTCTGGGAGATCACCGGACTCCGGGCCGGCTCGACGGCGACGGACAGGATCGGCTTCCCCTTCGTCTTCTTGACGAAACGGGAAATTCCCGTGATCGTCCCGCCCGTTCCCACCCCCGCGACCAGGATGTCGATCCCGCCGGAGGTGTCGTCCCAGATCTCCGGCCCGGTCGTGGCCTCGTGAATCGCCGGATTCGCGGGGTTCTTGAACTGCTGGGGAAGGAACCACCGATCCGGGTCGGAGGCGGCGATCTCCTCGGCCCGCGCCACGGCCCCCGGCATCCCCCGGGCCCCCTCCGTCAGGATCAGCCGCGCCCCCAGGATCTGCAGGATCTTGCGCCGTTCCAGGCTCATCGTCTCGGGCATCGTCAGGGTGAGGGGATAATTCCGCGCGGCGGCCACGAAGGCCAAGGCGATCCCTGTGTTGCCGCTGGTGGGCTCGATGATCTCCTTCCCCGGCCGGAGCTGCCCCCGGCGCTCCGCGTCCCAGACCATCGAGGCGCCGATCCTGCACTTGACCGAATAGGCAGGGTTGCGCCCCTCGATCTTGACCAGGACCGTGGCACCGGCCCCCTTAGTAATGCGGTTGATCCGGACCAGCGGGGTCCTTCCTATGGATTTCGAATTGTCCTCAAACCAGCCCATCTTTATATTCCACTATTTCTATAGGAAAAAGCATAATATCTTTGCGACCACCTGTCAACACCTAAAGCCATACCTCCTCCCGCCGCACCAAATACCGCTCCAGCCGATCCTCCCCCACGGAAAACCCCATCCCCGGCCCTTGCGGGACCATAATCGTCCCCCGCCCAGTCGCCCTCACCGGAGGATCCACCAAATCCTCCCGGTAATACCAGTCCGAACCACACACGTCCCCGGGGATGGTGAAATGCGGCAGTGCCGCCAGCGCCACCGCGTGCGCCCGCCCCACCCCGCTCTCCAAGGAATCCCCGCACCAGGCCGGGATCCCCATCGCCCGAGCGAGATTGTGGATCATCTTCGCCTGATACAATCCCCCCACCCGCGGGACCCGCACCTCGATCCCCCCGCGACAGGCCCCGATCTCCACCGCCCTCCGGGCGTCGTCGAAGGAACGAATCGACTGGTCCAGCCCGACCGGGGTCCGGATCCGCTCCTGGAGCCGGGCGTGATCCACCAGATCCTCCCCGTCCAGCGGCTGCTCGAGCCTCAACAGCCCAAACTCGTCCAGCCGCCTCAGGTGATCCGCATCCCGGATCCCGTACGTCCCGTCCGCGTCCGCCACCAGCGGAACGGAGGGGAACCGCCTCCGAACCTCGGCCAGGACCTTCAGGTCCCACCCCGGCCGGATCCGGATCTTGACCTGCCGGTAGCCGCACCCGACGGCCTCCTCCATCCGCCGCAGCACGTCTTCCACCCGTTCCTCCACCCCCAGGCTGACGCCCGCAGGGATCTCCGCGCGGTCCCCTCCCAGGACCGGCGCCAGCGGCCGCCCCGAGAGACGGGTCATGAGGTCGAGGACGGCCATCTCGACGGCGGCCTTGGCCATGGGATGCCCCCGCACCGCCGCGAAGAGATCCGAGACCGGCCCCGGGCCGGAAAGCTCCCGCCCCCGAAGCCGCGGGGCCAGGAAATCCCGGATGACATCCCAGGCGGTCCGGACCGTCTCGGGGCTCTCCACCGGCTCGGACCCGGCGGGCGCCTCCCCCCAGCCCGACGCCCCCCCGGACCCGGCACGTACCAGGAGCAGCTCCCGTTCGGGGAACCGTCCGGCCCCCGTCTCGAAGACGCGGACCAGCGGCATCCGCAGATGCACCAGCTCCAGCCGCTCGACCTTCATCGGGAATCCGCCCCCCCCGCGGAGGGGCGATTATAGGGGTCCCCTGCAGGGACGGGCAAGTCCGCTGGCACCCCCTCCCCGCCCCCGATAGAATCGAGCCGTGCGATCCCCGGTCCTGGTCATCGCCAACCCGGTCTCGGGCCGCGGCCGCGGCGCCCGTCTGGCCCGGGCCTTCACGGAACGGCTCCGGACGATCGGATGTGCGGTCGACCTGCGCGAGACGCGGAGGGCGGGGGACGCGCTCCGCCACGCCTCCGCGGCGCCCGCCTTCGCGGCGGTGGTCTGCGTGGGCGGGGACGGCACGGCCAACGAGATCATCAACGGGCTGCCCCCCGGCGGCGCCGCTCCCCCCCTGGCGATGGTCCCCTGCGGGACCGCCAACGTCCTGGCCAAGGAGCTGGCCCTCCCGAGCGACCCCGTCCGGCTGGCGGACCTCGTCGCCTCCGGCCCTGAGGTCGCCTGGGACCTCGGGGTGGACCGCCGGAGCGGCCGGCGCTTCGCCCTCTTCGCCGGCGCCGGCTTCGACGCCCAGGTGGTCCACGACTTCCACGCCGCCCGAACCGGCCCCATCCGGATGGCGGAATACGTCCTCTGGGGCCTCCAGGGACTCCTTCACTACCGCCCACCCCGCCTGCGCCTCGCCCTCGACGGGCGCCGCCTGGAGGAAGAAGTCTCCTGGGCGCTCGTCGCGAACGTCTCCGGCTACGGAGGCCCCTTGGCCTTCACCCCGCGCGCCCGGCCCGACGACGGCCTCTTCGAGGTGATGGTGATCCGCCGCCGCCCCCGCCGCGACCTGGTGCGGATCTTCGGGGCCGCCCACCTGGGCCATCTCCTGGGGATCGACCTCCTCGCCGGGATCGCCTCCTTCCATCGCGCCCGGCGGGTCTCGGTCGAGGCGGCCGACGGCGGGCCCGTCCCGGTCCAGATCGACGGCGACCCCGGCGGCCTTCTCCCGGCGGACCTGGAACTCCTCCCCCTCGCCCTCCGGCTGCTGGTCCCCCCCGGGGGGGCCCGCCTCAGGACATCAGCCCGTACTGGAGCATCTTCTTGCGCAGGGTCATCCGGTTGATGCCCAGCAGTTCGGCCGCCCGCACCTGGTTGCCCCCCGTCTGCTCCAGAACCCGCCGCAGCAGGGCCTTCTCCCAGCGGGCCTCCACGTGGCGAAAGAGATTCCCCTGGGGCCCTCCCTCCACCAGGAGCTCCACCAGCTCCCGGAGGCGCGCCTCCAGGCCCGTCTCCCCCGGGGGGCGCGGGTGGAGGATCGACTCCGGCAGGTGCTCGGGCCGGATGGGCCCGCCGCGGGCGAGGACCACCCCCCGTTCGACGGCGTTACGGAGCTCCCGCACGTTGCCGGGCCACGAGTACTTCTCAAGATGCTCCATCGCCTCGCGAGTGATCCCCTTCCCCCGGGCCTGCTCCAGGAAATGGGCCACGAGAAGGGGGATGTCCCCCCGCCGCTCCCGGAGCGGGGGGATCTCGATCTTCACCACGTTGAGGCGGAAGTAGAGGTCCTCGCGGAACCGTCCCTCGCGGACGTCCTGCTCCAGATCCCGATTGGTGGCCGAGATGATCCGGACGTCCACGGAGACGGGCTCGGTCCCCCCCACGCGCTCGAACCGCCGCTCCTCCAGAAACCGAAGGAGCTTCACCTGGGAAGCCGGGGGGATCTCCCCCACCTCGTCGAGGAAGACGGTGCCCCCCGAGGCGATCTCGAACTTCCCCGGCTTCTGCCGCACGGCCCCCGTGAAGGCCCCCCGCTCGTGGCCGTACAGCTCGCTCTCCAGGAGCGTCTCGGGGATCGACGCGCAGCTGATCGCCTCGAAGGGGCCGCCGGCACGGGGCCCGTGGTAATGGATCGCCCGCGCCACCAGCTCCTTCCCCGTCCCGCTCTCCCCCAGAAGCAGCACGCTCGCGTCGCTGGGGGCCACCGCCGCGATCTTCCGGAAGACCTCCTGCATGGCCGGCGTCTTCCCGACGATCCCGCCGCGGCCGACCTCCTTCCTCAAGGCCTCGACCTCCCGATCCACCGCCACCCCCCGGAGGGCCCCCTCGACCAGGGCCCGCGCCTTCTCGAGATCCACCGGCTTGGGCAGATATTCGACCGCCCCCAGCTCCATCGCCCGGACCGCCGTCTCCAGCGTCCCGTGCGCCGTGATCACGATGAACCGGGCCCGGGGGGCCGCCCGGCGCACCTCCTCCAGGGCCGCCAGGCCATCCATCCCCGGCAGCCGCACGTCGAGAATCACCAGATCCGGCTGCTCCGCCCGCGCGACCTCGATCCCCTTCTCCCCCGTGGCCGCCGAGAGGAACTCGTGTCCCAGCCCCTCGATGAACCGCCGGAAGGCCCAGATGATGGACTCCTCGTCGTCGACGACCAGAACCTTCCCCATGGGATCAGATCTCGATCCAGAACGTGGTCCTTCCCGGGACGGACTCGAAGCCGATCCGGCCCCCGTGGTCCTCGACGGTCTGCCGGGTCAGCGCCAGGCCCAGCCCCGCCCCGCCCTCCCGGGCCGTCACGAAGGGCTCGAAGATCCGGTCCCGGATCGCCTCCGGCACCCCCCCGCCGGCGTCCGTCACCGAAAAACGCACCCGCCCGTCCCGGGGGCCCACCTCGATCCGGAGGGGCCCCCCGGCGGGCATGGCCTGCGCCCCGTTGAGGATCAGGTTCAGGATGCACCTCTTGAAGCGCGCCACGTCCACCTCCACCTCGGGGGCGGGCGCGTACCGCCGCTCCACCCGGACCGAGAGGTGCTCCAGCTGGCGGCCCAGCAGGTCCAGCACCTCGTCCACCACGCGGTCCAGGCGGACCCGCTCCCGGCGGAGGGGTTGCGAAACCCCCGTGAGCTCCGCGGAAACCAAGTCCAGCCGCTCGATCTCCCTCAGCAGGCGGTCGTAGGGCTCCGGGTCCCGGGCTTCCCCCCGGAGCATCTGGACGGTCATCTTCATCGAGGCCAGGGGGTTCCGGATCTCGTGGGCCACGCCCGCGGCCATCCGGCCCATGGCCCCCAGCCGCTCGGTCCGGCGGACCTCGGCCAGCATCCGGTTGAGGGCCTCCACCAGGTGGTCGAGCTCCACCCCTCCCCCCACGGGGCGGACCTCCCCCCCCGGAAGGGCCCGGGCCTGGGCCGCCAGACGCTCCAGGGGCCGCGCGATCGCCTGGGCCGTGAAGGTCCCCAGGACCACGAAGAGGACCAGTCCCGCCGCAGCCACGACCAGGAAGGGCCTCAGGGCCGCGCCCCGCTCCCGGCCGATCTCCCCCGCCCCGAAGACGACCTCGAGCTCCCCGTGGCGCGTGGGAACCCGGTAGACCCGCCCCCCGGGGGAGGGCCCGGCCGACACCCCCTCGGGCGCCCGGAACGGCCCCACGCGGACGGATTCCGCCCCGCTCAGCTCCCTCATCTTGGGCAGGTAGTTCCTCAGCGTCGGCGCCTCGATCCCGTTGATGAGCCGCGCGAGGTTCTCCGCCTGGGCGGCCATCCGCCGCTCGACCGCCCCGGCGACCAGGTAGAAGGTCAGGAGGCCCGTGGCGGCCGCGACGATCCCGAAGAGGGCCAGGAAGGACAGCACGATCCTCCGCCGGATGCCCATCCGCCCGTCATGATAGGGCCCCGGACGCGGTCCTGCAACGACGGAACGCCCGCGGCGGACCTATTTCTTCTTCTTCTTGTTGCTGGACGGGGGCTCCGGGGGCTTGGGGGGCACCTTGAAGGTCGCCTCGTTCCGCTTCCACCAGGTCTCCCAGTCCTTGGGGTCGGTGTAGCGCTCCAGCGTGATGGTCTGGAGGGCCTTCTGAAGCGCCGGGACGAGCTCCTTGGCCCGCTTGGTCTGGGGATCATCCCCCCCGCCGCCCGGGATGTGAAGGCCCGCGACGCTGCCCCCTCCGCTCCCGCCGGTGTGCGTCCTCCGTTCCATGTCGTCAAGGTAGTCGATCAGGACCGGGATGGAACTCCGGTTCCGGATCTCCCCGGCGCACTCGATGGCCGCCTTGGCCACCTTGGCATCCTTCTCCTTGAACGCCCGGTGTACCGCATCCAGGGGCAGCGGGTCCTCCAGGGCCCCGAGGGCCTTGAAGATCTCCACCCGGACCTCCGGGTCGTTCGCGTTGGGCCCCAGGGCGTTCACGAGAACGGCCGCCGCCTTGGACTTGTTCTCCTTCCAGGTCCCGATCGCCCGCGCGGCGGCCACCCGCACCGAGGGATCGGGATCGCCCATGAGGATGTTCCCCAGCTTGAACAGGGTCTTCTCGTGCTGCACCTGGGCCAGGGCCGTCACGGCGGCCGCGCGGTCCGAGGCCGCCCCCTTGTACTCTGCCCGGAACTTCGCCAGGGCCTCCTCCGCCTGCTTGGCGTCCACCTCCTGGGCCCAGGCCGGCCCGGACACCAGGAGGACCATCGCCCCGATCCACTTCCACATGGCTCGCACCCTCCGATCCGCCGCCCGCCCGGACGGCCCCTTCCTCAGCTCTTCTCCTTGAAGGTGGCCCGGTTCTTCTGCCACCACGCCAACCACTCATTGTGGGTCTTCCACCGCTCCCCCGTGATGTTGGAGAGCGCCCGGTGAACCGGTTCCAGGAGCTCCCGCTTGCGGGTCAGCATGTCGTTCTGGGGGCTCCCCTCCCACCCGCCGCCGGGGAGGTTGCCCGCCGGCCCCGCCAGGGGGAGATTGACCCCCCCGCCCCACTGGCCCTCCGGGACCCCCTCCAGCTCCCGCGCCAGCTTGATGAGGGGCTCGATCGAGGAGGCACTGCCGAGCTTGCCCAGAGAATCCACCGCCTCCTTGGCGACGCCGAGGTTCTTGTGCCGGAAATACGGGACGAACTGCGGGGCGATGGGACGGTAGCCGATGTCCCCCGCGAATCTCAGGCAGCTGATGATCCCGTCGGGATCCTTACGGCTCTTCGCGGCCGCCATCAGCAGCTCCGCGGCCACCCGATCCTTCGTGTACTTGCCGATCTGCTCGGCGGCGGCGGCGCAGATCTCCGGCTCCGGCCGGAATAGCCAGATCCGAAGCTCGTCGAGGATCTTGAGATGCTGCACGGACCCCAGGGTCTGGATCGCCAGGCAGATGTCCCCCGCGGTCTTGCACTTCTTCAGCTCCTTGCGGAACTCGGCGATCTTGGCCTTGGCCTCCTCCTCCTTCTGCTTCTTCTCGTCCACCGCAGGATCCTGGACTGCCGCGGCCAAGACGACCCCCAGGACCGCCGATCTGAAGCTCACGACGCAACCTCCGTTCCCGGCCCCCGGCGGATCCCCTCCTGATTTATCCTCCGCCCGGCGCCTTTCCCAACACCCCGCTCCCGTCAAAATTGTACCCCCCGGGGGGGGCCAAGTAAACGGCATTCCAACAACCATCAAACGCCGCTGCCCCCCGGAAGTTCCGGTCGATCGGCCGCCCCTCCGACGGCCCTTGGACAACCCGGGGGAGGAAGGCTAGAATCGGCCCGCCATGCGCCGGTTCCACGTCGACCGGATCGTCCCCCCCGTCGTCTTCCTTCCCCCGAGGGAAGCGCGCCACGCCACCCGGGTCCTCCGCCTGGGACCGGGAGACCGCGTCGTCGTCTTCGACGACCGGGAGGCCTGGACGGGGGAGATCGAGTCGACCTCCGGGCGCGTGCGGGTCCGGCTCCTGGAGCGCCGGCCGCCCCCGGAGCTGCCCCGCGTGGCGATCGCCTCCGCCGTCCCCAAGGGGTCCCGGCTGGACTGGATGGTGGAGAAGCTGGGTGAGCTGGGGGTATCGGAGTTCATCCCCGTCCGTTTCGCCCGGAGCGTGGCGGAGGCGGGGGAGGCGAAGCGGAGGCGGCTGGAAAAGATCGCCCAGGCGGCCGCCAAGCAGTCCGGGGCCCCCCTGATGCGGATCGCCCCGCCCCGGCGGGTGGAGGAGCTGCCCCGGGACGCCCTCCTGGTCGCCCCGGGCGCGGCGGACCCCCTCCCTCCCGGCCCCGGGACGGTCGTCGTGGGGCCCGAAGGGGGGCTCACCCCCGAGGAGGAAGGACTCTTCGCGCGGCGCTACACCCTGGGGCCCACCATCCTCCGCATCGAGACGGCGGCGCTGGTGGCCGCGGCGAGGCGGCTCGGATGAGACGCCTTGCCGCCCCCGATTGGGTGACGCTGGGCTACCTGGCCGCGGTCACCCTCGTCGTCCTGGCCGGCCGCCCGGAGGGCTGGGGAATCTACCTGGCATATCACGGGCTGGTCCTGGCCCTCGTGGCGCTCCTCGTCCACGCCCACGCACGCTACGGGGGCCGCCTCTGGGGATTCCTGAGGCACTGGTACGTGCTGCCCCTGGCCCTGGCCGCCTTCCGGGAGATGCACTACCTCATCCCGGCGGTCCATCCCTTCGAGGACCGCCGGTACGACCGCATCCTGGCGTCCCTCGACCGGACGTTCCTGGGAGACGTGGACGCCTTCTGTCTCTCCGTGGCCGGGAGGATGCCCCTCCTGATCGACCTCCTCCACGTCTGCTACCTCTTCTATTTCGCCTCGATCCTCGTCCCGGCGGCGGTCCTCTACGCCCGAGGGGGAGTGGGCCGGGCCCGCGAGTATGCCTCCGTGATCCTGACCGGGCTCTACCTCTCCTACCTGGGGTACTTCGTGGTCCCCGCCGTGGGCCCCCATCGCCTCGTCCCCACCCCTCCGGAGAGGGACGGATGGATCCTGGGGCCGTGGGCCCGGACGATGCTGATCTCGATCGAATGGGAGATGCCGGACGCCTTCCCCAGCGGGCACACGCTGGTGTCCCTCCTGGTGCTGCTCATGAGCTGGAGACTGCACCGAAGGTGCTTCTGGACCCTGCTGGGCCCGTCGGCGGGGTGCATCGCCGCCACGGTGCTGCTGCGGTACCACTACGTGACGGACCTGGCGGGATCCCTGGCCTTGCTGCCGGTGGCGGTGTGGGCGGGCCGGGCGCTCCACCGCCGGTGCGAGCGCGCGGAGAGGGCCGCAGCGCCTACTTCTTCTCCTCCGCCGGCGGAGGCGGGGCCGCCGGGGGAGGAGGAGGCTCGGGGGGCTTGACCTCGCTCCCCGCCGGCGCGGCGGCGGGGGACGCCTCCGCCTTGGGGGCCTCGGCCGGCTTCGGGGCCTCAAAGGGCTTGATCTCCTCCTCCGCCTCCTCGAAGACCTCCTTCATCTCGATCCCGTCCACCTTCTTGCGGAGGATGAAGTAGATCATCGTCTGCTGGGAGAAGAAGTAGCTGACCACGTACCCCAGCGCCAGCCCCAGGGTGAGCGCCAGCCAGAGGGTCGTGAAGAATCCGCCCAGCCGGTGCCAGCGGGTCCAGGGGATGTCCGCCATGTTGGGGCCGTCGTGCCGGACCCCGACGATCTTGTTCGCCAGGGTCTGGAAGCGCCCATAGGGATGGGGGGCCTTGAGGACGCCGACGGGATCCCAGCGATACCGCTCCAGGTCCTGGTGATCCTCCGACAGGATGAGCCTCCAGGAGGCGTTGGCGATGTCCTGGAAGCGGTCCTTGTCCCAGGCCCCGAAGAGTTCGAACCCCTCGGCGCCGGCCTGGATCCCCAGGTGGCACATCGCGATGGCGAAGAGGATGACGAAGGCGATGCAGACGTACCCGTAGATCCCCCCGATCAGCTGGTATCCCAGGTAGTGCCAGGGCCGGGAATAGACGTAGCTGAAGCCGCGGCTGACGGCGTCGAAGCTGTCGGTCCCCTCGGCGGCCACCGCGGGGGCGAAGAGGGGCGCCCCCGCCACGGTCCCCACCACGATGAGGGTCATGATGAAACCCGAGAGGATCGCCAGGGGGAGAAAGAGCGTCGCCAGCGGCGCCCCGATGTAGGCCCAGTCCAGGAGCTTGCCGACGAGCCCGCCCGTGAAGTTGCAGAAGGCGAAGAAGAGGAACCCGATGGCGCAGATCAGGGGCGCCCAGAAGAACGGCCAGAACTTCTTGCGGGCGAACTGGATCGCCTTGCGGGTCTCGATGCGCTCCCCGTCCTTGGCGATCTCGTAGGCGGCGATCCGGCAGATGGCCCCCCCGAAATAGGCCCAGATCCCCACGAAGAGAAGGATGAAGACCACCGAGTAGACCAGCGCGGGCAGGGTCCGCCCGCCCCGTCTCTCGTAGACGTGCTGGAGCCGGAGGTCCGCCGGGGGCTTGGCCTTGGGGTCCCGGACGACCTTGTGGTCGACGTATTCCACGCCCGTGTAAATCACGTGCCAGGCCTGGCACTGGGCCTGCCACCACTTGTGGAGGACCAGGTCCCGCGGCACCACCACGTAGTCGCGGTCCATGGCGTTCCCCACGGCGATGGTGACCCCGCCGCAGAAGATGATCGTCAGGACGATCCCGCACAGGGCCAGGAAGCACTTCCGGAGATCCAGGGCGATCATGAATCCGTTGAACAGGTCGCGCCAGTCGCCCTTGAGCTCTCTCATGGTTTCGGCTCCTCGTTCCTCACCCCCCGGTCCGTCCTCGCCTTTCGGGACGACTCCGGCCGAGACCGTCCATGCTCCGTCGCGTGGAACCTCCGCCCCGGAAGACGACCCCCCGCCCTCGCCGATCAGGCACCGCGCCTTCGCCTCCCCGCAGCGCGGACAGGCCCCCGGCCGCCGCCCGCGAACGATTCGAATTTCTCAAACCCGCGGCCGCATCCGGGGCACGCGCAATCGCAGGCAGGCATCCTCGACCTGCGATAACGAGACGGATTATAGGGGGGCCCGCAACCCATTGTCAACAAGATGAACTCCCCGGCGAAATCCCGGGCCCGCGGCGGACCTATAATAGACGAAAGCCTTTCGAGGGAGATCCTCATGACCGACCGCCCGACCCGCCGAACCTTCCTGGGAACGGCCGGCCTCACCCTCCTGGCCGCCCGCTCCCCCCGAACCTATGCCGCCAATGACGCCGTCGCGGTGGCCATCATCGGCGTCGGCGGCATGGGTGGGGGCAATCGCAAGGAGCTGGCCGCCCTGGGGGCCCGCATCACCGCCCTCTGCGACGCCGACCAGGGGAGACTCGAGGCCGCCCTCAAGGACCACCCCGGGGCCCGCACCTGGACCGACTTCCGCCGGATGCTCCAGGAACAGAAGGACTTCGACGCCGTCATGGTCTCCACCCCCGACCACCTCCACGCCCCCGCCTCCCTGATGGCCATGAAGCTCGGGAAGGCCGTCGACACCGAGAAACCCCTCACCCATTCCGTCTACGAGGCCCGCGCCCTCGCCGAGGCCGCCCGGAGGTTCAAGGTGGCCACGCAGATGGACAACGAGGGCCACGCCTCCGAGGACGTCCGCCGCTGCGCGGAATGGCTCCGGGCCGGGGTGATCGGGAAAGTCCGGGAGGCCCACATCTGGACCGACCGCCCCATCTGGCCGCAAGGAATCTCCAAGCG
>Ga0209162_1002740_pt1 | contig 15000 bp, 10 predicted proteins | sample YNPNPMetaG_FD_187121 | JGI IMG/M metagenome (GOLD analysis project Ga0209162, IMG submission 187121) | Anoxygenic and chlorotrophic microbial mat microbial communities from Yellowstone National Park, USA - YNP NP MetaG (SPAdes) (version 2) ... | reverse complement strand
CGTTGCTGTCTGGCCGCGCTCGGCGAACCAGAGGAGGATCTCGCCCGAGTAGTGGCGCGGGTTTGGCTTTTCGAGAAAAGTCAGATACACGGTGCGGTCGCCGAACAGTTTCTGTGCGGTCTCCGGGACCATGGCCAGACGCACCGGCACGGAAACCGCGCTCCGGCGCTGCTCGATCTCCGTGCGCGTGAAGACGAGCGTCTGCGGGACGAACGTTGGCTTCCCTGCCACGCCGGCAGCCGACCCGCCGCCTTGGGCGATCAGCTCTACGCCCGAGCTTGGCGATGGCGCGAGCGCGCCGCCACCCGCCGTTCCGGTGCTCGGCCCCACGGAAACGGAGCCCGGGCGACTGCCTTCGGGCAGCGCCGGAGGCGCGGACGGCATCGGTTTGGCGCCTGCCACCACGGCCGTCAGTTGCCCGAGTGCGGCGGGGCTGGGCAGTGTGTCGATCGGGGCTTCGGAAAACTCCACAGGCTTGGGCTCGCGCGGTGCAGGCTGGGGAGGTGGCGTGAATGCACGCGGCGCGGGCCGGGACGGACGCGCCGGTGCTGGCGGCGGATCCGGAACCGCCGGACGGGGTTCGGGTTCGGGTTGAGGCGGCGGTGTCTGGAATGCCGCCATGTTGGGCAGGGGCAGGGGTTGCTGAATGACTGGGGGCGCGGCGGGCTGAAAAATGAGTTGCTCGCGTGGCGGCGCTCCGGGTGTCGATGCCTGGATCGAAAGATCTGGGGACTTTACGCGGGCGCGCGGCGGCCGCTGGCCGTATTTTCTCCCGATGGAGATGTCCGGCATCCGGGTCTCCAGTTTGTACCAGATGAGTTTTCGCTCGCTCTTGGGCGCGGGGACAACCTTGTAGTCCTGCAACCGGAACGCGCGCTGCCCCCCGGCGGGGAGATGCAGGCCCGCGAAGATGGCTGTTGCATGGATGGCGAGGCTGAGGAGAAATGGAACGCGGCGCGAACGGGGAGCGGGTTCAAGCAGGCCTCTGGCCAGAGGGCTGCCATTCGATCGCTCGATCCCGGGCGGAGGGAGCCGCAAACCAGAATTATAACGGTCCGGTTCTTGTTGTCGCGCGGGACACCCTTGGAGGCGCGTGAAACGTACCGCGTGCCGTGTTGAAGGGGACAGCCTGAATTGAGCCCTTGGCGTATAGTCCAAGGGGACGGAGCGCTCCGTCCCCTTGGACGCTTACGAAGCTGAATCGCATTCCGCAAGGTCTTCGGACCGGCCAAGGTGCGCTTCCAACGGTCAACGCCTCCACCGCGGCCTGAAACTCTCTTCCGTATGCTTGAGCGGCGCCTCGCAGCCTCAATGCCGGCCAGTACTCACGCACTCCCGCAACACCCGCGGGCCACCCGGCCTCGCCGCTCTACCCGGAAGCTCCTGCAAAGATCCGCTCCGCGCAACTCTTGGCAGAGGTTCAGGTCAGCCGCCTCAGCTGGTCCCGCTTCAGGTCCAGATGCTCCACCGCGCTCGACCATCGGGTGCTGCTCCGGTTGCTTGGCCGTCCCAACCGTACCGGATTGCGTTCCGCCCGGCCAACGCCTCTAGCAAGTGCGTCAGCTCGGCCGGACAGCTGTAAAACCGCTTCCGGGACAGGCGGCCGGCGCGGATCGCCGCACTTTCATCATTTGGCTCTTGCGATGATGGGCGCGGCGCGGAAGCTTGGCCAGCGAGTCTGCCGCCCTGGCCACCAAGACCAGATGGAAATGGCCATGGATCAGGTGCCAAGCGAGGATGCACGCCCTGCCTCGTGCTCGTTGGCGGCCAGCACCCCCAACCAAGCTTATGGTCACAGTCCTGATGCGCTGGCCGTTGGGGGCGCGCCGGGTGAGGTGCGTGGAAAGGCGCGGGGTCAACACAGCAGGCGCTTTTGCGTTTCCGGGCATACAGAGAAGCAGCAATTGTGGGCGAAATCCCCATGGGGACGGAGCGCCCCGTCCCCATGGACTATACGCCAAGGGCTCAATTCAGGCTGTCCCCTTCGCCCCTTTTGAAAAACGATGCGCTGACCGTGACCGTTAATGGCGCGCCGCGTGAGGTGTGGGGAAAGGCCCGGGGCAGCACATCGGACGCTTGTGCATTTCGGGCATACAGAGAAGCAGCAATTGAGCGCGAAATCGCCAAGGGGACGGAGCGCCCCGTCCCCTTGGACTATACGCCAAGGGCTCAATTCAGGCTGTCCCCTTCGTCAGGCTGTTCCTCTCGCGGGATGCTTCGTGCAGTGAGCGTGGCAGCGGTCCGGTTCTTACAGTGGGGCCGAGTCCCGAGACAATCCGCGGGCGAGGCGTCCGCCGCCTCAGGTTCTTCGCCGAACCCGATCGACGTCACGCCATGCTGCGGAGGAACCGGATGCTTTGCTTCAGGCTGTCCAGCGGGTCGCCGGGCCACCAGTCCTGCTCGACGATGTAATGGCGCACTCCCGCCTCGTCACAGGCCTTGAGGACGTCGGCCCAGTTCAGCTCCCCGTTGCCCACTTCCTTGAACGCCTCGCGCGGGACCTTCCCTTCGTTGAACTCAACGGCCGTGCCGCGCGCGATGTCCTTCAGGTGCACGAGCGAGACGCGGCCCTTGAGCCGGCGCAGCATCGCGGCCGGCTCCTGCCCGGCGATCTTCAACCAGAACGTATCGATCTCGAACTGCACCAGCTTCGGGTCGAAGCGTTCGACCAGGGTATCGAACGGGCGCTTGCCGGCAGCGGGGTCGAACTCGAACGAATGGTGGTGGTAGCACAGCTGCACGCCATGCTTGCGGCAGATCTCGCCGGCCTTGTTCATCTGATCGGCGAATCTCTCGTAAAAGCCTGGCTGGTCGCGGTCCGGCTTGCCCACGTAAGAGATGACAACGAATTTCACGCCCTTGTCCGGCAGGGGCGCCACGGCTTCGGCCAACGACTTCGGCGCACTTTGCGGCGCGCCCGCCCGGCCCCACGAACCGGTCACGAGCGGAAGCTCCAGACCTACGCTCGGCGTGCCCAGCCGGAATTCCTTCAGATGTGGCTCAAGTTGCGCCAACTGCCCGCGGCCGGGCTCCACGAACTCGTAGCCCATCGACGCAATCGCGGCCAGCGTTCCCCGCGGATCCTTGGGCATCAGCGTGCGGACGGTATAAAGCTGAACGCCCAGCGGCTTGGCGAATTTTGCTGCAAAAAGGGGCAGCGCCGGGGCTGCCAGAAAACTGCGGCGACAGATGCGCATCATGCTGTGATCCTATCACCTCGGATACAGCACAAAACGGCCGTAATAGCCTGACGTAGCCGGCTCGGCCTCGTTCCACACATAGTTGAAGTCCCGCCCGGAGAAGCGGCTCAGCACCCGCGTGCCCAGCTCCGCCTCCACCAGGGGCACGAAAGGATCGTACCAGCGCGTCGCGCCGGGCAGCGCGTCGTCGGGCAGAACCGCCTTGCGGACCTCCAAGGCCAGCGTGCCCGGGACATGGACTCTTGCACCGCGCGCGTCATACTCCATGTGAATCTCCGCCGCCGCCACACGCAGAATCCGGCCGAGGAAATAGCCGTACCTGTCACGAAGGAGCGACTCCACCGCCCGCCGCTGGGCCGGCGCTGGGGCGTCAATGAACAGCACGCTCTCCCGCGTGGCAAACCCCATGGAAAGCGTCGCCTCGCCGCGGATCACAACGGCCGCCTTGGCGCCGGCAAGCTCGACGCCGCCATATTGTCCACCGAGAAAATGCCAGGCGAGAATGGCCTCCTTCCCGCCCGTCTGGCTTTCGCCCGACCACTCGCAATAGCATCCATGAACGTGGTTCGAACGGTCTTCGACATAGAAGCCGTGAATGAGATTTGCCTGTAGAACAAGGGCGAGAACAATCCCCGTCATAGGACCCTCCTGTCTGTTTTCATGCGGCAGCCGCCGGCCGGAGTCAAGCGCGGGCAACAATGAGAAACAGGATGTATTGCGGGCGTTTCGCACCGTCGCCCACCGGCCCGCTGCACTTCGGCTCGCTGGTGGCGGCCGTCGCCTCCTGGCTCGACGCCCGCGCCCACCGCGGGCGCTGGCTGGTGCGCATCGAAGATGTCGACAAGCCTCGTTGCCGCCAGGAATGGGCCGACGACATCCTGGCCACGCTGGAGCGTTTCGGCCTGTGCCCGGATGGAGAGGTGCTGCGGCAGAGCCGGCGCGGAGAGGCATACCGCGAGGCGCTTGAGCGGCTGAAGCAAGCCGGTCTGGCGTATCCTTGCGGTTGCACGCGCCGTGAGACGGCAGGGGGACGGTACCCGGGACGCTGTCGCAACGGGTTGCCTCCGGGGCGTGCGCCGCGCGCGTGGCGCTTTCGCGTCCCGCCCGGGGTTACAGGATTTGCCGACCGCTGGCAGGGCTGGTTCGAGCAGGACGTGGAAGCGCAATCGGGCGATTTCATCCTTCTCCGCGCCGACGGCTGCTTTGCCTATCAGCTCGCTGTCGTGGTCGATGATGCCGCCCAGGGGGTGACGCACGTGGTGCGAGGCGCAGACCTGCTCGACTCCACGCCGCGCCAGATTCTGCTCCAGCGCGCGCTTGGATTCCCGCAGCCTGCCTACCTGCACCACCCGGTCGTCATGGACGGGGAGGGCAGAAAGCTGAGCAAGCAGAACCGCGCGCCCTCACTCGATCCGGCCCGCGACGCGGACAGCCTCCGCGCAGCAGTCGAATTCCTCGGCCTTCGGCCGCCGCTGGACATCGCGCCTGAGGAAATGCTCAAGTGGGCCGTTCGACAATGGCCCCAGCGGCTGGCGGAGGTGAAGCGGGACGGCAATTACTGTTGCGCGCCCGAAGGCTCCTCGCCCTGCCCGAAGGACTGAAGCGCCAGATACGCGGGCCCATAGCGCCGGATATGTTCGAGCTGTTTCTCGAAGAGGTCGAAGTGCTGCTCTTCGTCATTGACCAGCTGTTCGAAGATCTGTTTCGAGGCGGCATCCGCGTTGGCGGAGCATTCCTGCGCAGCCTTGTTATAGGCCGCGGCGCTCTCCTCCTCCATCGCCATCGCTTTGGCGAGCATCTTTTCCGGTTCCGTGATGCGTTCCACCGGCCCTGCAAGGGTCATTTCCACGTCGCCCTTGAGGAACAGCACGCGCTCGGCGAGCCTCTCGACGTGGCCCATTTCCATGATGGCGATCCGTTTGAACAGCATCGACAACGGGCCGAAGCCCTGGTCGGCCAGATGGAAATGGAAATACATGTACTGGTGCACTGCCTGGAGCTCGTCGGCGACTGCCTGATTCAGCAGCCGGATGCTTGTCTCACGATTCATACTCATGACTCCGTTTTAGCACGCCTCTCCGGCGGCGGCGCGGCCGCGCCGCCCGAGCATGGCCTGCGCACGGGATCGCATATAATTGGCCCAAAGGCCTGTCGCCTGAGTCACGGAGCCTTTGCAGGCGATTTTTTTTCATGAAACGCGCTCTTGCCGCCGCCGGAATTTCAGGAGGATTGCTGCTGGCATTCGTTCTTTGGCAGTGGCAGTCCGCGCACAGCCTCCGCGACCGCGTTTACCGCGTCGGGTGGGAAGAGGACCCGCCCAATATGTTCACCGGGCCGGACGGAAAGCCGCACGGTTTCGGACCCGAGCTGGTCAGCGCCGCCGCCAGGCGGCGGGGCATTCGTCTTGAGTGGGTGTACTGCCCGGAAAGCGCCGAGCGGGCCGTGCGTAGCGGCAAGGTGGATCTCTGGCCTACGATGACGGTTCTCGAGGAGCGCAAGCCGTACATTTATTTCTCCGCGCCTTACCTGAACAATTACATGAAATTCCTCGTGCGGAACGATTCCGGGCTGCGCACGGTGGAGGATTTGCGGGGCAGGCGGATTGCAGCCAAGGATCTGCCAATCAATATTGCGAAGACGCGGCAATGGGCGCCCGGCTCTGTCGTCGTTCCGGTCCCGGCGACGAAGGTGGCGCTCTCGATGCTCGCTTCCGGCGCCGTGGACGCCGTGATGGGAGATGACCTCACCATCAGCCTCGCTCTGATGCAGGGCGCCACAAAGGAGGGCGTGGAGCTGAGGGAGATTGATACGGAGGCGCCGCCGTTTCAGCTCGCCATCGGGGCCCGCTTCGAGGCGCGCCGTGCGGCCGACGCGCTGCGGAAAGAGATCGAGCAAATGGCGCGCACCGGAGAGCTGGCCCCCGTTCTGATCCGGTGGGGACGCGCGACGATCCGGGACGCCTATGAGATGACCATCCTGCTGAACGCGCTCGAGCAGGTGCGGCGGCTGCGGCTCACGACCGGCATTCTCGCCGTATTGCTGGCGGCGACTCTCCTGCTCTTTGTCGCCTACCGGCGGCAACGCCGCACCGCGGCAGCCAGCGAGCGGGCGCGGCGGGAGGCGCAGCAGCGGCTGGAACTGGTGGCTGACAGCCTGACCGAGATGATTCTCGCCTACGACATGTCAGGCAGGCTGATTTACTCAAACCCTGCGGCCGAGCGCCTCACAGAGCGCACGGCGGAGGAACTGGCCCGCGGGGGCTACGCCTCCTGGGCGCATCCCCACGAGCGGGAACGGCTCGAGAAGCGGTGGAGACGCTGCTTCGATGGACACGAGTTCCACCTGGCGCCTTACCGCCTGCTCGCGAAATCGGGCCGGGTCCGCTGGATGGCGGCCTCCTGGGGGCCGCTCTGGGATGCCGACGGAAGGCAGATCGGCGTGCGCGGCAGCGAGCGCGACATCACGGATCTTGTGGAGGCCCAGGCCGAGGCACGGCAGCTGGCCGAGGCTGTGCGTCAGGCTTCCGACTCGGTGGTGATCACCGACCGAAACGGCACGATTGTCTTCGTCAACCCCGCCTTTGAGCGAGTCACCGGATACAGCCGCGAAGAAGCCGTCGGGAAAACCCCCCGGATCCTGAAAAGCGGCCGCCAGACGCAGGATTTTTACCGGAATCTCTGGGAGACCATCCTTTCCGGCAAAAGCTGGAGCGGACGGTTCGAGAACAAGAGAAAAGACGGGACGATTTTCACCGAACAATGCACAATTTCCCCCGTCTTCAACCAGGAAAACGAAATCGAGTATTTTGTCGCGGTCAAGCGGGATATTACCCAGGAAATCCAGCTTGGCGAGCAGGTGCGCCAGGCGCAGAAAATGGAGTCGATCGGCAAGCTCGCCGGTGGCGTCGCGCATGATTTCAACAACCTGCTCACGGTGATCAACGGCAATTGCCAGCTGGCGCTGATGCAGACCGGGCCGGAACACCCCGCGCGGGGCCGGCTCGAGGCGGCGCTGGCCGCAGGCGCGCGCGCCGCCGAGCTCACCCGCCAGCTGCTGGCTTTCAGCCGCCGCCAGCCCGTTCAGCCGGAGCGGATCGACGTAGGGGAAGCGCTCGCCAGGCTGGAGCCGGTGCTGCGAAGCCTGCTCGGGGAGGCTTGCGAGCTGCGCATGGAAATCGCCCCCGGGCTGGCGCCGGTGCTGATCGATTCGGCGCAATTCCAGCAAGTGATCCTGAACCTCTGCGTCAACGCCCGGGATGCGATGCAAGGCAAGGGAAGCGTGTGCATCCGCGCCGCCGGCGACAGCCGCAAGGTTTTGCTGGAGGTGGCGGACACCGGGCCGGGCATCCCGCCCGAGATTCTCGGCCAGATCTTCGATCCCTTTTTCACCACGAAGCCGAAAGGCCAGGGGACGGGCCTCGGGCTGTCGGTTGTCTATGGCATCGTCACGCAAAGCGGCGGGCGAATCGAAGTGCAGAGCACCCCGGGGCAGGGCGCGCGCTTCCTCGTCGAACTTCCTGCCGCCGACGAGGCATCACCCCCGCCGGCCGAGCCGGCGCCGTCTGACTCGGGCAGACTGGACGTGGAACTGCTTCTCGTCGAGGACCAGGCGGATGTGCGCCGCTTTGTGGCCGAGGTCCTGCGCCAGGCGGGCTGCCGCGTGCTGGAAGCCGAGGAAGCGGGAGCCGCCTTGCGCATTGCGGAGCAGCACCCCGGCCTGCGGCTGCTGTTGACGGACGTTTCCATGCCGGGCATGGATGGCGAGGAGCTGGCGCGCGAAATTACCCGGCGGCGCCCGGAGGTGCGGGTGCTGCTGATGAGCGGATTCCCGAAGCGGACCGGGTCGCTCCCTTGGCCGGTCATCGCCAAGCCGTTCTCGCCCGAGAAACTCCAGGATGAAATCCGGCGCGTCCTGTCGCCGCAGGCCTGACCGCGCTGCGCCTCGCGCGCGGCCCTGCGCTATTCTGGTCTTTTCCCGGACGAACCGTGAACCTCAGTCAGACTCTGCGCGAAATGGGAGTGGTAGGCGCGGGCGGCGCGGGCTTCCCGACGGAAGTCAAGGCGGCTTCCCGGGCCGAGTTTGTTCTCGCCAACGGGGCCGAGTGCGAGCCGCTCCTTCACAAGGACTTTGAGCTGATGAAGCGCTACCCGGAGGAGATCGTCTCCGGCATGAAGCGCATGATGGAGTCCGTCTCCGCCTCCCAGGCGCGTTTTTGTCTGAAGGAAAAGAACAAGGCTGCGGTGGAGGCGGTGGAGCCTGTGGCTCGCAAGGCCGGCATCGGCCTCACGCTGCTTGGCGACTTCTATCCTTCGGGGGACGAGTACGAGATCGTTTACGCGGCCACCGGACGCCTCATTCCTCCTGCCGGCATTCCGCTGCAAGTGGGCTGCGTGGTGAACAACGTCGAGACGCTGCTGAACGTGGAGCGGGCCGCGCGCGGCGAAAGCGTCACCCGGAAGTTCGTGTCGGTGTGCGGCGCGGTCAGGCGGCCGTGCGCTTTCTGGGCCCCCATTGGCGCCAGCTTTGCCGACCTGATTGACGTCGCCGGCGGCATGACGGTCGAGCGGGCCGGCGTGTTCGTCAGCGGCCTGATGATGGGCACGCTCACCTTCGATCTGTCCGGCGTGGTGACGAAGACGACCTGCGGGCTCGTCGTGCTGCCTGAAGACCACATGCTGGTGCGGCGGAAGAGCCGGCCCGCCGAGGCCATGGCGCACATCGGCAAATCGGCCTGCGATCAGTGCAGCTACTGCACCGAGTTCTGCCCGCGCTACCTGCTCGGCTACGACGTGCAGCCGCACAAGGTGATGCGGACGCTCGGCTTCACCCTTTCCGGCAAGGAGAACTGGAGCCAGTGGGCGGAGCTGTGCTGCGCCTGCGGGCTGTGCACGCTGTATGCCTGCCCGGAAGACCTGTATCCGAAGGAAGCCTGCGACCAGGCCAAGGCGGACCTGCGCGCCGCGGGCATCCGGTTCGTCCAGACCAGGCCCGTGCGCGTGCACCCGATGAAGGAGTTCCGGCGCGTTCCGCAGGCGCAGCTGCGGCAGCGGCTGCAAGTGGAGCAGTACGAGGCCGAGACGCCGTTCACGAGCGCCACGCCGCAAGTGAGCCGCGTGCGCATCCCGACAAAGCAGCATGCCGGCAGGCCCGCCACGCCCGTGGTGGCCGAGGGGCAGAAGGTGAAGCGGGGCGACGTGATCGCGCGGATGAACGAGGGCGAGCTCGGCGCGTTCGTCCATTCCAGCATCGACGGCCGCGTGGCGCGGGTCACTGCGGAAATCATCGAGATCGAGGCCTGAATCAGCGACAGGAGCAGACCGTGGCACGCAATTCGATCGGATTGATTGAGCTTTCGAGCATCGCCGCCGGGTTCGAGGTTTGCGACGCAATGCTGAAGGCGGCGGACGTCGAACTGGTGCTGGCCCGCACCATTTGCAGCGGCAAGTACATGGTGCTGGTGCGCGGCGACGTGGCTGCGGTCCGCGCGGCCGTCGACGCGGGCTGTCAGGCCGGCGACTTTTCCGTCATCGACACCTTCGTCATTCCGAACGTGCACGAGGACGTCTTCCCGGCGATCAGCGGCACGGCGATGCCCGGCGAGCTGGAAGCGCTCGGCATCGTGGAGGCGTTCTCGGTGGCGAGCCTGATCGAGGCCGCCGATGCGATGGCCAAGGCGGCCAACGTGCGCCTGATGGAGGTCCGGCTGGCGATGGCGCTCGGAGGCAAGGCGTTCGCCTCGTGCACGGGCAGCGTGGCGGCCGTCCGGGCGGCCGTGGAGTCGGGCGCGCAGACGGTGGCGCGCAAGGGCCTGCTCGTCAACAAAGTGGTCATTCCCCAGCCGCGCCCGGAACTGCTGCGCGAAATGATCTGATGCGCCGCTGCGCCCGCGGTATATGATGGGCAGCATGAAAGCGTTGTTTTGCCTTTGCGTGCTTGCCCTGATCTGCACCCTGCCGCTTGCTTCGCAGCAGGCCCCGCAGGGGCCGAAGCCGGAGGACTGGATCCAGCTTTTCAACGGGAAAAATCTCGAGGGGTGGACGCCGAAAATTACCGGTTACGAGCTTGGCGAGAATTTCGGCAACACGTTCCGCGTCGAGAACGGCGTGCTGAAGGTTTCCTACGACCAGTACGACAAATTCAACAACCGTTTCGGGCACCTTTTCTACAAGGAGCCGTTTTCCTACTACCGCATCGCCGTCGAATACCGGTTCGTCGGAAACCAGTGTCCGGGCGGACCGGCCTGGGCGCGCCGCAACAGCGGCATCATGATCCACGGACAGCCTCCGAAAACGATGAAGAAGGACCAGGACTTCCCCATCTCGATCGAGGTGCAGCTGCTCGGCGGCCTCGGCGAAGGGCCGCGGTCCACCGCCAACCTCTGCACGCCCGGCACCCATGTGGTGATGAACGACCGTCTGGAGACGCGGCACTGCATCAATTCCTCGTCAAAGACCTTCGACGGGGACCAATGGGTGCGCGTCGAGGTCGAAGTGCACGGCGACGGCGTCATCAAGCATTTTGTCAACGGCGAAATGGTGCTCTCTTACGAGATGCCGCAAATCGGCGGCGGCAATGTCAACAATTTCGATCCGCAGGTGAAGCGGGATGGCGTGCTGTTGCGCGGCGGCTCGATCTCCTTGCAGGCCGAAAGCCATCCGGTGGAGTTCCGCAAGGTCGAGCTGTTGCCGCTGGCCGGCTGCATGGACCCGAAGGCGGCCAATTACAAGCCCTGGTACATCAAGGCGGAGAACCACCTCTGCCAGTACAACAAGTGATCCGGGAGAAGGCCGGCGGGGCGGGCGCCGGCGCATGGCCAAGGCGCCCGCTTCCGGCGGCAGCGGTCAGAAGCTCCGCACCACCACGTTGCTCTTCCTCTGAACGGTCACGTTGGTGTAGAGGTTCTTGAGCGTCAACAGGGCGTAGACTTCGTCCGTTCCCCAGTCCTCGTCGAGCAGGCTCACGCCGACGGTCACGTCGAAAGTGACATTCTCCGGCGAGGCAGGGGTGGCATCGGGGAAGAACTTGCTGCCGTAGCTGTAAAGGAAATCGTCCGGGTTCAGCCACATTCCCAGATCCTCGCCCCATAGCGAGCAGTGCAGCACGAAACGAAGCCCTTCCTTCATCTCGCGCATTTCGTAGGTGGTGAAATACACCTTGCAGGTGACGACGCAACGGGCCGTCTTTTTCGCGGAATCGACGGTGATATTCAGTTTCGGGTTGACCAGACTGGCCATATGGTTCCTCTCTTTCGTGCGCGGGAGCAGGCAGTTTGCCGGCATGCCCGCGGAGCGAGCCTCCGCCTTGTCTGCTTCGTTGTCCGGGCAAGACGCGGATGCCGCTTACCGAGGGCCGGGGTCAGCGAAAAGGATGCTCCTCCGGTGAGGACAATCTCCAAAGCCCCTTGCAGATTGTCCGGTTAATGTTGGGCTTTCGCGATGATTCCCGGCGAGAGCCTTTCCAGTCGCTGATGTATTTATACGGCAAAGGCGTGTTTAAAAGCAAAAGAAATTGCACCCTATTTGTTGCCGGGACTTTGGTTTTTGCGCACCAGGGAAATACAGTACCGGAACCTGTTCTCCTCCTTTTCTCCGGAAAAGGGCCGGGCAGCGCCCGGAGGGGGGCGGCGGCGTTTGCAGGAATTGCTCCTGCCCCGGCCTGCCCCGGACCGGCACAACACCAGACTATGCCGTGCCACACGGCGTGTCGGCACCAGGACGGTGTCGTTGTCAGCAGGGCTTCGCGTTTGGAAGAAGAAGGGCGGCCGCGGACGGAGGAAGCACGCGCGCCCTGTGGCTATTCCGCTCGACCGGCAGGCGAATCGAGGAGCGAGCCCGCGAACTCCACAAAGCGCCAGGCGTCCCGGAAATTCGACGCAATGCCAAACGACACGCGCACAGCGCCCGTGCTTTGGGCGTCGATGCACATCCGCAGGTCTTCGAGCGTGAAACGGGATGCGGAACGGACCTCGGGACGGTTGAAACACGCCGCCAGCTCCTCGGCGCGAAGGCCGAGCGCCGCCTCGCCGCCTCCAGGGTTGCAGAAGCAGCCGGTGCGGAGCGAGATGTGCTGGCGCGCGGCCATCTCCTCAATGCAAAGATGATCGATCACCCGGCCAGCGGGGTCGTAAAAGTTCATCGTCACCGTGGCCCCGCGAGGACCGTCCGCCCCGGGACCGTAAATCCTCACGAGCGGCCGTCCGTTGGAGTGGTGCAAAGCGTGCAACTGCCCGATCAGCCAGCCGGCCAGGCAGCGGCAGCGTTCGTGAATCAGGTCCAGGCCCGCCTTGCGCAGGTGCCTGAGGCCGATTTCCACGCCGGGGATGTTCAGAAAATCCACGGTGCCGTCCTCGAACGCCTCCGGCCCGTCGGCAAGAAAATAGCGGTCGCCCTGCACGGATGCCACCGTGATGGTTCCCCCGGCGAACCACGGCCGGTGCAGTTTCCGGAGCACGCTGCGCTTCGCGATCAGGCACCCGATCCCGGTGGGATAGCCGAACATCTTGTAGAACGAAAGCGTGACAAATTCCGGCTTCACGGCGCTCAAGTCGAGCGCATTCGTCGGCACGAAAGCCGCCGCGTCGAGAAGCACGTCCCAGCCGGCGGCCTGGGCTTTCCCGACCCAGGCAAGGCTGTGCTGCGCTCCGGAAAAGTTCGACTGGGCCGGATAAGCGAACAGCCGGTCCCCTCCGTCCGAGTATTCCTGCAAAGCGTTCTCGAGAACGGCCGAGTCGACAAGCAAATCCGGGATGGAGAGCGGAATATACCGGATGCGTGCCCCCCGCGCGCGGGCGAATTCGCGAATGCCATTGACCGAATTGTGATTGTCAAACGTGAGCAAATAGACACCGCGGGGAGAAAATGGATAGGATTCCCCAACCAGTTTCAACGCGCCCGTCGCATTGGGCGTGAAAATGACGGTGTATTCCTCCGGCGATGCGTTGAAATATTCGAGCACGTCGCGCCGGCCGCGCTCCACCCACTCCGACATCTGCGCCGACGCCGGATTGCGCGAGTGCGGGTTGCCGAAGACGTGCGATTCCAGCAGCCCCACATGCTCCTGCACCTGGCTCGCGCCGTAGAGCCCCGCGCCGGTGTAATCGAGATACACCTCCCCCAATGCGTCCAGGCGGGCGTAATCGCGCGCCCGGAGTTCGTCCAGCGATGCCGTGCGGCGGTATCCGGGCCACTGCTCGAGAAAGCGCTCGAAGGCTTCCTGCCGGCGGTCTTCCGCGTTCGTTCCGGCCGTCATCAGGTGCGAACCTTTCCGGGGCCTTCTTTCCACGATACCTTCCCTTGGGTTCCCCCTCCAACAAGGTGACTGCAATCGGCTGGGAACAGGCAGGTTGGAAAGCGTAACACCACGCGCAGGTGGTGTATACTGGCAAAAGCTGAGAAGTTACCGCAACATACTGTAAGAAAGGGACTTGACAAGATCAGCGACTTGGCGGATAAAGGAAGCGGGCACGAAAGTTTCAGTTATGCGGGTATTAAGGTCGGCAATGGTGACCGTCGGCAGGGAGGGGTGAGGCATGCAGTGGCTGAATGAGTATCTCGAGAAACGGACCACGGCGGCGGACGCGGTGAGCGAGATCCGCTCGGGGCAAACCGTGTACATCCATCCGGGTTGTGCGGTGCCGGTCGATCTGGTTTCGGCACTGCTCGAGCGCTCGCGCGATCTGGAGGACGTGCAGATCATCCACCTGAAGACGCTTGGCGGCGCGGACTACACGCGGCCGGAGTTCGAGCGCAGCTTCCGGACCATCGCGCTGTTCATCGGGGACAACGTCCGCCAGGCGGTGAGCGAGGGCCGGGCCGAATACATGCCGATTTTTCTGCACGAGATCGAGGGGCTGTTCGAGCGCGGGGAATTGCGGCTTGACTATGTCCTGATGCAGGTCTCGCCGCCGGACAAATACGGCTATTTCAGCCTTGGCGTCGGTGTGGATACGACGCTGACCGCGGCGCGGCATGCGCGGCGCGTGATCGCGGAAGTCAATCCGAACATGCCCCGCACGCACGGCCAGACTTTCCTCCATATTTCCGAGATTCACAGGATTGTCGAGGTGAACCACGCGCTGCCGGAAATGGCGCCGGAGCCGGCCAATGACATCCAGCGGCGCATCGCCCGCAACGTCGCCTCGCTGATCCCCGACGGCGCCACCTTGCAAATGGGCATTGGCGCGGTGCCGGACGCGGTGCTCAGCTGCCTGACCAACCACCGGGACCTCGGCATGCACACGGAAATGTTTTCCGACGGCGTCATCCCGCTTATCGAGAAGGGCGTGATGAACGGGTCGCAGAAAACCATTCATCCGGCCAAGCTGGTGGCGAGCTTTGTGCTCGGGACGCGGCGGCTGTTCGACTTCATCGACGACAACCCTCTGTTCGAGTTCCACCCGACGAAGTATGTCAACGACCCGTTTGTGGTCGCCCAGAACCGGAAGATGATCGCCATCAACTCGGCGATCCAGGTGGACCTGACCGGCCAGGTTTGTTCGGACTCGATCGGCACGCGGCCGTACAGCGGCTTCGGCGGCCAGGTGGATTTCATCCGCGGCGCCGCGCACAGCCCCGGCGGCAAGCCGATCATCGCCCTGCCGTCGACGGCGAAGAACGGCGAAATCAGCCGCATCGTGCCGGTGCTGGAGCCGGGCGCCGGCGTGGTGACCACGCGCGCCGACGTCCACTACGTGGTCACCGAACACGGCATCGCCTATCTGCACGGCAAGACGTTGCGGGAGCGGGCCGAGGCGCTGATCGCCGTCGCCGACCCGAAATTCCGGGACATGCTCACCGAGTTC
>Ga0209162_1002738_pt1 | contig 15003 bp, 9 predicted proteins | sample YNPNPMetaG_FD_187121 | JGI IMG/M metagenome (GOLD analysis project Ga0209162, IMG submission 187121) | Anoxygenic and chlorotrophic microbial mat microbial communities from Yellowstone National Park, USA - YNP NP MetaG (SPAdes) (version 2) ... | reverse complement strand
GCGGCGGGGGTAGACGACCAGGTCGAGCGTCGTCTGGATGCCGACGTCGCTCTGCCCCATCACGTCGTCCCCCCGCACCTCGTCCGCACTCAGGTATTGGTTGTAGATCGCCGCCACCAACAGCCGGAAGTCGACGGAGGGATTGGTGGTCGAGGCCGTCCCGTCGGGATTCTCGATGCGCTGCGGCGGAAGCGTCGCCAGCGAGACCTGCGGCGTGATGCGCAGCCGTCCCGCCCCGATGGCGTCGCCGGACGAGGCGTAGAACACGTTCGTGTCGTAGCCGCCCTCGAGCGCGATGCCGGGATGGAAGACCAGGCTGTCCGAGAGCTGAATCCCCGGACCTTCCGTGTTGCGTCGATCGTGGAGCCACTCCTGACCCGACGCGAGCACGGGGAACAGGACCATGCATGCAACGGTGAGCCACCGCGCACCGACCAAGGGCCGGGTCAAGTGCGACATCCCCGTGAAGTACATCCGCCCGCTCCATCCGGGGCGACCGGCCGTCCGCGCCCCGTCCGCTCGAGCCTCCGAACTCAGTAAAAACCGCTCGCATGGGGAGGCCGGTCCAACAGCGGCTCCGGCACCTCCACGGTCGTAAAATCGAAGGGCGTCAGGTTCGGATCCCGCACCACCGTCACCGCGGGAGCACCCACATACCCCATCTCCTCGCCGATGCACGCCTCGACCTCCATCCGCAAGGACTGGACCTTCTGGTACACCACGACCAGGACCCGATACTCGTGCATCCGGCGGTCGTTGTCGTTCAACCGGATCGCCTCACGCAACGAGTTGCGCCGCTCCTCGAAGGACTGGACCTGCGCGTTGATCTCCATCAACTTGTTGTTGAGACAGTTGATCTTCACAATGTCGGGCCGGTCGGCCTGACGCGCCGCCGTCAACAGCCGGGCGGCGTACTCCCGCGTCTGCACCACCGTCGTGTATTTCTCGTCCGCCCAACCGAGCTGCTCCTGCGGCGTCAAACCAGCCTCCTGCTCGAAGGCCAACGCCAAGTCGTCCTCCCCGGACGCACGCGCCGCAGGCCCCTGTTGGGCCGCCGCCGTCACGCCGACCACGAACGCGACGCCGATGATCAGGACAACCCACCCTCTCGAAGCGATTCGCATGCTCGCCTCCCGCGACACGACGCGCTTCATGTAGTCGATGCCGCCTGCCAAGTCAACCCCTGATTCCGCCCCCCAACCGCCCGGAATCACGACCACGGCCGCGCCTCCGCCGGCGGATGCGCCGCCGCAGATCGTTCGGTGCATCCGCACGCCCGTCCGTTCACGCGGCGAGCCTGCCCCCGCGGATTTCGGCGGGGAGGAGCGGCCGGCCGTCGGCGCGGGCGGCCGGAGTTCACGCCCCGCAACCGTTCCCGCACTGGGTGCGGCACACGGATACCACGCCCCGACCATGACCGGCCGGCACCGGAGCACCGCTGCGCCGCCCCTGCCGCACCTCCGACCTCACAACCTCCGGCAAACCGGGATTTCGGCGGTTCGCAGCCCGACGCGACGACGAACGAGAAACGATACCGATTTCCTGCTGGGGGGAGGGCGCCGAGCTACGGAGCGATGAAGCTGACGGGCAGCCGGACGCGGAAGTCACCGCCCTGGGGGGGGCTCGAGGCGAAGTTCATCGTGCTCAACTTGGCGACGATGCAGCTGGTGACGCCGGCCGCATCGAGCGCCGGGGCGTTGCGCTCGACCTCGACGCTCACCCCCCCCTGCTGGTTGATCGTGATCAGGAACGTCAGGTCGCCGGCCAGCGTCGGGTCGCGGACCAGCGCGTTGTTGTAGCAGGCTTCGATGGCGGAGCGCTTGCGCCCGAGCGTGGCGCGGAAGACGTCACCGCTCATCCGGCCCGAACCGCCCGCCGGCGCCCCGCCGCTCGTCCGAACCGTGCCGCGCTTGATTTCCTGCTTCTCCACCTTGGTGGCATCGATCCGGTTCGGAACCACCGCCGGCCCGGTCGGCTGGCCACCGCCGCCGCCGACCGTGCCGACCGTCGGTCCCTCGACGAGGTTGCCCGCCAACGTCGTGAAGCCGCCGCCGCCGCCCCCCCCGCCGTCGCTCGTCCCGACCGTCCCGGCCAGGGCATCCTGCAGGCCCGTCACGGAACCGCTCACGCCGCCGAACTCCGCCAGGCCCATGTTGGGTCCGCCGGATCCACCGCCGAGGATGTTCTCGAGGGAGAGGGTGTTCTCGATCTTGGCCTGGAGCTGTCCCAGCTGGCGCTGGGTGATCGATTCGCCGCCGATGCTGACCCGCGCCGGGCCCTGGCCGGTGCTGCGCGACGGTTCCTTCGGCGCCTCGACCGGCGCCGCCGTCTCGGCCCCTTGCTGTGCGCCGGCCGCCTCCTGACCCGTGTTCTCGGCCGCCCCCGTCCCCTCCTCCTTCGTCGGGGTCTCGTCCCCCGTTTCCTCCGCCTTCATGTCCGCCGCCGTGACGACCTGAATCTGGAGGGGCGAGAAGTCGGAAGCGAGGATCTCCTCGAGCGTCGGCTTGGGCCAGTCGGGAATCATCGCGCCGCACATCAGCCCGACGTGCACCAGGCCGGCGACGATGTAGGCCGCCACCAACCCGGGCTCGATTCGACTGAGCCAGCCGCCGCGGACCGAGGCGGGAAGCTGGGGCCGCGGCTGGATCGGAGGCGGAACGACGAACTGAAACAACATCGTCGTGTCGCCGATCACGAGCCTGCCCTTGCACTCGTCGGTCAGCGGAACCGCATGCCCCCGCGAGACGGGCTGCGCCTTCGGGGAGGTGCGCAGCGAGGCGAGATCCATCACCCCCCCCGCGTCCGGCGGGAACGCGACACGACCGGTCATCTCCGGCGTGAAGTTCAACCAGTATTGCTCGCCCTTGGGCCCGCCCGCCCGCAGCTCGAACAACGGGTGACGCCCCGTCAGACTCGGATGCGGGATGACGAAATGGTTCCTCTCGGAGGCTCCCACCGTCACGGTCTCCCGCACCCGTAGGATGCGCTCCTCGATGATCCGCTGGCCCTGGATCACCCCGATCCGAAGCACCTTGGGGATGTTCGCCTGCAGGGCCGCAAACGCGGCCATGCCACGACGGATCACCCGAGGCTTCCCGTCGGGCCCGCGAACGACCCGCAACGGCTTGGGACGCTTGGCGGCCCCGGGTGCGGTCGACGCCCCGGCGGCGGTTTGCGGAGTCGGCTTGTTCATCGGTCCATGACCCCCTTCGGGGCGCTGCAGACGGCGGGGACGGGAAGAAGACGGCGCCGGGCAACCCGCCCGGACCCGGTCGATCCCCGGACCCTACTGTCCGGTCATCGTCCGGATCACCGCGAACATGTACCGCTCGTAGCCCGCCTCCTTGGCCGTGTACAGCACCTCCTTCACGATCCGCACCGGCGTCCGGATGTCGGCGACCACCAGCAACCAGTTCTTGGTCAGGTATTTCCGGCCGCCGCGCTTCTCGATCTCCGTCAGCTGCTGCTTGTACGCCTCCAGCTGCGCTTTTAGATCCTCGATCAAGTAAGAGGCTTTGCCTCCCGCCTTCGCCTTCTCGTCCACCGTCCGGACGCCGTTCTCCTCCCGCAACAACGCCGAGCGCTGCTGATTGCAGTAGATCGCGTCGGACTGGATCTCCACCTTCGCCGCGCCCTGGATCTCGTTCTTGGTCAACGAGAACGCCACCCGCATCTTCTCGTTCTGCTGGATCGAGATCGGCTCGTTGGCGTACGTGCTCAGGAGAAAGCTCAAGATGATCGTCAGCGCGTCCATCAGGGACGTGATCGCCAGCCCCGCCGCGACTTCCTCCCGCCCCTTCTTTCGGCGGGCTTTCTTCTTCTCGAGGTAGCGCGGGTCGAGCGCGGGTCCTTCCGCGGCGACGGGCACCTGACCCTGGTCCTGGTAGCTCATCCTGCCCCGTCCTTCTCCGGGCCGCCCGCCGAGGTGCCCCACTTCCGGAACCTCGACGAACTCCCTCTGTCAGGCGGCGGCGGGGAAAGTTCCCGCCGCCGGACGACCTCAGTTCACGAACCCGACCACCGGGAACAACAGCTCCCGGGTCATCGCATCGTTCCAGGTCTTCGGGTCGAGGAACGGGTCCTGGATCCCCTTCTTGATCGCCTCGTCCACCCCCGACTTGAACTCTTCGTCGGCCGTCCAGTCGAAGTCGAAGCGGCGCAGCCGGGAAAAGTCCATGATCCCGACGAGCTGGCAGTAGGGGATGTCGTCTTCCGACTTGATGTTGATCTGGTCCTTGTCGTCGAGACGATCGCCGTACGCCTGGGTTGCCTTGTCCTTGATCTGGACCAGGTTGATATTGAACGCCTTGAGGTCGGGGACCTTCACCTGTCCCTGCGGATTCTCATAACAGATCTTGACGAACTTCTCCATGTAGGCCCAGTAGGCGCAGTCGTTGAACGCCTTCGGGTCCGCCGGCGGCTGGCACGACTGCCGCTCTTTCTGGATGTCGGCCATCGACATCGTGCGGTGCGGCAGATCGATCCGGCCCTTCGTTCCGGTCGCCACGTCCTCCGGCATCACGTCGTTCGACACATCCCGCCCGGCCATCAACGTCAGCGACCCCTTGGTCACCACGGCGACCAGCCGCAGCTTCTTCTGCTCCTCGGCCTGCCGACCCTTCGCCTGGCCGCCCTCGGACCCCCGCAGGACCGTGATTTGACCGAAGGTGACCCAGGTCGTCGTCCAGAGAACCAGGGGGATGAGAACGCAGACCAGATTCATGACCGGAACGAGATCCGGATCCTCAAACTTGCCCGTGTCCCTCTTCCTCGCCATCTCGGCTTCCTCCGCGACGGCCGCGGCACCGGAACCCGCCCGGCACCCGCGCGCTCCTCATCCATGACCCCGACGGCGGGCCGGGTCCCGTCGCCCTCCGCTCGCCGTCCCGCCCCGCCGGCGGCGGCTACTGGGGGACGCCCGTGCCGAGCTGCCCGCGGGCCCGCGCCACGAGCAGGTTCTCGAGCTTGACCGAATACTGGTCGACCTCCTCGAGAATCTTCTTCGTGACCCCGGAGAGCACCAGGAACGCGGCGAGCGTTGGGATGGCGATGATCAGCCCGAACGCCGTCGTGTTCATGGCGACCGCGATTCCCTGCATCAGCAGCGTGGACCGCTCCTCCTGGCTCGCCACCTTGCTCGCGCTGAACGCGAGGATCAGACCGGTGATCGTCCCGAGCAGACCCATCAGGGTGGCGATCGAGGCGATGGGCGGCAGGTTCCCCGTCCGCTTCGTCACCATCGGGATCACCTCGAGCTGCGCCTCCTCGATGGCGTTCGAGATCTCCATCTCGCCCTTGTTCGCCCGCATCAGGCCCGCCTTGAGGACGCGCGGAAGCGCCGCGTTCGGGGCCGCGTTGCACAGCTTGATCGCCCGGTCGATGTTGTTCGCCATCACCAGCTTCTGGATCTGCGCCCAGAACTGCGTGGCGTTGATGTTGAATCGGAAGAGCAGGAAGATCGCCCGCTCGATGATCGTCGCCAACGCCGCAATCGAGGGCAAAATGATCAGCCACATCCAGATGGCGCCCTGTCCCGTGAATGCACTCTTGATGTAGTCCATCACTTCCTCCTTGGACGATCGCGCGACCGGAACTCCCCGTCGCCTCTACCCGCCGCGGACACCCCGTGCCCGGGTTCCCACCGCGAGGGGTGGCCCGGATCATAAGCGACCGCTTCCGGGGCAATCAACAAAAAAAATCAGAAAGGCTCGCCGTCCACGCTGCGCACGATTTCCTCCAGGAACGACCGGCGCAACTCGAGCAGCCGGATGCCCAGCGGCTCCCGGTTGAACGAGACCATCACGATGTTCCGCAGCGTCCCGTGGATCTCGATCGTGCCGCACTCGAGCGTTCCGTCGGCCGCTGTCCGGCACCCCGACGCATCCTGCGCCTGCGCCGGCCCCGCCGCACTCGCCAACCCCACGAACAACGCCGCCGCTACCCCAAGCACCCACCGTCCTCGCCTCGACATCTCGACCTCCCCGGCCGGAACCTACCAGCCGCCACCACCCCAGCCGTCGTCCGTCGCGCCGCCGCTCCCCGACTCCGTCGCGCCCCCGCCCTCGTCGCCCCAACCACTGCCCCAACCGTCCCCCGCGCCGCTCGTCTCCCCCGCCCCGCCCTGGACCTCCAACGGCGCCGGCGCCGGCGCCGTCGCCAGGTCGTAGTCCGCCTGTGCCGCCTGGATCAACGCCGCCAGCTCGCCGTCGTTCCCCCCCATCAACCCCAGCGCCCGGCGGAACTGTTCGAGCGCCGTCTGGTCGGAGCGGGCGCGGTCGAGCCCCTCGAAGTTCGACGTCCGCGCGTCGTAGTACACGAGCCCCAGCGCGATCGGCACTTCCGGCGCCGACGGATACAACCGCTCCGCCTCGCGCAACACCTCGACCGCCGCCGCGTAGTTGCCCTGGCCCCGGTACGCGTTCCCCAGCCCGACCAGCACCGGCAACCAGGTCGGCGCCACGCGCCGCGCCGCCTCGAGATTCTCGATCGCGGGCCCGAGCTGTCCGCCGTCGAGCTGATATCCCGCCACCAGTACCCGCGCCTCGACGAACGTCGGGTCGGCGTCGATCGCGTTCTGGTAGTACTGCAACGCCTCGAACTTCCGTCCCTGCTCGGCCGCCATCCGGCCCAGCGTGAATCGGCAGTATGCCCAGAGCTTGCACGCCCGCCGGGTCTCGGGCGTCCCACCCCCGACGCAGGAGTCGAACGGCACCGAGCCTTCCAGGTTCGAGGCGATTCGCGTCAGCAGCTCCTGCGTCAAGGCCGAGCGACCCTGCTGGATGCTGGCCCGCAACAGGATCTGGAACGCCTCCAGACTGTTCGCGTCGGCCAGCAGCATCCGCCGCGCGATCACCACCCCTTCATCCGCCCGGTTCGCCGCAATCAACGCCTCGGCCAGGATCTCTTGCAGCTCGTTGTTGTCCGGGAACGCGCTCGCCCGACTCTGCACCTGCGACAGCGCCTCCGCCACCCGCCCCGACCGCTCGAGCAGCCGGAACAGGGCCCGCAGGGCGTTCGGGTAGTCGGGCTTGATGTCCAACGCCCGCTGGTAGCTCAGGATCGCCTCGCGGGTGTCGCCGCGCCGCTCCGCCAGGTAACCGAGATTGTACGCCGCGCGATAGGCCGTCGGGTTCGACGCCAACACCGCCTCGAATGCCGCCTTCGCCGCCGCGTCGTCCCCGCGAACCTCGAACGCCTCCACCCCCTGCTGGAAGTTCGCCGCCTCGGTCGCCGACAGGGGGACGATCTCGCGCGGCGCGGACGTCGATGCCCCGCCGCCGCCGGCCGCCAGAGCCTCGTCGATGCCCGCCTCCAGCGGCGACTCCGGAACCGCCGCGGCGCCGCCGGCCGGCGTCCCACCTCCCTCGCCGGCCGTCGTCGTCCCGCTCTCCCCGCCGCCCGTCCCGCTCCCCCCGCCGCTTCCCGCGCCACCGCCCGAACCGGCCCGCGGCGTCGTCGGCGGATGGTCGCCGTCGCCGCACGCCGCAAGCCCCGAGAGCATCACCGCCACGACCAGCACCGCCGCCGGGCGCCCACACCGAAGGACGCATCGATCCACGGTCCGCATCGGTCTCTCCCTCCCCGCCCTATTGCGCGACGGGGTCCAGCCCGTCGCCGAACGCCTGCCCGGTCACCGTTGGCAGACGGCCATTCGCGAACAGCTGACTCGGGTCGCTCGAAAGACTCAGCTGCCGCACCAGATCGATGGACGAACGCACCCACTCATTGGAGGCGCCCGTCGACCGGGCGTAGGGCACGGCGCCGAGAATGTTCTTGGTGGTGGGCGTTCCGTCCCCGATCAGGTACCAGCGGATGATGTTGTCAATCGTGATCCCGCTCTCCACCTCGACGCCGCGAATGCCCGCCGCGATCTCGTCGAGCAGATCGCGCAGGGTGCCGTCCCGGATCGGGATCTCGAGCCACGCGGGCTGGAGACGCTGTTCGAGCGTCGCCAGCCGCAAGACGAGATGGTTCCAGACGTACGCGATACGGTAGCGCGCCGCCACACCCCAGGTCGGCGAGACGGGGTAGTCGCGGATCACGGCGAGGTACCCGGCCGTGAGCTCCTTGGCCAGCCGGACCAGGTTGTCCTTGAACGTCGCGATGTCGTCGGCCAGCGTGCGCAGACTCCGCGTCGAGAACTCGTACCGGTCGTACTCGCGGAACTTCGACTCCAACCCCTCGAAGCGCGGCCTGCCCAGCACCTCCTGCGTCTCGATCACCAGTTGCGCCTGCGATGCCGTCAGCCGGCCACCCGCCACCGTCTTCTCGGCCATGCTCAACCGGTTGTACGCGCCTTCCAGCGCCGTGCGGGCCCGGTCGATCCCGGTGCGGTTGTTCTGTCGCACGGCATCCTGGTACAGCCACCAGCGGACCTGCAGCACGTCGAAGCGGCGGGCCGAGTCGTTCTCGTACAGGCGGAGGTAGGCGTCGGCCGCGGAACGCATGTCGCTCCAGGCCGAGCCCTGCTGGTAGTACTCCACCACCGCCAGGCGCATCCGCAACGCCTCGTCGGCCGATCGGGTGTAGCCCTCGTCGATCACCCGCTGCGTGAGTCGGGCCGCCTCGCTCCAGTTGCCCTGCAGCCGCTGGATCTGCGCGGTCGCCCGCACCGCCTCCGCCGTGTACTCCGCGTCGGTGCACGGCCGGCGCGGGTCGGCCAGGCAGTCCTGCACCGGCCGCAGCGTGGCGCCCCGGGCGACCCGGCCGGCCGAGCGTTCCAGGGCCTGGAAGTTCCGGGCCGCCTCGTCGAGGTCGAAGGTCTGCATGGCGTTGATCGCGACGTAGAAATACGCCTCCGGCAACCGCACCCGGTTGTGCGGGTCGGCGCGCGGGTTGTCGCAGTTCTGGACGTACGGGCTGGGCGGCGAACAGTGCTGGATCAGTCGGTTCCACGTCTCGACCGCCAGCACCGGCTCCCGCGCCCGGCCGTACGCCACGGCCGCCATCCGGATCGCGGCGGGCGAATCCGGGTTGTCCGGATGCTGGTTCACCACTTCCAGCAGCATGCGCGCGGCCTGCCGGTACGCCTCGGGGTCGTTGGCCTGGGCCGCCTGCTCGAACTTGTCCGACGCCGCGGCGAACTGCTCCCCGATCCGCGCGACCTGAATCCCCTGCACGATGTTGCGCCCCGCGTCGCTCGCGCGGAAGCACTCCCCGCTCTCCGCCGCATTCCGGAGCTGCTCGATCCGCTCGCGGTCCCCCGCGTACCGGGCGAGCGTGTCCAGGATCTGCCAGGCCTCGATCGCCAGATCGGTGTGCGCGGGGTTCCCGCAGTACTCATTGAACAGCATCTCGTACATCGCCCGCGCCTCGTCCCAGTGCGCGAGGAAGAACATCTGCGAGGCGATGCGGCGACGATAGCCGAGCGTCGCGGGGTCGTCGGGGTAGCGCTGGATCCAGCGCGCCATCGTCGCCTGCCACTGCGCGATCATCGGCGGGACCGGCAGCGGGTCGGGCACGCGACGCAGGCGGTCGCCCTCGCCCTCCTCGTGCGACGGCGGTTCCTCCGGAATCAACCCCTGCCCGGTCGCGGCGTACTGGTTTCCGAGGATCACGATCTGGTTGAACAGCGCGTCCCGCTGGTGCGTAGTGGACAGGGTGGAGTTCTCCACCGTCTCGTACTGCCGCAGGGCTTCGTCCACCCGTCCGACCACGTAGAGACAGTTGGCCAGGTTGAACATGTTGTCGTAGGTGTAGGCGGACGACGGGTACTCCCGCAGCAGCTGCCGGTACGCCTCGATCGCCATCTCGTACATCCGCCTGGCCAGCGCGCAGCTCTCGGTCTGGCCCGCATCACAGTTCGCCTGGTGCGTGTCGGCGGCGGCATGGTACTGCCCCGCCGCGTCCTGCAACGCGCCCTCGGCCTGTTCCTCCACCTCCTGGAGCAGCTCCGGGTTGTCGCGGTTCTCGTCCCACCAGCGCCGGCCCACCTGGGGGTCGGGGCACAGGGAGTTGGCCCCGCCGACCGCCGTCGGGGCCGCGATCGACGTCTCGGTCCCCGGCCCGCCGCTCTGGCGGAACAACGCCAGGCACTCGATCGCCTCCATCATCCCGGCCCGCGCCCCCGGGTCCGCCTCTCCCGTGTTCTCCCGGTACAGATCGACCAGCTTGCGCAGCATCCGCGGCACGCGGGGGTGCAACGGGAAGCGCTGGATGAACAGGCGGTAGACCCCGGCCTTCTTCTGCCAGGTGTCGCACTTGTCCTCGTCGCAGCACTCCTTGACCAGGGTCTCCATCAACGGCTGGAACCACGCCGCGTCCTGCGGCACGAGGGCCGGGTCCGCGACGCGCTGCGCCGGCTGGGCCGTCGCCCGCGGTCCCTGCCAGTAGTCGTAGATCAGGTTGGTCGCGATCCCGATCAGCACGTTGACCCGCTGCCCCTCGGCCTTCGCCTGGTAGTCGCCGAACTCCCCCGCCTGCAGCTTCTCCAGGAACAGCCGGTAGGGCTCCATCGCGTCGTCATAGCGGTTGAGCCCGGACAGGGCGTGCCCGATCTCCGCCAGGGCGAACGCGTAGTACGGATTGTTCCGGGGTCCGAGATCGACGACCCGGCGGTACGCCGAGATCGCCCACTCGATATTCTCGTCGTCGAACTCGCGCGAATAACGCCCCTGGAAGCTCTTCGCCAGCACGAACCACGACGGGGCGATGAACTTGGAGTTCGGGTCGAGCGGCCGGCAGTCTTTGAAGTAGTCGCGCATGGGGGTGTCGGGGTCCGTCAGGTCGCGGAACTCGTCGACCGCCCCGGGCGCCACCCCGCGCGCCCCGCGCACCGGCTCGGGCGGCGGCGCCGCCGCCACCACCCACTCGGGAGCCACCCCCGCCACCCGGTGCGGGCCGGCCACCGGACCTGCATACGGCGGATAGTGGACCTTGTTGGCGCAGACCGCCGCCAGGAACGAGGCGACGGCCTCCTCCTGGTACGGGTCGATGGCCGAGGCGACCCCGACCGCCACCTGCTCGTTGCGGAACGCCTCCGACGGCGTTTCCTGCAAGGAGAATCCCAGCACATAGTGCACGCCGTCGCGGCGGGGGAAGTCCGGGAACTCCGTGAGGAGCCGGCGGTACAGATCGATCGTCTTGTCGTAACGACGCGCGCGATCCTCCAGCGCCGCCGTCTCGTTCTCGTCCTCCCAATACAGGTCCCCGAGCCGGTACATCGCGTCCGGGGTGTACTGGCGGTCCGTCGGGTGCTCCCGCAGGAACTGCTCGAGGTAGTAGATCGCCGCGCGCCGCGATCGGCGCTGCAGTTCGAGCTCCGTGGCCGACTGCGCGCGAAACGTCCGCTGCACGTCCCGCTCGCGCCGCCGGTACCAGTCGAACGCGAAGCCGTCGACGTAGCGACGGAAGTCGCCCACCAGGTGAGCGAAGGCGGCCTGGTCCGCCGACACTTCCGGTAGCTGCGCCGTTTCCGCCGCGCCCGGCGGGTTCTGGACGATCGCCGACAGGCCGGCCCGGTACATCGGCTGGGGCACGAACAGGGCGTCGAGCTGGGCGGGGTCGATCCGCACCCCGCCGACGTCGGCCGGCGCCGTCGCGAACATCGGCGGCGGCGCGGAGACCGGCAGCAACGGCTGGCTCGCCGTTTCCTCGCCCGTCGCGGCCGCGTCCGCCCCCAGGCCGGTCGCCCCCAAGTCGTCGGGCGGCGTGCCGCTGTCCGGCGCCTCCTGCGCGACCGCGGCCCCGGCCGAGAACAGGACGAGGACGACGAGCGGCCCCCGACCGGCGCGACCCGATCGCCGACCCGCGCCGCCTCGATGCATCCACGAGGTTTCCCTCATCGTGCGCCCCTCAGTTCCCCACGAGGTCATCGTACTCCATCTGGATCGATTGCAGCTCGCGGTCGCGCTGCTGACCCATCTGGATCATCCGGCTTCGGTGCTCCTCCGCCAGACTCCAGGCGCTGTCGGCCACGCCGATGTCCGATCGCAGAATCAGGTCCTCGAACCGCCCCGCGATCTGCTCGAAGTTCTCGAACGCATAGCCCCCCACCACCTCCGACGCGGCCTCCTCGACCGCCGCCAGCCGTCGGCGGTAGTCCTCGACCTTGCGCCGCTCCTGCTCCACCGCGGCCAGCAGCTCGCGGCTCCGGTCCTGCGCCTGCCCTTCCAGCGTCCGCTGCACGGTCGCCAGGTCGGACTCGACGCGCGAAAGCTGATCCAGGGCCGACTGGACGCGCGACAACGTCGCGCCCCCCGCCCCCGAGACCGCCAGCGCCGACACCTCGCGCGCCACCGCCTGCCGGTAGCGTTCCCGCAGGTCGCGCGCCGTCTCCGCCGAGACCTCCCCGACCTGCGTCTCCGCCCGCAGCACGTCGACCCGGCGCCGGAGATCCGCGGCCTGGCTGCGGTAGTGCTCCACGGCGCCGCGCACGAGCCGCACCTCGGACTGGATCGCCTCGACCTCGGTGGCGGACAGGTCGCCCCAGTTCTCGGGCGACAGGAGGTACTGTTCGAGCGCCGCACCCATCGAATGGACGAGCTCGATCGAATGCGTCGTCTCGGTCAACAGATGCGAGACGGCATCGATCGCGTTGCGCTGCGTCTCGTAGGCGGAGGACAACCCCTCGGCGTCCGTCGGGAGCTGCCCGACGGCGGCCTCCAGCGCCCGCCGCTCCTGGCGCGCCGCCGCCGCCTCGCCCGGCGGCGCGGCGATGCCGTCGATTTCGGCGGCCAGCGCCTGGCGGATGCGCGCGCAGGTGTTGCCGAGCATCTCCGCGCGGTCCCGCACGCCGCGCAACTCCGAGAAGGCACCCACCACGCTGCGCCCGGCGAGGATCGCCTGGAGCTGCGCCGCCAGCCGCTCCGTCTCGCTCACGTACCGGCGGATCGCCGCCAGCCCGTCCAGCACCTGCTGCACCTGGGCGATGTTCTCGTTCTCGACGAACCAGGCGCGGGCCTGCGGCGGCAACAGGTTCGTCGCCGTCACCGCCTCCGCCTCCGAACGCACCAACTCGCCGAAGTAGTCCCGCAACCGCTCGCGCGAGGACATCGCCCCCGCGATCTGCTCGTAGACCGGCCCGTAATCCGCCTTGACGGACCGGAACGCCTCGACCGAGTAGTTCGTGCTCGCGCTGGCCGCACCCTGCGCCTCCGCCGAACACTCCGGCGGCAGATCGGGCAAGGCCTCCGGCGCGGCGCCGTCGCCCTGCGCCGCCAGGCGCTCCGTTGACAGGAGGAAACATTCCTCGTTGAGCACCAGGCGGCCCTCGCGGAGCAGGATGTTGCCGAGCAACAGCTTCGCCTCGGGAGCGTAGCGGCTCTCCGGGTCGTAGATCACCAGCATCTCCAGCGAGCGGCGGGCCTTCGTCGTGTCGCCGCGGGCCAGGTGAACCCAGGACACCTCGTACAGCGCATCGTCGAACGCCTCGGAGTCGGTCGAGATCCGCTGATAGGCCTCGATCGCGGCATCCTCCCCCCGCCGCTCGTACTGAATGCGCCCGATCGCCAGGTTCGCCAAGTCGACCGTTTCCCGGTCCTCCGGCGACTCGGCCGGCGACAACAGCACCGACTGGAACGCCTGCAGCGCCCGGTCCAGGTCGCCCCGCTTCACGTAGATTACCCCGAGGAAATAGCGGGCGCGGAGGGTGTACTCCGAGTTGTCCGGCACCGCCAGGAACGCCCGCTCCGCCTCGGCCAGGTCGCCGCGGTGAAAGTAGTACTTGCCGCGGAAGTACGGGGTGACCGCCGCGACGTCCGCCGCCGGCAGGCGGTTCAGCTCCGCGAAGTACCGCTCGATGCCGGCGAAGTCCTCCATCCGGATCGCGATCTCGATCAATCGCCCCAGCGCGGGCTGCACGTACGGACGGAACCGGGACTCCCCCGACTGCTGCAACAACCGTTCGAAGAACTCCCGCGCCCCGTACGGATCCTCCGCCTTGTACAACGACTCCGCCAGATGGAACAGCGCGTCGGCGTACGCCGTCTGGTCCGGGTAGTTCTCGACAATGTCGAGATACATCACCCCGGCCTCCTCGTAGAAGCCGAGACGGAAGAACATGTCGGCGTCGGCAAGCTTCTCCTCGACGTAGTGCACCCGGTCCTCCCCCAAACGCACACTGGCCTCCCGCGCCAGATGGGCCACGTTCTGCGCCGCATCCGCAATTCGCCGCTCGGCCGCCCCCACGTCGGCCGCCGCCGGCCGCGGCAGAAGGCCCCACACCAGGAGCAGCCCGGCCCCCCAACGGGCCGTACGCCGCCGCATCACTGGCCTCCCGCCATCCCCGTGGCGAGGTCGCGGATCTGTTCCGTGAACCGGATCGTCGGCCGCTCCTCGATCGCCGTCAACGCATCCCCCTGCTCGAACCCGATTCCCTGAATCGTCACCTCCTTGCCGCCCGCGATCGTCACCGTGTGGCTCGAGTTCACCCGGAACCGGTAGCCCTGCAAATAGGAGAAGATTCCGTGCCCGTAGCCCCGATACTCGATCTCCACCGAAACGGTATGGTCGCCCGGCGCAATGATGGACTCGTAAACGTTGATTTCTTCCAGGTCGCCCAGCTCGCCGCTGTCGTCCGTCTGGTTGTAGACGGGACTGCGGTCCAGGAAATAGGCAAGCTTGACGAGCTGGAACGTCCCACTCATCTCGTTCCTGTGCACGATCCGGATCTTCGACCGCCCGGACCCGCTCCCCTGAATCACCGTCTCCGCCAGCTGCGCCAGCCGGGCCTTCGACCGGAAGACCTCCTGCTTGAGCTGGTTGATCCGCTGTTCGAGCTCGCGCAGTTGCAGCGCGTACGACGCCACCGCCTGCTCCTCGCCCTCGCGGATGGCGCGCACCTCCGTCCCCGCCGGGCTTCCCGGCGGCGTGTGCGGCTGCGCGGAGGGTGCCGCGGGAGCCCCGGCCGCCTCCCCGCTCGCCGTCCCGCCGAGCGTGTCCGGCGGCTGCGCGGAGGGCGCCGCAGGAGCCCCGGCCGCCTCCCCGCTCGCCGTCCCGCCGAGCGTGTCCGGCGGCTGCGCGGAGGGCGCCGCAGGAGCCCCGGCCGCCTCCCCGCTCGCCGTC
>Ga0209162_1002737_pt1 | contig 15005 bp, 13 predicted proteins | sample YNPNPMetaG_FD_187121 | JGI IMG/M metagenome (GOLD analysis project Ga0209162, IMG submission 187121) | Anoxygenic and chlorotrophic microbial mat microbial communities from Yellowstone National Park, USA - YNP NP MetaG (SPAdes) (version 2) ... | reverse complement strand
TCCAGGACGACGACTACCGGGGCCCTCAGGTACTTCGCCAACTCCGCCGTGGAGTAAGTCCCTCTTGAGTCGACCCCGTCATAGAGCCCCCTGTTGCCTTCAATCAGCGCACCGTCCCCCTCGGAGCTATAGCGGAGATACGAACTCAGCAGCCGCTCCGGGGCCATGAGGAATGGGTCCAGATGATGACATTCCAAACCCGAGGCACGGCCCAGCCAGGCAGCATCGATGTAGTCCGGTCCCTTCTTGAATGGGACGACGGTCATCCCTCTGTGCCGCCAGTTAGCCAAAAGTCCAACGGCCAGCAAGGTCTTTCCCGATCCGCCCCTCAAGGCGGCCAGGACGACACTGGGACGACCTCCTCGCATTTCCTCTCTGAGACAGCCCTCCACCTTCAGGACCGAGGATACCCTTCGGGACTTTCCACCCAGGACCGGCCCTTGGACTCGGGGGTATTACCCCACAGGAGGCTCATGGGGGGTATCCCCCCACCGCCTCACTCGTCTTTCTTGGCGCCAGGGAGCATCAGATAGGTGGTGCTCCCGCTGGACCAGTACTCCAAACGCTTCTCGTCGATCATCTCCTTTACGGCCTTCTTCACCTCCGACTTGGGGATGTCCGGAAGGCCCTTCTCCACGTCCTTGATGTAGAATCTAGTCTTTTTCTGGCTTTGAAACCACTGCAAGATCTTCTGCTTCACCTCTTCGCTCATCGTCTACCCCCATTTGAATTGGGTGGTATTGCGGAACGTGGTCGTGGAGAGCTTGTAGTCGTCGATATGCAGCGGGGTGAACTCGATCCCCGTGAGCTTGAAGAAGCGCTCCCACCCCACGCGCTCTATCCATTCTCCGATGCGCTCGTACTTGTTGGCATGCCTGGCATAGACATCGACGATGTTCCTCACCGCCGAGGTCACTTCCGGCCACCTGGGAGGATTGTTGGGGATATAAGGGATGGCCAGCCTCGAGAACATGGGGGCGTGCCTTGCGTTGGAGACCTTTCCCCCTACCCAGATGGAGATCCCGTCGCCGTCCCTGTCCGCCAGCGGCATCGCAGGGCACATGGTGTAGCAGTTCCCGCAGTACATGCAGCGCTCGGGGTTGACGATGACGCTCTTCTTCTCCTTGTCCGGATGGGGACGGATGGCGCCCGTGGGACACGCAGCGATGGTAGTTGGGATCTCGCAGAGGTTCCTCAAATTGTCGTGGTCTATCTTGGGCAGCTTGGTATGGACGCCGAGGATGGCTATGTCGGAGCAGTGCACCGCACCGCACATATTAAGGCAGCATGCCAGGGCGATCCTCACCTGTGCAGGTAGCTTGTGAGAGCCGAAGTACTCGAAGAGCTCGTCCATCACCGACTTCACGACCCCGGAGGCGTCCGTGGCCGGGGTATGGCAGTGGACCCACCCCTGGGTGTGGACGATGCTCGTGACCGAGTGCCCTGTCCCCCCTATGGGCCAGCCCCTGGCGGCCAGTTCCTTCTTCAAGGGGGCGATCTTCTTCTTGTCGGTGAGCAGGAACTCCACGTTGTGCCTGCTAGTGAAGCGGAGGTATCCGTCGCTGAACTTGTCGGCGATATCGCAAACCTCCCTTATGAAATCTATGCTGACGAGCCTCCCAGAGCCCATCCTCACGGAGTAGAGCTCCTTGCCCTTCTCGGATACGTGCATCAGGACCCCGGGCTCCAGGATCCTGTGATATTTCCACTTCCCATAATTCTCCTTGATGATAGGGGGAAGGAAATTACGGAAGTCCGGTGGGCCGATATCTGTCTTTCCCATTCTCGCTTACCTCCTGATACTTTCCCGCCTGACGGATGTCGCCACCGCGGGTCTGCGGTTCTTAGACGCTGATGACTCCAGATCCACCACCTTTCGTCCTCGATCAGAAGAATATGTACGGGTTGAACCGCGGCGTCTTGACCATCTGCGGCACGGCCGGGAGTCCCATTGCCTCCAGGAACTTGCGCATGCCCATCCGCTCTATGAGCTCGCCCAGCCGCTCCCTCATCTTGCCGTTTTCGTCCCACCAATCCCAGATCTTCTCGGCCAGATCCTTGAATTCCTGGTACGGGGACTCGAACTTCATGAAGGGGATGAGCACCCAACTCATGAGGGCGCCTTCCAGTATGGGGGCCTTGCCGCCCACGAGGATCGTCACGCCCGTGTCCTTGCCGGGCCTGATGGCCTCCGGCATGACGTTGATACAATGCATGCAGCGGGTGCAATCTCCGTCATGGATCGTGAGCCTCTTGCCGTTCCACTCCATGCACCCCGTTGGGCACAGCCCCACCACTTCCTTCTCGATGTCGAACTTCTCCCTCTTGCCGCCGAAGCCACCGCCCGCCTTAGGTATCTCTCCGGCCACGTAGGCCTGGACGGCCTTCTGATCTATACGGATCTTGTCCCTCCAGGTCCCTATCACGGCCAAGTCCGACCTCGCAATAGCTGCAACGCAGTCATTGGGGCAGCCGGAGAACTTGATCTTGAACTTGTAAGGCCACATGGGCCTGTGCAACTGGTCCTGGAATTCATGGGTGATGTCGTTGCACGCATCCAGGGTGTCGTAGCAGGCCCACTCGCAGCGTGCAGGTCCCACACAGGCGCTGGGGGTCCTCAGGGCCGACCCGGAGCCCCCCAGGTCGAAGCCGGCCTCGGAGAGCTCGTCGAAACAAGGCTGCAGGTTCTCCGTGAAGGTCCCCAGCAGGATGATATCCCCCGTTGAGCCGTGCATGTTGGTGAGGCCGCTCCCGTACTTGTCCCAGATGTCGCAGATGGTCCTCAGGGCCTTGGTCGTATAGAACCATCCGGACGGCATGTTGATCCGCATGGTGTGGAAGTGAGCCACGTTGGGGAAGAGATCGGGCCTGTCGGAGTACCGCCCGATGACCCCACCGCCATATCCGGTGACGCCCACGATGCCGCCGTGCTTCCAGTGCCCGATCTTGTCCTTGTAAGAAAGCTCCAACTGCCTGAGCAGGTCCCTGGCCATGGCCTTTCGCGTGGCGATACGCTTGATGTCCTTCACGAAACTAGGCCACGGGCCCTTTTCCAGCTCGTCCAACATTGGGGTCTCAGATTGCGCCATAGTCTACCTCCGTAAGTCTGATGCCCTAAGAAACTAACCTCTCATCGCCTGCCGAATCCATGCTCCCTCGCCCTCCTTGCGAGACGCCTCGGACCGCCCTTCTCTCGCCCTTGTCAGATCACCCCCCCTTTCCGGAAAAGGCCTCGAAACGGATTTGGTCCGGGGCATCTCTCGACGGCTCCACACACATGCCTCAGAACTCCTGGACGAAGGCCGAAAAATGAAAAAACCCATTCCGGCCGGAACGAGACATTCTTTTATAAATTGTTTTCCCCGTTGTGTCAAGATATAATCCGGCCGCGATCATTCGCTCCCGCGGGTGAGCTTCCTCGTCCCGAAGGGGGGGGTCGATCCCCAAGGAAGGGCCCAGTGTTGGGGGCCCCGGAAGGGCAAAAATAGGTGGCGCTCCTCCCAAAGAGCGCGCCGCGGCCGCCAAGCCCCATCCGGGACTCGAGGGACTCTCCGCAGGCCGTGCGAAGGGAGATGGACCGAGACTTCAAGGCAGCCGCCGTGTCCCTGGAGTGCCCGGGCGGCCGGGGGGATATCGTAGTGGACCGGATTCGCGCCATCGCCCGGTCCCTCTCAGCCCGGGGCGTGGAGGCAGTCTGTCTGCCCGAGGCCTGTCTTACGGGCTACTCGCTAGGGGAAGAGGCCCAGGGGTGGGCCGCGACGCTCGAGGCGCCGGTGGTCACGGCCGTTCGAGACCTCGCCAGGGAGCTGGGCGTCTTCCTGCTTCCGGGCTTGATGGAAAGGGGGGCGCAAGGGCAACTCCATCTCTCCCATCTGCTCTGCTGCCCGGACGGGCGGATGGAAGTCTACCGCAAGACCCACCTGAGCCCCCAAGAGAAGCAGATCTTCGCAGCGGGCAGCCGACCCGGGCTATTTCGGTTGGGGCCCCTCATTGCCGGTGTTGCCTTGTGCTTCGAGTGCCATTTCCCGGAATGGATCGCCCTGCTCGCCCTGCGCGGGGCTGAGGTCCTCTTCTTTCCCCACGCCTCGCCGAACCAATCCCCGGAGCAAAAGACGGCCCGATGGCTTCGATACCTGCCGGCCCGTGCATACGACAACAGCGCCTTCGCCTTGGCCTGCAACCAGGCCGGGCCTTACGGCAAGGGTCTCTCCTTTCCTGCGGTGGCCCTGGTGCTCGATCCCAAAGGGGAGATCCTGGCCCTGGACCAGGGAGAAAGGGAGGCTACGGCAGTGGCCACCCTGGAGGCAAGCCTCATCGCGCGCGTCCGCTCGCACCCGACTGCCTACTTCCTTGGGCACAGGAGGCCGGAACTCTACCAGATGGCGGGACCTAATTGGCAGTCGCCTCACGAGGGACCGAACGGGGCGACGCCCCTGAGGCGGGAGCGACAATGTGAGGGAGTGACCCGTGGTAGGCAGTCAGTCGAAGTGCAAGACACACGTAAGTGATCACAGGGTGGCGGCGTTTCTCGGAGCGGCTTGGCGGAAGCGCTTCGATCTTCCAGGATTCGGAGCTGGGGGAAGCCCTCTCCTCGGCCGAAGCGAAGCTGAGGCCGACCGAGGGGGGGCAAGCATCCCCCGGAGGCCGAATCCTTCGGAAAATCGAGCGCCGAAGACTCGAAGCGGAGAGAAATGCCGCCACCCCCCGTGACCAGTTACAGACGCACAGGGCACAACAGATCAACTCCTCTCCGGGCCGAAATCCAGGGGAGGAGGCTCACACCTCTTGCGTCGAAGCTCGTCTTCCACCTTACTGAGATTCTCTCGCGCCCAAACGAGGGTGGGATCCAGTTTCAGGGCCCTCCGATACCATCGGGAAGCCTGTTCCAGGTCTCCCAGGTCCCGTAGGTTGCTGCCCACGTTGGCGTGGTCCACAGCCGACCCTGGGGCGAGCTCCAGGGCCTTCATGAAGGCGCCTATGGCCTCGCGGTGCCTCTTGAGGCGAAACAAACAGTATCCCAGGAGGTTCCATGCCTCGTAGCTCCTGGGGTCCGCCTCCAGGGCCATGTTGAGAGGGGAGAGCGCATCCAGGAACCGCCCCATCTCCTTGAGGCAGTGCCCGGCGTAGAAATGTATGGCCGCCAGATCCACCGGCTCCGCACCGAGGGCCATCGCCCTGTTCAAGGACTCCAGGGCATCCTCGGGCCTGCCCAGGCCAGAGAGGGCTACGCCCCTGTAAAAGTGAAGCGTGGCGCTTTGCCGTTCCACGGACCCGAGCACATCCAAAGCCTCTGAAAACTCCTCCAGTCGCACATGGCAGATGCCGAGGTAGAGCCGAAGATCGTCCTCGAGCTCGGGGCCGATGCCCATCTCCATGGCCTTGCGAAAGAGGTCCGAAGCCGCGATATAGTCCCTTTCCTCGAACTCGCACCGCCCCAGGTGGTAGATGACGGAGGCGGAGCCGGGCAGAAGGGAGCAAGCCCTCGTCAATGCCTCCCGGGCATCGTGGATATCCCCTCTCCGGAGGTGAAGCATCCCCAGGTAGATCAGTGCCTCGCCCCTGCCTTCGGCCAAGGAGGCCGACCCCGCCACGGCCTCGAGATGCATCCTCGCCCTATCCAGGTCCTTCCTGGAAAGGGCGAAAAGCCCGAGCTGATACTGCACCGTGCCGGCCTCCTCCTCCATGCGATTCCATCGGGCGGTCTCCCGGATCCGCATGGGCAGTTCATCCCAGCAGCGCAGGCACCTCTCATCGGCCCCGTTCTTCAGGACGCGGGCCAGGCCAGCCGAAGATCCCTCCCCAGCCTCCTGCAGCCGCCCGTCGGAGAGGAGAGAAAGCGGAACCATTTCCAGCCTGTTGCACCTCCCCATGACACCTCTGACACAATCCACGACGAGTCCGGGGCAGGCCTTCGCCGAGAAGCCGCCGACCGATGACGAGGCCCACTCCCGGAGGTCGTCGAACAAGGCGTTCGTCATCAACGCATCCAGGGGCCCGCCCTTGTCCTCAAGCAAAATCCTCTCCAAACCCCAATGTCGACCTTGAGCCCCCTGCAGCCGAGGCATCGGGGAGACGGAGAGGCTCGGTAAGATGAGGCGGCTGCGAAGGAAGCGTGCCACGGCCCTCGCCTTCCGAACCTCCTCATCGGACTGGGCCCTCAGCACCGGGAGCACCACCCATCTGGAGGCGACCTGGTGCCCCAATGCCTCCTTGTGGAAGGATCCCCCCATCTGTCCCACGACACGATAGATATCCGCGAGTTCTCTCGTCTTGCCCGCCCTGACAGGGTGGACCGGTCTGAGATTCAGACGGCTGAATCCGCACGAATGGAGGAATCCCGCCGCCTCGTCCAAGAGCTGGAGCATCTGGCCCCAATCGCGCAACAGATCTTCGGAGATCAGGTACAGATCCCCCAGGTGGTTGACGTGGTCCAAGATCCGTCGGAGAACCCCCCGGGGAAGCGCACCGTGACCCGTCCTGTCCGACAGGATGATGTAGACCCTCTTCAGCTCCGGACCCAGGACGCTCACGAGACCATCCTCCTGCCGCCATCCAAGGAGGCCTCCCTCCACAGGTCCCTGATCCGATGGATCTCCTGGGAGGTCATCCAGCGCGTCTCGTATCTGACACCTATGGAGATGTAAGAAGGTCGCTGCCTGTCCAGGGGCCGAATCCCGAAGGCCTCGAAGCGATCGTGGATGGGGGTCCCGAAATAGAGCCTCATCTGCTGCGCATTGGTATTGCCCCTGATGGCGACGCATCCCTTGACGAACTCCAAGGTTTGAAGGGCATCCTCGTAGCGCTCACCAGGCAGACCGTACTGGCTGAAGAGCTCCACATCGATGCCTTGTCCCCTGGCCAACTCCACGGCCTGCCGGACGCGGCGGGGGGAGATCCCCTTGCCGAGCCCATCGAGCACCCTCTCGGACGCGGACTCCAGCCCCAGGGCCAACGTTTGCACCCCGGCCATGGCCATGAGCCTCACGAGGTCCTCGTCCACCAGATCCGCCCTGGTCTCGAGCCAGATGCCCGCCCGGATCCCCTTCTTCAGGACACCCCTCAAGATCTCCTCGGAGCGCTCCCTGGCGAAGGAGAAACTCGGGTCCGCGAGCCAAAAGCGCTGTATCCCCCGGCGATAGAGCCACTCCATCTCCTCCAGGACCCTCCCGACCGAGTGATATCTGACGCGGTGGCCGAACGCCATCGGGGTATAACAAAAGACGCACCTGTAAGGACAACCCCTGGAGGTCAGCATTATCGCCTCCCCCAGACCCTCCAGCTCCAACACCCCGCTGAGAAAGGGAGAGGGATACAGGTCGAGGGCCTCGGGAGCATCCACTGCGGCCCCTTCCGCCCATTGACTCGGGGAGAGTCGCGTGGTCGTCCCTGCCACTGGGAGCCCTTTCTCACCGGAGTCCATGGCCTCCACCACCTTCTGGATCACCACTTCCCCCTCCCCACGACATATGTAGTCCACATCCAGGAGGTCGGCCATGGCCTCAGAGGGCATGAAGGTGGCCTGGGGGCCCCCGAGGATCACCCGGATGGAGGGGTCGAACTCCTTGACCGCCCTCATGAGACCCCTGATGATGAGCATGTTGCGTTGATACGCGGCGAAACCGACGAGGGCGGGTTTCGTATCCGACAGGATCCCTCGGAAGGAACAGGGAGAGAGCCTCGTTCCTTCCCCCACATTGAGGGTGAGCACGCGATGACCCCTCGCCTGTAGGACCGCGGCCAGATACCCGATGGATATGGGCAGGGAGCACGGCACGTAGGGATTGACCTCCATCAACAGGACGTTCATGCCGCAAGCCCCCCTGTGGCATCGAGCCTAGCCGCAGCCCGGCCGTATCCCCTGGGACGCGGCCGTCGGTCCAAAGGCCCTTTCCATTCTATACGATACCCTCGCCCAGGGCGAGACGACGCCAAGGTGGGGCTTCTTGACCTGGATCCCAGGTAATGAAAGAATCATGATAGGCGGCGCTACGGCGCCCTGCGGGCCCGCACCACTGCACGCTCGGAAGGCCGTGGCGCGACCGATGCCTCAGAGAAGGGGGGGCGGAACGAATGCGCAAACCCGCGGTCGTAGGGATACTCACGGGGGGAGGGGACGTTCCCGGTCTCAACCCCTGCATAAAGACCCTGGTCAACAGGGCCATCGAGGAAGGAATGAGGGTCCTGGGGATCAAGAAGGGCTGGGCCGGACTTCTGAACTACAACCCGCAGGACCCCGAGAGTTTCGAGAGGAACCTGGTCTGGCTGGACAAACAGATGGTGCGGACCATCGATCGCTCCGGCGGCACTTACCTCCACACCTCGAGGACGAATCCGGCGGCCGTGAGGGCCAGGGAGGTGCCTCCCTTCCTCAAGGGCCACTTCCCGCCGGGACAGGAGAGGGCGGACTTCACCGCGCACGTGCTGAACAACCTGGCGTCCCTGGGCATCGACATACTCATCCCCATAGGGGGGGATGACACCCTCAGCTTCGGGGAGAGGCTCCACCGAGAGGGCTTCCCCGTCATCGCCATCCCCAAGACCATGGACAACGACGTCTTCGGGACGGACTACTGCATCGGCTTTTCCACTGCGGTCACCAGGAGCGTGAACTTCATCCACGCCTTGAGGACATCAGCCGGATCTCACGAACGCATCGCCATCGTGGAGCTCTTCGGTCGCTACTGCGGAGAGACCTCCCTCATCTCGGCTTACTTGGCCGGGGTGGACCGGGCGATAATCTCGGAGGTCCCCTTCGATCCCGAGAAGCTGGCCCGTCTCGTCATGGAAGACAAGCGCACCAACCCCAGCAATTACGCCATGATCACCATCTCGGAGGGGGCCAGGATGATAGGCGGCGAGATGCTCCTCAGGGGTGAGGCGGACGCCTATGGTCATCGGAAACTGGGGGGCATCGGCGTGGAGACAGGGGAGGTCCTCAAGAGATTGACCGGAGAGGAGATCATCTTCCAGCAGCTCTCCTACCTCATGAGGAGCGGGGCCCCTGACTCCCTCGACCTCATGGTGGCGGTCAATTACGCCAACATGGCCATCACCCTTGCCCTGAAAGGGGTGACGGGGCGCATGGTGGCCTTGAGCCAGGGGATCTACACGGACATCCCGTTGAGCACCATCACCACCGGCCAAAAAAGGGTGGACGTCAGGGAGCTCTACGACATGGAGGAGTACAGGCCCAAGGTCCGTCACGTCATGGGAAAGCCGATGTTCCTCTATTGATCGTCGAGAGGCGCCTGTGGGCGATCACGTGGAGGTGGGGTATCTCGGGGCCGCGGTCTCGACGGGGTTAGGAGCTGCTCAGATCCGCGGCGTGGGAAAAGGCCAGATCCCCTCCAAGATCTCTGCCGCCGTCCTCACGAAGGCGCGGCAAACGGTCTGGAAGAGTCCTCTCTCAGCGGCCTCCTGTCTGCCGGCTTCGGTGCTCGGATCCACACCGCCCAGGAGTTCCTTGCAAACCAACGTGCCGTGCCTCTCCTCGAACTGCCGGACGAATTCCCTCACGAGATCGTAAGTCCTGTACCTGGTCTGTCTTTCCTCCATCTCCTCTGCGACCATGAAGCCCAGCAGCATGAAGACCCCAGTGACGGCGCCGCAGATTCCCCCGAGGCCCATCCCTGCCCCGAAGGCACGCCCGATCCTGAGTCCGATCCGTACCTCCAGCCCGCATCTCTCGCCGAACCCGGCGAGGAGGGACTGCGTTCAGCTATACCCTTTTTCGAAAAGAGCCAGTGTCTCTGCCACCGCGCTCATCGTCTGCCCTCAGACAAGGAGCTCTTCCCCCTCCCTGGCCACGCTCACGGTCATGGCGATCCGCCGCTCATCCAAATAGGCCTGGCAGGTCTCCGAGAGCGCATCGAGATCCTCGTCCCCGTGGTGCTGGTCGTGGTGGAACAGGGTCAACCGGCGCACCTTGGCCCAACTGGCCATCTCCAGCACCTCTGTCCAGCAGGAATGCCCCCACCCTCTCCTCCTCTCGTACTCCTCGGGGAGATACTGGGCATCGTGGATGAGCAGATCGCACCCCTCGAAAAAAGCCCTCATCTTCTCTCGGCTGCCGCCCATCGGGTCCATCTTCGCCTTCCCCCTCGGTTCTATCTCGTTGTCCGGGGCATAGACGACACGGCACCCCTGGTGCTGGAGCCGGTACATGAAGGTGGTGCCCGGATGATTGGCCGCGATGCACGAGACCTCGAGGCCGTCCACCCAGTGGTCCCCTTCGGTGATGGGTCTGAAGGTGAGCTGGGCCCCCATGTCCTGAAGCCCGACAGGGAAATAGGGGGTGGACATCTGTATCTCGATGGCCCCCTTCAGGGAGCCCTGGGGCGGATCCGGACCCACGATGACGAAACCGTTGCCCGGCAGGTAGGCGGGATCGAAGAACGGGATCCCGTGAATGTGGTCCCAGTGCAGGTGCGTGAGAAAGAGGTGACCATGCCACGACTTCCTCTTGCCCAGCAGAAAGTGCCCCAGGTTCCTTATACCCGTGCCCGCATCGAATATGACTATGGAATCACGGTCCGGGATCCGGACCTGTATGCAAGGGGTGTTGCCGCCGTAAACCACGTGACGTGGGGAGGGCATCGGTATGGAACCCCTGACCCCCCAAAATCGCACGCGGATCTGCTCCAGGAGCATGGATCTGGCCTTTTCCAGGAGGTCGCGGTAGTGGAAAGGCTTCTCGAAATAAGCGTCCGCACCGATCTCTTGCGCCATCCTCCGGTCGGCCAGGAATTTCTTGGCCGAGAAGATGACCACCTTCATGGAGGAGAGCTCCGGAGAACCCTTGATCTGCCCGCACAAGGTGATGCCGTCGATCCCGGGCATCATGAGGTCGATGAAGGCCAGGTGTGGACGGAATCTTCGGAAGGCCTCCATGGCCTCCCCGCTGCGGGAGAGCGTCAGGACCTCGTAACCCGCCTTGGAGAAGACCTTTTGAAGGATCTTGAGGATCCCCTCGTCGTCATCGACCACTGCGATCCGTTTCGGCTCCATACCGAGACGGGGCCTCCGCTCCCCCGAGAGGAAAAGACCCCTCGGTCCATCCATTCATGGTGAAGTGCGTGGGAAATCAATAGCCTTTCTGAGGGGGCCTGTCAAGTGATCGGGCAACAGGGACATTGCCGCTTGTCAGGCGCCAGCGGGTTCGTATGAGTCAGTCGCCAGTAGTCAGTGGTCCGTTGGATCCAACTACAAGCAACTCGACTCTGACAACCGACGCTATTGGTCACACTCCCCGGCGAGAAAAAAAGCCTTGCGCATGGCGCGGGCGATCCGACCCGGGGGATCCCCTTGTCCCAGGCAGGCGCGTTTTGATACGATGGCGCACACGGGATCTTCACGAGGGAGTCGCAGGGCGTGTCCCCAGAGCATCTCCATGATCGCGAGGCGGAGTGCGAACTGAGCATAGTCATGCCATGTTTGAACGAAGCTCGGACCGTGGGGATCTGTGTTTCGAAGGCCATGCGCTTTCTTCTCGAGGAGGGGATCTCGGGAGAGGTGGTGGTGGCGGACAACGGAAGCACCGACGGCTCCCAGGAGATCGCCGCCAGGGCTGGGGCACGCGTCGTCTCTGTCGAGCAGAAGGGTTATGGCAACGCCATCAGGGGAGGCATCGCCGCTGCCCGCGGCAGGTACATCATCATGGGGGATTCGGATGACAGCTAAGACTTCGCGAACCTGCGCCCCTTTGTGGAGAGATTGCGGGAGGGCTATGACCTCGTCATGGGTAACCGTTTCAAGGGAGGCATCGCCCCCGGGGCCATGCCCGCCTTGCACAGGTACCTGGGCAACCCGGTGCTCACAGCCATCGGCCGCCTCTTCTTCGGAAGCCCTTGCGGGGACTTCCACTGCGGACTCCGAGGCTTCAGCAAGCATGCCTACCAGAGGATGGATCCCCACACCGCGGGCATGGAATTCGCCAGCGAGATCGTGGTAAAGGCATCCCTGCTCCGCATGCGGATCGCCGAGGTCCCCACCACCCTGGTCCCGGACGGCCGTGGACGCCCTTCCCACCTGCGCTCCTGGAGAGACGGGTGGAGACACCTGCGCTTCCTCCTTCTCTACAGCCCGCGATGGCTCTTCACGATCCCTGGACTGGCCCTTTTCGTAGCAGGAGGAGCCTTGGGGGCGCTCCTCACCTTTACCCCGGTCCGCATAGGGGGTGTGGTCTTCGATACCAATACCTTGTTGGTTTGCGCCATGTGCACCCTCGTGGGCTTCCAGCTCATCTCCTTCAGCGTCTTCGCCAAGGCCTTCGCGGTGCGCGAAAGGCTGCTCCCCGCTGACGAAGGTACGGAGAGGTTTCTCAAGGCCGCCAGGCTGGAGATCGGATTGCTGGTCGGCCTGGGGATCCTCGCGCTGGGCCTGGCCCTGCTCATCTCGGCAGTGCTCATGTGGAAAGAACACGCTTTCGGAGACCTCTCCTATCCGGACAGCCTTAGGGTGACCATACCCAGCGTGACGCTGATCATGCTCGGGCTGCAGGTCATATTCTCCAGCTTCCTCTTGGGCCTCTTCGGCCTGAGGGTCAAATGAGGCCCCAGGTTCGACCTAGGCTGTCCTCGCCCCGAGCTTATAGGGGCTCGGTGGGTGATCGGATTCGCACGAGGCATGCGGAGGGATGAGCATGAGGCTCGAGAGGCCGTTTGCCTCCTTCATCCTCGTTTTGGTCTTCCTGAAGCTCGCAATCCTGGCGTTGGACCCGGTCCCGAAGTTCTTCTTCGGCGATTCCTGGTGTTACCTGGAGACGGCTGCCTACGGCTGGATCCCGCCGGATCGTTCCTTCACGTACGGCCTCTTCATAAAGGCGACCACGTGGCTTTCGGCCTCCCTTTGGCCCTTGATGGCGTGCCAGATCTTGGCCAGCCTCCTTTCCTGCGCCGTTGCCGCGCAGATCCTCAGGAGACACCTCTCTGTTCGTCCATCCGTTGCGTACTCCCTGGGCTTTCTGTGCGCCTTGGAGCCGATACAGCTCCTCTACGAGCGGTACGTCATGACCGAGACCCTCTCGCTCTCCTTCTTCGCGCTGCACCTCCTGGCGATCCTTCGGTACTTGAGGGGACGAAACCTGCTCGCCCTGTTTCTCGCGCACCTGCTCGGCACAGCGCTCATCAGCCTGCGGATCAGTTTCCTTCCGATCACCTTGGTCAACGCCATCCTGGCGCCCATCCTCGCGTTTCACATGCAGGGAGGGCCTCTGGGTCTCCTCTCAGAGGCCCGGCCGACCTTGCAGAGCCCTCCTGGCCGACGCCCCGGGTGGACTTTGGCCTGCTCGGTTCATCTGATGGTCTCCCTGGTCCTAGTGCTCTCCATGCACGCCGGGTACAAGAGATGCTTCTCCGCCATCTCCGGTAACCCCCCCGGCTACAACGCCGCAGGCGGTTACTTCCTCTTGGCGGCCTGGGCCCCGGTGGTCAAGCCCGAGGACTTCCCAGAGCCGCGGATCAGGGCGCAGATCTTCGACGGGCTCCCCTATGACATCGAAGATCGCTCCCTGCGCAACCACCAGCTATTCGAATACGGCGGCCTCGTCGACAGGATCCGCAACGCCCTGCCAGGTCCCGAGGGCAACCGCGCCGCCCAGGCCACTGCCCTCAACGCCCTGAAACGCGACCCGCTGGGGATCGCTCTCCTGTGGCTGAACGGCTTCGGGGATTACTTCAGGCCGGGCCTGCTAGAGGATAAAATCAGGGATGACCTGGCGGTGGAGCAGACCTCGAAGTATCAGGACTTCCTGGATGTGCACGCGGAGAGGTTCTCCATAGCCCGGGCGGAGGTGCAGCCGTGGACCCTCACCAGGAGGTACTACGAGAAGGCGCTCCCTTGGTACTGGTTTCTGCTCCTTTCGCCGGCATTGACCGCTCTGGCCTTGGTCTTGGCCCGTGGTCATGCCGCGGCAACGGCGCTTCTGCTTTGGGTCTCGCTCTGCTGCTGCATCTTCGTGGCCACGGCCCTGTCCAACTACCCCATCGTCAGATACCTCCATCCTGTGGGATGGCTGACCCTCTGTCTGATGGGCCCGCTGGCTGAGCGGGCACTGTCGGGCCGATCCCTGTGAGGAGCCAGGGACAACGGCCTCAGAGGCGCGCCGCCCTTCATCACCCGCGGCCCGGTTTGGCCTTGACGCAGCAGGACGCTTCCCCTATATTTCACCCACCGATGGGGAACATGGCGAGCTCGTCAGAGGTACCCTTCTCCTATCGCGAGGGAAAGGACCATGAGATATCGATGTCAGTCATGCAATCGGGAGCTGCCGGATGTATGGAGTTGGCGGGTCGTGGACGAGGCCAACTACCTCATGGTGGTCACCTGTCCCCACTGCAACAACGAGTTCGCCCGACTGGAACACGACGCGGATGCCCCTTACGGGTACAGGGTCACCCCTTCCAGGATCTTTGTCCCGCAGGGATCCAGGAAAGAGACCCAAGGCGAAAGGTGAGGGAGCATGAAGATCCAGACAGTGTATCCCGCCGCGATCATGAAGATCGCGTGTCCCAACTGCAAGGCCGAGGGGACCGTGAAGAAGGAGAGACCACCGGAAAAGGACTTTCCGGTCTTCTGCCCCAAGTGCAAGGAGACCTTCCTGGTCAAGATAAACGTAAGGAAGTTCTATAGGAAAGAGGTCGCCATTCCAGTCAAATACGCCCTTTTCGACGCGGATCGCCCGGTTCAAAAGATGCAGGAGGGGACCATCGTAGACATCTCCAGAGAAGGGCTGTGCATAGAGGGCCGTGCGCGTTCTTACTCCCCGGGTTTTCACAAAGAGGGGAACATCTTCCAGCTCTTCTTCTCGTTGCCCCCCAGGCAGACCCTCTTGAAGGTCCAAGGGGAGGTGATGAGGATCATCAAGAAGGAGGGCGAAGAGAGCTTCAAGATCGGGATCAAGTTCTGCAACCTGGACGAGTTCTCGGCCAAGAATCTGGGTTTTTTCCTCTGGCCATGACGGGCCGGGGCCGAGGAAGTGGCCTTGGGCCGCCCCTGCCTGTCAAAGA
>Ga0209162_1002735_pt1 | contig 15015 bp, 14 predicted proteins | sample YNPNPMetaG_FD_187121 | JGI IMG/M metagenome (GOLD analysis project Ga0209162, IMG submission 187121) | Anoxygenic and chlorotrophic microbial mat microbial communities from Yellowstone National Park, USA - YNP NP MetaG (SPAdes) (version 2) ... | reverse complement strand
CAGGTTGTTGAATGGCGATGTTTTGGATGGCCTCGGCCAGTCGCCGGAAAGCCGCTCCGCCGTTGGGATGGGGAGCCAGGAGGGGCAGGCCGGCATCTGCGAGGATGGGGCGGGCGTAGGGGGCGGCGGCGGGGCAGGAGGGGCCGATCACGGCGACCAGGTTGGGGGTCAGGGCGAGGCGGGTGGCGCCAATGCGGGCGCTGTCTTCGCTGCAGTCCGCCTCTTCCCAGACGAGTTCAATTTTGTGACCGGCCAGGTCGCCGCTTTCCTCCATGGCAGATTCGATCGAGGCCAGCATGGCAGTCCCTGCCTCGGCATAGGGGCCAGAAAAGGTTGTCAGTACGCCGACGAGGAAGGGGGCATTGGGGGGGATTTCGAGGCAGCCGAGGGGGTCGGTGCAGGCGTACGAGGCCGGGCTGCAAGCGGTCAGAAGGAGGAGAGAGACCAGTAGCAGGGAATTCGCTCGGCTCATGATCTTTCGGTGTTGGGTTGATTTTACCCGAAAAAAGAAAAGGGCGAGGCTGCCCTCGCCCTTTGGATCATGAAAAGGTTAAACGCCCAGGTAAGCGGCTTTGACCTGCGGGTTTTCGGCAATTTCTTTGGCCGGCCCGGAGAGGACGATGTTGCCCGTTTCGAGGACGTAGGCGCGATGGGCGATGGAGAGTGCCATTTGAGCGTTTTGCTCGACGAGCAGGATGCTGGTGCCCTGGGCGTTGATTTCTTTGATGATGTTGAAGATTTCCTGCACCAGGATGGGGCTGAGGCCCATGGAGGGTTCGTCGAGCAGGAGCAGGGTGGGTTTGCTCATCAAGCCGCGGCCGGTGGCCAGCATTTGTTGTTCGCCGCCGGAGAGGGTGCCGCCTAACTGGTTGATGCGTTCTTTCAGGCGGGGGAAGGATTTGAAGACGCGTTCCATCAGGCGGTTGACTTCGTTTTTATCGTCAATGATGTAGGCGCCCATTTCCAGGTTTTCCCGCACGGTGAGGGGGGCGAAGATTTTGCGCCCTTCGGGGACATGGCTGATGCCTTTGCGGACGATTTGTTCGGGCGGGGCGAAGGTAATGTCTTCGCCTTTGTAGATGATGTGACCGGAGCGCGGGCGGATGATGCCGGAGATGGTGCGCAAGGTGGTGGATTTGCCTGCGCCGTTGGCTCCGATGAGGGTGACGATTTCGCCTTCGGCGATGTCGAACGAAATGCCGTGCAGGGCGTGGATGGCGCCGTAGTAAACGTGGAGGTCTTTGACTTGGAGTAACATGTCAGGCTCCCTTTCCCAGGTAGGCTTCGATGACCTTGGGGTTGTTTTGAATTTCTTTGGGGGTGCCGCGGGCGATGACTTCACCGAAGTCAATGACGGTGATGTGCTCGCAGATGCCCATGACGAGGCGCATCTGATGCTCGATGAGCAGGACGGTGAGTTTGAACTTGTCGCGGATGAAGTGGATTAACTCCATCAATTGGGTAATTTCTTTTGGGTTCATGCCAGCGGCAGGTTCGTCCAGGAGCAGCAGGCGAGGCCCGCAAGCGAGGGCGCGGGCAATTTCGACGCGGCGTTGTTCGCCGTAGGGCAGGTTTTTGGCGATTTCGTTCTGGACCCGGCTCAGTTTCATGATGTCGAGCAGCTCTTGAGCGTTTTCGATGATTTCTTTTTCACGCTTCTGGTATTTGGGAGTGGCGGCGATGCCGTCGAAGAGGCTGTATCCGCTTTGGGCGTGGAAGGCGATGCGCAGGTTATCGAGGACGGTCAGGTTGGAGAAGAGGCGGATGTTCTGGAAGGTGCGGCCAATGCCGGCGCGGGTGATTTCGTGCGGCTCGAAACCGACGATGTCCACGCCGTAGAATTTGATGCTGCCTTTGGTGGGCAGGTAGATGCCGGTGATCTGGTTGAAGATGGTCGTTTTCCCGGCGCCATTGGGACCGATGAGGCCAGCCAGGTCGCCCTCGTGGAGCGTGAGATTGAAGTCATTGACTGCTCGCAGGCCGCCAAAGTATTTGGTCAGTCCCTGGATTTCGAGAACGGGGGTCTGTTCGGGCGTGGCGTTCATGCGTTTTCTCCTTCGTCGGCAGTGTTTTTGAACGGCACGGTGGGCAGTTTAAGGAAGCCCCATTCCGTGTTGCCCAGCAACCCCTGCGGGCGGATGAGCATGAGCAGCAGCAGGGTGAGCGGGTAGAGGACATACCGCCAGGAGGGGGCTTCGGGGCTGATTTTGCCGAGAACTTCGCGTAACATCCCTTCGAGGAAGAAAATCCAGCCAAAAGAAGCCGTAATGGTACCGGTCATGCTGCCCAGACCACCGAAGACGATGATGATCATCGGGTTGAAGCCGATGAGGAAGTCAAATGCACCGGGGCTGAGGAAACCGATGTAGTGGGCATACACGCCGCCGCCGAGGCCTGCAAACAGGGAGCCGATGACGAAGGCCATCAGTTTGGTACCGGCAACGTCAATGCCCATCGAGCGAGCGGCTACTTCATCTTCCCGAACGGATAAGATGGAGCGTCCGTGGGAGGAGTGGAGTAGGTCGCGCATGGCAACGATGACGGCTATCATGAAGAAGAAAGCCCAGAACCAGGTGGTCAATTTGGGGATGCCGATCATGCCGCGTCCGCCGCGCATTTCCGGGAAGGGCAGGATGGTATCGCTGTTGACCATCAGGGTGTAGACAACGATGGTGAAGCCGAGGGTGGCAATGCCGAAGTAGTCTGAGCCGAGAGAAAGGACCGGCAAGCCGAACAGGAAACTGATTTCTGCGGCGAAGATTCCGGCGAAGATGACGGACAGGAAAAAGACGACCTGCAGCCAGACTCCCTGCGCCAGAGGCCCGGGGGCCAGGTTCGTGCCGAGGAGAGGGTTGATGGCAGGGGAGAGCAGTTTCCCCAACTGAATGGCGATAAAGGCCGCAATCAGGCTTCCCAGCAGGTAGAGCGTAAATGAGGAGAGGACGGGCATGCGGCGCAGGTTGGATGTGAATTTGCCAACCAGCCAGATGGCAATGCCTGCCAGAATGACGCCTGTGCCTAAAACGACCAGCCCACTGGCATCGCCGTTGGTCCAGCGATAGGTGATGTCTGCAGCGGCGTATGCGCCAATCCCGTAGAAGCCCCACTGACCAAGGCTAAACTGGCCGTTGTAGCCGTAGATAAGGTTCAAGCCGAGGGCGACCATGGTCATGGTGCAGGCCTGGAATAACAGCCCGCTGTCAAAGTTGTTGAGGAGTTGGAAGCCACCGATGTTGGTTAAGCCGAGTTGAATGATGAAAAATGCAACTACGACGCCCAGGACATTGATGGCCAGGCTGAAGTCCACTTTTTTGCCGCCAATGACAACAGGCCGGACTTTGACCCCCATTACCCAGAAAAGACCATAGAGGTAGGCGATGACTACAATAATCTTGACAAGAGAGAGCAATATCGACAGGTTCATGATGACCTCATGCCTTTTCTTTTTCTGGTTCGCCGAAGATGCCGGTGGGGCGAACAAGCAAAACCAGGATCAGGATGGTGAAGGCAATGGCGTCGCGCATGGGGGTAGAGATGTAACTGGCTGTCATGGATTCAGCCTGTCCCATGATGAGCGCCCCCACAAAGGCGCCAGGAATACTACCGATGCCACCCAGGACGGCTGCCACAAATGCTTTCAGACCGGGGTACACTCCCATCAGGGTCTTGATGGAAGGGTATGCAATGGCGTACAACACGCCGCCCAAACCGGCAAAGGCTGCCCCAATCGCAAATGTGAATGAAATGACCTGGTCCACCTGGATGCCCATCAGGCGTGCGGTGGGTTTGTCGAAGGAGGTGGCACGCATGGCAATCCCGATTTTGGTCTTGTGGACCAGGAATTGCAGGAAGACCAGTACGGCCAGCGTGCACAGAATGATAATCAGCAAGATGTTCGAAATGACGATTGAGTTGTCTGGCGGTGTTTGTCCGTTTTCGAGTCGGTGGATGCCGTCTGAAATGTACCAGGTAACAACCTCAAAAGGACGCTGGTAAGGGATGAAGCGGGCCGAGAAAACGAATTCAAGCAGCCCGAAATATTCCAGGAAGAATGAGACACCAATGGCCGTAATCAGAGCCGCGATGCGCGGTGCATCTCGCAGAGGTTTGTAGGCGACTCTTTCGATTGTGATTGCCAGCAGAACACATACGACCATGGACAGCAGGATGGTGGTGATGGTGCCAATGGCTACGGCAACAAAGGGATTCATGGAGGGAAAAACTTTCAGCGGCCATTGGTGGAGTTGAAATCGTTCAATGGCAAAGAAACTGACAAAAGCGCCGACCATAAACACGTCGCCATGGGCAAAGTTGATCAACTTCACGATGCCATATACCATGGTGTAGCCCAAAGCAATCAGCGCATAGACAAACCCTAATTGAAGACCGTTAATGACATTGGTGACAAAATAAAGGGGCTTTTGAATCAGGTTTTGAGCAAGAATATAAGTGACAACCAGGGCCAGCAAAATCAAGAACGCTCGCCCAATCCACGCCAGGAAGGAATTTGGCCGAACGATGATAGGCGGCTTTTTGGGTCTGGTCTGCAGTTGCATTGGAGTTCTCCTCCTTTGGAAAGTTTTACCGACAAAGAAGGGGCAGCCATCAGAGGCTGCCCCTTCCACAAAAAGGTTACGGATTCACAACGGTCTCGAACTTGACGCCCTCAGCGGTCACCTTCAAGATGGTCGCCGATTTGATCGGGTTGTGTTGCTCATCGAAGGAAATGGTGCCGGAGACGGCCTCAAAGGTGATGCCGTTCAGCGTTTCAGCCACTTTGGTCGGGTCATCCACACCGGCCTGCTGAATGGCGGTCAGCAGCAGGTTGGTGGCATCATAGGCCAGAGCGGCCAGAGCGTCGGGGGTCTTGCCGTATTTCTTTTCGAAGGCAGCGCGGAAACTCACTGCCAGAGGCGCCTGGCTGTCGGGCGAGTAGTGGTTGGTGAAGTAGCCGCCGTCTGCCGATTTGAGGTCCAGGTCAGCCGAATCCCAACCGTCACCGCCCATGAAGGGAACGGTGATGCCCTTGTCTTTGGCCTGGGCAGTAACCAGGTTGACGATGTTGTAGTAGTCCGGCAGGTAAACGATGTCAGGATCTGCTTCGTCAATCTGGGCCAGGATGGCCGAGAAGTCGGTGTCGTTGGCGGTGTAGGAGGCCTCGCCAACAATTTCGCCACCGAGTTCAATGAAGGAAGCCTTGAAGTTTTCGGCCAAACCCTTCACATAGTCATTGGCCTGATCAACCATCACGAACGCCTTGCGAGCGCCCAGGTTTTCATAGGCGAATTTGGCCCCTACCTTGCCCTGGAACGGGTCAATGAAGCAGGCGCGGTAAATGTACTGCTTGGTGACACCGTTCTGATCTACTGTGACGCTGGGGTTGGTAGAAGTGGGGCTGATTTGCAGGACTTTGGCTGCGTTGGCGATTTCAGAAACCGGGATCGAGGCTTTCGAGCAAACTTCGCCGATGATGTAGTGAACGCCATCCTGATTGATGACCTTGTTGGCGGCGTTGACGGCCGGGTCAGGCGTGCATTGGCTATCCTCAACGATCGGGACAATCGTCATGCCCAGGACACCACCCTTCGCATTCCACTCTTCGATGGCCAGCAGGGCACCGTCGCGGGTCATCTCACCAAAGGTCGGGACTGGACCGGAAAGAGGTGCCAGGATAGCGACCTTCAGTTCCCCTTCGCCGCCGCCCCCGCAGGCAGCCAGCAGCATGACGACTGCAACCAGCATACTCAAAATTTTAAAAGACTTCATTTTTTCTCCTCCAGAACTTGAAAATTGTGGATAGACGATTGGCGTTTGCTACGCCAATTTTCCCCTGAGGGGATGGACCAGTGGATGATGATATTGTCGCTTTTAGGAAAGAATCACCTCCTTTTGATGTGGCGATAAAGTTGAGGCAAAACTATATTCACTTAAACTGAATTTGTCAAGTAAATGTAAGACAATGTGTGCCTGCAAAAGTTGTCAGGCAACGAAGCGAGCCGACACGAGTTTTTGCCATTTGCTGCTCATCCAGGCAGTTCGCACTTTGGCGGTTAAAATTGCGCCCTTCAAACTCCATTGGGCGCCGCAGAGTTTCCCGAAAGAGCATCGGGACGATGTGAAGCGCTGGGTGACGATTTGTTTGCAACCACTTTCAATTACGCCGCTGCCAATCAGAAAGCCGGAAGCGCAGAATGGAGCATAACGCATGTGCTCCAGGTTGTTTTGATAGTAAGTCAGGGACTGTTTTGCCCACTGCGATTTTTTCGCCAGGGGGCGACAGGCTTCAATGACGAATTCGACTTTGCCTTGCCATAAGTCTTCCGTGACCTGCTTCAGCCAAGTCTGACGTTCTTCCAGATTTGCAAAAGCCGCTTCGGCGATGCGTTTCAAACGGTCTGCGGCGTGATACCAATCCACAATTTGAATGGCGTTCGGGAAATATTGCGCAATCAAATTCCAAATCCAAACCGCGCCATCGCAAATAAACGTAACTGTTCAGTCTTGCATCAAAACTGTTGTGTTTGTCATTGCGAGGAGCGTTCTTTGCGACGAAGCAATCCCCAAGCGGTCAAGCTGGCCTGATAAACGGGAGATTGCTTCGCCAAAAAACGGCTCGCAATGACATGGCTGAATAGTTACAAATAAACACGAGCAAGCACGGGCGGTCTGCGCCAGCAGCGCACCTTCAAATCACGCCAGGTTTTGCGGTCTTCTACTGCTTTTTGCTGTGGATGACGCGGTTCGATCGGTACCTTTGCAGCGTCTATCGAGCCATACAGAACATCGGGCGCCGTGGGTTGGCTGCGTTTTTGTTGTTGCGGCTTTTCTCATCCAGCATTTCTTTGACCGCGGCTTGGTCTGCCTGGCGCTGGAGTTCGCCCATTTTTTGCGTTTCGCTGCAAATCGTGTTCTCCGACACTTCAAACAGCAGGTATATGACGAGACACGAAGAACGCAGCGTTCTTCCCATCTTCCGCGTCGCTGGCATCCCGGCAGGGAAGTGACCTTTTGCCTGTGGACTCACTTGTATTTTTCTTCCTGTCTCAGGCGCACCCCACAGGTGCGGCAGAACTGGTCACCCGGACGAGCACGATTGCCACAGGCAGGACAATAGCGAGCCGTCTCTTCCGATTTCCCCTGGTCATGAGGCTCTTTCGAGGCGCGACGCTGGCGAACTCGACGCGAGGACTGCTTGCCGTCTTTACGGAAACTGAATGACACCACGAGCCCAAACACCAGCAACGCTACCCCCAAAACGCCCACCGTCCAGGGCAAGGCATCCATGAGCGGAACCTGTCCGCCGGTTTCCTCCAGGGGGATTACCGGCTCGATCTGTACATCTGAGGCGCTTAACTGGTCATCGGCCTTCTCATAACGGGCAGAAAAGGCATAACTTTCATTCACATCCAGAGAAACCACCGGCATAATCAGGTTGCGCAGTTGGTACGAGTCCACTTCAGAGCGTTGCGACATGGGTGTAGTAGAAACATTCTCGGCTCCTCGCGGCACCTGAAAAATCACAACAAACGAATCGACCTCCATATCCCCCGGCCACTGGTAGGAAATGAAACGCTGAATGCCCTCAATTTGCAGAGGAGCGTAATACTCGACCCACACGGTAGGAGTGGTGGCTCGTATGGCTAACGTATTCCACATTTCGCCAGGGGTCATTTCGTAATAGGCATTTACCAACCCCTGCTCAGGCAAGTCAACGGCCACCGCATTCAGTTCAGAATCGGCGGGAACACGGAAGTTAATCGTCGCCGGCAGAGATAAATCGGGGGGCAGGCTTAACTTGGTGATGACCAGCACCGCGCGACGGTCGAACTCGGGATAGATTTTGACTTCCACAGCGGGCAGGCGCAGAGGCTCTTGGGCGCTCACAGGCCAAGAGTTTAGCAAGACTATCAGGCTGGTCAGAAGAATCAGAATTTTTCGCATGGAGACCATCCTACAGAAAAATCAATGATGTTCCTGGAGCGTTAATCTTACCATGCCCATCAACTCGGCGGAAGAAAGGGAGCGGCGCGCCCGCACCAGATCGCGCACAAGGCGGTTGAGGCGGACATCTGCGCCCTGCGCCCGGCCAGCCCGAACCACTGCGCCGTTAATTGCCTCAATTTCGGTCGGGGCGCCACGCAACACGTCCCGCAGCATGGAGGACTGGTTGGCTGCTGTCCGCCTGGCCACGTCTTCCACAGCCTGTTCTGGGGACGAGAACGGTAAGGCAATCCCAAGGGCGGCAGCCACCGCGGCGGTCTCGCGCGCCAGTTTGCCCATCAGGTCGCGCGCCAGGGGGTCGGTCAGCAAAACGCCGTTGGGGACGCGCAGGAGGGCCGTAAGGGGGTTGATGGCCGCGTTGATGACCAGTTTGCCCCACTGACGCGGGCGAATATCCTCCACACGCTCAACGTTAAAGCCAGCCTGGCGCAACACAGCGGCCAGTCTATCGAGGCGGGCATCCGCTTCCAGCCAGATGGGGCCATCGCCAGCCCAACAGACCCGCCCGGGTGCCGAGAGAAACGCCCCCAGGGTGGTCACCCCCGCCGAAACGCGCTCCCGGCCAAGGGTCTGGGCGAGAAGCGCATCGTTCCCCAGGCCATTTTGCAGGGTGATCGCCACGCCGTCAGGGGCGAGGCAGTCGGCCAGTTGACGGGCCACTCGCCCGGTCTGCCAGGATTTGACCAGCACCAGCGCCAGAGGAACGGGGGCACAGGCCGCGAGGTCCTTCACCGCTACGACCGGAGCGGGAGCCTCGCCCTCCACCTGAGCGCCATGCCGGTTGAGGGTTTCCAGCGCCTCGGACCAGGTCCCAAGCATCGTCACCGCCCAACCGGCCGCCGACAGGCGGGCAGCGAAGAGCGTCGCCAGTGCGCCGGTGCCACACACGAGGAGGCTTTTTTGCACAGTTCCACCTTCTTCTCGTTTGCGAGGGCCCTATTCCTGAGCGTCATTTTGGGCCAGAAATTGTTGCCAGGCCTCTTCAGACATTTCAACCGAATGCTCCGGGCCAGGGAAGGTACGCTGGGTCACATCGCTGATGTAAGCCGTGACTGCCTCTTGAATGATGGGGTGGAGTTGGGCATAGGTTTTGACAAATTTGGGGGTGAAACGGTCGAACAAGCCAAGGAGGTCGTGAATCACAAGGACCTGTCCATCGCAGCCATTTCCGGCCCCGATGCCAATGGTGGGAATCGACAGCCGGGCGCTGATGTAGGCAGCCAACCGCGCCGGGACTGACTCAAGCACAATGCTGAAACAACCGGCCTCTTCGAGCAAGAGCGCATCTTCGAGCAAGCGCTGGGCCGCCGAGGGAGTTTTTCCCTGGGGGCGAAATCCGCCCAGGCGGTGAACAGATTGGGGGGTCAGGCCCAGGTGTCCCATCACCGGAATCCCGGCCGCGACGATGGCGCGGATAGCGTCGAGACGCTCGCGCCCGCCCTCCAGTTTGACCGCGTCCATGCCGCCTTGCTGGAGGAAACGCCCGGCATTGCGCACCGCTTCCTCGACCGAGACCTGGTACGACATGAACGGCATGTCGCCCACGAGCAGGGCCGACTTGGCCCCGCGGGCAACGGCGCGGCAATGATGGAGCATCTCTTCCATCGTAACTGGCAAGGTATTTTCGTAGCCCAAGACGACCATACCGAGCGAATCACCGACCAGAATGGCATCTATCCCGGCCCGGTCGAGCGCCAGGGCCATTGGATAGTCGTAGGCGGTCAGCATGGTAATGGGGAGCCGCTCGGCTTTCTTTTGCCGCAACGTATGGATGGTGACTTTTTTGCGCGCCTGCGCAGCAGGCTGGGGAGAGAGAGTAGTCATGGTGCCCTCCGTGAACAGGTAGAGCCCGGAAATGGATTCGAACGTGGAAGAAAAACCGTAGCGTTCCGGGGATACGCACGGCCACGGTATTATTCCACAAATCCGGGCGGGTGGCAATCTTCCACCACGCCAGAAATTCGCCTATAATAAGAAACCGGATGTGAATAGATCCCATCCAGGCCAAATGAAAGCCCCGCACACAATTTTCCCCATCTAATCCCAGACCTTGAATTTGCCCAACGAGGAGGTTGTCATGAAAAAAATTTTGAGTTTTACGATTGGCGCTGTCGTCGGCGGACTGGTTGGAGCCACACTCTCTTTGCTTTTCGCACCCGAATCAGGGGCTGAACTGCGAGGTGAGATTCGCGAGCGCTTTGGCGCCTTTAGCAATGAAGTGCGCCAGGCCATCGCCAGCCGACGCATCGAGTTGCAGGACCGGATTGAGGCCTTGCGCGCTCCCAAAGCAGAGTAAATCGTTTGACAATGTCACATTGTCGCATCCTTGCTATTGCGAGGATGCGCTCTTTGCGAAGAAGCGATCTCTATGCACATGAGGGGACTGCTTCGCGACGCTCGCAGTGACACACATGCTTGTCATTGAAGGAGCGTTCTTTGCACGCCGCCAAGCCTACCCGAAGGAGAAGCGATCTCCTCACAGACCGGCAGACAGCGTGACAAAAAGCGTTTTTTCAACACAATGTTTCATGCGACATTGTCCAGATAGCATTTAGCGTCTCTGCACGATCGTTTGATAGAGTTCAAATACGCGCTGCATATTGCGTGCATAGTCAGCCCGCTCTGCGATCAGCGCCGCGTTCTTCTCTGCGGCACGCGCTCGCAGGGCGGTGTCATTTAACCCGCGGACAATGGCATCCGCCAGGGCCTGCTCATCAGACGCATCCACCAGCAAGCCATTTTCCCCATCCACAACCCACTCGCGCAGGGACTCGATATTGCCCACCACCGGCAAACAGCCGCAGGCCATCGCCTCCAGCAGGGAATTTGGCGTGCCATCGTGGACGCTGGGCGAAACGAACACCTGTGCCCGCTGCATCAGCGTCCACAACTGCATCTGGGTCAATTGCGGCCACAGCCGCGTGCTGGCCTGAATCCCCAGCGAAGAAACCCAACTTTCGGCCTGAGCATCTCCCTGCAACGGCGGACAAACGAAGAGGGTTTCGGGCATCTTCTGAAGAACGCGCGGGATGGCGCGGAAGAAGACGTCCTGGCGCAAACTGCCGGGGCGGTGCCCGCGCGGATTGACCACCAGCGGGACCGGGGGCAATTCTTCGGGGAGCACAGCCGACCTGAAACCGGTTTCCAGTTCCTCCAGGCGAATCCCCCCCGCCCCCGGCACTTCCAGCGTCGGCACGCCAGAACGCAACCCCCACGAGACGGCAAGACGCAAGTCGCGCTGAGCATCGGCCAGCAAGGCATCGGCGCGGCGTAAAACACGGCGGGTGAAAACAGCCATCAGCGGGGAACCGTGAGCATGCAGGGTCAGGTCATTGCCCCAAATCGAGACCAGGAAGGGGATTTCGGGAGGGGTCACACAGGCCAGCATCCCCTCAAAGGGAATGCGCAGGGCATGAACCAGGTCGGGGCGGAGAGAATCGACCAGATGCCGAAACTGCTTCTGAGAAGGGAACAGGACCAACGGTCCAAGCAGGTGGCGCACCCGGAGCAGCAACGGCCGCAGACGAGCCATCCATCCCCCCCGTCGAGCCGCAGCCGGCCTCCCGGCCATGCCTCCAAAAGCAGCCGGCAAGACGTGAAACGAGGCCAGGCCAGGCGGCGCTTCGGCAGGAAAAGTCGAAACAAGATGGACCTCATGACCACTTTCGACCCAGCCGCGCAGCCACGAGTGCGTGGTAGCAGAACGAGCATCGGCAACAAAAAGGAGACGCATACCGCGCAATATACCACAGAAAACTGCCCACTCCGCCAGAATTTGGAAAGATCGAAGTCTATCGAAGTCTTTTTAACAACCTCGAAAATTATTTGACGGATTGAAGTAGATTGTGTATAGTTTGTCTGTGATCCGTTGAATTTATGTAGGGAGAGCCATGACTGAGGAAAAACAAAACCCAAAAGGCGAAATGTCCAATGGCGCCAAATATGCGCTGATTGGCACGATTTTTACCGCCGTTGTCGGCCTCATTGGCACCGCGCTCACGCTATATTTCGATTACCTGGAAACCATTGAGCCGCAAAAACCGGCTTTGCAAGCCACACAAACAGCCGAGGCGCGTTGGGTGGCTCTCTCAGCGACCGTTATACCAGCCACAACGTTTACAGCCACCTCGCTGCTCCCTACAGAAACGGCTACGTTCACGCTAACGCCGACTGTTACTGCAACCAGCATTCCTGCCACGTTCACCTTTACCCCCACTGCCTCTGCTCAGGGCACCAAATACTGCGTGGATACAGCCAGCCTGAACGTGCGCGCCGGGCCAGGGATAGACTATGCCATTGTGGGCAGACTCACGCAGGATACCTGCATTTACTTTGATGGCCGGCTGGAGAACCTGGAAAACAAATGGGTGCGGATTAGCGCCGGGTAGCCGGGCTACGAGGCAATCGGGAACATGTGGGTCTATGGCGGATTCCTCCGCCCGCAGGACTTTGAACGCCTGCCGATCGTTCCTCCCCCTGCACCGCCACCCCCCCCACTCCCACGCCTGCCGGCTAAGCGAGTTTCCCCCCCACAGCCAGCAAAATAGACTTGATGTTGACCGTCTGGGTTGCTGACGATCATCTAAAAACTTTTCTCAGGAGAGTTTATGAAACAAATTACCGTGATTGGGGTCGGCTACGTAGGGCTGGTCACCGCCGCCTGTTTTGCCGACCTGGGCAATCGTGTGATTGCAATTGATGTAAATGAACAACGTATTGAAAATTTAAAAAAAGGGATTATGCCCATCTATGAACCGGGGCTGGAAGAACTGGTGGCGCGCAACGTCCGCGCCGGTCGCTTGAGTTTCACCACCTCGTACCGGGAGGGATTGCAAGGGAGCCAATTCGTTTTTATTGCAGTAGGGACGCCTTCTGCCGATAACGGCGAAGCAGATTTGCAATACGTGGCTGCTGCAGCCAGGGCCATTGCAGAAAACATGACTGCGCCGCTAATTATCATCAACAAGTCCACCGTGCCCATCGGGACCGGCGACCTGGTAGCCGACATGGTGCGCAGCGCCCAGCCCAAACCGATTTCGTTTTCGGTCGTCTCCTGTCCCGAATTTCTGCGCGAGGGAACAGCCATCGCCGATTTCATGAATCCGCACCGGACCATCATCGGCTCTCTCGACCCGGCCGCAGCCGAACAGGTGGCGCAACTCTATCTCCCCCTCCGTGCGCCCATCATCATTACCGACTTGCGCACTGCAGAGATGATCAAGTATGCCTCCAACGCCTTTCTGGCGACCAAAATCTCATTCATCAACGAGATTGCGGATATTTGCGAAGCGCTCGGTGCTGACGTCAAAGAAGTAGCCGCCGGCATGGGATACGATAAACGCATTGGCCCAGCCATGCTCGACGCCGGAATCGGCTGGGGTGGCTCGTGTTTCCCCAAAGACATCAAAGCGCTGATTTACATGGCCGAACAACACGGTGTCACGCCGCATATTTTGAACTCGGTTACCCGCGTCAATTACGACCGGCGCAAATCGGTGGTGGAGCGTCTCTCCAAAATGATCAATGGGCTGCAGGGCAAAACAATCGGCTTGCTGGGCCTGGCTTTCAAAGAAAACACCGACGATATGCGCGATGCGCCTTCGATTACGGTAGCCCATGAACTGCTGGCAGCCGGGGCATCGGTCCGGGCGTATGATCCGGTGGCACGGGAAGTAGCACAGCCACTCCTGCCCCAGGTACAAATGTTCGATGACCCCTACGAAATGGCCCAAGGTTGCGATGCAGTCATGATCATCACTCCCTGGAACGAGTTTAAACAACTTGACCTGGAAAAGATGAAAGGCCTGCTGAAATCGCCGGTGATTTTTGACGCTCGCAACATCTACAACCCCGCAGAGATGAAAGCCCTGGGCTTCAAATACCGCTCGATCGGGCGGGGATTCAACGGTGGAAAATGACCGAACCAACCAGTCCACCTGTCTGTGACTACGAGGGCTCCGATTACCAGTCCCGCTTTTGGGAACAGGGCGGGCGCGCCTACGAAGACCGTTGCGAGGCTTACGCCCTCAAACGCCTTCTTCCCCCTGGCGGCAAACTGATGCTGGAAGTAGGCGCCGGGGCGGGACGGAATACCCCGCGTTACACCGGCTTCGAACGCATTGTGCTGCTCGATTACTCGCGCACACAATTGCGTCAGGCGCAAGAAAAACTGGGGAAATCGGATAAATATCTCTACGTGGCAGCCAACATCTACCACCTGCCGTTCGTAGATGGGCTGTTCGATGGCGCGACGATGATCCGGACTCTGCACCACATGGCCGACGCCCCCGCAGCGCTTGCCCAGGTGCGACGGGTGCTACGCCCTGGAGCGATCTTCATCCTGGAATACGCCAACAAGCGGAATCTGAAAGCGATTCTGCGCTATGCCCTGCGCCGTCAGCAGTGGAATCCGTTCACGCCGGAACCGGTCGAGTTTCTCCCCCTCAACTTCGACTTCCATCCCAAAGCGGTGCATCAGTGGCTGACCGACCTGGGCTTTGTCATCGAAAACATTCGCACCGTCTCCCATTTTCGGATTGGACTGCTCAAGCGGCTGGTGCCGGCAACCTGGCTGGCATGGCTGGACTCTCTTGCGCAATGGACAGGGAATCTCTTCCAGTACACGCCGAGCGTTTTCGTGCGCGCCCGGCTGAACGGTCCAGCCGCCGGTCCACAGCCACAAGCAGAGACAGAATTCTTCAAATGTCCAAAATGCGCCTACTTTCCTCTCCAGAGTAGAGCCGATTCACTGGATTGTTCCTCCTGTGGAACAAAATGGCCCATTGAAGATGGAGTTTACAACTTCAAAGTCTGAACGTCGTGTGAACACAACAAATTCATTCCACTTTTGGCCAACAGGTTGTCAAACGCGGTTGGGATGACTATAATGATTCTACTGCAAAAACCTTTTTTACCACAAAGGGCACAAAGGAGCACGAAGTTTTTTCAAACAATTGTGCGCCGAAATTCAAGATTCTCAATTGAGCCTTTTAGAAATCCTTTGTGTACTTCGTG
>Ga0209162_1002734_pt1 | contig 15019 bp, 8 predicted proteins | sample YNPNPMetaG_FD_187121 | JGI IMG/M metagenome (GOLD analysis project Ga0209162, IMG submission 187121) | Anoxygenic and chlorotrophic microbial mat microbial communities from Yellowstone National Park, USA - YNP NP MetaG (SPAdes) (version 2) ... | reverse complement strand
GGTCGGCCAGACTCTGGCCTTCCGCGAAGTCCATCACCAGGTAGGCGTTGCCCCACTCCTCAAAGTAGTCGGTCACCCGGACCAGATTGGGGTGGTTCAGGCGGGCCAGGACCTGGGCTTCCTGGTAAAACTGCTGGCGAAGTTGAGCCAGGGTCTGGGAGTCAATGCCGGGCTGGGGGACCATCTCCTTGACAGCGATGGGTATGTTGAGGCGCAAGTCCCAGGCTCGGTAGACGGCGCCCATCCCGCCCTGGCCCAGGGGGGAGACGATGCGGTAGCGGTTTTGTAGAATGGTGCCGGGAGTCAACATGGGATGTACTCCGTATTGCGTGCTGTGTAGACCTTTATTCAGATATGACTCTACTGCAAAAACTCACCGCAGGGATGCCGAGAGCGCAGGGCTCTACATTGGCAGCGGCATAATCTCTGCCTACTCTTATTTCGCAATGAATTCCACCAGCCATTGATCCAACTCCTGATCTCCAAGGCGGATGTTCTCTGCTTTTTCTGCTAATTGCCCGCCCAGCCACGTTCCTGCGATACGGCCCAATGTTCCACCGATCAGGGCTCCTGCGCCAGGGATCGGGATCAGGATCTGGCCAATAACGGCCCCAATGTAGGCCCCTCCAGCACCGGCGAGAGTAGTGATTCCCACGCCGATCGCAGTATCCACCGCTACCCCTACCGCCGCTTTTCGGAGGTCGCCTTTATATTCTTTCCAGTTCTCATCTAGTTCCGACCCGGCCTCAAACAGAACATCCAATGGCCCTATATGTAGAGCGGATTTCGCCATATGTTTTGGGATGTTGCTCGCTTTGATGTGGGTCAGGTGGCTGCTGATGCCGGCCCATTCTTTGAGCCATTGGGGGCCATATAACTTTATCTGACCGGCGTAGGTCATGCCTGGTACCATCAACCCCGCGACCAGAGGAACTGCAAACCATGTCTTTAAGTTCTCAAATTGCTCGAAAAAAGCGCTGGCCTGTTCTGTCCACTGGCTGAGCCCCTCAAACACTGGGGTCAGGGGGTCTGCAACAATTGCATCAGTCCGCTCAAACTCCTCAGCCACATGCTGGAGTTTTCGGCCCAGTTCCTCCAGTTGTCCGGCCAGGTTCCGGCCCTCCGGCCCCACCCGACCCAGGAGCGGTTCGGCGCGGGCTCGGCTGCGGCCGTCCCAGGCCCACGTGTCCAGCCCCCCGATGGCCCGGCACAGTTCTTCCTCTATCTCCTCAATGGCCGCACTCTGACGGTTGAAGGTCCGGGCAACTTCCCGGAGACTCTCGGGGTGAACCTGAATGCGCATGTTGTCCTCCTTAAACCCGGATGAACCCTTTTGCCGTCCTGTGGTTCGTTCCTAATTATACCACAAAGTTGTTCCGAAAATTCGGAAATTTTGCGCCAGAGGCAGGATTTTTTCCCCTTTTTGCCTCCCTGCGGCCGCTTTTGCCCTTGACAGGGGACAGGGAATCTGGTATGATAGAAGCGTCCATTAAAGTTTCCCTCTATACTTTCAGGAGATAGCCCTATGCCCCTGATTGTTGTCGCTCCGGAGCGTCTGGAGGCCACTGCCCAGACCTTTGATGCCAGAAAGGCGGAGGTGGAGAGTATTCTGAACTCTCTTCAGCAGACGCTGAACGCCCTGGATGGCGAATGGGACGGGGTGGCCCAGACGAAATTCTACACCCGATGGAACGAAACGGTTCCCCAGATGCGTCGCTTCGCGGAACTCCTGGGAGAGATTGCGGCCGAACTGCGCCGGATCGCTCAGGCCTTCCGGGAAGTGGACCAGAACGTCATTTGATCGGACTTTCCCTCTCCCGGCGGCTTCTCCAGGCGGCCCAGGAGGGGAAAGTTGATTCGTCCCTCTCAATTTTACCTTAAGGAGGTGCACTATGGTAGAAATTCGTGTCTCCCCGGAGCGGCTGCGCAGCGTGGCCAGTCAGTTGGATCATAACCGCCAGGAGGCGGATCAACTCCTGGCGACGATGATCCAGACGGTCAACAACCTCGGCGGCGAGTGGAGCGGTCTGGCGCAGGTGGACTATGCCAACCTCTTCAACGAACGGGTGCCCACGATGCGCACCAACCTCAACGAAGTCCTGGAAAACCTGATCCAGGCCCTCCGCCATATCGCCGACGAGTTTGAGCGGGTGGACCAGCAGGTGATTTAGCACCTCTCTGAATGTAGCGCAGGCTGTCCGCCTGTATGCAGGCCTGGCGGCCTGCGCTACAGAGGCGGGCCTTTCGCCAGCGTCTTTTATGGCGCCCGCCCGGTCCCCCGGCAGGTAGTGGCTGCAGGACAGCCGTCCAGGCCGTCCGGCAGAGGGGAAGCCCGTGCCCTCTCCCGGTCGGCGCTCTCCGCTGGCATAGTGTAGGACAACTGCTTGCAGTTGTCCTACATTTTTGTCTCCTCCGGCCATGCCGCCGGGGGGACTCCGGCCTGTTCCCAGCGGTCCCTCAGTTCCGCCACTTTCCGGGCCACCGCCGTCCTGTCTCCCGCGAAGGCGGTCTGGACGATCTCCTCTCGCCCGTGACGGGCCAGAAATCCCCGCCCCGCCACCATCTGGGCCAGGTCCGGCGCCCGGATCCGTACCCCCAGTGGGTTCTGGTCTCCGGCCTCCAGCGGCCGGAGGATGAACCCGGACCTCCAATTCCGCACCATCTTGGGCAGGGGGTCGCTGAATCCCACACCCAGGTTGGGCAGCGGCCCGACAATCACGCTATGGAAGTTCACGTCCCGCCCTCGCCGGGCCAGCAGGTCCAGCCCCTTCTGGATTTCCCCCTCCCCGCTCAGCGCGTTGGAGAAATCGTCGTAGTCGTCCCAGATGACAACCACGTGCGGCAGGCGCTCGCCCTGCTGCGGATCGTGGGAAAATATCTCCTCCCGGCGGTGAATTTCTGCGGCGATCCGCCCCATGACGCCCTTCTGCTGAAATTCCCGATAGGACCGGGCATATTCCAGAACGTGGGGCAGGGCCTCCAGCCCCTGCAGGCTGTTGCGTCGGCCGGAGACCAGGATGAACTGGACTTCCTGAGGGGAACGGGCAGTCGCCAGGGCCAGCACCCAGGCGATCAGGAGATTGGTCTTCCCGCTCTGGGGGGTCCCGGCGATGATGAAATCCGGCCCCTCGTCCACCAGGTCCAGCCAGGTGGGGCGGAGGCGAACGCTCTCCACGCCCACCGGCACCGCCAGCGGGGGACGGAGCCCCCCGGCCGGGAGGCGGGCCAGCAGGTCCTCCAGGGGCAACTGTTCCGGCATCACCCCGACCGGCTCCGGCAGGGGGCCGGTCCAGGCCCGGCGCATCGCCTGGGCCAGGGCGCGCAGTTCCTGGACCTGTTCGTCCTCATCCTGTTTTTCGCCCGGCGATGCGGTCTGGAATTCCAGCGGGGGACGGCCGTACCATCCCCGGCCCGGGGGGATGCCGGCGTCCTTATCTATCTTCGGCCGGAGGCCCAGGATCAGGTTGTACTCGTCGGGGTCCCCCAGCCGCAGGGCCACCCGACGGGCGACGACGCTGGCCATCGCCGGGGGGATGTCGCCCGCCCGGTCGCCGACCAGGACGACGTGGATGTCGTAGTTTCCCCCTTCCCGCACCAGCCGGAGCAGGGCATCGTAGCCCTCGGGGAATTGCTGACGGAAATCGGCCAGGCCGGCGACCACCAGGACGATGGCCGGGGGAACCTGGCCGGGTTTCTGCTCCCGCAGGCGCTCCAGGTTGTCCACGCGGGCCTGGTGGCAGAGTTCCTTGCGCTCCTCCAGTTCATCGCCCAGGCGGACCCACAGACGCCGCAGGCGCTCCTCGTCCATCGGCGTGAAGAATCCCGCCACGTGGGGGAGTTCCTCCAGCGCGCGCAGGGCCTGCCCGCCGAACTCTATCAGGTAGAAGTGGAGTTCATCGGGGGTGTGGGTACGGGCCAGGCTGGTCACCATGGTCCGCAGCCACATCTCTTTGCCCGACCCCGGCGCTCCGACCACGATGAGGTGCCCGTCCTGATCCCCCAGGTCCAGCCGCCAGGGGGCCTGTTGCTGACGGGCGGGGTTATCCAGGAGGCCGATCAGGGCCCCCAGCCAGGGACGGTTGGGCAACGTGGGGGGGCGGGGTGGCGGTGGGGTGCCAGGCGGCGGGCCCAGAGGCTTACCGCAGGACGGACAGAAACGGACCGACGGCCGGACCGGTTTCTGGCAGTGGGGGCAGAGGGCGAGAACCGGCTGTCCACAGCCGGAGCAGAACTGGGCGCCCGGACGCAGCGGATTCCCGCAGCGGCTGCAGAAACGGGGCGTCCGGAGTGGGGGGACCGCTTCAAACCACCAGCCCTGACCGTTCCATCCCGCGTACCCCTCCCGCTGGAGCAGGTCGGGGAGGGGGATGTGGGCGGGAAGGGGTTCCGGCCAGGGGCTGGGCAGTTTCTTCAACCCCATCCGGGCCGCCGTGGCGGCCAGATGCTGGACGACGACCTCCATATCCGTCTGGCTGCTCCCTTTCTTTTGCTGAGGGAGCAGGTCTTTGGAGTCGTATAACTTCCGTCGCTGACCGGTCGCGGTGATTTCCTGGATGACGATCCGCTCGGTCGGCACGCCGACCAGCGTATCGGTGTCCCCGGCAGTCCGGTAGGTGCCGGCGACCCGGGCGACCTGGAAGAGTTCAAAGACCTCGTTATCTCCCACCTGCAGGTATCCCCGGCCGGGCATCCGGGGGAGATAGGCGGCGTCGGGGCGGTGGAGCATATCCTGGCTCTCGGCGGCGTCCTCCACCCGCAGGCAGATGCGGAAGCGGGAGTTGGCCCAGATTTGCTGGCTGACTTTCCCGCGCGGGCTCTGGGTGGCCAGGATCAGGTGGATGCCCAGCGACCGTCCCACCCGCGCGACCCGCACCAGGCCGTCCATAAACTCCGGATAGTCGGTGACCAGTTCGGCAAACTCGTCCACGATGATCACCACGCGCGGGAGGGGCTCCATCCCCTGTCCCTGTTTCTGCCAGTACAGTTCCTGATATTTGGCGATGTCGCTGACGTTGTACTGGTTAAAGAGGTGCTCCCGCCGCTTGATCTCCGCTTCCAGGGCGACCAGGGCCCGTTCGGCCAGGTTGCCGCTGATGTTGGTGACCAGTCCCAGCGTGTGGGGGAGGGGGGCCAGGGGGGCGAACGCGCCGCCTCCCTTGAAGTCCACCAGGATGAAGCCCAGGTCGTAGGGATGGTGGCGCAGAGCCAGGCTGGTGACCAGGGTCTGGAGCATTTCGCTTTTGCCGGAGCCGGTGGTCCCGGCGACCAGCCCGTGGGGGCCGTGGCCGGTGTGGCTGAGGTCCAGCACCAGGGGCTGTCCGCCCCGCCGGATGCCCAGGACGGCCTTGAGCAGGTGGTCCGGCGAACGGTTCATCCAGTCCCGCTGAGCGTTGTGCTGCTGGATGTCCCGGATGCCCAGCACGTCCAGGAGGCGGATGTTGGAGGGAAGGGCGACCGCACTTTCGGGGGAGAACACCCGCAGGGGGGCCAGCGCGCGGGCCAGTTCCTCCGCCGCCCGGCGATCCACCTGGTCCGCCGTTCCGGAGAGGGGAGGGGCGGCGATGCCGACCGTCTGGACCTGAACCGTGCTGGGGAGGGAGACCTCGGCCACGGTGGCGCATCCCTGGGGCAACCGGGCGATGCGGTCGTTCAGGAAGATGGCGGTCCCGTTCAGCCGACGGCCCTCGGAGAGGAGGAGGTGGAGGGCCGGATGGTGGGGGTCGGCCTGCTCGTCCGCCACGACCAGGACCAGCCAGGGCCAGTCCGGCGGCGCGTCGTCCGAGCGGCGGGAGGCGAGCCGATTTCTCCGCTCGTTCAACTCGTCCAGCAGGCGGTTGAGCAGTTCCTGGGCTGAAACGGAGTCGTTGGCCAGGGTGGGGAAACGGGCGCTGCCGTCCAGGATGTGGGCGTGGGGAAGCCATTTGGCCCATTCCCAGTCCGCGGTCCGGCGGGAGGGGTAGACCATCAGCAGGTGCACTTCATCGGGGGCGTGGTGGACGACCAGGCTGGTCAGGAGCGCGCGGGCGACGTTTTCCCGCAGCGGTAACGGACCCGCCAGCCCCAGGGGGCCGGCGCGCAGGTCCACCAGCAGGGGGACGGCGGGCACCCAGGAGTAGGTGGCCTCCAGGTCCAGGACGGGCTGGTAGCGGGGGTCGGGGAGTTCCGGCCGGGGCGCGGAGACCTGGACCGAAGAGGGGAGGGTCCCCACGCCGATGCGCAGGTTCAGGAAGTCCTCGTCGGTCGGGCGGCGCTCCCAGAGGCGGCGGTCCCGGCTCCTCGCCCGGGCCAGCAGGATGTCCGGGCCGGGGTCTTTCTCCGTCCGGATGCGTTGCTGCTGGGCCTGCACCTGCTGGAGGTAATGGGCCTGCTGCTGCAGGGCCTGCTGGTACGCGCGCTCTTTCGCTTCCTGCTCCCGCCGATGTTGCTGACGCTGCGCGCGGGTGCCCAGAATGCCCCCCAGGGCGGAAAAGAGAGACATGGGAAGCATGAGACAGGGCATGATCAGTTGGTGGGGCTGAGGGTTCTCTGTAAGAAAGTAGCCTACAGCGAAATAGCCACCAGCCATAAAGAGAGCGCCCGCCAGGGGAAGGAGCGCGGTGTACCAGATGAAGCGCGGGGGCGGGGTCACCTGGGGAGGAGCGGGCAGTTTGACCTCCCCCGAGGGCAACGGCTCCAGAACGCGAGGGGGGCGGTTGAAATCTATTGTCACTCCCATAGCGCGATCAGTTCGTAGACTTCTACCGGTTCCTGAAATCCGGCGACCGGGGCCGGGGGGAGCGGGCGGACCTGCACCCGGTCCCGTACCCGCTGATAGGCCTCCCGGCTGAGCAGAATCTGGCCGGGGGCGGCCATCTCCTCCAGCCGCTTGGCCAGGTTCACGCAGGCGCCGATGGCGGTGTAGTTCAGTTGCTGGGATGTGCCGATGTTGCCCACCACGGCCTCCCCCACCGAGATGCCGATCCCGTATCGGAGCGAGGGGGCGGAGGGGGTGGACTGCTGGTACGCCCGAACGGCCTCCTGAATCCGCAGGGCCGCCTGGATCGCCCGCAGGGGGTGGTCGGGCTGCGGCAGGGGGGCATTGAACACCGCCATCACGGCGTCGCCGATGAATTTATCCAGGGTTCCCTCTTCCGCCAGCACCGCCTCTGCACCGATGGCCAGATACCGGTTGAGGGTCTCCACCAGTTCCTCCGGGCCACACCGCTCGCTGAAGGCCGTGAAGCCCCGCAGGTCGGCGAAGAGGACGGTCACCTCCTGCCGTTGGCCCCCCAGCCGCAGGCGGGTGGAATCCTCCAGCAGCCGCTGGACCACGGCCGGGGAGACGTAGCGCTGGAACGTTTCCCGGATGAACCGCTCCTGGGCTTCCAGGCGGCGCTGTTCGGTCAGGTCTTCCACGACGATGGTCACCCCGCCATCGCCGGAGGTCGGTTCCTCCAGGGGGGAGACGACCAGTCGCAGATACGTCGTCCCCCGCTCCGGCAATTCTACTTCCACCTCCTCCACCAGCAGCGGGCGGCGTCCCCGCTGAAGCCGGTCCACCATCGGCTCCAGGATGGGCCGTAGAGGGGGGAGCGCTTCTCTGTAGGGCAGCCCGATGGCCTGCGCAGCGGGGCAACGGAGAATCCGTTCGGCCGACCGGTTGACCAGCGTGATCCGCCCGGCCGGGTCGGCGGTGATGACGCCGCTGGCGATGGAGGCGAACACGCTGTCCATCAGATTTTTGGCCGCCGTCACCCGTTCAAAGAGGCGGGCGTTCTCAATGGCGATGGCCGCCTGGTCGGCGAAGGCCGTCAGCAGGTCCCGCTCCCGGTCGGAGAAGAGGCCGGTTCGGGCCCGATTGTCGGCGTAAATCACTCCGGTAATCCGCCCCCGCACCCGGAGGGGGACGCAGAGGATGGAGCGCAGGTTGTAACTGATGATGCTCTCCTGGGCCTGGAAGCGGGGGTCCATCAGGGCGTCGGTGGTCAGGATGGGTTGCCCCTCCCGGGCCACCCGGTAGACGATGCTGCGGCTGATCCGGAACTCGTCCCCCGTGAGGGTTTCCTGGTCTATATGGCGGGCCGCGCGGAATTCCAGGTCCCCCGTCTCCGGGTCCAGCAACATCAGCATCGCCCGTTCGGCGCCGGTGAGGCGGACGATCTGGTCCATCACCTCGTTCAATACCGTATCCAGGTCCAGGGAGGAGTTAATGGCCCGGGCGATGTCCACCAGGGCCTCCATCTGGGCCCGGTCTTCGGCCATCGCGCTCACGTCGTGCTCCAGGGTGTCCAGGGCGCTCTCTATCTCCCGGATGGAGGCCAGCAGACGGCCGGCCAGCAGGGCATCGCCCGCGGTGCGGGCCTGGGCCCAGAGGCGGCGAAGGGCCGCCAGTTCTTCCCGAAGTTGGGCGACGGAGGTCGGAAGGTTCATCGGAATTGCCTACCACGAAGGGCACAAAGGACTCACAAAGGACACAAAGGGATAAAATGTCATCCTTCGTAATTACCTACCCGCTGTCATTGCGAGGCGGCAATAGCCGCCGAAGCAATCTCCCCCCCGGCCTGGAGATTGCTTCGCCGCCTTCGGCGGCTCGCAATGACGCGGGTAGGTAGGTAGTTACCATCCTTCGTGCAAATACCTACCCGGTTGGTTTGCAGACAACGTGGCGCAGGTTGTCAGCCTGCGCACAGGCCTGGCGGCCTGCGCGGGGCATGCCTTCGCCGCGTCTTTGATAGCGCTTGCCCGGGTGCTCCCTGGCAGGTAGTTACCCCCTGGAACAAAGATACACCGGAATCCGTTTTTCGGCAAGTGGCCGCGGTTAGCGGGTAGCGGTTAGCCGTTAGCCGTTAGCCGGTAGCCGGTAGCGGTTAGCCGGTAGCCGTCAGTGGACGGGTTGCCCGCAGCGGGGGCAGAAGCGGGCGCCGGGGCGGAGCGACGCACCGCAGGACGGGCACCGGGCCGGAGCCGCGGAGACGGGTTGCCCACAGCCGGGGCAGAAGCGGGCGCCGGGGCGGAGCGACGCGCCGCAGGACGGGCACCGGGCCGGAGCCGCGGAGACGGGTTGCCCGCAGCGGGGGCAGAAGCGGGCGCCGGGGCGGAGCGACGCACCGCAGGACGGGCACGAGGCGGTACCCGGCGGAGCGGGGTAGGACGGGAACGTCGGCGGGGCCCACGACTCCGTCGGCGGGAGGAATGGCCCTGTCTCTGCCGCTGGAGGGGGCGCGGGCGGCGGGGGCGGGTAGGACGGCGGAGGAAGGGGCGGGGCGGGATAGGAGGGCGGCCTCCCGTGCGGGGCCGGGCGCGCAGGCGAGGGGGCGGGTGTCCGCCGGCTCAGCATCCAGACCGTGGCGCCCACCAGCAACAGTCCCATTCCCAGAAACCCCATGGCGCCCACCAGCAGTATCAGCGTTCCCGCTCCCACTCCCCCGGACGGGGCGGAGGGCAGCGGGGGTGTGACGAAGGGCACCGGTGTGGGGGTGGGCAGAGGAGGCGGGGGGCCCCCTTCAACAGGCGGCGGTGTGGGCCCGGCGGGGGATGGGGAGGGGGGCCCGGCGGTGGTGGGGGAGGGGGGCGGCGGTAATTGTAGCCGGCCGTATCCGTAGCCGGTGTCGGGGCCCTGGGGCCCCCGGTCTATCGCGTGGGCCAGCAGGAAATCCACCACCTGCTGTCGGGTGAACTCCGGGTAGGCCTGCCAGACCAGCGCGGCCGCACCGGCGACATGGGGAGCGGAGGCGGAAGTTCCCCCGAAGGGTTCGTCCCCGTAGGAGGCCGTGGAGACGCCCGTCGGGGCGGAGAGTTCCGGCTTCAGCCGCCCGTCGGTCGTGGGACCGCGGGAACTGTAGTCGGCCAGAGCGTCCCGTTGCCAGTACGCCGCCCCCACGGCCAGGGCTCCCACCGCATCGGCGGGGATGGCCAAACTGTACTCCGGGGAGGGATACGCCACGTCCGCACCGTTCACAAAGATGTCCAGGGTGACCGGGCGGTCCACCCGGTAGGCTTTCACGGCAACGTACAGGCTTTCGTCTGTCAACTGGGAGTAGATAATCCCCTCCACCGGGTCTGCCCCCTCTCTGCCGTCCTGGGGGGATTCCGAGGAGGCCAGAACGTTTCCTGCCCCGTCCGTCAGGTACAGTTCGTAGTCCCGGCGGGCGTGCCCCCACTCGTCTTCCCACATGAGGAAGACTTTGATGAACGGCAAGTACGGGAGAAGTCTCATCCGTTCCTGCCGGGGAGCGAATTCGTGGACATCGTCCCCGTCGGTGTCGGTGAAGAGGGCCCGGTAGTGGGACTGAGCCTCGTTGCCGCTGGAGTTGGCCCACAGGACCCCCCAGGCGGCCACCGAATCCACCAGTCGGGCCTGCCATCCCGTGCCGTCCCGGGGGCCGATCAGGGCGCCCGCGGAGTGGGAGATGATGTGGACGCCCTGGGAGAGGAGCCAGTCTACGGCTTCCCCCTCCGCCGCGTCGCTCCCGTCGTACCAGGCGAAGAAGAGTTCGGCGTCGGGGGCCAGTTCGTGGATGATTTCGGCGCAGGCGGTGCCGTGGACCTCGTCGGGGTCCCAGTCGCCGAAGTGCTCCACCACGACGGTGTCCGGGAGTTCCCGCCCCAGCAGGTCCGGGTAGCCCCCAAAGCCCAGGTCCAGCACTCCGATGCGGATGCCGGCCCCGGTGAAGCCGGCCTCATGCCACCGGTCGGCGCCGACGACCCGGATGCCCTCGCCGGGGATGCGGCTCCCCTGGGAGGTGTGAAGGGCGGGTACCCGGACGGCGATGACGTGCTCCAGCGCGGTCAGTTGCCCGAAAATGGCCCCCGGATTTTCGCTCTCCGCAGTCGCTTCTATCAGCGCCAGAGGGATGGCGATCTCCACCTGGTCCCGGTATGCGGCGACCACGCGAATCCCCACCCCCTGCAGTTGGGCGACCAGCGGGGCCGGGTCGTCGGTGTCCAGGAACAGGGTGACCCGGATTTCATCCCGGTCGTTCAGCAGCCCCCGACGGCGGGCCAGGTCTACGGCGGCCTCTTTCCCCCCTTCCTGGTAGGCGATCAGAAATTGCTTGTAGGCCGAATCCAGTTCCGGATCGGTCAGGAGGGGGGCCAGTTTGGGATATTGCTGGACCAGTTCCGCCAGGGAGGGGGGCGGGGTGAACTCCGCCGGGAGCGGCGAGGGGGAGGGTGGGGGACGGGTGGCGAGGGGGGAGGTCAGGGCAAAGAGAAGGCCGGCACCCAGCAGCAGGAGCCCCCCGGCCAGCATCAGCAGAGTGGCCCGACGATGATGTTTCGGCGCCCCGGGGGCCTCCGGAACGGGCCTCTCTTCTTCCCCCAGGGCGCTCCCGTTATTGACCGGGACCGACATGGACGTTCACTTCGGAGATGGCCATATCCCGGCGCGGCCGGTCTCCGCCGGTCCGGAACAGGAGCAGTACCTTCAGAGTGGCGTCCCCCTCCTGCTGAGCGGTCAGGGTGAAGGTCACCGCGCGGCTCTGCCCGACGCCCAGTTCTTCGGCGGATGGCCCGGGCATCTGACCCGTTTTCAGTACCGGCTCCCACTGGCCCAGCAGATGGTACTCCGTTTGCGTCCAGGGTTGGTCCCCGGTGTTGGTGATGGTGACCGTCAGGGTCAGGGTCTCCCCCACTTTCAGGTCGGTGGCAGAGGGGGCCAGAGCGATCGGGGGAGTGGCCGCCGATGGGGCCGGGGACGGGGTTTCCGCTGTCGTTTCCGGAGTGGGTGTTGCCGTCGCGGTGGGAGTGGCGGTCGGTGTGGGTGAGGGCCGGAAGAACGGCAGTTTCCCCTGGCGATAGGCCCGGTAACCCAGGCCGACCATGGCGGCCAGACAGAGCACCAGAGCGATGGGGAGGGCAATCCAGAGCCAGCGGGACGGGCGCCGGGCCGGTGCCGCCTCTACCGGCGGGATAGGAGGAATCTCCGGCCCTGGGGGCGGTGGGACGTAGGGGGATGGGGTGGCCGGTACAGTGGGCGTTGGGTACGGCGGGCCGTAGGCCGGAGTCGGCGCGGCGGGCGGCGGGGTGGGTGGGGCCGGCGGGCCGTAGGCCGGGGGCGGCGCGGCGGGCGGCGGGGTGGGCGGGGCCGGCGCGCCGTAGGCCGGGGGCGGCGCGGCGGGCGGCGGGGTGGGCGGGGCCGGCGCGCCGTAGGCCGGGGGCGGCGCGGCGGGCGGCGGGGTGGGCGGGGCCGGCGCGGGCGCGGTGAGCGGCGCGCCGCAGCGCGCGCAGAAGCGGGCGCCCGGTTTGTTCGGCGCGCCGCACGACGGGCACTGGACTTCGCCGGGCGGCGGAGAAGGGCGGGGGGCTTCCAGGGGCTGTCCGCATTGTTTGCAGAAGCGGGCACCCGGGCGGTTCTCAAAGCCACATTTGGGACATTTCATTGTACGCCTCCTACTCGGGATAAAAGAGCAATGTGAACTGGCCCAGCCGGATCAGGTCACCGGCGCTCAGACGGGCGGGCTGGCCGGGAGGGAGACGGATTTCGTTGAGGAACGTCCCGTTCGTGCTCTGCAGGTCTTCCAGGTACCAGCCATCCGGGCGGCGGAGGAGCCGGGCGTGGCGGCGGGAGACGCCGGCCATACCGGCCCCGTACGGTTCCAGGTCTACTTCGGGCGGAGGGACGGCCGATGTGCCCCGTCCCAGAACAATCTCCGGTCGGGGCGGGAGGGGGATGGTGGCCCCGGTTTCTATCACGCACAGGCGGGGACCGGTGGCGGCTCGCAGGTGCTCCAGTCGGATGGTGGTCCCGGGCGTCGTGGAGGAGGGAACGGAGGGCGTTATGCCGGCCGTCGGGCTGATCCGGATCAGGTCGTCTACCATGGCCTGCATCGTGGGGTAGCGGTCGGCCGGATTCCGGGCCAGGGCCCGCATGAGGACGGATTCCAGCGCGGGCGGGAGACCCGGACAGAGGCAGCGCGGCGGGATGGGCGGCTCCCGCAGCCGACGGAGCATCGCCTCTACGGGCGTGGCCGCCTGGAAGGGCAGTTGCCCGGTCAGCAGTTCGTAGAGCATCACGCCCAGGCTGTAGATGTCACTGCGGTGGTCTACCGGGTCCCCCATGACCTGCTCCGGGGAGAGGTAGGCGGGGGTGCCGATGCTGAGTCCGGGACGGGTGATGAACCCCGGCCGGCGCGCCATTTTGACCAGGCCGAAATCGGCCAGGAGGGGCCAGTCGGGACGGGCCAGGAGGATGTTGGCGGGTTTCACGTCCCGGTGGATGATGCCCTGGGCGTGGGCGTAGGCCAGGGCCTGTCCCACCGGGATGACCCAGCGGGCCACTTCCGACCAGGGCATCGGCTGACCGGTCAGTTGGGCCTTGAGCGAGCCGCCGGGGACGTACTCCATCACGATGTAGGCGGTGCCGTGGGTCTCACCGTAGTCATAGATGGTCAGAATGTTGGGGTGACGGAGGGCGGCAATGGCGCGCGCTTCCTGCCGGAACCGTTGCAGGAACTCCTCCCGGTCGTCGGCCTCGGCGATGCGGAGGACTTTGACGGCGACCCACCGCTCCAGGTGCGGCTGGTAGGCGCGGTAGACGACGGCCATCCGGCCTTCGCCGATCTTCTCCACAATCTGACAGCCACCCAGAGTCCGTCCGATCCATTCCATGGGCACGAAAGGCGCGAAAGACGCGAAAGGCACGAAAGGCACGAAAGGCGCGAAAGACGCGAAAGGCGCGAAAGGCGCGAAAGGCACGAAAGGCACGAAAGGTGCTAACGGTATTCGGTGATGAGGCGGTCTTCCTCAACGGTGAGTTGGGTGATCCGGAGGGGGGAGGCCTCCCAGGCCTGGCGCAGGCCCCGGTTGATCCCCCCGGAAAGGATGCCGCCCACCATGACCAGGGGGACATCGTTCAGCCGCTCCACGATGACCACCGGTGCCCCATCGCGGGCCCCCAGCCGTCCCGATAGGCGGAAGCCCCAGTTTTCTCCGGAGACGGTGAGGACGGCCTGGTCCGGCGGCTGAAAGTCCACCGCCATCTCCCGGACGACTCCCAGGGTGTACGGCTCCATCGCCACGGCCATCCCCTCGTTGAACTCCCGCTCGGTCAGGACGGATGTGCCGGGCGTTAACCCTTCCAGTCCCCAATCCACGTTGGCGATGACGTACTGGGCGACCAGGGAGAGGAGCAGGGTGCCGACCAGTCCGACGACGACGGCGGTGACGATCAGGGCCAGGAGGATGTTCAGGGTCAGCGTCAGCAGGCCGCGGCCCACCCGGGCGGCGATGCGCAGGGGGGTGGTGGGGCGGGGGGCCGGTACGGCCACTGCCCCCGGCATGACGGCGGTCCCGGTGCGGCCGGCGCGCTGGACGGAGGGGAGGCGCAGGCGGCGGTGGGTGCTCTTCTCCAGCGCGTCCCGGAAGGCCCGCGCGGAGGGGTAGCGGGCCGCCGGGTCCAGTTGGACCGCCCGCATCACGGCGGCGGAGAGGGCCGGGGAGACGGCGCGGTTCAGTTGGTGCGGCGGGGTGAAGGTGAAGGGGTGCGCGGTGGGATCGTCGCCGGTCAGCAGTTCGTGCAGGGTGACGCCCAGTGCATAGAGGTCGGAGCGGGGGGTGGTCTGCCCCTGGCCGGCGTACTGCTCCGGCGGGGCGTAACCGGCCGTCCCCATCTTGAGGGTGTCCGTCCGTTTGCCGGGGTCAAAGAGGCGGGCCACGCCGAAGTCTATGAGTTTGACCTGTCCCTCCGGGGTGACCATCACGTTGGCCGGCTTCATATCCCGGAAGATGACGGGCGGGTTCTGGCTGTGGAGGTACTCCAGGACGTCGCACAACTGGAGGGCCCAGCCCACGACCTCTTCGGGCGGCAGTCCCGGGGGGGAACGGCGCAGCCGCTCCGCCAGCGTTTCGCCTTCAATGTAGTCCATCACCAGGTAGAACTGGCCCTCTTCTTCAAAGTGGTCGTAGACGTTGGGGAGGTTGGGGTGGTTCAGGTGGGCCAGGATGGCGGCCTCGCGGCGGAACTGTTCGGCGGCCTGGGCCTGCTCCTCGGGGGTGGCATGGGGGTCGGGGAGGAGTTCCTTGACCGCGCAGGGCTTATCCG
>Ga0209162_1002731_pt1 | contig 15026 bp, 11 predicted proteins | sample YNPNPMetaG_FD_187121 | JGI IMG/M metagenome (GOLD analysis project Ga0209162, IMG submission 187121) | Anoxygenic and chlorotrophic microbial mat microbial communities from Yellowstone National Park, USA - YNP NP MetaG (SPAdes) (version 2) ... | reverse complement strand
CGTGCCAGTCTGCGGTGATTTGGGGGACCAGCAAGCCGCGCTCTTTGGTCAGGTCGCGTTCGAGGCGGGCGAAGCCAAAAACACCTACGGCACCGGTTGCTTTTTGCTACTCAACACCGGCAAAGACATCGTCCCCTCGAAATCCGGTTTGCTCACGACAGTTGCCGCGTCAGTGGGCGACCACATTGCAAAGGGCGAGCGCACGTCGGCGGTCGGCGGTCATTTGTCGGCGGTCGTCTTTGCGCTCGAAGGTTCGATTGCGATTGCTGGCGCGGCGGTGCAGTGGTTGCGCGATAATCTCAAAATCATCACGAACGCGGCGGAGACGGAACAGATTGCGCAATCGGTCGCGGACACGGGCGGCGTGTACTTTGTGCCGGCGTTCAACGGCTTGTTCGCGCCGCACTGGGATATGTACGCGCGCGGCACGCTCGTCGGTATCACGCGTTACACCACGCGTGAACACATCGTCCGCGCGACGCTCGAGGCGATTTGCTACCAGACGCGCGAGGTCATCGAGGCGATGGAGCAAGATTCGGGGGTGTCACTCAAATCGCTCAAGGTGGACGGTGGCGCGGTGAAAAACAATTTCCTGATGCAACTGCAGGCGGATATTCTTGGCGCGCGCGTCATTCGTCCCATCGTCAACGAAACGACCGCACTCGGCGCGGCGTACGCCGCCGGACTCGCGGTCGGTTTCTGGAAATCGCTCGACGAACTGCGCGCCAACTGGGGCGTGGATCGCGTGTTTGAACCGCAGTGGGATGCGGCGCGACGTGAGGAAGGATACGCGGGGTGGAAGCGCGCGGTGGAACGCGCGAAAGGGTGGCTAAAGTAGAAACTAGAAACCAGGTTTCTCGCAGAAACCTGGTTTCTGTTTTTTACGCCGGGACGATTTCTTCCTCCGCTTTTTCTTCCTCGCGAAATTCCTCCAACTCCATTCGGCGACGCGCTTCGGGGAACAGACCTTCGGGGCGCGTCAGCATCATAATCACCAGCACCGCGCCGTAGATCAAGTAACGAAACTCGGCGAACTCGCGCAACAGTTCCGGCAAGCCCACCAGCGCGAGCGCGCCGACGACAACGCCAGGAATGCTCCCCATCCCACCGATGATGATGAGCGAGAGAACGTTAATCGAAATGAGAAAGTTGAAACTGTGCGGGTAGATGGACTCCAGTTTCGCCGCGAAGATGGCGCCACTCAAACCACCAAAGAGCGCGCCCATCCCAAACGCGCTCAACTTGGTCGCGACGAGATTGATGCCCATCGCTTGCGCCACGTCCTCGTCTTCGCGCATTGCCATCCACGCGCGTCCCAGCCGCGAATTCTTGAGCCGATACGAAACAAAGATGACCAGCAGACAGCCCGCGAGGAAAAAGTAGTAAAAGACCTGAGGACTCCAGTTGATTTGAACGAATGGCAGGTCGGGTTTGGCGATGCGTTGAATCCCCTGCGCGCCACCAACCCAGGGTTTGAGAAAGTCGGAGAGCGCGAGCAGGCGGATGATTTCGCCAAAACCCAGTGTCACGATGGCAAGGTAATCGCCGCGCATCTTGAGCACAGGAATCCCCAGAATGACCCCGAACGCGGCAGCCATCAACACGGCAATCGGCAACGCCAGCCACCAGTTGGGAATGATGCCCGTGCTCAATTCCGGCGACGTGAGCACACCGGCGGTATAAGCACCAATTGCAAAGAATGCCACATACCCCAGATCGAGCAAGCCCGCAAAGCCAACCACAATGTTCAACCCCAAGCCCATCAGCAAATACAAGCCGACGTTGTCCAGCACCTCGCTCAGGTACAATCCCAGGAGGGAGGGCAATGCCAGCATGATGACGATGCCCAGCCCCAGCGCGCCCCAGCGCAGTGTCTTGCGCGTCTGTGGGGGGAGTTGTTCGAGGCGTGCGCGCGCGGGCGCACGATAGCGATTCCACAACAGATTCGATACCATCAGCAGAACGATGAGCACCACCGTGCCGATGGGAGACAAGCCGGTGGAAGTGTAGAAAAATTGCAACACCGGTTGTAAAAAGACCCAATCGGTAAAGGTGACGCGAATCAGGTCTTGCAACACTCCCAGCGCGATGACCCAGATGAGTGTGATGAGGATGGCGCGGCGCAAAAGCGGAGGCGCAAGGAAGACCACGCCGGCAAGCAGACCCAGCCCCAATCCTGCCACGAGGAGGATGATGCTACCTGTGACCAGACCGGCATTAAACGTCAGCAAGTTGTACAGTTGCGCGGTCGCGTTGATGAACATATTGCCGAGTGGAAGCACCTGACCGAGAGCAATCAGTGCAACCAGCAACGCGCTCGTCAGGAAACCGGCAATGAGGCTGGCAATCAGAATCGGAGCGGGTGCGCGCGTGGGCACGCGCATTGCCGCCACAAGACCCATCGCGAAAAAGGTCAGCAGGACAAGCATCTGACTCATCGTCAGCAGTTGGCTCACAATATCGCGCACGCTAAAGGCTTGAATCATTCCCTGTAACGCAATGGAAACGACAATGACCCCGCCAAGCAGTCCAACTTGCACAGCGACCTTGAGCCACGCCGACGAGGTTTCGGTTGGATGGGATACCGACGAATGTGTCATCGCACTCATCTTGCTTATGCCTTTTTCTCCGCGAGGCGTTCACCCAGGATGCCCGAAGGTCGGAAGATGAGAACGAGAACCAGCAGGGTAAACGCAATCGCGTCTTTGAGTTGATACGGTGCAGGAATGTTTAGCCCATCGAGAAACAGACTGGGTCCCAACGATTCGACGACGCCGAGGAAGAGACCGCCCAGCATCGCGCCGGGCACATTGCCGATGCCGCCCAGCACCGCCGCGGTGAACGCTTTGATGCCGGGAATAAAGCCCATCAGAAAGTTGACCTGTTTGAACATCAGCGCGTAGAGCACCCCCGCCGCGCCAGCGAGCGCGCCACCCAGCGTGAACGTGATGACGATGATGCGATCCACGTCAATCCCCATCAAGGCAGCCGTGGCTTTGTCTTCCGCGACCGCGCGCATCGCCTTGCCGATGCGTGAGTTCTGGATGAAAAGATGCAGCCCCAGCATCATCAAGGCGGCGGCGATAATCACCAGAATTTGAATGTACTGGATACGAAACTCGCCCAGATGCAGGTACCCTTTCAACACCGCAATTTCTGGATAGACTTTGATGTTGGGACCGTAGAGACCCTTGAAAAAGTATTGCAGAAAGAAGGAAGCGCCAATCGCCGTAATCAACGGCACCAGACGCGGCGCATAGCGTAACGGACGATAGGCAATCCGTTCGAGCAAAATGGCAATCACGGTGGAGACGGTCATCGAGAGGAGAAAAATCAGTAAAAGACCAATCACGGGATTCTGATCGAGGAAACCCGAGCGTCCCAACTCGTCTGCCAGAAAGTAGGCGGTAAAGGGTCCCGACATAAAGACTTCGCTGTGCGCAAAGTTAATCATTCGCAGAATACCATAGACGAGCGTATAGCCCAGCGCGATGAGCGCGTAGATGCCTCCCAGCGCGATGCCAAAAACGATAAGGTCGAACCACTGGCGACTGTTGTATTTACCCGCAATCAATGTCGAGGCGGAGCCAACGATGACCAGTGCGACAATCAAGCCGCCTACGATAAACATCAACACATCGGTCAGTTCCAGGCGTTCACGCAGACGTTGTAACATACACACATTCTCCAGAGTAGGTGGGCAAAAGTCTTTTCCACCATCGGAAGGTTACGATGCTCTTCATTTTGCCGTCATTGTACGGACGAAAAATCTTTCACCTCTACAGAACAACCCCTCTCATCCCCCTGCCCCCTGCTCTCCCCGCCACGCGGGGAGAGCAGGGGAGATGGGAGGAGGGGTGTGGTCGGGCGGCGAAGCCGCCCGACCACACCCCATTCTCTCGCTTTCCCCCTCCCCACGCCGCACAGCGGCGTGGGGAGGGGCCAGGGGTGGGGCTATTTCGCGATGGAGGGCATGGCTGATTATCCTGTGCTACGCCAAAGCGGAAAAAACTTTTGCATAGTTACTTAGCCGCCGAAGGGCGGCTTCGGGTATGGGTCGCAAGCGTTCACGCGTAATGCTTGATACTCCTCAAAACCGCAAAAGGCGTGAACGCTTGCGATTGCTGCGGTTTCAACCGCCCGTGCCCAACTTTGCACATGCCCTGGAGTCAGGAGTGGGGCTATTGCGCAGCAGAAAAACTTTTTGGTCGCGCAGGGGCGACCATCGGGGTCGCCCCTGCCGTTGACGATTTATTTGGGTTTATAGTCCGGTCCGCCGGGATACCACACGGGGGTCTTGGGCATTTCGAGTTTGGCAAAGTCCTCTGCGCTCAACTGATAGATGGCGATCTTGGGATCCGCGCAGTCCCCGTTGGCATCGCAGGTCAGTTTACCGGTGACACCCGGAAAGTCCTTGGTCGCTTGCAAGGCATCGCGCAGGGCTTGCTTTTGCACGTGCAGCGTCCCATCGGGGTCTTTCACCGTTGCCTTTTCGATGGCGGCGAAGATCATATTGGCGGCGTCGTACGCGTGCGCATGGAACGGCGCCAGTGTACCCTTGAGGTTGTACTTCTTCAGGTACTTTTCCACCAAGGTCTGATAGCCGCTACCAAAGGCAGCAAAGTTCGGGCTGGACCAGAACATGCCGATGGTGTTCTTGCCACCCGCCTTGAGAAAGTCGGGCGAGAAGATACCATCCGCACCCATCATCACGACCTTTTCCATGCCGGGCACATCGCGAATCTGCGAAGCGATAAAGCCACCTTCGGCGATGAAGATCGGGTAGTAGATGAGGTCGGGTTTGCCCGCCGCGATACGCGTCAGCACCGGCTTCATATCCTTGTCGCCGACGTTGACCGCTTCGGCAGCGGTGATGGTGCCGCCGAGTTTCTTAAAGTTCTCGGCAAAGACTTCGGCAAGCCCCTTGGCGTAGATGGAGCCGTCGTGAATCGTTGCCGCTTTGGTGAGTTTGAGTTGCTTGAACACAAATTCGGCGGCGACGGCGCCTTGCACTTTATCGTTGTGTGCAGTGCGGAAGTAGCCGGGAATGCGTTTGGCGGGATCGGTCAGGTCCGGCGCGGTGTTCGAGGGCGAAACCATCGAGAGCCCGGCTTGGCTGATGATGGGCATTGCGGCGCGCGCCGCGCTGGAGCAGTTGGTCCCGACGACCGCCACGATGGTCTTGTCCGCAGCAATCTTGGTGCCGGCGGTCTGACCACCTTCGGCGTTGCAGCCGGAATCCTGCCCGCTCAACTTGATGGGATGACCGAGCAGTTTGCCGCCCTTGTCGTCAATCGCCAGTTCGACGCCGTACTTGGTGTCGGTGCCCAGCGAGGCGTTCTCGCCAGAGACGACGAACGCGTACGCGATGTGAATCGGATCGTTGGGTCCGATGTCAATGCAGCCCAATTTGTCTTTGCATTCAAACTTGGGCGCTGCCGGCGCGCACGCGCTCAGCACAACTGCGAACGCGACGACCAGTGCAGTGAAGAGAACGATCTTTTTCATAGTTACCTCTCCTCCTTAAAATTGGTGCGGTTGAGTGTTGTCCATCTGTTGCAAGTGCGTCAGGCTTGCCAGGCCCCCATACCAGACGGACCTCGAGCGTAAAGTCAATGGGGCATTCATCACCTCCTTCTACTTCAGCGCCTCGTCATTGAGACCATCACTGTCCGAATCATTATTCTTCCCCCAGATAGGCTTTGCGAACGCGTTCACTCTTGCGCAAGTTTTCTGCCGCATCGTGCAGAACAATCTGTCCGGTTTCAATCACATAGCCACGATGCGCGACCTGTAACGCTTTGGCAGCGTTTTGCTCGATGAGCAAGATGGTGGTGCCTTCCTGATTCAATTTTTTAATTGTCTCGAAAATCGTTTCGACCAGCACCGGCGCCAGTCCCATCGAAGGTTCGTCCAGCATCAACACGCGTGGACGGGTCATCAGCGCGCGACCAATCGCCAGCATTTGTTGCTCGCCCCCTGAGAGGGTGCCGCCGAGTTGGTGCCGACGTTCGGCGAGGCGCGGAAAGAGCGTGAACACAAAATCTAGATCGCGCGCGATCGCGGCTTTATCGCTACGCGCGTAGGCGCCCATTTCCAGATTTTCTAACACGGTGAGCGCGCCGAAAATGCGGCGTCCTTCCGGCGCCTGACCAATGCCACGCATCACGATTTCGTGAGGAGGCAGTCCATCAATTCGTTCACCTTCCAGAGTGATGGTGCCGTGGCGTGGATGAATGAGTCCGGAAATCGTTTTGAGTGTGGTGGTTTTGCCTGCCCCGTTGGCGCCAATCAGTGTGACAATCTCACCTTTTTCGACGGTCAAACTGATGCCTTTGAGGGCATGGATATTGCCATAGTAACTATGAATCTCGTTGACCTGGAGCATTGCCATAGTTTGCCTCGTCAATCGTCAACTCTCATTGTCTTACCCCATCCCAAAACGCCGCCGAGCGACTCAAGTCGCAGCAACAAGTACGGGCGAATCATTATTTGCCCCGACGCGCCTGCCTCCGCAGGCTGTATTCTAGCCGCCGAAGGGCGGCTTCGGGTATGTGTCGCAAGCGTTCACGCATAAGGCTTGACACTCCTCAAAACCGCAAAAGGCGTGAACGCTTGCGATTGCTGCGGTTTCAACCGCCCGTGCCCGACTTTGCACAAGCCCCGCCCGACCGTACGCTGCTCAGGTCAAAGTGGAGATTGAGGATTTCTACTTGCCGTACTCTTTCCCCAGGTACGCCTCGCGGACGCGCGGGTCTTGCTGAACGCTAGCGGGAGTGCCTTCGGCGATCTTGACCCCGAAGTCGAGGACCGTCACACGGTCGGAAATCGTCATTACTACTTTCATCTGATGTTCGATGAGGAAGATGGTGAGACCCAGTTCATCGCGCAGGCGGCGGATAAAGTTCACCATCGCACTCGTCTCTTGAGGGTTCATTCCCGCCGTCGGTTCGTCGAGGAGCAGCAACTTGGGTTCGGTTGCGAGGGCGCGCGCAATTTCCAGACGGCGTTGATCGCCATACGAAAGATTCTTTGCCAGTTCGTCTTCGTGCCCGCGCAAGCCCACAAATTCGAGCAGTTCGCGCGCGCGCTTCGCGACGCGTTTTTCTTCGCTCACGGTAGCGCGATCACGTAGAATCGCGCCGAGGAGCGTCGTGTGCATACGGGGATGTTGACCCACCATCACGTTTTCGAGCGCGGTCATATTGGCGAAGAGACGGATGTTCTGAAACGTGCGCGCAATACCCAGTGTAGTGATGACGTCGGGTCGCAAACCGACCAGTTCATGGCCATTGAAGAGGATGCTCCCTTCTTCGGGACGATAAAAGCCGGTGATGCAGTTGAAGAAGGTGGTTTTGCCCGCGCCATTCGGCCCGATGAGGCTAGCAATCATCCCGGGTTCGATGATGAGATCGGTTTTATCAACGGCGACCAGGCCGCCAAAACGTTTTGTGACGTGATGCGCGTTTAAGAGCGCCATGCCTCCTCCGTTGTGGGGGTGCGTAAGGTCGGCGGTGCGTAGGGGAAGTTTCTGTTATTATATCCAAATTTGCGAAATTACAAAATCTTGCTGAGGAACTGCCGCGTCCGTTCTTCGCGGGGATGAGTGAACAACTCATCGGGGGTCGTGTCTTCGATGATGGTGCCATTGTCCATAAAGATAATGCGATGTGCCGCTGCGCGCGCGAAACCCATCTCGTGCGACACGACCACCATTGTCATTCCTTCGCGCGCTAGCAGCAACATCGTGTCTAACACTTCTTTGATCATTTCGGGATCCAGCGCGCTGGTGGGTTCATCAAAGAGCATGATTTTGGGATTCATTGCCAGTGCGCGCGCAATCGCAACGCGCTGTTGCTGTCCGCCCGAAAGTTGCGCTGGGTACGCGTCCGCTTTTTCCGGAATGCCGACCTTGGCGAGTAGTTCACGTGCAATGCGTTGACTGGCTTCGGCAGTGCGCTTGCGTACGATTTGTTGAGCGAGGGTGATATTCTCAAGCACCGTCAAATGAGGAAACAGATTGAATTGCTGAAAGACCATACCCACTTCGGCGCGCACCGCGTTGATATGTTCCGATGAGTTGTCCAGTGGAATACCGTCCACAATCACGCGCCCGGCATCGGGACGTTCCAGACCATTGATGCAACGCAACAAGGTGGACTTGCCCGAGCCGCTGGGACCAATCAAGACCAGCACCTCGCCGCGTTGCACCGATGTGCTGACGCCTCGCAAGGCATGCACACGACCAAAGTGTTTATGCACATTTTCGATTTGGATGATAGGCGTTGTCATTTGGGTATCGCAAACTTGCGTTCGATATACCGAACGATAAGCGAGAGACCAATGGTCATCACCAGATACAACAGAGCGGCAATCGTCCAGTGTTCGAGTGGGCGAAACGTGTTGGCACTGCGTTGCCGCGTCCAGAGTGTCAATTCTTTCACGCTGATTGCAGAGGTCAATGCCGAATCCTTCAGCATCGCGACGAAATCGTTGCCCAGCGGTGGCAGGATGATGCGGATTGCTTGCGGGAGAATGACATAGCGCATCGCTTGCAAGTAACTCATTCCCAGCGAGCGCGCCGCTTCCATCTGGCCGCGCGGAATCGCTTCGATTCCCGCGCGGTACGTTTCGGCAAGATATGCGCCGTAGCCAATCGCGAGTGCCACAATGCCGATATTCTCCTCGCGTCGAAAAATGTCCGCGTACGGTTCGGGAATCGCGCGGGCAAGAGCGGGAGCAATCACGTAGAAAAAGTACAGGATTTGAACGAGCAGGGGAATGCCGCGAATGACCTCGACGTACAGCGTGCTCACGGTGTACAACACCGGGTTGCGCGAAACGCGCATCAAGCCGGCAACAAGGCCTACAACCAGCGCGAGCGCGTAGGCAAAAAAAGTCACATACAACGTGAGGGCAATGCCGCTGCTTAACAGCAAGAGGATGTTGGTATAGTCCGCGCTGGTAAAGATGATCAGCATCGCCAGAATGCCGGCGAGAATCAGGACGATCATCCACCAGGGGACGCGTTCCCAGTCGGGCAATGGCAGGGCATGCCCCGAGCGTGCAAGTGGTTGGGCTAGATCGGGTTCAGCCATTCTGAATGGGAGTCAGACTTCCGAAGTGTACACTTCGGAAGTCTGAAATGGAGTTTACTTGAGCGGCAAGCCGGCACCGGTGCAATCAGGCTTGGGGCTGATGTCTTTCCACCATTTTTCGCACAGCTTGCTCCAGGTGCCATCGGCGAAGACGGCTTTCAAACCGGCATCGAACGCGTTCTTGAGTTCCGTATCGCCTTTGCGGAAGACCATGCCCAGGTACTCGTCACCAAATTGATTGCCGGTGAGTTTGATGCGCCCCTTGTTCTGTTCAAGCAATTCGGACGCCGCGAAGGTGTCAATGACGACGGCGTTGGCTTGTTTGTTCAAGAGGGCTTGAACTGCCGCTGGAAAATCTTGAAATTCCTTGACCTGCTTGTTTGGATCCGCCACCAGTTTCTTTGCCGTGATCGAGTTCGTTGTCCCCAGTTGCACCGCGACGATGGCTTCGGGTTTCTTCAAATCGTTGATGTCTTTAACAACGGTTTCATCGGTGCGGACGAGGAGCACCTGGGTATTTTTCATATACGGCAGACCAAAGTCAACGGTCTTGGCGCGTTCTTCGGTAATCGTCCAGCCCGAAACCGACATATCGTAGGACTTGTTGTTGACGGCAATCAACAGGCCATCGAAATCGGCGGTGATAAAGGTGGCTTTGCAATTGATGCGTTTGCAGATTTCGTTAACCAGATCAACATCAAAGCCAACGATCTCTTTCTTGTCGTTGATGGATTCAAAGGGGGGATACGTGGTGTCGCTTCCCACTTTGAGCGCGCGTCCCTTGAGGTCGGGTAAAGCGGCAGCGGGAGCCGTCGTGGGCTTGGGGGCTTCGGTGGGCTTGGGCGCGGCAGTGGGTGGTGCGGCGGTAGGCACTGGCGTTGGCGCAGGCGCGCAAGCAGTTAAGAGCAACGCGAGCAAAACGAACAAAAACAAGGTCTGTTTCATTTTCTCCTCCAGACGAAGTGCAACGTTAGATTGAGTTGAGAATGATTTTTAGCCCTGACAAGAAAAAGGTTGAGCGGTGAATCACCTCCTTTAGCATATGGCGTATGGCGTATAGCGTATAGCCATTGGCAATGAGCCATTCGCTACAAGCCATTGCAGGTGCGAAATTCAGGGCTGAGTATAACAGAGATAATGCGCGCTGTCAAGGTTTTTTGCGTCTTGGGTGCATTTCACTTTGGGGGCAAGTTTCGCCGAGCGAATAAATTCGCTGCAACAACAACACGAAACCGACCTGCGTCGGTTTCCCCCTAGTCGCCGTAGGGCGACTTGGGGTCGTGGTAGCCGCAAATTCATTTGCCCGTATCCGATTTGCCCCAAAACTGAAATGCACCCTGCGTCTTGTTTCCGAAGAATGATTGAATCTCGCCATATCACGAAATACGTTTTTGCGTAACTTGCCTAAACCGCCAAAGTAGGGTATCATAGGATACGAATGCCCGCGCGTAAAGTCATTGTTCATAGACGTAACCGCCGCCATGACGGATGAAAACTCGACGATTGAAATCGTCTCTGGCGGGCATTGCTGCCGGGCATCCGCCTGCGCGGGCTAGTCGCGTAGTCGGATAGTCGCGACTGTTCGACTACTCTTTGACTATCCGACTACTCGAAGCCAACAGCTTGCACGTAGCGATTTCAATCGCGGGTATTTTTGAAGGAGGTGATGCAAAGGCAGAGGGGTAGATTTTCAAATGACCTTTGACTCAATTTTTTCAAATGAGGAGAAGAAGAAATGAAAAAGTATGTCCTGCTCGTTGTTACGCTGATTGCTGTACTCACACTGATTGCCGCGTGCGCGCCCGCGCCCACTCCCACACCGGTGCCCAAGCCGACGGAGCCACCCAAACCTACGGTAGCGCCGCCAACGGCAACAGCAGTTCCCACCAAAGCACCTGAACCGACCAAAGCACCGGAACCAACCAAGGCGCCAGAACCGACCAAGGCACCTGAACCGACGAAAGCCGCACCGGCACCCACCGCCACTGTTCCACCCGCCAAGTGCGAGAAATTGCCCAATATGCCAGTGGTCAAGGCGGGCGAACTGGGGTCACCGGAAAATCCCATCGTTATCACCTTCGTCCCCTCGGGTGATGTGCCCACCATCACCAAAGCCGGTAACGATACCGTCGAGTGTCTGAGCAAGATCACCGGCTTGTCGTACAAGATTCAAGTTGGTACCTCGTATGCTGTCTCCATCGAAGCGATGGGTGCGGGCAAGGCACACGCCGGTTTCCTTGCAACTTTTGCCGCAATTCTCGCGCGTGAAAAGTACGGTGTTGAACCCGCGCTTGCCTCCACGCGTGCCTACACCAGTGGTGGCGAGAATGACCCTGATAAAGCCTTGGCTGGTCAACAAACCGACTTTTACAAAGGACAGTTCATCACGCGCAAAGGCTCGGGCATCAAGACCATCGCTGATCTCAAAGGCAAGACCTTCTGTGGCGTGGATGCGGCTTCGACCTCAGGGTGGATTATTCCGAGCATCAATCTCAGAGCCAACGGAATTGATCCCAACAAGGACCTCAAAGCCGTCACCTTCGCTGGTTCACACGATAATGTAGTGATTGCCGTGTACAAAGGCGATTGCGATGCCGGCGCTACCTACGTGGATGCGCGCGATTCGGCCGCTGTCCAGAAGGCGTATCCCGATGTGAAGGACAAGGTGGAACCCTTCTTCCTGAGCATCCGCATCCCGAACGATGGTTTGCAGTTCATCAAAGGTTTTGATCCCAAACTGCGCGATGCTACGGTGGAAGGTTTGCTGGCGATGATGGCAGATCCGGGTGGTAAAGCCATCGTCAAACGCGCTTACACCTACGATAATCTGAAAAAGGTGCCCGTGACCTTCTACGATGAATTCCGCGACCTGTTGAAGAAAGCCGGCGTGGATGCGGCAACTCTGGTCAAGTAAATCCTCGAGTTTGACCCGAAGGGTTCTCTGGAACCCTTCGGGTCTCTTTGACGATGCGTTATGCTCAAAGTTGAAAATCTCACCAAGATTTATCCGAATGGCACCGTGGCGTTACGCGACGTCAGTTTTGAGGTGCAGGATGGCGAATTTCTCGCCGTCATTGGACTGAGTGGTTCGGGTAAATCAACCTTGATGCGCTGTATCAACCGTTTGATTGAACCGACCTCAGGGAGGATCATCTGGAATGGTGTGGATCTCACCGCACTCTCTCCCGCAGAGATGCGTAAGATGAGACGCCAGATCGGGATGATCTTTCAACAATTCAATCTGGTCAAACGCTCCTCGGTGATGACCAATGTGCTCTCCGGTCGTTTAGGGTATGTTTCCCCTTATCAAAGCCTGTTCAACTATTTTTCCCCGGCTGATCACACGCGCGCGCTGCAAAACCTCGAGCGTCTCGGTTTGCGCGATAAGGCGTATGTGCGCGCCGATTCACTTTCGGGAGGACAGCAGCAGCGGGTAGGTATCGCGCGCGCGTTGATGCAGGAACCCAAATTGATTCTCGCGGATGAACCGGTGGCTTCGCTCGATCCGGTGTTATCGCATTCGATTCTCAAGTATCTGGAGCAGATGAACAAGGAGGATGGTATCACTGTCCTCTGTTCGCTCCATTTTCTCGATCTGGTGCATCGTTACGCAACGCGCGCGATCGGCTTGAAAGAGGGGCGTCTGGTTTTTCAGGGCTTGCCTCAGGAAATTGACGACGCGCAATTCAAAAAGATTTTTGGGCAGGAGGCAGAGCGCGTGACGATCCTGTAGCGCGTATGGCGTATAGCCATCTGCTGCTGTGAGCACATCGAAAAAATCGGAGAAAGCAGAACCTCCTATGGATACCCTTGCTCCTTCCCGTTCCTCCAGCGCGTTTCTAGCAAGCGGACTCTCATTGCTTCTTCCCGGTGCGGGTCAATTCTATCTACGCCAGCGAGAACGTGGGATAGGTATTGGCGCGAGCGCGCTGGTCATGGCGTATTTGATTCAATGGGCGTTGTCTAATTTCAAGATGGGCGCGCTGGCGTTCTGGCTCTGGTCGGTGTTTGCCCTCTTCTGGGTGTGGAATGTCTGGGATGCCTATCGCCTCGCGCGTCAGCAATCTACGTACAATCGCCTGGGATTCTTGCTGGCGCTGATCATCATCTATCTCATCGGCTGGCAAGTGACGGACATCAATCTGGATCGGTTGGTGACCCGCTTTCAGGATGTGCAGGTCGTTTTCCGCGCGCTCCTTTATCCCGATTTGTTCACCCAAGAAGGCGGAACGTGGCGACCCAGCGAAAACTTTGGTGACATTATCGGCAAAATGGTTGAACGCCCGGCGCCCGATTGGTTGGTTCGTCTGGGAATCGTCCAGTCCAATACGCGGGTTCCAACGCCGATATTCGGCAAAATGGCAGAGACGATTGCCATTGGTCTGATGGCAACGTTTCTTGCTGTTCTCTTCGCCGTCCCGCTCAGTTTCTTCGCAGCGCATAACATTATGGCGCGTGTCCCCGGGGGAATCGTCATTTATTACGCGATGCGGACTTTTTTGAACATCGTCCGTTCGGTGGATACTCTCATCTGGGGAATCATTATCGTCGTGTGGGTTGGTCTGGGTTCGTTCGCGGGCACGCTGGCATTGACCATCCATTCGATTGCCGCGCTCGGCAAGTTGTACTCGGAGGAAGTCGAACACATAGACCCTGGGCCAATCGAAGCAATTACGGCGACCGGTGCCAATCTCTTGCAGGTGATTCGCTATGCAGTGATTCCACAAATCGTCCCACCGTTTCTTGCCTACACGTTGTTACGCTGGGATATCAACATGCGCATGGCAACGGTCGTGGGCTTTGTTGCGGGTGGGGGTATCGGTTTTTACGTCGTCGAGACAATTCGCAAAGGTGCCTATGAGCAGTACGCCGCCGCGTTGTGGGTGGTCGCCATCGTCATTATCCTGGTGGATATGATCAGTGCTCAGTGGCGCGCGCGCATTCTGGCGGGAGAAGAAAAAGTATCGTCAGAGGCGCCGCGACCGTTCTACACATCCTTGCGCGCGCTGCTCTGGCTCGCGCTGGGTCTGGCGCTGTTTGCCCTGTGCTGGCAACTCGCGGAGATGGATTTGCGCAAATTGTTCGAACCCGCTCCCACTTTTACCAAGGTCGTCCGTGACTTTGTTGCCATTGACCTGAGTCCCGACGTGTTAGACACAGTGCTCAAGCAGATGCTCATCACGCTCTTTCAGGCATTGATGGCGACGACGCTGGGGGGCCTGGCAGCTGTTCCGTTTAGTTTTCTCGCGGCGCGCAACTTGATGGGCGGGAACGCGTTTGGCTTAGCGGTGTACTATGTGATCCGTAGTTTGTTCAACATCTTGCGTTCGATTGAAGCACTCCTGTACGTGGCGATTTTCGTGTTCTGGGTGGGGATTGGGCCGTTCGCCGGGATGCTGGCGCTGGCGATCACGACGTTTGCCCTCATCGGCAAACTCTTTTCCGAAGCCGTTGAGAACATTGACCCTGGTCCGCTCGAAGCCATTCAGGCAACCGGCGCGACGGGATTGCAAACCATTGTGTACGCGGTGTTGCCGCAAATCATTCCTCCTTTCATCTCGTATCTGATTTACCAATGGGACATTAATGTACGCATCGCGACGATTGTGGGTTTTGCGGGCGGCGGTGGCGTCGGTTTACTGTTGAACACTTATTTCAGTATGTTGCAGTATCACAAAGCGGGTACCGTTGTGGCGATGATTGTGATTGTGGTTGCGCTAATGGACTTTGCAAGTGCCAGGATTCGAGAACGTCTGGTGTAAGGAACCGCCGCGCCTACGGGCGCGGCGGTTTTTTGGGTGCATTTCAGTTTGGGGGCAAATTGCAAACCGCATGCCACATTTCATCAAACCGACCGCTGAGCAGTGCCGTGCGGATCGGCAGGAGGTTCTCAGCACCTGAACGACTCCACCGCATCCCAGCACCTGC
>Ga0209162_1002730_pt1 | contig 15029 bp, 11 predicted proteins | sample YNPNPMetaG_FD_187121 | JGI IMG/M metagenome (GOLD analysis project Ga0209162, IMG submission 187121) | Anoxygenic and chlorotrophic microbial mat microbial communities from Yellowstone National Park, USA - YNP NP MetaG (SPAdes) (version 2) ... | reverse complement strand
TCTATAAACTCTACGCATTTTGTCACTGCGAGCAAAGCGAAGCAGTCTCCTGGCTTGCAAGGAGATTGCTTCGTCGCAAAAAACGCTCCTCGCAATGACAACTATACGAAAAGATGACATTGTCGAACTACTCTTCCTCGATGAGCCGACGGCTGGTCTTGACCCGCTGATGCAACGCAAGTTCTTTGACCTGATTCGTCAGGAAAACGCCGGTGGTGTGACGGTTTTTTTCTCCTCACATATCCTGAGCGAGGTGCAACGCTTGTGCACTCGCGTCGCCATCATTCGCGAGGGGCGCATAGTCGAAATTTCAGACATCCGCACCTTGCAGAAGAATAATCAGCCATGTCATTGCGAGCCGTTTTTTGGCGACCGCGAAGCGTACCCGAAGGGTAAGCAATCTCCCGTTTATCAGGCCAGCTTGACCGCTTGGGGATTGCTTCGTCGCAAAGAACGCTCCTCGCAATGACAAACACAACAGTTTTGATGCAAGACTGAACAGTTACCTGAATTTGTAACAATGTACCAGCACAAGTCGGGTTGATAATTTGCTGAGAAAAACATCCGTGAATTGACCACGAATAAACGAATAGAGACGCTATTCGTAGAATTACCTGAATTCCCTGAACGAAAGATACAGTACTGCGGGTGGCAGGAGGAGACGGCGGCATTGCACCTGCCCAACCCCAATCGCCTCACCGAATCTACAATCTGGACAATTCGACGCTCAACTTTTCCCTGACTGGGCCTGCAACAAACGAAATGCCACCCCTCCTACCGCCAGGGGAAACCAGAACGTGACAGCGCGATAGACAAGAGTAATCAGCACCGCCGCTGCCCACCGAACGCGCAAACTAGCCAGGGCCACCGGCAAAACGCTTTCCACAATGCCCACCCCGGCAGGGGTCGGCGATACGATCAGGAACAGGTAACCGATGCTGAACCCGCCCACTAGCGTGCCGACCGAAAAGGGCGTGTCAAGCGACAAGAAGACAAAAGCCAGCACACAAATGAGCAGCGCTTTGCTGTTGAGCGCAAACAGGAACGGCCAGATCAATTGGCGCGGCCGGCGGCGCAAAAGCGCCACCCCTTCTGCCACTTCGCGGGCAAAGAAATAGGCATTTTCCTTGTTAAGGTAATCGCGATGGATAAAAGGACGCGCAAAATAGTTGACCAAGTTTGACAGCCAGGCCAGAACGCGCCCCAACTGATCGGCAGATTTGTAACCCAGGTAAAGCAATAACGCAATTGCAACCGCAATGAGAAGCAAGATGACGCTGGCCGTCAATTCTCCCCCGTTGAGGTTATTGCGCCGAAGCAAGACTACCAATCCCAAGGCCAGCACACAAAGAAAAGCGACATAATCGTACAGGACAAACAGCACGCCTGCGACAGTCACGCGTCCAGACGGCTGGCCTCGCCGCCGGGCTGCGTCCAGGAAAACGGCCATCCCACCAATCCCCGCGCCGGGAGCAATGACATTGACAAAATTGGCCGCAGTCGCCAGGAGGAACAATTGGCTGCGCGATTCCTGGACCCCGACCAGTCGGTAGATGGCGCCATAGATCGTGGCCATGTTGTATAACCAGATACACTCAAAAGCCAGAGCAATCGCGACAAAAATCCAGTTGCTTTTTTTGAGCGTCTCGGCAATATTTTCAAGTTCCGAAAAACTGAGAAAGACAAACAGGACTGCCAGAAATAAGATCAGGAGGAAAAAAAATTTCCGCATGGGGCAATTATAGTCGAATAAAAGTCTCCCGCAGAAAATGTCTGCGGGAGACTTGGGCGTTTTTTAAATCAGGGGGTCTGTCCCCGTTTAATCGCGGCGGCGGCCCAGCCCGCCCACCAGGCTGACGTAATAAAGCAATTGCAAGACAGCGGTCACCAGCCCGGCAACATAGGTCAACGCGGCAGCGGTGAGCACGGTGCGCACACCGCGCTGTTCATTTTCCCCCTGGATAAGGCCCGTCTCAGCCAGCAATTGACGGGCACGCCGCGAGGCATCCAATTCCACCGGCAAAGTAGCCAGAGCAAATATTGCACCGCCAGCAAAGGCCATCACTCCCAGCCAGGCAATGTTGACGCCAAAGGTCAGGCCAGAATAAGCCAGGAACAGGCCTATCATGATGAGAATCCATCCCAGGTTTGAGCCGAGGTTCACCATCGGCACAAGCGCCGAACGAAAACGCAAGGGGAGGTATCCTTCTTTATCTTGCAAGGCATGGCCCAATTCATGAGCCGCCACAGCCAGCGCCGCCACCGAGGCTCCTTCTGCCACGGGCCGCGACAGCGCCAAAACTTTACGTTGTGGGTCGTAGTGATCGGTAAGATTGCCAGCAGTGCCCTGAATCTGAATTTCGTACAAGCCAGCGCGTGCAATGAGACGCTGCGCCGCTTCATAACCACTAATGCGGCTGCGAGCCGGGACGCGCATCCAGCGCGCGTAAGCCGCCTGCACGTACCACGAGGTCAGCGCCATCAAAATGAAGGCAGGAATCATGTAGAGCAGATAATCGAGACTCAGCCACATACGCACCTCCGCGGTCAATTCGCTGGGAAACAGTTACGGGTTGAGAATCAGATCAATGGCCGCATCCAGTTGAGGGTCGAGGCCGGCATCGGCCTGGTCAGGGGTCATTTCCACGACTACATCGGGCGTCAAGCCGATTTCATGGATGGTGCGCCCATTGGGCGTCAGCCATTTGGCGATCGTCACACGGACCGTTCCACCGTTCGAGAGAGGCATCCAGTATTGCACCGTCCCTTTGCCATAGGTGGTGACGCCGACCAGTTGACCGCGTCCATAATCCTGAATTGCACCGGCCACCAGTTCCGAGGCCGAAGCGGAGAACTCGTTGACGAGCACAACCAGCGGGATGTCGCCCGTGGCCAGCCCCCCGGGGATAGCGCGATTTTCCTGGCGGGTGCCATCGCCGTATTCTTCGTACCAGATCACGCCTTCCCCAATGAATTCGGAGGCAACATCCCGGGCAGCCGTGGTGTAACCACCGGTGTTATCGCGCAGGTCGAGAATGATGCCCTTGGGATTCTGCTTGAGCAAATCGCCCAAAATCTTGTGCACTTCATCACCGGTGTTGTCGCCAAAGACGGTGATGTTGATGTAGGCAATGCCATTGTCGAGCATTTTGCCTTCCACGCTGGGAATGACGATATGGGCGCGGGTAATGGTCACGTCGAAGGGTTCACTCTCCCCCGGACGCAGGATGGTCAGGGTCACACCCGTCCCAGCCGGGCCAAGCACCTTCAAGCGGACAAGCGCGGCGTCCATGCCAGTTACATCTTCGCCATCCACAGCGATAATCTGATCACCGGCTTTCAGGCCAGCCGCTTCGGCAGGTGAGCCTTTGATGGGGCGAACGATGGTGAGCAGTTCTGCTTCGGTGTCCACGTAAGCACCAATGCCATCATACTCGCCGCTCATCGCGATTTCGGCATCCTTCGTCTCCTGGGGGTCCATGTAACTGGAATGTTCATCGGGCAGGGACTCCATCATGCCGCGAATGGCACCATCCACCAGAGCAACGTCATCCAGCGGCTGCAGGAAATAGTACTGATGAACAAGGTTCCATGCTTCCCAGAAAGGAGCAAACTGCTCCTGCAGATTCTGGGGCGTGCCGGCATCCTGGGCATCTACCGTTGGAACAGGTTGCCCGATTCGGACAGGGCTAAAAGAGTGGGGCAAGGCCAAATAGCCCACTGCCACCCCTCCACCGAATGCGCCCAAAAGAACAAACAGGGCAACGACCGAAAGCAAGATTACGCGTACGGGATTTTTGGGTTTTGCGTCCATAAATTTCTCCTGTAACAACGAAGTTTAGCACGGCGGTCTTAAATTCGCCTGAATTTGTTATGGATGCTGTGTAAATTTTTTGTTAGAGTACCTTCGCAGAGGCGCGATTGGAGAAGGTTGCTTCGTCGCTGCACTCCTCGCAAGGACATCTGCAGACCACGCTCCAGGCCAGCGCTCAAAGCCGCCAATAGCGCAGCAGAGCGGGCAAATCGTTCAGGTGAAGCAAAACCTCGTCTGCGTCGAAGCCGGGGTCTTCTTTTCCTACCAGCACGGTGTACATGCCCAAAGCGCGCGCCACACGGGTGATGCGCGGCTGATCATCGAGCAGAACGCAGGCATGCGGGTCCGGGCTGCCCGCGGCGGCCAGGGCTTTCTCAAATGCCTCGGGCATCGGCTTGCAATAGGGAGCAATCACGTGCACATCAATACAACCGTCAAACAGTCCTTCCAATCCAAGAGCACGGGTCACACGCTCCGCATGGGCGCAATCGGCATTGGTGAAGATAAATTTTCTGACATGCAAGCCCTCCAAAACCGCCCGCAGGCGTGGATCGGGCTGCAGGTACAACTCAAGCGGCACGTCATGCACAAATGCCAGATAATCTTCCATATCCACCTGGTGATTGAACTGCAAGCCGCGCAGGGTGGTGCCATATTCGCGAAAATACGTCTCGCGCACCCTCTCGATTTCCTCCCACGGAAACCCCATGCGGTCGTGCAGGTAGAGGTCAATGCGCTGGCGCATGACGGTCCACAGCCCTGTTGAGGCCGGGTAAAGCGTATCATCAAGGTCAAAGAAAAAGGTGTTAAATCGCATAACGGCTATTATACGGTAGAATCAACTCATGCCCATTCACGTTCTTCCTCCCGAAGTTGCTTCGCAAATTGCCGCCGGCGAAGTCGTTGAGCGGCCTGCTTCTGTTGTCAAAGAATTGGTGGAAAACGCCCTGGACGCGAGCGCGAAGACCATCAGCGTGGAACTCCGCGACGCGGGCCGGACTCTGATCCGGGTCGCCGATGACGGGAGCGGTATCCCCCCTGAGGAACTTCTCCTGGCCGTCGAACGGCACGCGACCTCGAAACTGGTCTCCGCTGCGGACCTGTTCCATATCGCCACGCTCGGCTTCCGCGGCGAGGCCCTGGCCTCCATCGGCTCAGTGGCGCGGATGACCATCACCTCGCGTTGCGCCGACTCGCCGGTGGGAGGGCGGCTGAAGGTGGAAGGAGGCAAAATCGGCAAGGTTGAGGCGGTCGGCGCGCCGGTGGGAACGGTGGTGGAGGTGGCCGACCTCTTTTACAACGTCCCGGCGCGGCTCAAGTTCCTGAAGCAGGATGTCACCGAGCGCCGTGCCATTGACGCCCTGCTGACCCGTTATGCCCTTGCCTATCCCAACGTGCGTTTCAAACTTGCGGAAGGCAACACCGTCTCCCTGCACACTGCGGGCGATGGCGACCGGCGCGCCATCCTGGCAGCCATCTACGGCGTGGAAGTGGCACGGCAAATGCTGGAGGTAGACTCCGAAGAAGACGGCCTGAAACTGACCGGCTTTCTCTCGCCCGTGGCATTGACCCGCTCCAACCGCAAGGAAATCACCTTCTTCATCAACGGGCGCTGGGTGCAGGATACGCCCCTGACGCAGGCCCTTTTGCAGGCTTATCACACCCTGCTGATGGTCGGACGGTATCCGCTGGCGACGTTGTTCCTCGAAATGCCGCCGGAGGAAGTGGATGTCAACGTCCACCCGGCCAAGGCCGAGGTGCGCTTCCGTAACCAGGACCGGGTCTTCAGTTTCGTCCAGCGCTCGGCGCGGCGGGTCCTCCTGGCCTTTACGCCCGTGCCACAGGTCGCGCCACAAAACCTGTGGAGCAACGTCTCCGCTCCGTCGCGCCAGATGGACCCGGCCTGGGACCTGGCGCACGAGGACTCCTCTGCCCTCCCCTCTGCTCCCTCCCCCACCAGCAATCCGCAATCCTCAATCTCCAATCCACAATCCTCAATCTCCAATCCACAATCCTCAATCTCCAATCCGCAATCCTCAATCTCCCCCCTTCCCTTGCTGCGGCTGGTTGGACAAATTGGCGCGGCCTACCTGGTGGCCGAAGGCCCCGACGGGCTGTATCTGATTGACCAGCACGCCGCGCATGAGCGCATCCTGTTTGAAAAATTGATGGCTCAGCATGAGCAAAAGAACATCCCCTCCCAGGCTTTGCTGACACCGGTGGTGGTGGAACTGCCCCCCGCCAGCGCCCGGCTACTGGAGGAACAGTTGCCAGTTCTCCATCGCTTCGGCTTTGAAGTAGAACCCTTTGGGCAAAACGCGTTCCGCGTGCGCGCCATGCCGACTTTGTTTGCCCACTCCGACCCGGCCGCGGCTCTGCGCGCCCTGGTAGAAGACTTTGAGGAAGACGAAGCGCCGTTGCAAAACGAAATCGAGGCCAGAGTGGCGGGGCGCGTCTGCAAACGGCTGGCCGTCAAGGCCGGGCAGGTGCTCTCGCCCGAAGAACAGCGCGCCCTGCTGAATGACCTGGAAACCTGCCTCTCACCGCGCACCTGTCCACATGGCCGCCCGACGATGATTCACCTGTCGGTGGACTTGCTGGAGAAGCAGTTTGGCAGGCGAGGGGCGCGATAAGCCACAGATGCCACAGATGAACACAGATGAAACAGATGAAGGCAGATGCCACAGATGAACACAGATGAAGGCAGATAAAGGCAGATGAAGACAGAGGAACTCAGAGAAACACGGGAAACACAGAGGAAGACAGAGGAACTCAAAGCAACTCAGAAAAACACGGGAAACACAGAGGGAGACAGAGAAACGCAGAGAAATAAGGAGGATATGATGATGCAAGCGCTCTGGTTGGAAAATCAAACACTCTCCCTGCGCGAGGTGCCCCGCCCGCAGAAAAACGGCGAGGCACTCCTGCGCCTCCGACTGGCAGGAATTTGCGGCACCGACCTGGAACTTGCCCGCGGCTATTACCCGTTCACCGGCATCCCCGGGCATGAGTTCGTCGGCGAAGTGGTCGAATCGCCTGATCCTTCCTGGGTGGGACAGCGCGTGGTTGGAGAAATCAACGCCGTCTGCGGAGCGTGTGAACAGTGCCGGAATGGCCGCCCGACGCATTGCGAGAAACGCACCGTGCTGGGCATCGTCGGGCGCGACGGGGTCCATGCCGAGTACACCACCCTGCCGCTCGAAAACCTGCATCGGGTCCCCGATTCGGTCCCAGACGAGGCGGCGGTGTTTGTCGAACCGCTGGCCGCGGCGCTGGAGATTCAGCAACAGGTGCAGATTCACCCCACCGACCGTGTCCTGCTCATCGGCGCCGGGCGGTTGGGGCAACTCGTCGCCCAGACTCTGGCGCTCACCGGTTGTGACCTGCGCGTGGTGGCCCGGCACCCGCTCCAAAAGGAGTTGCTCACCCGGCGCGGCATCCGCCTGATTGCCGGGGAAGAGATTGCGCCCCGGCGCTGGGACGTGGTGGTCGAGGCCACAGGCTCCCCCTCCGGCTTCGACCTGGCGCGGCAGGCCCTCCGTCCGCGCGGGACGCTGGTGCTCAAATCCACTTACCGGGGCGAGATGACGCTCAACTGGTCGCCATTTGTGGTGGACGAAATCACCATCGTCGGCTCACGATGCGGGCCATTTGAGCCGGCCCTGCGCTTATTAGAGAAACAGGAAGTGGACCCCACCCCGCTGATTGCCGGGCGATACCCCCTTTCGGCTGCGCTGGAGGCTTATGAAACAGCCCGCCAGCCTGGGATGCTGAAAGTGCTCCTCGAGCCGTAACCGGCGCGAGGTCTGGCAACGGCCGCTCACGAACTGACGCCGCAATCAACACGGAGAAACAAAAACCTGGCCCAGGGCCTGCCCTTGTGCCAGGTCATTTTTTTCGTTCAATCAGCCTATTGTTTCTTAAAGGGCATGTGGATGGTGAAAGTGGACCCCTGACCGGGTTTCGAGGTAACCGAAATGCTGCCGCCATGCCCGGAAACAATTTGCTTGCAAATGGAAAGCCCAAGGCCGGTGCCGGGGGCCTTCTTTTCCGAACCAGCAACCCGGTAAAACTTTTCGAACAGATGCGGCAGTGCTTTTTCGGGAATCCCCATACCGGTATCGGCTACGGAAAGAGTCCAGCCGCCCTTCTCCAGGCCTGCACAGAGCCGCACTTCCCCTTTGTGGCAATTGTACTTGATGGCATTGCTGAGCAAATTCAACACGACTTGTTTGAGTTTATCGCGGTCAGCCGTGACGCGGGGAAAATCGGAGGGGACGTCAACGTGAATGGTAATCTGGCTTTCATCTGCTTTGCTTTGCATCACTTGCCGGCATTCCTCGAGCAGCGGAGCGAGGTCAAATTCGGTCAGGTGGAACTGGACACGGCCCGATTCCAGGCGAGCCAGGTCGAGGAAAGAGGATGCCAGGGCATTGAGCCGCATGGTCTCGTGCTGGATGTTGTTGATCATCTGTTCGCGTTGTTCCTGGGAGATTTCGGGGCGCAGCAGCAGGTAGGTAGAGGTGCCGATGGAGGCCAGGGGCGTACGCAGTTCGTGAACGAATTCGGCAATCAGGTCGGATTGCTGGAACAAACGGGTGTTCTCAATCGCCACAGCCGCCTGGGCGGCCAGAACCAGCAACAAGTCCTGGTCTAACTGAGTAAACTCACCCGAACGCTTGTTGATGGCCTCAAGTACCCCCACAACTTTGTCTTTTGTAATCAGGGGGACGCCAAGCAGAGAGACCGTGGCATAACGGGTCACATTTTCCACCTGCTTAAAAAAGCGAGGGTCTTGATGCGCATCAGTAATGCGCACAGGCTGGCGATTCACCACAATCCAGCCCGCGATGCTCCCATCCAGCGGCACGGCAAGGCCGCGCATGGTCTGCAAATCGAGGTTGGTGGCAACCTGAAAGTTCAGTTGGCGAGCGGCATCATCGTAAAGCAGGATGGAGGCCGCCTCAGCATCGGTAATATCCGAGGCGGCGCGAATAATGCGGGTAAGAAGGCTGTCTAAGTCGAGTGTAGAGGCAAGGTCGCGAGCAATTTCAATCAGGCGTTTATAGCCATCGAGGAGTTTTTCGTTTTCATCCATCATACTCTGCCCCCGTGTTCAGGCTCAGGTTATAGCATATATTCGACATGAGACCTCCCGCAAAGGCTCCTTCAACACGCCAGCCCGGTGACACGCTAATCGCCCTGGGGCGCAGGCGGTTCTGCAGAAGAAGCACCTCTCACTTCTTTTGGGCTGCTTTTTTCTGTTCCAGTTCCAAAATGGTCGCTGCCAGTTTGGCAAACTGTTGCGCAGTGAGCGATTTAGGGTCAACGTCAATCGCGGTCGTTAACATCCGGCTGGCAGTATAGAGCAATTCCGGCGCGGGGGTCACAGCCACCACCACTGGCCGCCCCAGTTCCTTTTCCACCTGTTCGCGGCTCAGGTTGGTATCGGAACGAACCCGGCTGACGACAACCGGCAAAATACTGGCAGCAGGGACGCCCAACTCTTGCAAATCATCGAGGAAAAGTCGCGAATGAGCCACCGAGTTTTTGACCGGTTCGACAACGACGACCAGCAAATCGCAAAACGGCAACAGGAGTTTGGTCAGCAGGGTGAGGCCACAGCCGATGTCCAGAATCAGGTATTTGCTCAAATAACCAAGTTGCTTCACCAGTGTTTCAAAGGACGGTAAGGCGTTCGTTAGCAGGCCATCCTTGGGTTGAATCGAGCCAGGAAGAACCAACAGGCCCGTCTTATGCTCGAGCAATTGCCGCCTGAGATTCTGGCGCGAGACACTGGCGATATTGCCTTGCAACAGAGAACGCAAAGCCTGCGGCTGTGGATCGCCCAGATCGGGGCCGAGGGTGCCTCCCCCCGGGCGCAATTCAGCAACGATGACCTCCGCGCTGGTATAGCGCCGAATCGCATCGCTGACATTGAGGGCGGTCGTTGTCACGCCCAAGCCACCTCGAACAGCGGTCACTCCCACTGTAAACGCCTGTTTCTCGTCAGGAAGCGAAGAGGTCTCATCACCGCCCTTGCGAACACGCGCCAGCAGGGCTTTGACATGCGCCGATAATTCTGCGGGATGGGTGGGTTTCGTCAGGTAATCATCGGCTCCCGCTTCAAAGCCGGTCACCTTATCATCCAGTTGACTTTTTGCTGTGAACATCAAGATGGGAATACTGGCCGTGCGCGGGTTGGCACGTAAGCGTCGGGCCACTTCGTACCCGTCCATGTCGGGCATCATCACATCAAGAAGAATGAGATCGGGCAATTCGTCTTCGGCATACGCCAGCCCTTGCGGGCCATTATTGGCTGCCAGAATACGATAACCCTGTTTCTGCAACATCAGCCCGACCAGTTTCAGTGTATCAATGTCATCATCAATGATGAGAATCTTTTCAGCCATGCACTCACCTCTTGAGTTCACAGAGCACTTATGATAGTTTGAGTACAGTCTAGCACAAAGCCTGAAGAGAAGCAAGTTTTATCAATGGTATAATCCGCGCTTGTTTGACAGGCTCTTTTCTGGAACATACGTGCTAACACGGAGAAAATTTCGTTATGTCCCCCAACGTCATTCGCGTGGTTGGCGCCCGCGAACACAATCTGAAGAACATTACCGTTGAAATTCCTCGCGACAAACTGGTCGTCATTACCGGCCTGTCCGGGTCCGGCAAATCATCTCTGGCCTTCGACACCATCTTTGCCGAAGGGCAACGCCGTTACGTCGAATCCCTCTCGGCCTATGCCCGTCAGTTCCTCGGTCAAATGGACAAACCCGATGTGGATTACATTGAGGGCCTTTCGCCGGCTGTCTCCATTGACCAGAAAGGCACCAGCCACAACCCGCGCTCAACGGTCGGGACCGTGACCGAAATTTACGATTACCTGCGTCTCCTGTTTGCACGGGTAGGTATTCCGCATTGTCCGATCTGTGGGCGAGAAGTGGTCAAACAGTCGGCCCAGGAAATTGTGGACGCCATCGAGGCCTTACCAGCCGGGACCCGCATCCTGCTCCTCGCGCCGGTGGTGCGCGGCCGCAAAGGGACATATCAGGCTGTCTTCGAGGAAATCCGCAAAGCGGGGTTTGTCCGGGCACGGGTAGATGGGGTCATCTATTCTCTCGACGAGGAAATCAACCTCGACCGCTACAAGGCCCATACCATCGAGGCCGTCGTGGACCGGTTGGTGGTGACCGGTTCGGAGTCCGCCGAAGACCGGACGCGGTTGACCGATTCGGTCGAGACCGCTCTCAAGTTCGGAGAGGGGTACCTGACCGTCTCGATCGTCGGAAATTCCCCGGAGGCCGCGTCAGACATTCACTTCTCTGAACACCTTGCCTGCCCCGAACACGGCGTCAACATCCCGGAAATCGAACCCCGCACCTTCTCGTTCAACACCCCCCACGGCGCCTGCCCCGACTGTCAGGGATTGGGCAACAAACTCGAAATTGATCCCGACCGGGTGGTTGATTACGAAAAATCGCTCTGCGATGGCGCTTTAATCGCCATGGAATGGAGCAACCTTCGCGAAGAAAGCGGCTATTACTGGCAATTGCTGGAGGCAACCTGTCAACACTACCACATTGACATGGAAAAGCCGTTTGGCGAACTGCCAGTGGAGAAACAAAACATCATCCTGTATGGCACAAAAGGGGAGCGGATACGGGTCAATTATCACAATCGCGACGGGCGCAGTGCCTCGTTCGAAACCGCGTTCGAGGGCGTCATCGGCAACCTGGAGCGCCGTTACCGCGAAACGAACTCAGAATACATCCGCGAGCGAATCGCTGAGTATATGAGCGACCGTCCCTGCCCCACCTGTCAGGGAAAACGCCTCCGCCCCGAAGCCCTGGCCGTGACCGTAGATGGGCATAACATCATCGAAGTCACCTCCTGGCCGGTCAACCACGTGCTGGAGTGGATCAGCCGGCTGAGTGGCGAGGCCTCGCCGCTGAATGCGCGCCAAAAGCAAATTGCCGAACGCATCCTCAAAGAAATTTACGAGCGGCTGAATTTTCTGGTCTCGGTGGGGCTGGATTACCTGACCCTGAGCCGATCGGCTGGCTCCCTTTCGGGCGGCGAAGCGCAGCGCATTCGCCTGGCGACCCAGGTCGGATCGCGGCTGGTGGGGGTTTTATACGTGCTGGATGAACCGTCCATCGGCCTGCACCCGCGCGATAACACCCGTCTGCTCAACACCCTGAAAGGCCTGCGCGACCTCGGCAATACGGTGCTGGTCGTCGAACATGACGACGAAACGATCCTGACCGCCGATTGGGTCATTGACCTGGGGCCGGGCGCCGGCGAACACGGCGGCCAACTGATTGCAGAGGGCACCCCGCAAGACATCCTCGCCCATCCCCAGTCACTGACCGGCGCCTATCTCTCCGGCCGCAAGAAAGTGCCCGTCCCCAAAACCCGCCGCCCCGGCAACGGCAAATATCTGACTATCATTGGCGCCCGGGCAAACAACCTGAAAAATATCAACGTCCAGATTCCGCTCAACAAACTGGTCTGCATCACCGGCGTCAGCGGCAGCGGCAAATCAACCTTGATGACCGAAATTCTGTACAATGCCCTGGCCGCCCGCCTGCATGGCGCACGTACCCAGCCGGGAGAACACGACCGGATTGAGGGGATCGAGCATCTCGACAAAATCATCAACATTGACCAATCGCCAATTGGCCGCACCCCGCGCTCGAACCCGGCGACCTACACCGGCCTGTTTGACGAGATTCGTAAACTGTTCGCCGGCCTGCCAGAAAGCAAAGTGCGCGGCTACAAACCCGGGCGATTTTCCTTCAATGTCCACGGCGGGCGCTGCGAGGCCTGTCAGGGACAGGGCGAATTGCGCATCGAAATGCAATTCCTGCCCGATATTTACGTGCCGTGCGATGTCTGTCATGGTTCTCGCTTCAACCGCGAGACACTCCAGGTACATTTCAAAGGCTACAACATCGCCGACGTCTTAAACATGACGGTCGAACAAGCCATGGAAGTCTTCGCGGCCATCCCGGCCATGCGCAACAAACTGAAACTACTCCAGGAAGTGGGACTGGGATACATCAAAATCGGGCAGCCTGCCACCACGCTTTCCGGCGGAGAGGCCCAGCGGGTCAAACTCTCTCGTGAACTCTCCCGCCGCGCCACCGGACGCACCCTCTACGTGCTCGACGAACCATCAGTCGGCTTACATGCCGCCGACGTGCACAAACTCATCGAAGTCTTGCAACGTCTCGTCGACAGCGGAAATACCGTCCTGATCATTGAACACAACATGGAAATCATCAAAACCGCCGACTGGATCATTGACCTCGGCCCGGAGGGGGGCGACAAGGGAGGCGAAATTGTCGCCGAGGGAACGCCCGAAGAGGTAGCGATGGTCGCGAGGTCCTACACCGGCCAGCTCCTCAAGCCGTACCTGACCAAATAATGACGAGCGACCTGGCCGAACCAATCGAGGCACAAAGTCACCCTGCGCAACGACATGGCTTCCTCGAAAGGCCGCTGAAACCACACAGCAAAACGCCCGCCGCGTACTCAGCCGCAAAACACCATGTTCTGCCCAGGGAGTGAAAGCACGATTCCCCCACCTTTGAAGGGCAGAACCACAGGAACACTCGCAAAATCACAAAAATTCAGGTAGAATGATAGAAATACGGTGGAGGTCATCCAATTCCACCCCACCGGGAAAGAGACCTATGACAATCAAAGAGACCATTGAATCTTACCGCAAACGCCGAAAACAAATGATGCCCATGATCGCAGGAGCAGCGGCTGTGCTGCTAGTGGTTATCGGCATCGTAATTGTGGTCATCTCCCTGAGTGGCGGTAGCAAGATCAGTTTATTCGCCACCAAAACACCGACGCCTACCATCACTCCCTCGCCAACCAACACACCATCCCCCACGGCTACGCCGACCATCACCGACACGCCGACCATCACTCCCACCGCGACCGCCTCGGCTCCCTACCCCTATGTCGTTCAGCAAGGCGACACACTCTTTTCCATTGTCCAGGCCCAGGGCCTGGGTGATAACGGCCTGGTGCTGATTTACCTGCTCAACCCATCCATTGACCCGCTGACCGGCAACATCTTCGTCGGGCAAACCATCATCCTGCCCCCGCCTGGGTTCCCCTTCCCCACCCCCACACCGTTGCCCACCAACCTGCCCAACGGGTCACGCATCTCCTACTTCGTCATGCCAGGCGACAGTTTGCTCCTGATTGCCAGCAAATTCAACAGCACGGTAGAGGCGATCATCACAGCCAACCCGACTCTGTTGAAAGACGGCGAAGCCTCGGTCATCTACCCCGGCTGGACGTTGCTGGTTCCCATCAATATCGCCACGCCGGTGCCAACCCCCGTGCCAACCGTCACTCCTACCGCTACCCCAACGCCATAACCTCCCTGTAAAACCCTGATCCCGGCATTGCAAAATGTCGGGATTTTTTTATTTGATGACTCTGCTGCAAAAAGGTCTCGCCACACAGGACACGAATGAAAATCTTGAATTTCGGCGCACAGTTGTTTGAACTCGACTTTAGACAAAAGTAACCGACCCGAGATTAGGTCGGGTTGAAAACCAGCACCTCACCAATCGAAGATCAAGCCGTTTTAGCCGCAACAGGCGTCTTTTTGACCATGCCATAGCGTTGTTTAGGTGATCTGAGTTTGCCCCGCGGCCAACCTGGAGCTTTTTCGCGCTTTTTCGAAGGCTGAGCGGAACTGCCAATCGGCGCAAAAATCGGCTGGAGGCTCTGCTGCACCCGCTGTGGGGTCAAATGCTGCTGCACCGGCTGGAGGACCTTCTGTTGCAGCCAGTCTCCTGCCCGCTGCCACCAGGGTTTCTGCGGCTGCGGCTCGGCCCACTCGCCCTGGCGATACGCCTGATAGGCTGCGGCGGCTTGCTGACGCTGCTGCTCGGCGCGCTGGGCAGCCAGGGTTTGAGAACGGCTTTTCCACGCTTCCCAAGCCGCCTCTTCTTTCTGTCCTCGCGCTCGATTTTGGCGTCCATGGCGGCCGTGCGCGCCTGTGACTGCTTTTTGGCCGCCTCCCGCGCCCACTGCGCTTCCAGTTCAGCCTGCTTCCTGGCGCGGATTTTCATCTGATAGTCGCTGATCTCCCGCTCGCCGGCCGGCTCTCTCCTGCGGCGCAACATCTCCGCCAGGAAGGCGCCCACGGCTGCCGCCGCCAGGCTGCCCC
>Ga0209162_1002729_pt1 | contig 15030 bp, 15 predicted proteins | sample YNPNPMetaG_FD_187121 | JGI IMG/M metagenome (GOLD analysis project Ga0209162, IMG submission 187121) | Anoxygenic and chlorotrophic microbial mat microbial communities from Yellowstone National Park, USA - YNP NP MetaG (SPAdes) (version 2) ... | reverse complement strand
CGCGCAGCGGCGGCTCAACCGGCCTTCGTCACGCGGCCGGAACGGATGCAACGCGTGCAGACGCGCAGCCGGCGGGTGCGGCCGTCGACGACCGCCCGGACCACCTGGGTGTTGGGATGCTGCACGCGCTTGGTCTTGTGGTTCGAGTGGCTGACCCGGTTGCCGACGAGGCGACCCTTTCCACAGATCTCGCACCGGTCCGACATGGCGTTCGCTCCCGGCCCCGGACGTACCCGAGGCGGACCGGCTTCTAGCACGCCCCGGCGGAGCCGTCAAACGGCAGCCGGCCCCGGCCACCCGCGAACGGCCGACAGGCCGACGACAGCCGGAACCGCCGACGCGCCCTTGACCGGGCGGCACGGGGCGGTCAGGATGAAGAATGTGCTCCGGCGTCGCTCTCGCCCTTTCCGGAAGGCGGCCGTCCTCGCCGTCCCGACACTGTTGCTGCTCCCGGCGGCCGCCGGCGGCGCCGAGACCGCCGCCGTGTCGCTCGGCTTCGGCTGGTTCTCCCCGCTCGTCGACCCGGACGTCTCCGAAGGATACGGCGGGAGCGCCACGCTGTTCGTCCGCTTCGCCGACTGGCTCGGGGCGCGCGCGGCGATCGATGTCGCCCGCCACGACCTGGAAGGCTCATTCGACGACATTCCGTACCCCTACACGAACGGCGACATCGTCTTCGGCCCGGCGTTCGAGGTGACGCGGCCCGGCTCGCCGGTCGCCCTGCGCCTGTTCACCGAGACCGGCGCCTACTGGTCGTCCTACCTCCTCGGACTGGTCTGGACCTGGGGGATCGATTTCGGCTCCACCCTGCTCTGGCGCATGACCGACTACCTCGGTCTGGAGCTGGGGCTGCGCTACCACCTGTACAACCTCGGTCCGGTCGGCGCGCGGGAGCTGCTGTGCCCGCGCACGCTTCGTCCGCTGGGAGTGGTCGACCGCCTGGACCTCGTGCTGGCGGTGGGGATGACGATCTGATGCGCCTACGACTTGCCATTGCGCTTTCGGTGACCGGTCTCGGCTGCGACCTGGTGTTGACGCTCGACCCGGAGCCGTATGAGGCGCTGGACGACCACGAGCGGGCGGCGTCGGAGGCGATTCACACCCGGTGGGTTCAGTGGGATTCGTATCTTGCGGCCGTCTCCGGCGGCGCCCACCACCTGGGTCCGATCGTCGGCGATCCGTCGCGGATCGATGTCTCCGTCGAGGACTCCTGGGTCGCGCTCAACCTGGGGGACGGGCGGATTCACGTGTCGGTCTGGGAGAACCTCGGCCCCGCCCAGCAGCAGCTCTGGGCCTCGTGGTTCGACGAGCCGCTCGAGGCGGCCGCGGTGCGTTACCGGACGTTCTTCTACGAGTGGGTCGCGCTGCACCTGGCCGGGGTCGAGACGGTGTTCCGGGTGCAGGGCGTGGAGTGGGTCTACTCGCACCGTCACACGTTCCGGATCGAGCGGGACGCGGAGCGAATGGCGGTGAACTACGCCACCGAGCGGAACCGGGCGATCTTCGACTACGCTCGCTCCTGCTGCCAGGTCATCCGGTCGCGGTTCGACGCGCGGTGGGGTTCCGCGTTCACGATGGAGTACTACGGGGAGCACCTGCGCGAGTTGGCGGACCCGGGCGACCTGTCGGGCTACCTCTATTTCCTCTGCCGGCACCTGGAGGACGCGGAGGCGCGCCGGATCGAGTACGGCTCGTCGTTTCGGGCCGAGCTCGAGGTGCTCGAGGCGTACCTCACGCTGGACGACGCCGACCGGTAGCGGAGCGCGGCCCGGCCGTTCTCCACGCACCGGCCGACGGAAGGCCTCGGCGCCGCGCCGTGCCCCGCGAGCCGCGCGCCAGCTTCGGGCTGCCGTGCGGCGGATGGAACGGCGGCGGCCGGAGGTACTCGGGCTCCGCGCGGTCGGGGTCCGCCCACCGCTGCGCCGCCGCCGCGGCTTGCGCCAGCCGGACCAGGGCCGCGGCGGTCGGGTGCCGCGCCTCGTGCACCTCGCAGCCGTCCGGGGGCGCCAGCCCCGCCGCGAGCGCCGCCGGTAGCCCTTCGCCGACCAGGGCGATCGGCCGGGCCGTCCGGCGCGCCGCAAGCCACCGGCCCAGCGCACGGGCCGGCAGGATGACCCGGCTCGTTTCCCGCGGCGTCCCCGCCACCCGGCCGCGGCGCGGCCGGACGAAGGCCTGCGCGAAGAACTCGCCGCGCTTCGCATCGAGCACCACGACGGTGGTTCCGTCGCCCCGGTCCAGGGCGAGCGGGGCGGTCGAGGAGACGACCACGAGCGGTCGTCCCAGGGCGAAGGCGTAGCCCTTGGCCGTGGCCAGCGCGATCCGCAGCCCTGTGAAGGACCCCGGACCGCGGCCGCACGCGACGACGTCCAGGTCGCGGGTTGTCAGGCCGGACTCCGCCAGCACCTGCTCCACGCGGGGCACCAGCCCCTCGTCATAGGCCCGCGGGGCCGGCTCCTCGCGCGCGGCGAGCAGCCGGGCGCCGCGGGCGACGGCGACCACGGCGGTCGCCGTCGAGGTATCGAAGGCCAGGATGACGGAAGCCCGCGGCATCGGCCCAGAGTACGGCGGGCCGCCGCCGCCGCGCAACGCTCCCCGGTGCCGGCGCGATGGGCGCGCCCCAGGACGGGAAGGGAGGCGCGGATGATTCGACCGATCGATGGGACCTGCCGCACGCCGACGCTTGAGCCGGTCGGCCCGCGGGGCGTCGAGGCGGCGGACGGGGGGGAGGCGACGACGTTCCGGGCCGTGTTGACGAGGATGCGCGCGGAGGAGAAGGAACTGGACCGGTGGCTCGGGCGGGTGATGGAGTACGGCCTCGCGGACCCCCAGGAGCTGCTGCGGTTGCAGGTGGTGGTTCACCGTTTCCAGCACCAGGTGGAACTCGCCTCGCGCGTCGTGGAGCAAGTCAACCAGGGGATTCGAACGCTGACGAGGCCGGCGTAGTCCGGCCGGATCGACCGCCGCCCGCGGTTCTTTCCGGGACCGCCGCTGTGGTAGAAGCGGTCTCATGCGCCCCTTGCCCGGCCGGATTCCCCAGGGCGTTGCGGCAACGCTGGAGGCGTGGTCGCACCCTCCGGTGTCGGACTGCATCGTCGGTCGCATCGATCAGCCCGCGGAGCCGGCCGTCACCGCCCCGATGCCCGGGACGCTCGACCCGCGTATCGCCGCGGCGCTCCGGAGGCGCGGCGTCGAGGCGCTCTACGTGCATCAGGCGGAGGCGTTCGGGCATGCGACGGCCAGGCGCCACGTGGTGGTGTCGACGCCCACCGCGTCAGGCAAGACGCTCTGCTACAACTTGCCGGTGGCCCAGTGCCTGCTCGAGGATCCCGCGGGGCGCGCGATTTACCTCTTCCCCACGAAGGCTCTCTCGCGGGACCAGGAGCTGGCGCTGCGCGGCCTGCTCGGTGACGCCGGCGTTCCCGCCGGGGTGGTGACGTTCGACGGCGACACGCCGGGGGATGTCCGGCGGGTTGCGCGCGAGCAGGGCGGCGTGATCGTCACCAACCCCGACATGCTGCACACCGGCATCCTGCCGCACCATCCGCGGTGGGCCAAGCTGTTCCAGAACCTGCGCTACGTCGTGATCGACGAGCTGCACCAGTACCGCGGCGTGTTCGGCTCGCACGTGGCCAACGTGGTGCGGCGGCTGAAGCGCGTGGCGGCCTTTCACGGCGCCCGGCCCACCTTCGTCTGCTGTTCGGCGACGATCGGCAACCCGCGCGAGCTGGCGGAACAGATTGTCGAGGAGCCGGTCGAGTGGGTCGGCCGGTCGGGGGCGCCGCGGGGCGAACGCCACCTGCTGATCTACAACCCGCCGCTCGTCGATCCGGCTCTGGGCATCCGCGCCTCGTACCTCAAGAGCGCCTGCCGGCTGGCGCAGGACCTGGTCGACCGCGGCGTGCAAACGCTGGTCTTCGCACCGTCGCGCAACGCGGTGGAGCTCGCGTTGCGCTACCTGCGGGACCACGAGCGGCGGCGGGGACGGGATCCGGAGGGGGTGGCCGGGTATCGCGGCGGGTACCTTCCGAATCTGCGGCGCGAGATCGAGCGTGGGTTGCGGGACGGGAAGCTCCGCTGCGTGGTCGCGACGAACGCCCTGGAACTCGGCATCGACATCGGCGCGCTGGACGCCGTGATCCTGGCGGGATACCCGGGTTCGGTCGCGGCGCTGTGGCAGCGGGTCGGGCGCGCCGGCCGGCGCCTCGCTCCCAGCGTCGCCGTCCTGGTCGCCAGCTCGAGCCCCCTTGACCAGTACGTCGCCGCGCAGCCCCGCTACCTGACGGACGCCGGCGTCGAGCACGGTCGCGTCAACCCGGACAACCTGGAGATCCTGCTGGCGCACGTGAAGTGCGCGGCGTTCGAGTTGCCGTTCGAGCGCGACGAGGCGCTGGGACGGCTCGGCCCGCAGGGCACCGGCGACGTGCTGCGCTTCCTCGCCGAGAAGAGGGTGCTGCTCGACGGCGGCCACCGCTACCACTGGATCGCCGACGCCTATCCCGCCCAGCAGGTCGGCTTGCGGACGATCGGCGTCGAGAACTTCGTCGTCGTGGACCTCTCGCGCGACGAAGTGCTCGGCGAAGTCGATTTCCGCGGCGCCCACACGATGTTACACGACCAGGCGGTCTACCAGCACGCGGGCGAAACCTACCAGGTCGAGAAGCTGGACTACGACAATCGCAAGGCGTTCGTCCGGCCGGTCGATTGCGACTACTACACCGACGCCCAGACCTACTCCCGCGTCACGGTGCTCGAACGGGAAGGGACGGCCCGCGCGGCCGGTGGGCGCGTCGATGTCGGGTGGGGCGAGGTGCGAGTTGTGGAACGGGTGGTCGGGTACAAGAAGATCAAGTTCCACACCCACGAGAACGTCGGCTGGGGCGACGTGCACTTGCCGGAGATGGAATCCCACACCGTGGGAACCTGGTGGACCGTGCCCGCGTCGCTTGCCGAGGCGGTCGAGCTGAGCCGGCCGGCGCTGGTCGATGCCCTGCACGGCCTGGGCTACGCCCTGCGCCACCTGGGCGCCCTGCGCCTGCTGTGCGACCCGCGCGACCTCGTGGTCAACCTCTCCGAAACCGTGGAGGGCGAGGAGGAGTCGGTGACGCTGTGCCTCTACGAGGCGTATCCCGGCGGCGTGGGTCTGGCCGAGGAACTGTTCGGGATGCGCGACGCCCTGCTCGCGGACGTGGAGGAGCTGGTCACGCGCTGCGGCTGCCGGGGCGGATGTCCGTCGTGCACCGGCCCGGCCGAGGAGGCGCACAGCGACCGGCGGCACGGGGTGCACCGGCTGGTCCGATGGCTGCGCGAGGCGGAACCGGGGGGATGACCTGCAACCTCGACCCGGATCGCGGGTCCGAGAACCACCGCCAACGGCTCGAAGACCGCCGCTACCCCTCGTTTCCCGAGCGCGGCGGTCCGCGCCGGCGGCGAAACGCGAGAGCCCCGGCCAGAAGGAACAACAGCGTCGCGGCGGCCGCCGGCGTCCGACGACCCGGGACCCCGCAGCCGCAGCCGTCGTCCTCGACCCAGATGTAAACCCAACCGTCCATGCGGCCGTCGGTCGCCCCGTCGGACGGTGCACCCTCCGTCGGCGCGTCGGGTCTCGCCATGTCGGTCGGGACGTCGGCGGCGATGTCCGCGTCGGCGTCGGCGGCGATGTCCGCGTCGGCGTCGGCGGCGACGCAGCCTTCGTCGATCGCGCCGTTGCAGTTGTTGTCGATCCCGTCGCAGACCTCCGGCGGCTCCGGGCCGCAGGTCCCGCACAGGTTCCGGACCCCTTCGTCGGTCTCGCCGTTGCAGTTGTTGTCGATCCCGTCGCAGACCTCCGGCGGTTCCGGGCCGCAGGTCCCGCACCGGTTGCGCACCCCTTCGTCGGTCGTACCGTCGCAGTCGTCGTCGATCGAGTTGCAGCTCTCCGCGGCGCCCGGATGGACCGCGGGGTTGCCGTCGTCGCAGTCGGCCCCGGCCGGGTGCCCGTCTCCGTCGGCGTCGGTCGGGGGCGGCGGCGTGGAGTCGACGACGATCTCGACCCACACCCGATCGCCGAACCGCGCCGTGCCGTAGCGATCCATTTTCCAGTAGCCGCGGTAGGTGCCCGGCGTGGAGGGAGCGGTCATCGGCACCGACCAGGTGTAGTTGGCGCCCGGCGCGACCGTCGTGCCCTCGGGAAGCAACGTCTCGGCCGGTGCGCCGAACTGTTCCCCGCCGTCGAAGGCCAGCCGGTGGTTGCAGGCCCGCGTCCAGGTGCTCGTGCCGGTGTTGCGCAGCGTCCAGGTCTTGGTGAACGACGCGCCCGGGGCGAAGTGCGTTCCGTCCGGGACGGTCTCGCCGACGAAGGTGGCGTCGTCGGTGCCGCTGCAGCCGGGCGGCGGCGGCGGCGCGCCACCGGGGTTGTAGATGAAGCCGCCGGTGGCGAAGCCGGCCGGCCGGGTGCGGGTATGGGTTCCGCACGGGCCGCCCCAGAACTGCTCGGTCGAGGAGAAACTGCCGTCGGCATTGGCCGTCACCACATAGCCCACGTGGCCGTACCCGCTGCACGTGCTGCTCGGCTCGCAGACGAAGATCGCCGTGTCGGCGGGCGTCATCCCCGTCGGGTAGCCGCGCGCGCGGGCCTGGTCGTTCCAGTACTGGGCGTCGGTACACCATTCGAGCGCCCGGCCCCAGTGGCAGCAGGCGGAGTGCCACGCGTGCCACACGCAGTTGCCGCACGTGCCGTCGCAAATGCAGAAGTTCGACCGACCGCAGTCGCAGGTGTCGTACTCGCCGCCGCACTCGTAGACCGCGCGTGCGGGGGGGACGTCGAGCGCGGCGAGCAGGCCGGCGATCGCCGGCAGGAGGGAGAGGACGAAACGCCGCGCGCTCATGGCCGGCCTCCTTCCTTCGCCGCGGGGCCCGCGACGAGGCGCGCGACGTGGATCGAACCGTCGTGCCAGTCGGCCCAGGCCAGCCGCGTCCCCTGGGGCGAGATCGCGGGCTCCATCTCGATCGACTCGGGCGTGTCGGTCAGCCGCACCCGGCCGCCGTCGCGCACGTCCAGCAACCACAGATCGGCGGAACCGACGAAGGGCCGGCCGTCGTACCCCACGGCCGGCGCCGGCTCGGCGTACACCAGCCGCACCCCGTCCGGCAGCCACGCCGGGTGCGCGCCCCGGCCCCGGAACAGCACCCTGCCGTCCAGCGCCGCGACGACCAGCTCGGCCGCATGCAGGTGCCCCTCGCACCAGGCGACGCGGCGCCCGTCGGATGCGACGCGAGGCCCCCACGCGTCCATCTCGGCGAGATTCACGCGGCGGTCCCCGTCCCACGCGACGATCCGCCCGCGGTACTCCTCGTACAACACCCGGCGTCCGTCCGCATCGAACAGGAACTCGGCCCCGGCCAGCCCCTCGAACAGCGGGATCGTCTCCGGCAGGAATGCCGGCCGCGGCATCCGCTCCCGGACCCCGGACGCGATCTCGATCGCCTCGAACGCCTCCTGCGCGTGCGGCACGGGAAGCACCACGCGCCGGTTGTCCGGCGACCAGAACGCGCGACCCTGGAAGGACGGGTCGAGCGTTCGGAGGGCGCCGCCGGGGACGTCCAGCAGGTAGAGTCCGACGCCGTAGCGCCCGGAGACGAGCAGCCGATCGCCCGCGGGGGACCAGCGGGGCGTGACGAGGAACGGGACGTCCGGCGAGCCGAGAAACACCTGCTCCTCGGCGAGCGGACCGGGCGGTGCAGCCGTCGCCGGATCGGGCTCCGGCCGGACCGAAGCGGTGGCCGCCAGCGGCGCCGCCACGGACCCCGGCGTCGGGTCCGGCGGGGCCGAGCCCGCGCTGCAGGCGCCGAAGATCCACAACCCGGGAGCAAACCACCAGCGCGCCATGGACACCTCCCTGCCGGCGCCGACCCCTGAGAAACGCGCCGGCGATTCCATATTAGCCCGATCGGACGGGAATGGGTAGCGGCGCCGAAACGGCGGCGCCCGTCCGCGAGCACCTCCTCGCGTTCCGCGAACCCGAACCTCCGGGGGGAATCGCCGAAGGCGGCCGACATGTCAGTCGGCGAGCGCCTCCTCGCGCTCCGCGAACAACACGCCGCGCCGGCGCAACTCGCCCCGCATGTGCTCGTACAACGCCTCGTCGCCGCCGAAGACCTCGGGTGGATGCACGCCCGGCCGGCGGAGCCGGCCGGACACCACCAGGCGCGCGACGATCGTGGCGGGGAAGCCGGTGGTGCGCGCCATCGAGGTCTCGCCGGAGGCCCGGTCGGTGCGGTCGAGCAGGTCCCAGACGAGGCGGGTGCGGCGGCCACGGCGCCAGCCCTCGGCCTCCACGCGCAGAACCGTCAACTCCTCCTCGCCGGGCTGGAGCCGCCACTGCGGGAACAGCAGCCGCGCGGTCAGGTCGATCGGCCGGATCCGCACCCCGCCGACCTCCACCGGCTCGCTCGAGAGCAGCCCCAGGTGCCGCAGCACGCGCATCTTCTCGATGTGCCCGGGCCAGCGTACTGTCTGTTCCTTGAGGAACGGGGCGTGGATCGTGTCGAGCAGCGAGCGGAGCCCGTCGGTGTTGAACGCTTCGACGGTGCCGACCCCGGGAATCTCGACCAGCGACGGTTCGCTCAACGCCTCCCGGACGACGAGGTCCCCGTGATCGATGTACCGCGCGGGGCGGAGGTACTCCTCGATCACGTCGATTGGCGAGAAGACGGCGGCGTACTCCCAGGGCCAGCGCCGGACGAGGGGCAGACCGCCGACGAGGATCCGGGCGCTCTCGAGGCGGTCGAGGCGGGCCTGGGCGCGGCCGCAGAACAGGTTGGAGAGGCCCGGGGCGACGCCGCAATCGACGATCGCGGTGACCCCGCGCTCGCGGGCCAGCCCGTCGAGCGTGCGGGCGTCCTCGGGCATGAACGAGATGTCGACGACGTCGCGGCCGGCCTCGAGGACGGCGCGCAGGACGGACAGGCCGAGGAAGCCGGGCACGGCGCCGACCACGAGGTCGAATCCGGCGCAGAGGCTGCGCACGGCGCCGGCGTCGGCCAGGTCGGCTCGCACCGTGCGCAAGGGTAGGCGGCGTCCCAGGTCGGCCAGGACCGACTCGTCGCGGTCGACCACCGTGACCTCGTGCTCGCCGTCGGCGGCGAGGTCGCGTGCCATGACGCTGCCGACCAGGCCGCCGCCGAGGACTCCGATCCGTGCCATGCGCCTGCTCCTCGGGCGGCCCGGCGCGGGCCGCCGCTCTCCGCCCCGCTCCGCGCCCCGCGTTTCCGCCGCGCCGCAGAACGAGCATCGCGCCGCATCGTCCGTCGAAGGGCGCGGCAAGTCAACGGGACAACGGCCGTCGGGCGCGTCTACGGCGAGGCGGGAGGAAAGTAGCCCGGCGGCATCGGACCCGGAAGGGGAGGGGGAGGCGGGACCGTGCGCGGCTCCGGCCGACCCCGGCGCCGGCGAACGACGTGGAGGACGACGCCGGCGGCGGCGAGCCCCAGCCCGCCCGCCAGCACCCCGGTCACCGGCGCGACGGCCCGCCCCGCGATGCGCTCCGCCATCTCGCCGACGAGCCGGATGCCGGCCGCCTGCGCGAACGAAGGTTCGCCGCGCCGTTCCGCCGCCGTGCGTTCCGCCGCCAACTCCTCCTCGAGGATCCGCAGTCCCCGCGTCGTGGCGGCCGGGACGGCGGCGAGGTAGGTCGCCGCCGCGACGGCCGACACGATCCCGACATGGAACAGCACGCGCTGCAGCGAGCGCCGGTTGACCAGGGCGATCAGGACGAGCATCAGCGCGAGCGCGCCGAGGCCGATCCAGCGGGCCAGGGCCGCCTGCCGCAGCGCCCGGCGGATTTCCTGCACCCGCGGATCCGGCTCGACCGAGCCCGGCGCCGCGCCGCCCAGCGACAGCAGCCAGGTCAGGTTCACCACGTCGGGCACCCGGGCCATCGCCCGGTCGATCTGTCCCCGGTAGCGGCCCAGCGTTCGCTCGAAGTCGCGCGCCGCGCTGCGGCACTCGCGCCCGCCACCCACCGCGTCGCACACCTCCGCGCCGTGCCGGCCGGCCTCGTACAACAGGCTCCGCAACCGTTCCTTCATTCCCGAGAGGTCGATCCGCACGTTGTCCTCGCCCCGCTCGAGGAAATCCGTGATGCTCCGGTGCGCCGTCCCGATCGTCTCGTAGAACCACTCGTCCGTGATCACCGCCTCGAGCTGCGCGCGGGCCTGACCGATCACGAAGTCGGCGAACACCGGGTCCTCCGGCCGGTCCCGGATCTCCGCCCGCACGGCCGCCTCCAGCGTGTCGAGCGCCGCGGTGCGGGCGTCGGCCGCGCGCAGCGTCTCGACCACGGCCCGCGTGTCGAGCGGGAAGCGCGCCACCGAATCGAGCAGGAAGAAGGCGACGAAGCCGACGACGAACAGCAGTCCGAAGACAATGGTGCCCACCACCCGCATCCAGGGTTCTCCCGCGCTTCGATCCTTTCGCCGGGGGCGAAGAGCCCCGCTCCCGAAGCGTCGCCGGAACACGCTACGCCGTCGCCCCGCGGGGGACAAGACCCGCCGCCGGCCCCCCAGCGGCCGAACGGCGCTAGGATGCGAGTTCATGGGCGAACCATTTCCCATCCTGTGGAGCGGATCGGGGCTGCTGGCCATCGACAAGCCGCCGGGCCTGCCCGTGATCCCGGCGCGGAACGGCGATCCCGAGGCGTGCGTCCGGCGCCGGCTGGAGGCGGCCCTCGGCCGGCGCGTGTGGGTGATCCACCGGCTCGATCGCGACGCCTCCGGCGTCCTGCTCCTGGCTCGAAGCGCCGAGGCCCACCGGTTCGCGAGCGTGGCCTTCGAGCGCGGCGAGGTGCGGAAGTGGTATCTGGCGTTCACGCGGGGGGTGCCGGAACACCCGAGCGGCACGATCGGGATGGCGCTGCACCGCGCCCGCAAGGGGAAGATGCGTCCCGCGGCGCCGGGCGAGCCCGGGGCGCTGCCGGCGCGGACGGAATACGACGTGCGGCGGCGGTGGAGCCCGCCCGCCGTCCCCGTGGCGCTCGTGGAGGCCCGGCCGCGCACGGGACGCCAGCACCAGGTCCGCGTGCACCTTCGCTTCGCGGGCGCTCCGCTGCTGGTCGATCCGGTTTACGGCGGGGCGTCCCGGGTCACGGCCGCGGACCTCGGCCTGGAGGGGGACGATCTGCTGGTCGCGCGGCTCACGCTGCATGCGGCGCGACTGGAGTTCGTGCCGCCGGGCGCGTCGGAGGCCGTGCGGGTCGAGGCGCCGCTGCCCGCCGACCTGGCGGGACTCGCCGCCCGGCTGGACGCGGCGGGCCGGACGAGGCGCGGGCCTTGACGGGGTGCGGAGGACGTATATGAATCGGCATCCCGGAGTCGCAGCATGCCGCGCGCGCGATCCCCGTTCCTGTTCCTGGCGATGTTCGTCGCGGCGGGCGGCTGCCGGCCGGGCGCCGTGCCGGCGGCCTCGGGCGATGTTTCCGACGGCACCTTCGTGGGTCCGGCGGATTCTCCGGACGCGCCGCCGCCCGACCCGGCGGGCTCGCCGCCGGCGGGCGCGGCTTCCCGGGAGGAGGGGGCGCCGGCCGCGACCGCCGCCGCCGAACGGTTCCGGTGGACCGAATCACCGACGCTCGAGGCGATCCCGGACGCCCCGGTGGCCGGCGAGGTGCACGGGGCGCCGTTTCCGGTGGCGCAGGTGCTGTTCGAGACCGGGCGGCACGAGTGGCGGATGTACTTCCTCGAGAAACCGCTGCCGGACCCGACCGCGGCGATCGAGGGGATGCGGTTCCTCCGCGTGAACCTGCCGTCCGACCCGGCTGTGGGCTCCGTGCAGCAGCACCCGCTCGCCTACGGCGGCGCGCTGTTCTACGTCGATGTCCCCGGAGCGCCGGGCGACTTCACGCTGTGGACGGCGGACAATGCCTGGGTGCTCGAGCTGACCGAATGGAACGTGAGGCCGTGGGATCCGGCGGGACCGGAGGTGCAGGTCGCCGGACGCGCGGCGGGCCGGGTCGCCGTCTGCTACCGCGGCGGCGGCAACTACCGGAACGCCTGGGTCGCCGGAAGGTTCGCGGGGGCGATCGTGCGCTACACGCGGGAGCCGCGGTTCGACCGCGGTTGCCCGGCGGCGCCGACGGGAGGCTGAGGATGCTGGAGACAATCTACAGGCGGCGGAGCATCCGCGCGTTTCTGCCGGACCCGGTCCCGGAGGCGACTCTGCGCGAGCTGATCCGCGCGGCGATGCACGCGCCGTCTGCCGGCGACGAGCGGCCGTGGCAGTTCGTGATCGTGGACGACCGGGAGCTGCTGCGCCGCGTGCCCTCCGTCCATCCCTACGCCTCGATGGTCCCCACCGCGCCGGCGGCCATCCTGGTCTGCGGCGACCTGAAGCTGGAGACGCACGAGGGATTCTGGGTGCAGGACTGCTCGGCCGCCGTGCAGAACCTGCTCCTCGCCGCCACCGCCCACGGCCTCGGCGCCGTGTGGCTCGGCGTGCATCCGAGACGGGACCGGGTCGATGGGCTTCGCAAGCTGCTCGGGTTGCCCGACCACGTCGTCCCCCTCGCCCTGGTCCCGATCGGAAAGCCGGCCGAGGAGCCACCGCCGGAGGATCGGTTCGAACCGGAAAAGATCCACCGCAATGGATGGTGACGGGGCGGAAGGGGCGGGCGCGGGGATGCGGAGGGAACCGTCGAGCCGCACGTCGCCTCCGGCCGATCGCGGACCCGGCGGGCGGACCGCGCCGCCGGACCCGCAGGGGCCGCTGTCCGCGGACGTCGAGGCCGCGGCGCTGCGCGTGCTCCGGGGGACGTGGGCCGACCTGAACCGCAGCCTGTTCGACGCCCGCCTGCGGCCTCCCACCCTGGAACTCACCGACGACCGGAACCGCCTCGGCGCCTGGCGGCGGGAGTCGCGAACCATCGCCCTCTCCCGCCGGCTCCTCGCCGAGTTCGGTTGGGGCACCGTCGTCGAGGTGCTCAAGCACGAGATGGCCCACCAGTTCGTCGACGAGGCGCTCGGGTTGCGCGACGAGTCGGCCCACGGTCCGGCGTTCCGGAAGGTCTGCGAGGAGCGGGCGATCGACATGCGGGCCGCCGGCCGCCCGTCGCCCGGCGCGCCGACGACGGGAACGCGCGAGCGGGTGATCGAGCGCGTTGCGCGCCTGCTGGCCCTGGCCGAGAGTCCGAACGAGAACGAGGCGCGGGCGGCGGCCGCCGCAGCCCAGCGGCTGATGTTGAAGTATAACATTGAAGAAATCCGCTCTGCATCCGAGCGACACTACGGTTTTCGGCACGTCGGAAAGGTCAGCGGCAGGACCGACGAGCCGCGACGGCTGCTGGCCAACATCCTGTCGGAGCACTACTTCGTCGAGGCGATCTGGGTTCCGGTCTGGCGCGTCCGCGAGGGGAAGCGGGGGGTGGTGTTGGAGCTGTGCGGCACCGAGCAGAACCTCGAGCTGGCCGAGTACGTGCATTCGTTCCTCGAGGGGACGGCGGAGCGGTTGTGGGACGAGTACCGCCGGGCGGGTCGTGCCCGGAGCAACGCCGAGCGGCGGACGTTCCTGGCGGGCGTGATGGCCGGGTTCGCCGAGACGTTGCGGGCGCAGGGATCGGCGAGCCGGAAGGAGGGGTTGGTCTGGGTCGGCGATCGGGACTTGAAGCGCTACCTGCGTCGGCGGTACCCATGCGTGCGGTGGACGCGCTATGCCGGCCCGCCGCGGACGGCGGCCTGGTCGGACGGGCGCGCGGCGGGGCGGGAGATCGTCGTGCACCGCGGGATCCACCAGGGCCCTGCGGGGGGCGAGCGGCCGCTGCTGCCGGCGCATCGGGCTTGAGAAGAGGGATCGTTCCGCGAGGAGCGAACGACGAAGGAGGTGTCGGAATGGAGGTTCGAGCCAAGCGTGTGGTGCCGGCGGTGCTCGCGTGGGCCGCGGTGGCGGGGTGTTCCGACGACGCGGTTCCCGGGACCGACGGGGGGCGGGACGACGGTCGCGAGGCAGCGGAGGTCGGCGAGGTTCCCCCGGATGCCCCCGACGCGACGCCGGAGGCGGAGGCGGACGTCCAACCAGACGTGGCGCTCGAGTGCGACGCGAGGTTCTCCTTCGACCCGCCGGTCTGGCGGGAGGGTACGCCGGTCCTCGTCTCGGTCACCGACACGCCCGGCTACACGAACGTGGAGCTGCGGCTGGCCGGGCCCGGCGCGCCCTCGGCTGCCTGGGTCGGGGTGACCGGGACGGGACCGTACACCTGGACCTGGCGCGTGACCGGACACGCCGCCGGGGTGCTGGAACTGGCGTTCCACGCGGACCCGGACGCCGTGCGGCTGGCGTCCTGTCGCGTGCGGGTCGAGCCGGGCGGCGGCGCCGATGGGGATGCCGACGCCGATGTGGATGCGGACGACGGGGGGCCGTGCGTTCCGCGTTGCGACGGCGTGCCGTGCGGCGGGGACGACGGCTGTGGCCATCCGTGCTCCGGGAACTGGCGGAACGAGCACGGCGCGGTGAGCGACTGTCGTGCGCCGGGCGACTGCGGTTGCGGCGTCGAGGACAATTCAAACATGGAGTGTGTCGAGAGCGGCCTGTGCCGCGTGCGCTGTTCGTGCGACTGCCTGCCGCCGCAGGACGTCCCGCCCTCCGCCGTCGCCGGACTGGACCACACGGCGGCCTGCGCCCTGGTCTTCCGCGAGAGCGGCGACCCGACGGTCTGGGACGCGGCCCGCGGGACGCCCCTGTGTCCGCTGGACCACGACCCGGTCGGCGCCGCGCGGTGCAGCGAGTGTCCGCCGTGCCACCGCAACCACCCGCCGGAGTGCGGGTGGGCGGAGTGGTGCACCTGCCGCGACCCGCGGTGGGTCGAGGGATACCGCGCGGAGTGCTGCGCGGCCGGCGGCGAATTCTGCTTCTGACGAGGCTCCGTCGTCGCGGGGCCGGCCGCGGGGGCCGGGGGCCAGCGGGTGGCGCGGTCCGCCGGAGGCGCGGATGCCGCTCGGCCGCGCGGACCGCGTGCCGGCCGCGACGGTGGTCGAGGGCCCGCCCGGGCCGCTCCTGCGGCGGTCCCG
>Ga0209162_1002728_pt1 | contig 15038 bp, 7 predicted proteins | sample YNPNPMetaG_FD_187121 | JGI IMG/M metagenome (GOLD analysis project Ga0209162, IMG submission 187121) | Anoxygenic and chlorotrophic microbial mat microbial communities from Yellowstone National Park, USA - YNP NP MetaG (SPAdes) (version 2) ... | reverse complement strand
TCGACCGCGACGACGTGGACATCGTCCACATCTGCACTCCCAACGATCTGCACGCGCCGGCCCTGCTGGCGGCCATCCGCGCCGGCAAACACATCTACTGCGACAAACCGCTGACGGCCACCCGGGCAGAGGCCGAGCAGGTGGCCGCGGCCCTGCCCGGCTATCGGGCGATCGGCCAGATGACGTTTCATCTGCGGTTCTTCCCGGCCACGATTCGGGCGCGTCAGCTCATCGACGAGGGGCGAATCGGGCGGATCACGCACTTCCGTGCGGCTTTCCTGCACTCCGGCAACGTGGACCGCACCCGCCCGCTCAACTGGAAGGCCGACGCCACTCGCGGCGGGGGCGTGATCGCCGACCTGCTGTCGCACGTCCTGGATCTGATGCTCTGGCTGGTCGGCCCGTTCGAGCCCGTCCATGCCGTACGGCGGGTGTGGGCGGAGGATCGCCGGTGCCTGGAGGATCCGGCCCACACGATCCCGGTCGTCGGGGAGGATTTCGTCGTGACGACGGTCCGCACGCCCGATGGAGCATACGGGGTCCTGGAAGCGAGCAAGATCGCCACCGGCGCTGAGGACGAGGCCCGGTTCGAGATTCACGGCGAGCGCGGCGCGATTCGTTTCAACCTGATGGACCCGAGCCGGCTGGAGTTCTACGACGCGACCGAAGGCGACCAGCCCGTGGGAGGCACTCGCGGATGGCGCCTCATCGCCACCACTCATCGCTACCCCAGCCCCGGAGGCTGGCCCGGGCCCAAGGTCACACCCGGCTGGCTCCGTGCCCACGTCGCGTGCCTGCACAACTTCCTCGAGGCCGTCGCAGCAGGCCGCCCGGCCCAGCCGGACCTGGCCCACGGCGTGGCCCTTCAGCGTCTGCTGGATCGCATCGCCCGCTTCTGAGAACGGCTTGTCAGAACCCCGGGGCCGCGAGTAAAGGGGCCCCATGGACGCCACCGCGGGGGCTCTCCTGGCACAGGTGGAAATCGAGTTCGCGATTCGAGCGGACGGTTTCCTGCGTCTTGCGATCGGACCTCGCGAGGACCTGCTTCGCGGACCCGTGGGCGTGCTGGGTTACCTGCTCTTCGTCCCCGGATTCTGGTGGGTGCCCCGGCGGCTGTCGGCGGCTTATCTGACATTCACAAGCCTGCTGTGGGCTTTCCTGACGGTCGGACCTGCCTACGTGCTCTGGCTCGTCGCGATGGTCGGCGGAGGGTGGCTCACCCTGCGGCTGGCGAATATCGGCCCGTTCTCCCTGGCGGTCAGTCGCCGTGGACCGCGGACCGCGGCCGGGCTTATACTGGCCACCGCGTTCGGTGCCCTGCTGCTCCGGCCGCAACCTTTCCCGCTCCCGCCGGTATCCGAGCCCGAGCCGCTCTACTTCTACCTGCACTGGGCGGGCCTGGCCTACATCTTCCTGAAGCTTTACCACCTGGTCGTTGACACCACGGGTGGGAAACTCGCTGCCCCGGGCGCCAACGATTACCTCGCGTACATCCTCTTTGCGCCGACGCTGCGCATGGGCCCCATCTACCGGGCCGGCGAGTTCTTCAATCAGCTCCGAAACAGGCCGGATCGGTTCCGCTCGGTGAGGCCGGCGGCGGCCTTCGGCCGCATCGCACTGGGGTTGGTTCGTTGGGGCGCGGTAATGAGCCTCCTCGCATGGTTTCCCGGGGAGGCGGTCTTCGGTCGCCCCGAGTCGCTCGGAACCGCAGCGCTGCTCGCAGGAATCGCTGCTCAACCCCTGTCCATCTTCCTCTGGATCAGCGGGTACGCCGACGTGGCCGTCGGCCTGGGCCGGCTCATGGGCTTCGCCGTGCCGGAGAACTTCAACCACCCCTGGGCGGCCAAGAGCCTGGCGGAGTTCTGGCGACGATGGCACATCACGCTGGGGCTGTGGCTGCGGGACTACATCTACATCCCTCTCGGGGGAAACCGGCGCTACGTGTTCCGGAACTACTGCCTGACGTTCGGCTTCTGCGGCCTTTGGCACGGGTTATACCCGTCCTATCTGGCCTGGGGGCTGTCCCAGGGAATCGGGCTCTACGTGAACCGCATCTGGAGAGGGTTCTGGGAACGCCGACGGGTCGCCGGCGACCTCTGCTACCGCGCCGCCCGGCGCGCCCGACTGACCGATGCCTTCCTGGGCCGCGCCATCGCGTGGACGGTTACGCTGGCCTATCAGGTGATCACGATCGCGCTTTTCATGGATGAGCGGCACTGCGGCCGGAGGTTTCTTCCGGAGTTAGGACGGCGGCTCTGGGAAACGCTGGTCGAATACTGAGAAGAGATCGCCCGCAACCCGCCGATACCCCGAGCCGCTGACCTCGCGCCCGCCTGTCGCAAGGTCTCCGCGCGAGCGGGTCATGCCGGGCGGGATTCCCTGGAACAAACAGACCATCGCGGTGATCAAGCAGTTCGCCGGCCCGGCCCGGGCACGGGGGCAATCGCCTGCCCTCAGAAGGAATGCCAGAAGGTATGCGACGTGACCGTGCGGCCGTGAGCGCCGACGAGGTCGGAGGTCTGCCGCGAGTCCGGCGGCCGTGAGCATCGGGCCCCCGTCGCTCCGCGCGGGGGACATGCTCCAGGCCACCGACGGTCGCAGCCGGCGACGACGGGCCGTCATCGGTTCGGCTCGGAGGGCGCCGCCGGCGTCCTGTCGCACAGCCCGCGACTCGTGGGTCCGACCTTCCAGAGCACGCTGATCAGAATGGCCCCGAGGAAAGCCGCCGACCCGAAGGTGACGAACGCGATTTCGTATCCGCGGGCGGCGATCAGCCTGCCGGCACCCCATCCGGCGAGGCTCGCCCCCACGTAGCCCATCGCGTCGATGAAGCCGGCCGCTCCCGCGGCCCCGTGCCGGGTTCCGAAGTCCTGGGCGGCGTGACCGACCATCAGGATGTGCGGCCCGTACGTGCAGAATCCGATCCCGGCGACAACAGGCAGAATCAGCACGGTCCGATGGGGCTCAACGTACGGAAAGACTACGGAAAGGACGCCCAGCGCGGCCAGCAGGCCTGCAATCACCGGGGCCCGGCGACCGCCGAAGAAGCGATCCGTGGCCCATCCCGCCAGGACCGCGCCGGCGGAACCCGCCAGCGGATGGATGATCCGCTTGATGACTTCCTGAATGTTCTCGAGCAAGGTCGAGGCCTCGCCGGCCGTCCGTTCCTCCAGATAAGCCGGCAACCAGTTCACGAAGCCGTATCGGTTCACGTCCAGCAGAAAGAAGGTCCATGCCACGATCCAGAGGTATGGGTTGGCCAGCGTGGCACGAACGTTCCGGAGAAGGCGGCCGTCCGCCGGCGCCGGACGCGGCGACGCGGCCATGTCCTGCCCGGCCTCGGATTCCGTCGTCAGTCCGACGTCCTCGGGCCGGTCCCGCACGAGCCACAGGAAGGCCACCCCCACAGCCGCAAAGAGCGCCGCCGGAACCGCAAAAACGGCACGCCAATCGCCGCCCAGGGCCCTCACGTAGTAACCGGTCAGGAAGAACGCCAGCAACCACGAGAAGGCCCCGCCCAACTGGTAGCAGGTGCCCAGCACGCCCATTACGCTGCCCCGGCGGGAGGTCGGATACCAGTGAGCGATCAGACGCACCATCGGGGGCCAGCCCATCGCCTGGAAGAAACCGTTGGCGGCCCACAACCCCACGATCACCGCCAGCCCCGTTGCCGCACCCATCTGGCGGGGGTTCCAAGCCAGCGTCACCCCGAGCACCGCGAGGTTGGCCACCACCGAACCGAAGACTCCGAGGCCTCCGATGCGCCGGGCACCGAACCGGTCGGTGAGCTGGCCGTTGACGAACTGACCCACCGCGTACGCAAGCGTTAGGGCGGAGAACACCGCCCCCATCCCGGCCGCGTCCCACCCGAAGTGGTCACACATCCGGGTCTTGGCCATCGGCATATTCAGCCGGCAGAGATAGTACGCAAAGTACGTGATCCAGGCCCCGAGGAAGACGCGTCGCTGCCAGTACGCCGTACCCCGGGCCGGGGCGATCTGCGATGCGGCCACTTTCTTTCTCCCGGTGGCGCCTCCCGCTCCCGCCGCTCTACGCGGGACGCACGCCGACCCGAACCATACGGCCGGCCGGCCGTTCAGGCAAAGCGGCCGACCGTCAGAGGGCCGGCTCGGCCGACCTCCGCCCCCTCACGCAGCGCCACCCGTAGTACACCGGGATACCGGCGAGTATCGAACCGACGCTGATCGTCGACCAGCGCGGCTGCTGAACGAACGCGAAGACGATCATCCACGACGTGCACACGAGGAACAGGAGGGGTGGGACCGGATACAGCGGAACGCGGAACGGACGCGCAAGGTCCGGCCGCCGGAACCGGAGCACAAACACGGACAACACGACGAAGAAGGACGAGAGCGACAAACCGACGCCCGCATACGTCAGGATATCATGGAACCTGCCCGTCAGAAGCAGGACGAGTGAACATGCGCTCTGAGCCATGATCGCGACCGCCGGCGTGCCCGCCCGGGCACTGAGCCGGGCTGCGACCGCCGGAAACAACCCGTCGCAGGCCATCGCGTAATAGACCCGCGGCCCGGTCAGAATCATCGCGGAGACGGACGCCAGCAGCCCGAGCCCCACAACCACGGAGAACGGACCCGACGCCCGCGGGCCGAAGAGACGTTCGACCGCCAGCGCGGCGATCGGTTCCACGTTCCCGTACGGCATCGCCGCCACCTCCGCGGCCGGGAGGGCATACACGTACACCAGGTTCAGCAGCAGGTAGAGAGCCGTGACGCCGCCGCAGCCGAGCAGGAGCGCACGAGGCAGTGTTCGGCCCGGTTCCCGCACCTCGCCGGCCAGGTATGTGGCCGCGTTCCACCCGCTGAAGGAAAACATGACGTAGACCAGCGAGATGGCCAGCACGCCCCATGAGACGGACCCGCGGCTTTGGCAGCCAAGGTTCGCAAACGAGCCGCGGCCGGAGGCGAATCCGCCAAGGGCCACCGCCGTCAGCAGTGCCACCTTGACGATCGTCGTAACGTCCTGCACCCGGGAGCTGAGGGACTGCCCGCGAATGTGTAGGAATGAAAAGACGACGAGAAACGCAGCCGCAAGCAGCCGGAAGACCGCGTCCGACCCGCCGGGATCAACCCACGGGGCCGCCAGATAGCGACCGGCCGCGTGGGCCATGATGGCCGCGGGAGCTGAGAAGCCGATCAGGAACGACACCCAGCCGTAAAGGAACGCCCACGGGCGCCCATATGTCTCGCGGACGAAGACGTACTCGCCCCCCGCTTGCGGAAGGGCGGCGGCCAGTTCGCCAACCGTCAGCGCCCCGCACGCGGCGAGCACCCCGCCGACGAGCCACAGCCCCAGCAGCACGAGAGGACTGCCCGTATCCTTGAGTGTATAGCCCGACGTGGTGAGGATGCCCACGCCCACCATGCTGGCAACGACCACATAGGTGGACGTGGAAAGCCCGAAGCTCCGTCTGAGCCGGTCGTCCGACACAACCCTCGGTCCTCGCCCGCCGGCGACGGGCTCCACCGCCCCGGCCCTCAGCGGGGACCAGCCTACTCGCCCCCTGGCCAATCTCCAACCGCCCCCCATAGAAAGGGGCCGCGGACGATCAGCGTTGCCCGGCTCGCGCGACTCCCCTGAGCACGAACCTGCAACGGCTGGTCGCCGCGGCCCCCTGCCCCCGACCAGGACGTCACCGGCGCCCGCAGGCGGCACGCTCGACTGCTCCGTTCCAAGGCCCCCCCGCAGTCGGAACACGCCGCAGCGACCCGCACACCGAACGGCGTGGCCCGCAACGGTGCACGATGCGGGCCGCACCCGCGTGGGCGCCGGCCCGGACTTACTCGCAGGCGGGTGGCCGGTCCGCCCCGTTGTAACAGGCCTGGAACTCCGTAAAATCGTTCACGTCCACGTCGCCATCTCCGTCCATGTCCGTGTCGAATTCCGGCTGATTGCTCTCGCCGCCCATCCACCGCAGCGGGCGATTCGCGCCGTTGAAACAGAGCTGGAGGTGCGCGAAGTCGTTCAGGTCCACGTCGCCATCCAGGTCGAAGTCGCAGCGATTGGGCGGCGCCACGATCGTGGCGGCATCCAGACCGAAGTTGGCGACGTCCTCGACGGGACCGAAGGGTTCAACCAGCCGCAGGTTCCGGATCACGATGTAGCCGCGGTCCGAGAGCAGGTCCCCGTCGCTGATCGGCCCGAGGTTCGCATCGCGGAATCCGATCTCGGTGGAGAACCAGATCTCCCGGTTCGGCCGCACGATGACGGCGTCCAAGCCGTAGTCCGGCGGCCGCGTGCCGGTCCACGGGTCAGTCGGGTGGTAGTTCGCCATGAGCTGCTGGTTTGTTCGAACCACGATCCCGCGGTTTGACAGAAGGTCGCCGTGGCCGATACGCCGGCCCAGCGCCTCCGACCAGAAGTCGTTCTCCGTCGAGAACAGGAGCATCCCGTTGGGCGCGTGCTCCACGGCATCCAGTCCCACATCCGGCATGGGCGGCATCCCAACGAATCGCCGCAGGAGCTGTTCGTTCGTATGCACGACAAAGCCCGCGTCCGAGAGCAGGTCGCCGTGCTTGAGCCACGTCCCGAGCGTCTCGCTCCAGATGGGCTCACGCTCCTCGAACGAGAACCAGATCGTGCCCCGCGGGCCCCGAACCACCGCGTCCAGACCGAGATCCGGCACCACCGGCATGATGCCCAGCCGTGCGGTGAGCTGGTGATTCGTGCGGACAATGTGCCCCCGCCAACTGAGCAGGTCGCCGTCGCTCACGTGCACCAGCGCATCGACCGGCGGCCAGATGCCCATCGCCCCGAATCCGACCTCCGTGGAGAACCACAGATCCACGGGCGGCGGGGGCGGCGGCGGGGCCACCTCGAACGCACTGATCTTCATGGCCATCTTCGCATCAACGACATTGCCGTTGTCGCCCGAGACCTCCAGGCCGCCACACGTGTACATGCCGCTCAGATGCAGCGGCATCGGAACGAGGGGGCTGCCGGTATTAGCCGACATCAGGTACAGCTCGAACGAGATCTGGCCGGTGAGCGTGTTCCAGGCGCCCCTCGAGGCCACCCGCGGGTTCAGGATCATGCACAACGGCTCGGGAATGCCGGGCACGTCCGGCTCGAAGTCCGGAGCCACGAGGTCCGCCCGGGTCACCGACAGCCCGACCATCCCCACGACGGCCGGCACGGGAACGTCCGGGTCGCCCAGATAGAGCGTCAGAGTGCCGAGCAGCTTGGAGGTGCCCCCGCCCGCGAAGAGCGACAACTCGACCGAACTGTTGTCCGGCCGGAGGACGAAGTGGGCGTGCCGCGGCAGGTGCGGCGGCAGCGCCGGCCGAGCCACGACGTGAATAACCGTGTCATGGCAGACCATGTTGTTCATCGAGACCTTGATGTCGATCCGCGGAAACTCGTGACCGCCCGGCACCAGGCCGCTGTCGAAGTGCTGGACCGGCTGGTCGCCGATCCGGAGCTCCAGCGTGAGCCGATGCGCCACTCTCGCGCTCGCGTCGGGCAGAGTGCCGATCAGATACTTCCCGCAGCCCGTGATGGAGAGGGTCGTGCCGTCCGGTTGGAGGACCGCCCAGCGGATGTTCGCCACCTTGAACGCGCGATAGGCCGTGTCTGCGCTGAGCATCGCAGCCAGGTCGAAGGTGCCGCGGAGCGGCCGCTCGTCCAGGAGCGGACAGAGGCATGGGGGAAAGCACCCCGTCTGATAGGTGCTGCCCTCGACCAGCTCGTAGGGAACGTTCGAGGCCGCCGGCGCCGATTCGGGCCCGGTCTGCGACAGCGCCGGCCCTGCCGCGGCCAACATCACGATCGCCGCGATCACCCCCAGGCCGCCGATCAGTCTTGCCGGTTCAATGGTGTGGACGTCCATGAGTTTCCTCCTTCTGCCGACTCACGAGCAAACGCCTCTACCGTCGTCAATCGCCGCCGCCGTCCCCGCGAATCCCTCCGGCCCGAAGCGGTTCGTGGCGCACTACCTCCCGGCTATCGCCCATGCATGCAGCGGACCACACGTCGTTACCGCGAGACTGGCCGATAAAACAAATCCTAACCTTAATATTGGACAACGGTTACGAAAGGCACTGGTCGGAGGTGCCAGCCGGTGGCACTTGCCGCAGGTTGGCCGCCCGCAGCCAACTGGCTGAATAAGTTGGCCACTTATCGGCACCCCGGTGGGGGCACCCGTCGCGGAGGCGTCGGCTTTCCCCGCAATCCGCCGAGCCGGCCTTCAGCCCCGGGCGCCCGTTGACCTGCTGGAAACTGACTCGGCTCTTGCGGGCCCCGTTGTCGGACGGCGCAGCCCCAAGACGCGTCCTACCGAGTTCAGGCAGGGTGGCCCCCTCGGCGGTTCTTGGGCGGCAGGGCTCCTCGATGCCGCGGCCGCCGGTTTGAGAGGCTGGTTTATGAGCCGCGGCTCAGCCCCTTTGTGAAGTTTTTTCGATTTTCTGTGACCGAGTCGGGCCGGTCCGCCCACTTATCTGAGGGAGGCGCCCTGCGGCCACGGACAGACGGGACGCGGCCTTGATGAGCAGCGCCCCTCCCGCCCCTCGCGAACGGCTGCCTCGGCTCGACCATAGTGACGGCCTCCGAGGGGACAGATCGACCGTCGTCCTGACCGGAATCAGCGGGGCGGCGACCGGCCCAACAAAATACACACTCTAGCCGGGCCGGGACGCCGCCCCCCTCTGTTACGGACCGGAGATCGGCCGGTTCGGGCTTGGCGCGGCCGATTCCGGTCGGCTGGCGCGATGCGCGTCCGCCCTGGCCCTTCTGACACCAGTTGGGGGCGGGATGGCCCTCAAATGGCCGCACCCTTTTGTGGATGGCCCTGACGCGGAGGGACAGGCGGGGCGAGCGACGCCGGTGAGCCAACTGGATCAATCCCTGCCGGACCGCTGGAAGGCGGCCCACGTGGCGCTGAGCCCCGACTGATCCGCCGGCCGGCACGCCTCGACCCCACGGACGGACTTCACAGGACGCTCACGTTTTTTTTTTTTTGCGCGGGGCCCTTGACTTGGCCGCGCTGAGCGGTATTCTGCAACCGGCTAGAGTGGGAAAGCGACGGCTGACATGTGCCGTGCCGGTTCCGAAGGAATCGGCGGGTCGCGGTTACGGCCGGGCCCGGTATACCAACCTCTCGTCGATGGCCCCATCGACGCCTCGGGCACGCGGACAAGGCGCTACCCGTTTCGTGTCTGGACGCCTGCCCTACGGGGCTACGCGCCCGGTTCCCAGGACGCAATCACGTTCCTGACTGCCCAGCGCCCGGTATTCTGCCGGACCTTATCCAAGCCGCGCAGGACGTCCGCCGTCCGTGCGGCCGAGACCGTCAATCTGAGTCCAACTGCGAAAGGGGTACGACCGTGTCGCGCGCAAGAGCCAACACCATAGTCCCGCTCGCCGCCTTCCTCCTGACCAACGCCGCTTCGGCTCAGGAGAGTTGGCCGCCGCCACCTCCAATCTACAACTACTGGACCGACACCTGGTACGGCTCCGGCTACTACTCGCAGTATTGCAGTGACGGGTGGCGGTGCCCTGGGTTTTTCGACCCCGGCGAGTGCGACTACGGGCAGCCTTGCGAGTGCTGGCACTGGTTCGGCATGGTCTATTACCAGAGCGTGGGACAGTGTCTGGCATCGCAGGGCTGGCCGAGCAATGCCACGATCGACAATCTCCCGGTCACGGTAGGCGACTTCACGCGTGCGTCGGACTCGCTTTATTCTTTCTTGCCAAGCTATGCGGCACAAATCGAGCCCTTTGAAGGACTCGAGTGTATCAAGGAGATTCCGCTCGACTACAGTCCCAAGCCGGGTCCCGTGCTTGCATCGGCGCGATACCGGGTTGTCTTTACGGGATCGCCATCCGGACCGTCGAATACTCGAAGCGGAGCCTTGTTTTACCTGACCGCCCTGTACGACGAGCAGATCTTCGAAGTGGTGCTACGGGGCGTAAAGGTGGTCTTCGACCCCAACTCCGGTCAGGGCGGTCAATCGAGCGCTTATGTAGAGCCGCTGCGCAGCGGCACACCGCTGATGTTCCAGGGGCAGGTGTGGTACGATCTGAGCGGCTGGGGCGCCGATCTGAGACACAAGACTCAGTACTTTCCGCCCGACTACGTCACCGTGCGACTCCGCGACGGCGTGGCGCTTTCCGACGTCGCCGGGCGCGCCGTGCACCTGATGGTGCACACGCTGCGGTGGGTAGGCAGCTACGACGGCTGCCGGGAGTACCCCGATTCACTTCCTGCTACCCCCGACGGCGACGCCGTGTCGTTCATACTTACCGACCACGTCGAGGTCGGCGTCTGCCCGGACTCCGCGGTCGAAACCTGGCCCGCGACGTCGCAGCGACTGACCGACCCGGCGCCGATCGACACGCTTTCCGAGGAGCAGCAGGCCACCGCCGAGTTCGAGGGACTCGGGGCCAGGGTCATCAACGACGCGAACGCGGAATTGCCGACCATGCGGTCGGGGCACTGTCGGTGGAAGGCTGCGAAAACACGGAGCGAGACCTTTGCGAATGAAGCGCAGCTCCATGTCTTTTCCGCCCCTGAAAGCACCTTTGTTCGGCTCAACGTGGCCGGGGTGTGGTTCGCCCATGACGATGTCCCGGGCTGGTGGAGATCGTACTGGGACGTCTCAGACGGCCGGCGTGAATATCTCTGGCTATTCGTCTACGATCCGGCCGGAAACCAGACGTACGATTTCTGCACGCTCGATCACAATAAAGATGGGCTGCTCACAGAGGGGGACTACGCGAATCACAAGGCCTGGCTGGTGGACGTGGACCACGATCCGTTCTCGCCCGGTTCTTTCCCCGGTCCCGGGGATCGATTCTTCGACTACCCCGACGATGACATCACGCAGCCTCCGATACTCCAGACCGACTATGACGAGAATAGCATTGCCTACACGCTCACGGACCAGCCCGACGGGACGCAGAGTCTGAGTGTTACGGCCGCCAGCAGTTCGGAGTCCAGGCAGGTGATCTGTACGTTCGGTTCTGCCGCCGTGGCGGGCGAACAGGGGACCAGACCGCTGACCTCGGTGACGCACGCGGGCAGCGGTTCCTCGCGGACCTATGAGTGGTTCCCGTTCGTCACTCCGCAGGACCCGTCGTATCCACTGCTCAAGAACAAGAACGGCAAGCTCAAGAAGGTTGTTGAGGCCGGCCACGTCCTTCGAGAGTACGACTATGACAGCCGGGGCAGGCTGACCCTCATCACACGAGGCGCGGGCGAAAAGGTAGCCGAGTTCGTGTACGCGACGCCGACGCCGGAAGAGCAGGCCGCAGACCCCGACCTGAAAGAAAAGATGCTGGCGCGCTACTACGTCGACGCTGACCGGTACCAGTGCGTCCTGCGGGAGTTCCATAAGGACGGCTACGTCAAGAGGCTGATCGAGTACCACGACCTCGTCTCGCAAGACCCCGGGCCGGAGGCCGCCAGGTCCGTCACCCAGTACGTATGGGAGGATGCAAACCAGGACGGACGGCACATCAAGGAGCGCCGGACGACGACGCACCCCAACGAAATCAGGCAGTACGAATACTTCGATGACAGTCAGCCCGACAACCCCAGTTTCAACCTGCTCGAGAGCTTCTGGTCCACGGCGCCGGACGCGACCACGCGGTTCAGGTGGATCCAGTACTCCTGGGCCCGAAGCAACTCCGGCGGGCCCGACTGGGGTCTCTGGCAAATGACCAGCCAGACGGACCTCGCGCGGGACGCGACGATTCAGCTCACCTATGACGATGACGGGTTTCTGCTGCAACGGGACGAGCCGGTGATCACGCGGGGCGTGAATACCGGCTTCCGCGCCTTTCAAGGCAGGACATACACGCCGTGGCGCAGGCTCATCGACACGGAAACACGCAACGACGGCGAGGGCAACACGATTGCGACCAAGATCGAGTATGACCCCTACGACTATCCCTTCCGCCGCACGGAAAACTACGGGTCAGCGCAGACGCGAGTCACAGAGTATACCCACAACGTCTTCGGCCAGCGGACCTCGGAGACCGACCCGGACGGCAACCAGACCGTAATGGAGTACGAGGACGGCAGCGGGCTGCTGAGCCATCGATACACGTACGCCAGCGGGAACAGCGGGAATGTCGTCCGGGAAACGTGGTATAGCTACCAGCAGGGGCGGCTTTACCAGATTTACGAAGCGGACTGCGAAGGGCCCTTCCCGCTGGGGGCCCCCGGCGGAGGCCAGGCGCCCTACAGCTGGATCGTCACGACCTTCGCTTACGACGACTACGGCCGGACCGTCAGCAAGACGGTCACGCACACCCGCAAGCCCGGCAGCCATACGTGGAGCTATGAGTACGATCGCCAGGATCGACTCACGAAGGTCACCTACCCGGACGGCATGTTCAAGAAGACGATCCGCGACGGGCGGGGTCTGATCGTCGCCGAGGAGATCGGCTACGGCGGTACCCAGGTCGTCTGGACCAACACCTACGGCTACGACGTCAACGGCAACCTGATCTCGCGGACCTGCCAGAGTTCAGGATCGGTCGCGGAGAACACCACATACCTATGACTTATACAGCCGCAGAATCGGCCGGACGCAGATCGACCCGGTGGGCGACGATTCGTACGAGGGCTACGCCTATTTCGCCCGGCCCATCACGGGCGGTCAAACGCAGTACACGGCTACCAACGATGACGTCGTCCGGGAATACGTCGGTCGGGGCGCTTCCCTGGGGATCGTCCGCGACACCCGCTACGAGATCGACAATCTCGGACGGCGATGGCAGACTTCACAGATTCGCACGCCGACGGACGCTGACCCGCCGGCCGACCCCGACCCGGAGACGGACAGGGTAACAATCCTCGCGTACGACCAGGCCGGCAACGTCGTCACGGAGACGGTCCTCGGGGACCAGGACGACGGCGGCGATGCCGTGACGATCAGCACGTACGACTGGCGGAACTTCCGCCAGACGCTGCGGGAGCCGGCCGCGGCCAGGGACATCGTCTACAGCTACAACCAGCGGGGCCAGATCACCCAGGAGCAGCACCCGTACGGAACGGGGCAGACCCTTACGATCACCCACACGTACGACGGTGCCGGGCAGCGGACGCAGAGCACCTACCCTGACCACGTCGTGCAGTACGTCTACGATTCCCGCGGTCACAAAGTCCGAGAAACGAAGCTGACGCCCGACCTGGCCACGTACCTGTCCCAGGAACGGTGGGCCTATGACATGCTGGGGTTCAACACTCAACAGGTCCGCATGGCCGTCGCATCCGACCAGACGGTCCCGACGACCCAGCAGGAGTGGGAACAATTCCGGGCGACCAACCGCGTGACGGATATCGGACGCGATGCCCTGGGGCGGATCACCTCCCGGACGACCTGGTCGGGCAACCCGCCGGTGGCCCGAACGACTACATACTCGCTCGACGCGGTGGGGCGGCTCGACCTCCGAACCGACCCGGCGGGAAACACCGAGGACCCAACCAGCTACGGACGGGGCGCCCAGCTCACACAGAAAACGCTGACCGACTCCGTCAGCTCCCGCCTGTTCGCTTATGTCTACGACGACCTGGGCCGGCTCCGCTCGGAAACGGAGTACTCCGGGCGGCCTGACGACGCCACCACGCTCTACGCCTACGACGCGGCCGGCCGCCGCACGACCGTCACCGACCCCGAGGGCATGGTGGAAAAAACGGAATACGACGGCCTCGATCAGGTCACGAGGGTCATTCGAGACGACGGCCATCTCGCGGCGGTGGTCCGAAGGACCTACACCCAGCTCGGGCATCTCCTGACCGAGACGGCCTACGAGGGATCCAACGAAACCGGCAATCCCCAGGTCACCTCCTACACGCACGACAGACAGGGCCGCCGGACCTCCGTAACCTTCCCGGACGGCAGCACCTGGGAATACCTGCTCGACGACGCAGGACGCGTCCGACAGCGGACGGACCCCCGCAACCTCGTGACCCTCTACACCCGCAACTGGCGCGGACAGATCCTGACCGCCACCGTCGGGGCCCAGCAGGAGGAGTACTACGAGTACGACCCCCTCGGACGCATGACCCTCGCCCGGCGGCGCAGCACCAACGACCAGGTCGCCTGGACCTATGACGACCTCGACAACGTCTCCGCCGAAACCCAGACCGTCGCGGGCGTCAGCAAAACCTTCGCCTACCCCGGCTACACCCCCTCCGGCCGCCCCCTGACCGTCCAGTATCCCGCCGACACCTCCCTGAGCCTCTCCTACGCCTACGACCCCCTCGACAACGTCCAAACCATCTCCCGCAACACCAACCCCCTCGTCTCGTACTCCTACGCCGGCCCGGCATACACCTCCAGGACCGTCTTCCTGCCCGGCCCCGCCGGCGCCCGCCTCGAAACCACCCTCGACCGAAACGGCCTGGCCCGACGCGTCTACGCAATCACCCACACGGCCCGCCGGACCACCTACGACTACACCGCCTTCTCCGAAACCCTCTCCTACTCCCGGGACCGGATCGGCCAGCCCTCCACCCTCACCCGATCCGGCAACCCCGTCCTCCCCAACGAAACCGTCCAGTACCTCTTCGACTCCCTCCACCGCCCCACCCACGCCGCCTACGCCTCCGACTCCACCACCGAAGACCTCGCCCTCGACCTCCTCGGCAACCGCACCACCTACACCGGCCGCGAGGGCCTCTTAATCTCCTACCAACACAACCTCGTCAACGAGTACACCTCCCTCAACCCCCAGACCACCGCCCCCCAATACGACGACAACGGCAACCTCACCCGCAACGACCGGGGCTTCCTCTTCGAGTACGACTACGAGAACCGGCTGACCGCTGTGAAGGCCCCCGACGGCGCCACCCTGGCCACCTACACGTACGATGCCCTCGGGCGCCGCAGCTCGGAGGTCCGCAGCGATGCCCTCGCCACCGGCACGACCCTCTACTTCTACGTCGCCGGTCCCGCCGACGGCGGCCAGGCCCGCCGCCTGGCCGTCGAGTATGACGCCGCCCGGCCCGGCTCGGCCCTCCGCTACTACGTCCACGGAGCCGCCTCCCT
>Ga0209162_1002725_pt1 | contig 15040 bp, 10 predicted proteins | sample YNPNPMetaG_FD_187121 | JGI IMG/M metagenome (GOLD analysis project Ga0209162, IMG submission 187121) | Anoxygenic and chlorotrophic microbial mat microbial communities from Yellowstone National Park, USA - YNP NP MetaG (SPAdes) (version 2) ... | reverse complement strand
GCAGAAACTACGTGTCTGTCCCCTATTTGTGACTCCGTGTCTGTCCCCTATTTGGGCGTGACCACCGATGTTAGACAGGTTTAGACAACGTTAGTCTGTCGGTCCGATCTTTACCGGTTGGGGGGGCGACCAAGAATGGGCGCGCTTCGTAATCGAATGAACAAACGGTTTGATTTTACCCCGGGGCGTGCTAAAAGGGTTGTTCCGACTGATAACATTGAACAGAGAACTTTTGTAATCGCTTATGTCACAACATAGAAGTCTGCGTGCGGCGGCTGTTTTGGGCGCCAAACGGAATGTCCTGAAAAGGTATGAGCGGGTTGAATTGCTTAAAAAACGCGGTCAATGGAAAGAAGGCGATCGCGTGACCGGTCTGCCCAAGACGAAGACTGCGTAGGTTGGCAATGGCCGGCTCGGAACATTCGCCGGGTCCAACAGTGCGCCTGCAGAAGTATCTCGCGCAATGCGGCGTGATGTCGCGGCGCGCAGGTGAGCAGGCGATTCTTGACGGACACGTCGAGGTCAACGGCGAGGTTGTCCGGCGCCTTGGGACCCGCGTTGATCCTGTCCACGATGTCGTGTGTTTGGACGGGCGGATGGTCCGACCGAGGTCAAAGCTCTACATAGCCCTGAACAAACCACGCGGATTTGTTTGTTCCAAGCGCAAACAGGGTCGGCACCGTTTGGTGGGCGAGCTGTTGCCTCCTGAGTGGGACGGACTGCAGACGGTCGGTCGGCTGGACCGCGACACTGAAGGTCTGTTGTTTCTGACCAACGACGGTGATTTTGCACTGCGGCTGACGCATCCGCGATATGCTGTGCCGAAAACATACGTCGCTACCGTGAACGGACGGGTCGAGCCAGAGACGTTGAACAGGCTCCTTCGCGGCGTTTGGGACAACGGGGAACGGCTCAGGGCAGCGAGTGTTCGGCTGTTGTCGGCGAGCAACAAGCGAAGCACGGTGGAACTCACGCTTGTTGAAGGCAAGAACCGGGAGGTGCGACGTCTTTTTGCGGCGCAAGGCTTGACTGTTTCGAGGCTGGTGCGAACGCGGATCGGTTCGGTTCGCCTTGGCGAACTCAAACCGGGAAGATGGCGCGCATTGACGCCGCCGGAGTTCAAATCGCTGGTGCGTGGCAAATCGACAGTGCAGCGGTCGAACCCCGGCAACGACGAGGCAGAGGTTGATTGACACCAGCTCCTGTTGGTTTTCTACTTGGTGCGAGCTATGGGTCACCACGCGATACGCTCTGTTGCGCTGCTTCTTGTTGGAGCGTGCGCCGTGTTGTCCACAGTCACGGAGGCGCAAATCAAGGCCCGCATAAACACCGATCGCGTGAGCGTGAGAGCGAAGGCGTCGATTTTCAGCGAGGTCGTTGCACAACTTCAGCAGGGCGACGAAGTCACGGTGCTCGAGGTGATCAAACATGAGAACCCGCGACAGGGCGAACCGTCCGAGTGGGTGAAGATCAAGATGCCCTCGACCGCGCTGGTGTGGGTGAATGCGGCGCACGTCGATTCCGCGAAGAAAACTGTCAGTGCAACGCGGCTTAATGTGCGGGCTGGTCCGGGCTTGAACTTCAGCATTGTTGGTTCACTGAATCAAGGGGACCCCATTCGGCCTGTTCGCGTGCTGGATGAATGGGTTGAAATCGAAGCTCCTCCAAACAGTTGGGCTTTCGTGAACGGTCTGTATTTGAGTTGGGGAAAACCTCCACAGACCCGGGAATCGACCGCGTCAGGCGGAGCGCCTGGGGCGGTGATTCCAAAGACTGCCGACGCTCAATTGCCAGCTCTTGGAGAAGCGCGTGCGGCGAAAACCACGTCTGCTTCTGCGGGAACGGCAGTGCGCGTTGCACCGAACGGATCGGGAACCATCCGCGCGGTTCAGGTTCTGCCCGGTCAGGTTTCTTCTACAAATCTGAAATCGGCACTTGCAGGGGCAGGGCAGCAGTCGGCTGCGCAGAAATTGTCACAGACGGGAGAGGTTTCTTCATTGGAAGGCACTCGAGCCGGAAGTGGGGCCGGAAACGGAGCCGGGAGAACCGGCGAGGTTCGCAAAACCGAGCTGGCGGAGGACCATGCGGTCCGGAAAGTTGACGCAGGTCCGGGAAAGCAATTGGTCAGGCGTGAAGGGGTGCTGACTCGGAGCATGGCATCGCGATTGCCGTCGCCTTACAGACTCAAGAGCCTTGATACGGGGCGTGTGATTGGCATTGTGCGTTTTGGGAAAGAGATTGGGGAAATCGGTCGGTTTGTTGGGCGACGGGTTGTAATCGAAGGAATCGAATCACCAAACGCGGCGTCGCCGGACATTCCAGTGATAGATGCCGAGGAAATAGCGTTTGTCGAGCAATGAGTACGACGGGGAATTTGATAGACGGGCGAGCAATCGCGGATGCGATTCATCTTCAGACCTCGCAGCGGATACAGGCTTTGAAGGCGCGTGGCATTCAACCGGGGCTTGTGTTTGTGCGGGTTGGTGACGACCCGGCTTCACAGGTGTACGTTGGCATGAAAGAGCGGTGCAGCGTGCGGCTGGGCATTGCATCTGAAACACGCGTGTTGCCGGAAAAGACCAGCGAGGATGAACTGCTGACGTTGATCGACGCGCTCAACCGTGACGCGAAAGTGCACGGTATTCTTGTGCAGGCGCCCCTGCCAAGGCACATCAGCTCTGCTCGTGTTTATACGGCGGTTGATCCACAAAAGGACGTGGACGGTTTTCATCCTGCGAACATGGGGCGGTTGCTGCTTGGAGACCGGAGCGGGTTTGTTCCCTGCACTCCGGCCGGGGTGCATGAATTGCTCTTGCGTTCAAACGTCAGGGTTGAGGGTGCAGAAGTGGTGATTTTGGGGCGGGGCAACATCGTTGGGAAACCACTGGCGGCTCTGTTGATGCAGAAGACGTCCGGTGCCAATGCGACGGTGACGATTTGCCATTCGGCGACGCGCGACATAGCTGCTCATTGCAGGAGAGCGGACATTTTGGTCGCAGCGATGGGTGTGGCGCGGTTTGTGAGAGCCAACATGGTCAAGCCGGGAGCGGTGGTGATCGATGTGGGGGTCAACAGAGTGCCCGATCCCGCTGCCAAGAGCGGCTACAAGCTGGTCGGCGATGTGGCTTTCGATGAAGTCCAACCGTTGGCCGGCTTGATCACGCCCAATCCGGGTGGAGTGGGGCCAATGACGATTGCGATGCTCATGCAAAACACGGTTCGCGCGACCGAAATACAGACCGGCCTGAACCGTGCGGATGCAAAATGAATTAGCTGGTTGTTCTTCACTCGAGGATCAACAATGATGGACCTTTGATTTATGCAACCACCAACTCGTATTTTGCCTGATCTGCAAGCTTCCTTGCTTTGCGAGGATGTGCGGCAGGACACATCCGGCAGTTTTATTTTGATCGGGGTAATCGGATTCATCCGCGTACCGCAAGTCCCGATCACAGCATGGAAATTGTGTCTGTACAACAGATGGACGGCCGGAATAGGAACTTTCACCCAGGCCGTTCGGCTTGTTGGCCCTGACGGCACAACTCCAATCCGCCAGAGCACTTGCCGCTTTGGGTTGCAGGACGCCACGCACCACGCCATCAACGTCACAGTCTTCACGCAGGTCGAGTTTGCCGCCGCAGGCGTGTACTACGTTGAAGTCCTTGTCGATGACGTGATGAAACTGCGGTTCCCGGTGCCGCTTATCGTGGTTACACCTCCCAATCAACAGCAGCAACAACCGCAGCCGCCGCCCGAAACCAAGTAGCACCCGCCGCCTCGAGCGCGGCTGCCGCCCGGTCACTACCGAACATCAGAGGTGACTGCAGTTGTTTGTGGCAAGGGCATTGAACATCCGGATGGTTTGCGATGGCTGCGCAACTCGCTCATGATGACAGTGCTGAGCCGAACGGCTGGCAACCTGTCACATTTCGAGGTGCAGCCGCTCTGGCCGGAACAACAGCAGGCCGCGTGTTCCTTGTGGGAATGATCGTCGCGAGCCTGATGGCTGGCGCAGTCGCCCGCACGTTCCACGTTGCATGGATGCCGGTCATTGAGGGGGCGATCAAGTCTCTTCCGGTGCGCGCCAGCATTGTTGACGGCAGGCTCCAATGGCCAACAAACGCCCCTGTCCGGCTGGCCGACAATTCGTTTCTGGCACTTGCGGTTGCACGTGAAGGGTCATCCGCGCTGACCGAGGCCGACCTTGCGATCGAATTCACGGAGAGCGGTTGGCGCACGACCTCGTTGCTTGGTTCTCTGTTTATCCCTTATCCGCCGGGACTGTCGATTTCATTGGATCCAGTGAGCCTGTTGGCGGGTTGGCTGGCGTGGAAACCGCATATCGTGGCGGGATCGTTCATTGTTGCGATTGTGTTCGTGTGGCTGGTTTGGTTGATGGTGGGCTTTGTTGCGGCGCCTTTTTTGAGGGTTTACGCCGCCATGTTGCAGCGTGCGGTGACTGCGGGCGACTGCTTCCGTCTTGGAATTGTCTGTTGCATGCCGGGGGAAATTGTCATGGCTGTCGGTGTTCTGGTTTATGGTTTGCGCAGGATCAACCTTGCTGAACTGATTGCAGTTGCTGCACTGCACGTAATCGTTGTGGCCTCGTACATGCTTGTCACGCCGCTCTGGTTGCCGAGGCGGGAGTCGTCTGAAGAGACAAACGAGTTCAAAGGCACTGGTTCCACCAAGAAGAATCCGTTTGCCGCGCCACCAGCAGATGACAGCGACGAACACTCTTAGCCCGGAAATCTCACCGGATTGAACCTGTTTGTTCTCCTTGGGTGTTGGCCAGTGAGATCCGGGCTAGCATCTTTTGTGCTAGGGAGCATCTGCACTTTTGTAGATACACAGGCATTCCTTCAAGGGGCAAAATGCTCTCGCTTTGAATGTGAATGGCAGTATCGAGCCCGGAAATCGGGCATGCGTTCAGGACCCTGCGGCAACAGCATCAGGATGGATGGGACGTTGCTCGGCGGCGGAAACATCGTGATTCACAAGCCGTAGTCTGTGGGGACTTTGAAAGTGTTTCCGTCGTTGAACGCGCGGGTTTATGTGAGTTTTAGCGTGCAAATGAGCGAGACACGCAAGCGGTGGGGAAACAAACAGTCGGTTGGTGGCCAGGGCAGTGGCAGATAAATACAATCGGAACAATGGAATCAGTGCATCCAATGTCCCGATGACTATCGATCGAGAGAAAGTATCGGCACCTGCCCTGGCCACGACAAATGGGTGCAAGTGGCGGTTCTCACACCGGGTTCCGTGTGCAGGCGCGAGGGCAAGATCAAGCCGCTAACCGGACGACTCGGAGTCGAGCTGGATTCGCGCTTTGCATGTGTGGGGTTTAATGATAGAAAGAGTACAACATGTTTTGTCGCATGGTCCAACGCACGATGACCCTCTGCGCAGCATTTGTCGCCGTTGTCGCCCTCCAAATGTCCGCTTCGGAAGCGCCCTTGGAAACGGAGATGCCTTCGTATCATGTCACCCGTTACACCGCCGAGCATGGTCTGCCGCAGAACAGTGTGCGAGCCCTTCTCCAGACCAGCGACGGCTATATCTGGGTGGGGACATTGGCGGGGCTGGCGCGGTTCGACGGCGTGAAGTTCAAGGTCTTTAACTCGAGCAACACCCCGGAGATGCCCTATGACGCGATTAATGCCCTGGCCGAAGATCGGCAGGATGGCAGCCTCTGGATCAACGCAGGCAAAGGCCTGCTGCGCTATCACAACCACAAATTCGAGCGATTCGATGAGGAAACGGGTGTGCCGCAGCCGTTTGGCCGTTTGTGGCCGGCACGCGAAGGCGGCGTCTGGTATTCGCCGGACTCCGGACGTCTGGTTCTCTTCCAGAATAGGACCGTTCGAACGTGGCAGTTGCCAGTGCAAGCGGTTTTAGGGTATCGAATCGTGCAGATTGAGGAAAGCGAGGATGGCAGTCTGCTGGTCTTGATGCATTTGGGGCTGTTTCGATTTGAGCCGGTCAGCGGCCGGCTTGCGAGGTTGGGACCGCCCAAAGCCTTGGACAGGAGTTGCCGGCACTTCTTCAGAGAGGCCGATGGCAAGATTCTTGTCGCGGCGCGCGAGGGCTTGTGGCGATCAGGTCAATTCGGATGGGAGAAGATCGCAACAGTTTCGGAGGGTGATCAACAGTGCCCTGTTCTTATTGCTCGATCGCGCAGCGATGACCTGTGGATTGCGTGGAGCGATGAGGGCCCGCCGCGGCTGGCGCGATTGCGGTCAGGGCGACCCGAGTTGGGCGATCTGTCCACGATGGCGGAGTACCCGATGAATGAGTTCATCGAGGATCGCGAAGGGCACTCGTGGATCGGTACCGAGTCGGGTCTTTGTCAGTTGCGGCAGAAGTCCGTCCGTGTATATGCGCGCGAACAGGGATTGCGAAACGACTTCGTCAAATCCGTTACCGCGGGCTTGGACGGCACCATCTGGGTTGGAACCGAGCAGGGTGTCAGTGGGATCAAGGATGGGACGGTTACGAATCTTCCTCCGGTGGGGCGGTCAGACTGGGGACGGGCCGAGGGTTTGTTGGTTGACCGGCGTGGTCGTGTTTGGCATGGCGCCCAAGCCAACACGGTTGTCGCCTTCGACGGCAGTGGCTGGGTTTCGCCGGCGCCGCTCAGCATGGGTGAGAGCTGGGTGCGCATGCTCTACGAGGATCGGTCGGGCCGCATTTGGGCGGGGTTTGATCGAGGCGTGGCATGGATCGACGAAATGGGAACCGTGCACAGGCTCGCGTTGGCGTTGTCGAATCCGGATGTTCGCGTGATTCACCATGACCGCCGAGGGGATATTTGGTTTGGCACCTACAGTGGCGGATTGAACCGGCTCCACGACGGCCAGATCACGTCGTACACAACAGCACAAGGCGAGTTCAACAACCGTGCTTGGTGGATTCACGAAGACGTTGATGGCGTGTTTTGGGTTGCATCCCGAAACGGGCTGAACCGGTTCGTGCCGCCGGGAGTGGAGGAAAGCGAAAGTGGGGAAGCAGAAAGCGGAAATGACCAGATTCAGCCAATGGCTGGGCGGCAATCGACCACCGCCAATCCGGACAGCCGCTTGTTCACATTTACTACCAGGCACGGGCTGCACGAGAACATCATCAACAACATTCAGGAAGACGATTTCGGTTGCTTGTGGCTCAGCGGCGTGCAAGGCATCTATCGCGTGTCCCGTCATGAACTGAATGAAGTGGCTGCGGGGCGGCAGCCGCGCGTTCAAGTGCTGGCATTTGGCGAATCAGACGGGATGCTGAACAGCCAGTGTAACGGCGGCGCCATCCAACCCTCAGGCTGCAAAGACCGCTTTGGACGCATCTGGTTCCCCACGGCACGTGGCGTGGCCGTGATTGACCCTCGAGCAGTCCGGCGCAACGAAGTGCCACCGCCGGTTGTGATCGAGCAGGTCAGGGCCGATGATGAATTGATATTCGGGGACGGCATGGAGTCAGAAGCGCAAGGCAAAGATTCCGAACCAGCCGTTCCCGAACCGGACAACCGTCGATCTTCAAGCAATCACCATCGACTTGCGGCAGGCCGAGCGCGTGTGCTTGAAATCCACTATACCGCCAACAGCTTTGCGGCCCCGAGTCGCATGCGATTCAAATAGCGCCTTGACGGTTACGATCGGGACTGGCGTTACGACGAGGACAACCGGCGCGTTGCTTTCTATACTCGTTTGCGGCCCGGGGCTTACAATTGCCAGGTCGCAGCCTGCAACAACCACGGTGTCTGGTGCGAGCTGCCAGCCACATTCTCATTCACTCTCGCGCCGTATTATTGGCAAACACCGATGTTCTTTGTGATGGTTGGCGCGGCTTTGGTCGGATTTGCCGCCGCGATTCAGGCTTACCGGCTACGCTGGCAACGACGCGTTCTCAGACTCGAACAGAAACAAGCCATGGCTGACGAACGAACCCGCATTGCCCGCGATCTCCATGACGATCTGGGCACGGCGCTGACGGGCCTTGCGCTTCAGGTTGATGTTCTGCGCAGGGAAGCGCACGACGGCCCCGTACTGACCCAGCGCCTGACCGAGTCAGCCGTGCGCATACGCGCACTGGCAGAACGGATGCACGAAGTGGTCTGGGCGATCAACCCCAAGTGCGACACCGTGTCCAGTCTGGCCAGTTTCCTCGAACAACAGGCCGCACAGTTTCTGAAGACCGACGCGCTCCGCTGTCGTTTTGAGTTTCCTGAAACCATCCCTGCACTGTCGTTGGACGGTGAAAAGCGGCACCAGCTTGCCCTCAGTGTCCGCGAAGCGCTCAGTAATGCCGTGCGCCACGCCAACGCCACCGAAGTCGTTCTGGGACTCAGGATCGACTGCGACCAATTGATTGTGTGGATCAGTGACAACGGTCGCGGATTCGACGTCGCCGAAGCCAGATCGCACGGCCGAGGTTTGGCGAACATCGTGGTGCGCACCGAGAAGATCGGTGGACGTTGCGAATGCAGATCAAAGCCCGGCGCCGGTACAACAATCGAATTTCGCCTCCCACTGGAACCAGCCAATCTCCAGACCGACTTGCCAAACCCATGAGTATCCGCGTCGGCATAGTGGAAGACGATTCGAGTGTGCGGGAGAGTCTGGCGGCTTTGATTGACCAGACGCCGGGCTTTGTTTGCGCGGCGGCGTGTGGCAGTGCTGAGGAAGCTTTCAAACGCATGCCCGAATCCGCGCCGGATGTTGTGTTGATGGACATTCACCTGCCCGGTGTGTCCGGTATTGAATGCGTTGCCCGATTGCGCCGGCTGCTGCCCCGAACGCAGGTCATCATGCTCACGGTCGAGGAAGACACCGAGCAGGTGTTCGAATCATTGAAAGCCGGTGCCACCGGCTACCTTGTCAAGAATGTCACAGCGGAGGACATACTCGAGGCAGTACAAGACGTGTATTCCGGCGGAGCGCCGATGTCGAGTCACATCGCGCGCCGCGTGGTGTCGGCATTCCGCCAACGTCCCTCGACGGGTACCGATGACGCCGATCTCACGCCGCGCGAAGAAACCATTCTGCGCTCACTGGCCAAAGGCAATCGCTCAAAGGAAATCGCCGACCAACTCGCTATTTCTACGGGCACCGTCAACACCCACATCCGGCACATTTACGAGAAGCTGCACGTCCGCTCGCGAGCGGAAGCTGTCGCCCGTTACGTGGGATCAGAACCGCGCGCGTAAACGAAGCGGATTTGAGACAAGCGTGTTGAAGTGACAAGTTATCACATGCATCCCGAAGAGCAGTGGCCTGAGAATGTGTTCAGACGGCAGGTGGTAAATCAATTCATTCGCCAAGGAGCGAAACGGCCGCTGAGCGCCCATGTCTTGTCGAAGCGACCCGGGTAATGAAGACGGTGGTCGCCCGCTGGGCGCTATGAAACCGTACGCACTGTCGGCCCGATACAGAGCGGCCCCGAATGATCGAACCCCAACAACCCGCTTGCGCTCCCGCTGAAAAATGTGGATTATTTCGCCCGACCCGCAGCCATGCGCAAACGCTGGCACGGGAACATCGAGCATTATGAATGTACCCCAGAACGATTCCAGTGCGGTTACCTCGCGCCGCCAGTTCCTCAAACAATCATCTCATGCAATCGCAGGCGCAGCCCTTGCAGGGGCATTTGCCCGGCCCGGGTATGTGGCGGAAAACAACACAATAAAGATAGCATTGATTGGCTGCGGCGGTCGTGGCACGGGCGCAGCAGCACAAGCTCTTTCGACCAAAGGTCCAACGACGCTCTGGGCCGTGGCTGACTTTTTCCCTGAGCGAATGCAGCAGGCCCTGAACAATCTCAGAGGCAGATTCGCAAAGCAAATCGATGTCCCGCCAGAACGGCAGTTCGCCGGTCTCGAGGGCTTCAAGAAGGCCATGGACAGCCTTGAAAAAGGCAGCGTGGTTCTTCTTGCGACGCCGCCTGCGTTTCGCCCGATCCATGTTGAATACGCGGTTGAAAAGGGGCTGCACGTTTTCATGGAGAAATCATTTGCCGTGGACGCGCCGGGCATCAGGCGTGTTCTCAAGGCCGGCAAGGAAGCGAGCCGGAAAAACCTCAAGATCGCCGGCGGTTTGATGAGCCGACACTACAAGCCGCTGGAAGAAGCAATCGCGCAAATCCACGATGGCGCGATCGGCCAGGTCATAATCGCATGGGCGTACCGAATGCACGGACCGGTCGGATTCAATCCGCGACCGCCCGGCAGGAGCGAGCTCGCACACCAGATTGCCAACTACAGTTGTTACACATGGTTGAATGGGAGCTTTATTGTGGACTGGCTGATTCACAACATTGATGTCTGTTGCTGGGTCAAGAACGATTGGCCGGTGTCAGTCCAGGGCCAGGGCGGGCGCCAGGTCAGAACCGATCCAGATCAACTCTACGATCATTACGCTGCTGAATACACGTTTGCCGACGGCACACGCATGTTCGCCCAGGGCAGGCACATCTCGAAGTGCTTCGATTTCTTTGGCGACATAATCCACGGCGCAACCGGGTCGGCCATTTTGGGCGAGGGCCAGCCCGACCCGCGTATTTACAAAGGCCACAAACAAACAGCGGAAAACCTGATTTGGCGCTACCAAGGCCAGCCCTGCGATCAGTATCAGGTCGAACATGATCTGTTGTTTGACGCGATTCGGAACGACAAGCCCTACAACGAAACCGAGCGCTGCTGCAAATCCAACCTGACTGCCATCATGGGCCGCATGGCGTGCGAATCGGGAAGACTTATTACCTGGGACGAAGCGTTCAATTCGAATCTGGAACTTGCACCCGGCTTGGACAAACTGACTGACACGTCGAATCCGCCAGTTATGCCCGATGCCGGCGGCAATTATCCGGTTGCCATGCCGGGCCGCACCGAAGTGCTATAGCAAAGCTGGTAACAGTGCCAAGGCGCTTTCTTGGCCGGAGACAGGCCGGTGAAAGCCGGCAGGTTGTGGTGTCAACTTTATCGTCTGTAGGTGTGACCGGTGCGTCCATTCTGCCATTTGCAGTCGCGTTTTCCAGGGGCGTCGCAGGGTCTGCCGCCGAACAACGGGGTCATTGAAATTGGAGGCGTACAAATGCCTCAGTGCGGCACAACCGCAACCGAAGGATCCCGGTCGGACAAATGCGTTCGATGCAGGCTTGGTGCTCTGCCGCGCTACACTGCCAAGTATTGCGGGCCCGGAAATCTCGCTGGAATGAAGCTTTGGCCCTCTTGATCTGGTCAGGCGGTGAGATCGATCGAGGTGAATGCTCCAACAGACACGTGTCGTTTTTCAGTCGTTTTGTTGCCTGATCGCATGTGCAAGCGTGGTTGGTACCCGGCAGGTCCGGCAACCTGGCCGGCAGTGTGCAAGCCCGGATTGCACCCCGAAGATCCATTTGACATGCGGCCTGTGGTGAAGGATTGTGGATTGGCCAAGCGGGAACAGCGGATAGTCTGGCGCCATGATGCAACAAACGCCAGATACCGGTGTTAGACATGCGTATGAAATTGCGCGACCAGACGGCAGTTTACGCTGCAGCTTTATTGGCGGCACTCGTTGGACTGGATTCGACAGCACGGTGCGCCACCAGTGGCGTGGGTGTCTCCACGAACGCGCCGCCCAATCCGGCAATGGGCGCGGAACAACAGGTAGATGTTGATTCAAGCGACCCCGCGCAGGAACAATCGGATGCTGCACAGGGTGCGGATGCCAACACTGCGAAATCTGCCGAGTCGCCTTATCAGTCCATCATAACACGAAACGCGTTTGGTCTTCGCCCGCCACCGCCGCCGACGCCCCCGCCGGACCCCACGCCACAGGTGACGCCTTCGGCTCTGAAGCTGACCGGTATTACGACCCTTGGCGGCGGCAAACGCGCGATGTTTGTGCTTCAAGAACCCAACAAACCACAGGTCATATCCGATCTGGTCCGCGAAGGCGAAAAAGACACTTTCATAACGAACCTCGAGGTGCTTGCGATTGATGAACGGGCCGGTGTGGTTCGTGTTGTCTATGGCGGGAAAGAGCTGAGCCTGAACTTCCAAGACAACGGTCTGAAAGCCCCAGTCGCACCTGCGCAGGGTCGGCCCGGCACACCACAACCAGGCGTGGCTGTGGCCGCCGTCCAGCCAGGGGCACCTGGCAGCACGGTAACTTCGGTGCCACGACCCGGAATGCAGCCGACAGTGCAACCGGCGACCGGTGCGTTCCCATCTACAACCGCCCAAAACCCGAGCGGGATGAGATCGATTCCGACACGGCCGACCAGATTACCGGCGAGCGGTGGCGCGTTTGTCGCACCAAATGTCATCGGAACACAGGATGCTCAAGCAACCCAGCCAGATATTTCACCGGAACAACAGATACAAAACATGAGGGCGCAGCAGGAGCTGTTGCGAAGGTATGGGATCCCGGCTCCACCGCTTCCGCCCATGCCGGGAGAACCGAACGCCTCTCAACCCGGCGACGTGATGATCCAGCAGCCTGTGCCTGTGCCGCCAGCACCTGGCATGTAACGATACACGCGTTCGAGTTTGCGGACCCAGCGAAGCGCGAAGTGCAAGGTTTATTGGGCTACACTGTTATATTGAGAAATCGATCATATTTGCGAAGATCTTCGGGCTGCGAGTTTGCTCAATTTGTCAGTGCCTGTTTCTCTGGCAGCGAGCGGTGCGGTTACAACAGTCCGGCCTTTGGAGTGTTATATTGGATAATCTGCGCGGAAATCGCAGATCGGCGCGTGGTGCAAGACCTTTGCCTGCGAACTGTTCGTCCGCTGATCCGATTCGCATCTCCCCGAGTGGGCGACGAAGTCGCTCCGTTCAGCGCGGCGCGACACAGCAGTATTCCTGCAACCAGCGCGCTTGTCGCGACACGAGCGTTCGGCTGCGGCTGCGCCGCGCTGAGCGAAGGCGCGGGTAAATGATTTGGCTTTGGCATCGAGCACTGAGACCGGCAACCGCTCTGAAACTCCAGAACTTCGTTCCAACTTTCTGCGTACAACCGATGGTGTGCGGTCGGCGGCCAGCGGTCAGTGGCATGGCAGAGGTTGAACACGCCAAACACCAGGTTTGGCGCCGGCGGGATCAATCTCGAGCACGCCAAATCCGCCGTCTTTGAGCAACTGCGATCCTGCAAGCGACGGGCAGAGTCGAATTTTAAACGGTCGCCATTTGCGTGCCATGCGAAGTGCTTCGGTCATGCGGCGGACGGTGTTGCCTGCGAACCTTACCGGGGGGATGCCGGACAAAACGCGGCTGACGTGCAATATGAACCGCGTGTGCAAATGACCAATCACAGTGAGTTCGATTTGGGTGATCTTGTCTCTGATCTGCTCATCTGCCGCGAGGAACGGGAGAGCCGTTGGATCGTGGCAGAACAGGATGATTCGTTGGTCAGCGCGCAACGCAGCGAATGCTGAACGTATGCTGTTCAAGTGGATTTCGCGCAGGCGCTGCCACGCGGGTCGTTCTTCAGGCAACGTCTCGGGTTCAAACACGGGCAGAGCAATCAATGACGACACAACGCCGACGAGGACATACCGACCGACCGTGCTGTGCCAAAACGGTTCCAGTCCGAGTTCATTGACTGCGCGTTCCCAGCTCGCCAAGCGCAGGCCGCCGACACCGCCAAAAAGGCTGACCTTGCCCAGTTCATGGTCGCCAAAAACAGGTCTGAACCGCTGGCCGAACCGGGCGCGAATGGCTGCCAGACATGCTTCTGCACTTTGAAATGCGGCGTGATCGGACAACCCGACAAACGCCGTGTCACATGAATAGTCGCCGTTGGCAACGACAAGGTCCGGCTCGCCCGCAGCTTCGATGAACTGCCCTACCAGATGGTTATGCGAGAATGGGTCGCCGACCCAGATATGGCGTCGATACGCACTGACAAAGAGACGAAGCAGCGGATTGCGTATCACGCGAGTTTCAAATCCCCGCCGTTCCTGCTCCGCAGGGCATGCGTAATGAATATCACTGACAACAACAATTTTGAAACCGGCCTGCATCTTTGCCGTCGCGAGTCCAGCCTGCTGATTTTGCTTAGCGCCGATGGCTTGTGTACCGCGGTCGGATGTGGGAATTAGGACTGATTACCCGTGCCATGTGCAATGACAAAACAGCGGCGGGTTCATTCCTGACCCGCAAACCCGGCAGAGCCGCACGGTCGCAACCGAATGATCCCGCCGGGACAAAGGCGTTGGCTCCATGCTTGGCACTCAGTCGCGCCTCGCTGAATAGTAACAATGAGAAATCGATCACAGTTGCGCAGATTTCCAGACTCCGGATTCGCTCAGTTTGCCATCATCTACTTCTCTGGCAGCGAGCAGCGCGCACACGATGGCGCGGCCTTCGAAGTTCGAAGTATTATATTGGATAATCTGCGCGGGCCAGATATGGGGACAGACTCGATGTCCGATGTGCCGAACAGGAACGTTCAACGTCAAACTTTCAACACTCAAATTTTAACCGGATGACTGAGAGGGCGCATGGTGGGCGGAATATGGGGACAGACACGATATTTGGCCCGAGCCGCCGGATTTTTGACACGCGCAGCGAGATATGGGGACAGACACGATGTCGGGTACGCCGATCAGGAACGTTCAACGTCCAACGCTCAACTCTCAACTTTCAACGGAGTGTCCGAAAGGGTGCAAGGTGGCCGGGATCCGGGTAGAGCCGGCAGTTTCCCACCGGCTCCCCCACAGACCCGTGCGAGCGGTTTTCCCGTACACGGTTCCTCCAGTCACGGATTCCACCGCCCCGTTATCCGACCTCGTTCGGTGTACACGATTCAGGACCTCTGTGTGTCCCACGTGTGCCCGAGTGTCAGCCCCGTAACTGTGTCTGCCCCTTCCCTACTCCCCGGCTCCAAGCGGCACAGTTCGCCGGCTTTCATCCAGTACTATGAGCAGACTAAGACTCCCGTCGGGCTTCTCCGCGCCCTCCCTTTGTCGGTTGAGCACCAATACCTGAGTGACTCCCTCTGTTCGCTCCACCTCGCCAGGCAGTTCGTTGGCTCAGTGGCCTGGTCGTTGATAACCGGTGGCGACC